>Ga0326511_10003638_pt1 | contig 12389 bp, 10 predicted proteins | sample 0_2496_0518_D_FD_203701 | JGI IMG/M metagenome (GOLD analysis project Ga0326511, IMG submission 203701) | Bovine rumen microbial communities from UC Davis, California, United States - 0_2496_0518 | ecosystem: Host-associated > Mammals > Digestive system > Stomach > Rumen | place: USA...
GTGAGAGATGCCAATGGGGATGTGCAAGGATATAGTCTACGCATTGGCTGGTAATCTCACGGTTGGCTGCAGCCGAGCCAGTGTCGCAGGGCTGTAGGCAAAGATAGGCACCGGGGGAGAGGCTGGCGTATGCCTCCGGATTATGCTTCCCGTCGAAAACCACCTTGATTTCATGGATTCGCTGCAGGGCGAGGGGAGGCACATGGGGAGCAAACTGATCCTTGGGCGATAGGGTTACCCAGTCGATGGCTGAGGGTAGGGGATGGGTGCCGTTCGTCTCGACGGCGACATAGTAGCCTGCCTGATGGAGAGCTTCAACCAGTGCATCGTCAGCCTGCAACGAGGGTTCACCGCCAGTGAGCACAACGAAACCGCAGGACTGCCATGGGCTGATGGCGGCAAGGATGTCGGAAACCGACATGCGCGTGGCTCCCGTGAAATTGGTATCGCAGAACGGACAACGGAGGTTGCAGCCGCTGAAACGTATGAAGATGGCTGGCCGCCCTGTATGGCGACCTTCACCTTGGAGAGAATAGAAAATCTCGTTGACGCTGTACATGGGGCTGGGCGTTTCAGAGCAGATACTTGGCATCAATGGGGAAGGCATCGTCGTAGGCTTGCGCTACGTTTCCGAACGATTCCTCTACGATGGCCTTATAGCATAGCGGAAACTGGTTGACAACCCAGGCGGCAATGTTCTCAGCGGTGGGGTTGAAAGGCAGCAGCTCGTTGAAATTGCCGTGATCCAGATAGCCGTGAACGGCCTTCTTGATATGGGTGAAATCGGCTACCATACCATTCTCATCAACTTCTCTTGAAGCCAAAAACACGGTTATCGTCCAGTTATGACCATGCAGCTTGCTGCACTTGCTGTCGTATGACAGCATGAGTTGGTGGCTTCCTGCCACATCTAACTTCTTTGAAATACAATAAATCATAGTTTAAAAAGCTTCCACCTTCCATGAGGGTGGGTAGGGAAAAATTGTTTGGTTCTTTTTCAGTCAAAAAAGAGGATAAGTTGTGAAAACTCATCCTCTTTATCTCTTTGGTCGTTTCCAACTTTACTTTACCTTGGCAACGATGGCCTTGAAAGCCTCGGGGTTGTTCAGGGCGAGGTCAGCGAGCACCTTACGGTTAATCTCGATGCCAGCCTTGGTGAGCGCACCCATCAACTTTGAATAGCTCATACCCTCGAGACGAGCAGCAGCGTTGATACGCTGAATCCACAGAGCGCGGAAATTGCGCTTCTTGTTGCGGCGATCACGATAGGCGTAGGTCAGACCCTTCTCCCATGTGTTCTTGGCTACTGTCCAGACATTCTTGCGGGCTCCAAAATAGCCACGGGTGAGCTTGAGAATTCTCTTACGTTTTGCTCTTGATGCAACGTGATTTACTGATCTTGGCATAATTTCTGTACTTTAAATGTTAGACAATAGGTGGAATTAACGGAGACACAACAGGTCGCGTACCTGCTTCATGTTGCTGTTGTCGACGATGGTGTAACCAACCAAATTGCGCTTCTGCTTCTTGGTCTTCTTCGTCAGAATGTGGCTGTGGTAAGCGTGATGTCTCTTAACCTTACCTGTGCCGGTGAATGAGAATCTCTTCTTGGCACCGGAGTTTGTCTTTACTTTTGGCATTGTTTTGTTTTGTTTAAATTGTTATTAAAATGTGATGGCAACGCATATACCGGGCGCAGCGCATCTTAGTTTTCGACTTTAGAGATTTGACTTTAGACTACAGACTTAGACTTTAGACTACAGACTTTAGAGTTTAGACTACAGACTACAGACTTTAATCTTCTGATTCTGTCAACTTTTTCAGCGCATCGGCACTGATTTTGGCATTGGCAAACATACCACCGTTGGCTGGTGCTTCTGTATCAATGTCATCCATCTCGGCTTTCACCTGACGGTTCGTCTCTTTCAGCTCAGCCTCTGAAGCCTCGCGGTCACGGGCCTGCTGGCTTTTCTTGGCAACACCAGCTTTCTTGGGGGCCAGGTAAAGGAACATTTTCTTTCCTTCCAATGAGGGCATTGACTCTACCTTGCCCACCTCCTCAAGATCATTGGCAAAACGCAGCAGTAACACTTCGCCTTGCTCCTTGAACAGAATGCTGCGTCCTCGGAAGAACACGTAGGCACGTACCTTGTTGCCTTCTTCAAGGAATTCCTTGGCATGCTTCAGCTTGAACTGATAGTCGTGCTCGTCGGTCTGAGGCCCGAAGCGTATTTCCTTCACCTCGACCTTCACCTGCTTGGCTTTCATTTCCTTAGCACGTTTCTTCTGCTGGTAGAGGAATTTCGAATAGTCGATGAGACGGCATACAGGAGGATTCGCATTGGGCGAAATCTCAACAAGGTCTACACCCTGCTGGCGTGCCATATCCAAAGCTTGTTTCGTAGGCATCACTGATGATCCGCTCTCACCTACTATGCGGACTTCGCGTACTCGTATCTGCTCGTTGATGCGGTACTGTTGTTGCTTTTTGTCTGGTTTCATCAACTATTTTTCGAAAATCGGCTGCAAAGTTACTACTTTTCGTGCAATCTGCCAAGATTTTTGTTAATTATTTTCAATAATTCGATAGAAATCATATTGCAATGCGTGTCTTATTCGTGTCGGATGGCCTCGATGGGATCCATTCGTGCGGCTTTCAGAGCAGGAATATAACCAAACGCCACACCGATGATGACACATACTAAGAAGGATACAATGATAGCCCATGAGGGGACGCTCGACGGCATACCCAGCATTGGCACGAGAAACTCGCTCACAGCACAACCGAGAAGAATGCCTAAGAGTCCGCCTGTGATGCTGATGAGTACCGACTCAATCAGGAACTGGAAAGAGATGATGGAGCCAGTGGCTCCGACAGCCATGCGCAGTCCAATCTCCTTGGTGCGTTCTGTCACACTGACCAGCATGATGTTCATGATGCCTATGCCTGCCACCAGCAATGAGAAGGCAGCTGCCACGACCAGTATGAGTGTCACCATGTTCATTGTGCTCGACATGGTTTCCATGAATTCTGCCTGTGAGCGGATGGTGAAGTCGTCGACAGCGTCGCCTTTCAGCTTATGGTTGTCGCGCAGAATCTGTGTCAGCTCTTCAATAGCGGCATCGCTCAGCTCCTCGGTAACGGCTGAACAGTTGATCGACGAGAAGTAGTTCTGGGCGGCAATGCGCTTCATGACGGTAGTGTAGGGGGCAATGATGACATTATCCTGATCCATACCCCAGCTGTTGTAGCCCTTCGACTTGAGCACGCCGACGATGGTCATGGGAATGCTCTTGAAGCGTATGGTCTTGCCAATAGGGTCGTGACCACCTAACAGTTCCTTGACAATGGTGGCACCTACCACCACTTTCTTAGATGCCTTCTTGATGTCTTCTTCCGTGAAACAGTCACCTTTTTCTACGGGCCATTGCTTGATGTCCAGATAGTCGATACTCTCACCGTAAAGGGTGGTAGTCGTGTTGTTATTGCCGTAGATAGCCTGTCCGCTTGAGGTCACTTCGGGCGATACCTTTGTCACAAACTTCTTCTCACGCATGATACGCTCATAGTCGGCCATCTTCAGCGTCTGCATGGCTGACGGGTCTTGACGGACGCCGCCACGCATGTCGGCTCCCGGACGGATGGTGAGCAGGTTGGTACCCATTGAAGAGATATTCTTACGGATGTCCTCTTTTGAGCCTTGTCCGATGGCCATCATAATAATGACTGCTGCCACACCGATGATGATGCCCAGCATGGAGAGGAAGGAGCGCATTTTGTTGTTCGCCACGGCCTTCAGGCTCACCTTGAACAGGTTCGTGGTCGTGTTACTGCCAATTTTCCTGACCAGCAGGACGATGAGCAGCAGCAGTATGGCGATACAGATGATATTGACGATATTCATAGATTTATTGTTGGGCTTTCTTAGTCGTCTTGCGGAATGGGCAGAGCGGCCAAGGCTTCGGCAGCCGACTTGATGTTGGTATTGATGGTGTCCTCGCGAATCTTGCCGTCGCGCAGGTTAATGTTGCGTGAGGAATATTCTGCTATCTCGGGGTTATGGGTCACAAATATGATGGTACGTCCCTGGCGGTGCAGTTCCTGGAAGAGCACGAGCATCTCGAACGAGGTGCGGGTGTCCAGATTACCTGTGGCCTCGTCGGCCAGCAGCACGGCAGGGTCGTTGACCAGCGCACGTGCAATGGCCACGCGCTGCATCTGTCCGCCTGACATCTGGTTCGACTTGTGCTCCAGGCGGTCGCCTAATCCCACGGCTTCAAGGGCTTTGATGGCAGCCTCGCGGCGTTGTTGGGCATTGTATTTCGAGTTATACATCAGCGGCAGCTCCACATTCTCTACGGCCGTGGTCTTCGCCAGCAGATTGTAGTTCTGGAATACGAAACCGATTTTCTGGTTGCGCAAGTGAGCCCGTTGCGACTTGCTCATGTTGCGCACGGAGATACCATCGAGGAAGTACTCACCGCTGGTAGGTGTGTCGAGGCAGCCCAGCTGGTTGAGCAGCGTTGACTTGCCTGAGCCTGACGTGCCTTGAATGGTGACAAACTCGCCCTCGTAGATTTTGAACGATACGCCGCGCAGTGCTTTCACCGTCTCGGAGCCTACCTGAAAGTATCGCTTCACGTTTTGTAGCTCAATAACTACCTTTTTATCCATACACGATTATTTTTTCTGGTTTTTGTTGTTTCTCGGCTTCGGCATGAAGGGGTTGCTGGTCTGTTGCTCTTCAGGTTGTCCGCCAGCTTCTATCTGGAAGTCGGTAAGCACCTCAGCTCCTTCGCTGATGCCGCTGATGACCTCGGTTATGATACCGTTCGTGGTACCGGTTTCTACGGCATGAGCCTTGAAGACGTTGCCTTCCTGAGTCCATACCTTTGTCTTTGCTTCTACGTCCTCTATCTTCTGATTTTCACTTAGCAGAGCCTCGTTAGGCATGAAGCGCAGGGCTTTGGCAGGACATACCAGTACGTCGTTCTTCTCTAAGGTGTAGATCGTTACGTTGGCAGTCAGTCCGGGTTTCAGCTTCAGGTCGTTGTTGGGGGCTGAGATTACCACCTCGTAAGTGACGACGTTGCTCTCTGTCGTTGCCTGCTGGCGCACCTGTGTCACCTTTCCCTCGAACTGATCCTCGGGGAAGGCATCGACGGTGAAGGTGACGCGCTGGCCTTCTTTCACGCCACCAATATCAGCCTCGTCAATATCGGCAATGACGCGCATGTCGGTCAGGTCCTGGGCGATAGTGAACAGCTCAGGCGTGTTGAACGAGGCAGCCACGGTCTGGCCTTCCTCTACTTCTTTCGACAGCACCACACCGTCGATAGGACTGGTGATAGTGGCATAGCCTAAGTTGGTCTGCGCCTTCTGCACGCTCTGCGAGGCGGTGGTCACCTGGTCCTTGGCCTTCAGATAGCTCAGACGGGCACTCTCGAACTCGTCGGCGCTGACGAGTCCCTTGTCATAGAGGGTCTTGTACCTGTTATAATTAGACAGCTCGTAGTTCAGGGTGCTCTGTGCCGATGACAGGTTTGCCTTGGCTGTTGCCAGCTCGCTGGTCAGGTTGGTTCGGTCGAGTTCGGCAATCACCTGTCCTTTCTTTACCACTGAGTTATAGTCGACATATAGATGCGACACGATGCCCGACACCTGCGTACCCACGGTGACGCTGGTTACTGGTTCGATGGTGCCCGTAGCAGTGATTGTGTTTTGGATGTTGCCTTTCTCAATCTTGGCTGTTGAGAACGATACCTTCTGTTCTTCCTTGCAGCTGGTGGTCAGTGCCAGTGCCATGAGGGCTGCGAAAAGCCCTGTTTTGCTCATTGCTTTCATATTTAATCTTCTTTTTCAATTCTCAATTCTCAATTCTCAATCTTCCCGCCACTATAGAATCTCAGCATCTGCTGAGCCAGGATAGTCTGGTATTTCGACTGCAGCATGTTCTGCTGTGCATTCAGCAGCTTGTCCTTGCCCGTCATCAGTTCAACGATGTTCTTCAATCCCAAGCGGAACTGCTCTGACAGCAGGTCGTAACTCATTTGTTCGCTTTCTACTGTAGCCTGAGCTGTGCGGAACTTCTGTTGGTTGGTCTCTGCGTCGAGCCAATACTGTTCGATGGTCTCGTAGAGGTTGTCCTCAGCATTGTGCAGATCCATCAGCGACTGCTGCTGCTGAATACGTGCTTTCGCCACGTTGGTCTTTGTCTGACGACCGTCGAAGATGGGAATAGACAGCGATAGTCCTGCCGATGCGTCGAACGAGGTCTTCAGCTGGTCGCCCCAGGAGCGGTTGGAGAGTGAGTTGGAACTGGTGCCTATGCCGCCCGTCATGTTCAGGGTAGGGTAGTAGCCTGCTTTGGCAATCTTCACGCCCAGTTCGCTGTTCTTCACGGCCAGCAGGCTGCTTTTAATCTCCGGCCGGCTGACAAGTGCCTCTTCATAGACCGTCTGCATGGCAGGAATGGCGGCAAGTGCCTGGTCGTCGGTGGTCGCGGGGATAGCTATGTCGAATGTGTTGTCATTGCCGAGACGGAGCAACTGTTTCAGTTGCAGTTTGTACTTGGCAATATTCGAGTTCATTTCTACGATGCTATATTCATCGGAAGCACGCTGAGCTGTCAGCTGGGCAACATCGGCACGCGACATCTTGCCCACCTCGAGCATCTCCTTGCCGCGCTCCTCGTTCTTCTTGCTGGTTTGAAGACTCTGCTCGCTGACCTTCAGCGCGTCCGTGAGATAGAGAATCTGCACGTAGAGCTGAGCTATCTGCTCCTGAATGGAGTTAGCTGTTGTCTGTACTTCCAGCTCCGACTGTTCAGCTGTGAGTTTGTCTTGTTTGACCGCGTTGCGGTTCCTGTTTCCATTCCAGAGCGTCCATGAGGCGTTCAGTCCGTAGGAACCGTTGTAGTAGCTCTTGTCCACCTTGGCGTTCACCTGGCCGTTGGTCACGGTTGTCGTTCCATTGTCTTGCCAGGGTCGATAGCCGATACTCTGATTGGTCGATGCACTGAGTGTTGGCAACAAAGCGGCTTTTGCCTGCTTCACATCCTCAGCGGCAGACTGGCTTTGCAATCGGGCCTTCTGCAGCTTAATATTATTCTTCAAGGCGTAGTCTATACATTCCTGTAGCGTCCATTGCTTTTGGGCCTGCATGCCAAGAGCGGTGAGCATCATGGTCGCCATGATGATGAATTTTCTCTTCATATATCGTATCGAATTATAATAAATACCATGCAAAAGTAATTATTTTTTTCGTTGTTTCATGAAAATGGATTGTTTTTTTGGAATTAAATAGTAGTTTTTTACATTATTATGTTCTTATTTCTTTGGCTATTAACAATAGTTTTGTATCTTTGCCAGTGTATTTTCAATCATAACCAGAGAAAAATATGGAGAGAACAAAGTTTACATTCGACAATGTGGTGCGTGGTCTTCTTGTCGTTGCTGTCATCGTAGGGGCAGTGATGGTGCTCAACAGGTTGAGTGGGGTGTTGTTGCCTTTTTTTGCCGCTTGGCTCATTGCCTATCTGTTGTTTCCGCTGGTTCGTTTTTACCAATACACCTGCCGTCTGCGCTTCCGCATCGTAGGCATTCTCTTTGCCATGCTCACGATGGCACTGTTCTTCACGGGCTTGTTCTGGCTCGTTGTTCCTCCTGTGATTGAAGAGGGAGGACGGATGAAGGACATTTTCATCGGCTATATTGAGGGTAACAGCACCCTGAGCAATGCACCTGCCCTGATTATAGGCTGGCTGCGCCAGCATATTGATGTGGAACAGCTGAAGATGCTGGTGACACAAGACGGTTTCATTGATACGGTGAAGGAGACAATGCCGAAGGTGTGGGATGTCGTTGCCCAGTCGTTCAGCGTGATTTCCAGTTTGCTGTCGCTCACCATGATTGTTCTCTATACCATATTTATATTAATAGACTACGAGGAAATAACGGCAAGCTGGCCGAACCTCTTCCCGGAACGCTATCGTAGCTTTGCCGTGCAGTTGGTGAGCGATGTTGAAGAGAGCATGAACAAATATTTCCGTGGTCAGGGCATGATTGCCTTCATCGTGGGAGTGCTGTTCAGCATTGGTTTCCTGATTATCGATTTCCCGATGGCGGTCGCCTTGGGCATGTTCATTGGCCTGCTCAACATGGTGCCTTACCTGCAGACGCTGGGACTGATACCCTGTGTGCTGCTGGCTTTGGTCAAGAGCGTTGAGACGGGGCAGAACTTCTGGCTGCTGATGCTCATGGTGCTGGCGGTCTTCGCTGTCGTGCAGATTATTCAGGACGGATTCCTGACGCCGAAGATTATGGGCAAGGTGACGGGACTCAATGCGGCCATCATTCTCTTGTCGCTCTCTATCTGGGGGTCGCTGCTCGGCATGCTGGGCATGATTATAGCATTGCCGTTGACCACGTTGCTGCTGAGCTATTATCAGCGTTACGTCATCAACGGCAAGCGAAAGGAATAAGAGCCTCCTGTTATTTCGTCAGAATCGTTACATGGTCGCGGGTCACTCCCTCGCAGTAGTTGAACGATCCCTCTTCGTGGGCAGTGATGTTCATGTTACTCAGGTGAACGTTCTTGATGGGCTGTTCGGGCAGTCCGTTGAAGTAGAGGGCGCGATGGGCACCACGGCAGATGATGTTGCTGATGTGTATGTCGCGGAAGCAAGGTGTCGTCTCGTCAGCCACGATGCGGGCCGATGCCGACTGCTGTTCCTTGCCGTCCATCTCGTCAGTAACTGATTTGCCGCCATAGTAGAGGTCGAAGGTGATGGCATCTTCAACAATGTTGAACATCGAAATGCCGTCAATGAAGATGTTCTCCACCACGCCGCCGCGACCGCGCGTCGACTTGAATCGCAGTCCTACGTCAGTGCCTAAGAACTGGCAGTCCTTCACCAGGATATTCTTCACGCCACCGCTCATCTCAGAGCCTACGACAAAGCCGCCGTGACCGGCATAGACCGTGCAACCGCTCACCACGACATTCTCGCAGGGCACGCCGCGCTTGCGGCCTTCCTCGTCCTTGCCGCTCTTGATGCAGATGCAGTCGTCGCCGGCATCGAAGGTTGAATTGACCACCAGTGCATTCTTGCACGATTCCAGGTCGAGGGCATCACCGTTTTGTGCGAAGAAGGGGTTGCGGATGGAAATACCGTCAAGGATGATGTTCTCGCACATCAGCGGGTGAACGTTCCAGGCTGGTGAATTCTGGAAGGTCACGTCTTTCAGCAGCACGTTCTTGCAGCCCATGAGCTGAATCATCACAGGGCGCAGTCGGATGCGCTCTTCTGAGGGATACCACAGGTCTTTCTTGACAAGCATGCCGCCATTGCCCGTCATCTTCTTCCACTGGTTCTCAGTGACCTTAGCCTTTTTCAGTGGACGCCAAGCCTGACCGTTGCCGTCAATCACGCCTTGACCCGTGATGGCCACGTTGACGAGGTTCTTGCCGCTGATGGGCGACTGGCATTTCTTCCAGCTTACACCTTCGTAGATGGTCTCCTGGACTTGGTAGAGGCTCATGTCGTCAGAAAACAGGACGATGGCTCCCTGCTCCAAGTGAAGGTTGATGTTCGACCGTAGCACGATAGGCCCTGTAAACCAGACACCGCGAGGTACCGTCAGGCGGCCTCCGCCTTTCTCGGCCAATGTCATCATGGCTTTCTCAAAAGCCATCGTGCATAGCTCTGTGCCATCGCCTTTGGCTCCAAAGTCTTTCAAGCAGACTTCGTTTGATGGAAACGTGGGAGCTGTCACCGTCTGCATGGCAAACGGCAGTCCCTGGGTGTACCTCTCGTAGGGATTCTCGGCCATAGCTGCTGAGGCTGTCAGCAGGCAGAGGGCGAGAAGCGTTTGTTTTAGTTTCATATTGAGTAGTTGTTTAAAGAATAAACTTAGAAGAGCACAATGCCGCCGTTGGGCTGTATCTCAATCTTCACGTTTCCTTTCTTGTCAGCCTTCAGGTCAGAGAGGGTAACAGTGGTCTCCTTGCTTTTCTTGCTGACGCTGTCGCCAATCTTCTTCTTTACGTTGAAGTCTTTCAGGTCGAGGGTCAGTCGCAAAGGCTCTTTCTGCGCGTTGAGTCCTGCCACGTACCATTGTTCGCCGTGACGGCGGGCCAGCACGACGTAGCGTCCGGGATAGCCGTCGATGAAACGCGTTTCGTCCCATGTCGTGGGCAGCTGTCTGAGGAAGTCGAGTTCCGTCTGTGAGAGTTCTGTCAGGTTGTTGGGCTGCATGGCCACGCATTGCACGGCAGTCTGGTTAGTGAAGGCTGTGGCAATCTCAAAGCCGTTGGTAGTCTTGCGCTGATGGCGCTCCCGGTTGTTGCGTGACATGTGCTTGTTCATGATCACGCCTCCCCAGTCCATCGTGCCTACGGCATTGCGGCAGAAAGGATGGAGCGTCAGCTCGAAAGGCTCCTGCCGGGCCGCATGCTCAGAGAAATAAACGTTCTCAGAAGCCAGCACAGCCTCAGAAGCCACATAGTTGGGGTACATGCGCTCCCAGCCACGGGGAATGGTGCAGCCGTGGAACACCACCTGCAGTCCGTAGCGGTTGGCATCGTAGAGGATGTCTTCGTAGAGTTGCATGGTCTCTTGCTTGTCGCCTGCAAAGAAGTCGACCTTGATGCCTTTCACGCCGATGCTCTTCATCCATGCCATCTCGCGGTCGCGAGCCATTGCCGTCGACATGCAGTCGCGCGGGGTCTGTGGGGCATCGTTCCAATGACCGTTGGAGTTGTACCATAGCAGGAGCGACACACCTTTCCCCTGGGCATAGCGTGACAGCTCAGCAATACGCTCACGTCCTATGTTCTGGTCCCACCAGTTGTCTACTAAGCAGTACTCGTAGCCCATTTCGGCAGCGAGGTCGATGAAAGCCACCTGATCCTGATAATTGATGCTGTTGTCCTGCCAGATGAGCCAAGACCAGGTATAGCGTCCTCCCTTGTATGTCTGTGACGGTTCGTATAGCGGCTTCACCACATCGTAGGGGATGGTGGTCTCGACAATGGGTTTCAAGGTTTCGCCCACGGTAATGGTGCGCCAAGGCGTTGCACCAGGCAGGGCGATGGATGCCGAAGTGGAGCCAAAGCCGTTGTTCTCTCCCTGCTGGGGGTAGGCGATGCGGAAGCCCCCCTCCTGTCCCCCCTTGGGGGGAAGATAGTCAGAAAGATGCGAGCCGCAGTATTGGCTGCTGACTCCTGTTTCAGAGATGAGAATCCAATAGAAGTCTTCCCCTGCAGCTTTTGTTTTGCGGACTGAAGTGTCGGGCTCGGAGGATGACAAGGGTGTTTTGAACAGGCAGGGGAAGGTATATCCCTGACCATATCTCGATTTCTTGTTGAGAGGCGCATCAGCCTCGTATTCCTCTTCGTAGCTGGGCTTCGTGCGCTCCCAGCCCTTCATGGGGTCTATCTGTGGACAAATAAAAGAAGTGGTGCCGTTTGGCAGACAGAAAGCAGTCGTTTCCTCTGTGATGATGACGCACTTGGGGCGTTCATCCTTCTGCTGCGGAATCAGATAGCGGAAGGCCACGTCGTTGTTCTTGACAAAGAACTCCACCTGCATGCGCAGTCGTTGGCTGTTCTCGAAGTCAACGAGCAGGGTATTGGCGCGATAACTGATTTTCGACTGTTTCGCCTGCCGCATCTCGTATTCCTCTTCTGCTGTAGCCGTCTTGCTGCCTGTGATGGTCAATCCTTTGGAGAAGTCGCCCATGTTGGTCTTGAAGCCTAATGCCGAGGGCAGCAGCACCTCATGACCATTCAAAGCCACGCTATAAGTAGCGCTGTTGTTGGCATCGCTGACGGTAATCACTAACTGTCCGTTGGGTGAACTGACCGTTACCTCGCGGGCCGATGAGCTGAATGGCAGCATGACCGTCATCAGCAGAAAAAAGAGTCTTGTCTTCTTACACATATTTATAATATTGGGTTCTTGGTTGCAAAAGTAAGAAAATGAATTGCAAAAATAATACTTTTTTTTAAAATTGCATCATTTTTTGTGAAAATAACTTGTTTTCCTCCGTTTTTATGCTAAAAGTGAGACATCCGAAGCATCTATTAACTTGTGGTGTTTTATACTCATCACAGAAATCAGACAACATCTAATGCTCCCTTCATGGTGGTTATGGAACAATTTGGGACAATTAACCCACTGATCTTTGGCATAACTGCTGATAGTCAGTGGGTTTGCTAGTTCTGTTGTCAATCTTGAAAAGATGTTGAATTCAAATTATACCATGGTACATTATAATCATTGTCTATCTCGTCCGCTACAAAGAAGTTGTTAGGAGGCAATATGATTTTTGCTTTTGCTAATCTTTCAAGATAGTCGCTACGAACTGCAATATTCTCTATTTCT
>Ga0326511_10003639_pt1 | contig 12389 bp, 11 predicted proteins | sample 0_2496_0518_D_FD_203701 | JGI IMG/M metagenome (GOLD analysis project Ga0326511, IMG submission 203701) | Bovine rumen microbial communities from UC Davis, California, United States - 0_2496_0518 | ecosystem: Host-associated > Mammals > Digestive system > Stomach > Rumen | place: USA...
ATTCGCGCAGGCCCTTCTCGGCAGTCTCCATGACCAACTCGAAATAGTCGGTTTCACCAATGGCCAGCGTCAGTCCGGGCAGAGCAATAAACGTGTCGCGGGCACGAGCCTTGAACCAGGGATATCCGGCCAGCAGGTAGCGGTCGTCGTTCTTCTGGCGATTGTGGAACTGATGGGCAGCCGTGACAAGGATATGATAGAAATTATCTCGGGGCAGTCGCAGGGCAACCTCTTCGTCGAAGAGTGTCTTCAAGGTCGAGGCCTTAATCTGCGATGTTGAGGCAGCAAAGACAATCGACTCGCCCTTTTTGATGGGCATTTCGAAATAACCGGGTACGTAGAGATCCTCGTTCGAGGCATAACCACGTTCCTGCTCTTTGGGATACTCGATTCCGCGATACCAGTCGGGCATGAAGATGAACTCGTTCTTTTTCGAGAACTGCATGTATAGGTCAGGATAGCCTGCATACATACAAGTCTTGATGCCGTGGTCAATCTCCTTGTACTCACGGCTTGCAGTCATGTTCTCATGCGTAAACTGGCGCACTGAGCGGAAGGCCAGGAAGGGACGGAAGCGAAGCGTCGTTGCCGAGTGGGCGTCAACGAGCGTGTAGCGGATGAGGATACGATCCTCATAGGCCTGGAAGATTGCTTCTTTCTTCAAGATGACTCCTCCCACACGATAGGTGGTTGTCGGTACGCTCGTGGCATCGAACTCACGGATGTACTTGTGTCCCTTCGGACTGTAGTTGTTGCCCTGATACTTGTGGAGGCCCAAGTTAAACTCCGCCCCGTGCTGCACAACGGTACAGTCGAGCGAGGACAAGAGCACATGGTTCTCATCGTCAAGCTCTGGCACGGGGACGACCAACAGTCCGTGGTACTTACGCGTATTACAGTCTACCAGCGTAGACGAGCTATACGCACCCGAACGGTTGGTACGGAGTAATTCGCGGCGAAGACTCTCCTCAAGGTTTGTCATCACGGCTTTCTCAAAACGTAAATTACTCATAGTTCCTATATTAAGGTATTAACAATATTGTTAGTTTTAGATTGTCAGCCTCAAAGGTAAGCATTTTCTGGCATTTGCCCAAAAATATAAGGTTATTTAACTTTTAATCTGGGATAAGAAAGTTGACAACCTCCTGTTCGACGGTGACGCGGTATGCTCCGACGGGTGTTTTCATCAGTCGACCGTCAATACCAACCAGCGCCCGCTTGGCCTCATCGACAAACACCTCGCGGGTTCTGAAGGGGTGAACACTACGATGGTTCAGAAACCGCCCAGTGACGAGCAGCCACAAGCCCTCTATCAGTTGTACCACCTCAGGATGGTAGACCACCGACACGTCGAGCATACCATTGTAGGGCACGGCATTTGGCGTCTGACCGTAGCCAGTACAATTGCCAATGCAGACAGTCATCACACGACGGTCAACGGTATCACTGTTGATACGCAGCCGCATCTTGTACTCCATCCGGTGGAAGAGCATGACGAGGAAGGACGAAATGAACGAGAGCGTTCGCGATCCGAAGAGCCGACGCGTCTGCCGGCGCAGGTTCATGATGTCGGCCGTCATGCCGATGTTGACACAATTCAAGAAATAGCGGTGGCAACGCTCCTTCTTGGTATTCGTATAGCGGATGCAGCCCAGGTCTATCTTGCGTACCCGGTGCTTCAGCAGCCACTCGACGGCCTTTTCGACATCGTCTTCGTCGAAATCCCAGAAACGAGCAAAATCGTTCATCACTCCATTGGGGATGACCCCCAGACAGATACTATCGCGCACCACCTGCTCCTCCTTCATCAGACAGTTGACGCCATCGTTAAGCGCCGAGTCGCCACCCACAATGATGATGGTCTTATAACCATTGTTGATGAGCATCGTCATCAGCCGCTCCACCGAGTCGCTCGTCTCGCTCTGAACCATATCGTAGTCAACCCCGTGGGCCTGTAGCACGGCAGCAATCTTCTCCCAACGTTTCTGCTTATTACAGAATCCTGTACGGGGGCAATACAGCACCCCCCATTTCGTCGTTTCTTTATTCATAGTTCTTGGTCTTGTCCCTATATGTCACTTCGGGTGTGTTCCAATATACTCCTTATTTTTTCTTCCATAGGCAGCGTCCCGTCAATCCAATGAATGGTGAATCCCCTACGCTCCATCCCGCGGAACCACGTCATCTGTCGTTTGGCAAACTGGTGGATGGCTATCTCAAGCCGCCGGAACATCTCATCGTACGTTGTCCGCCCTATCAGGTATTCCGTGACGAATTTGTACTCCAGTCCGTAGTAGATGAGGTCCTCGGCGGGAATACCGCTGTCCAGCAGCGCGCGTACCTCGTCGACCATTCCTTCCTCCAGTCGGGCCTTCAGCCGGCGGGTAATCTTCTGTCGGCGCAATTCCCTGTCAATGTCTATACCGATGATCGTCGTCTCCACGGGAGGCAGCTCGCGCAGGGGCATGGGATGCTCCAGATTGTAGGTCTCAATCTCTATGGCACGAATGGCACGCTGACAGGAGTCCACGTCGGTCCTGTTATGCATGTTCGACCCCGTCCTGGCTTTCAGCTCTTGCAGCATGGCAGTCAGCGCATCCAGCGACAGCCCCTCCAGACGGGCGCGCAGTTCCGGATTCTGCGGCACGGGCGACAACTTGTAGCCTTTCAGCACAGCCTCAATGTAGAGGCCCGTCCCTCCACAGAGGATGGGCACTACCCCGCGACGCTCAATATCCTGATAAGTATCATAGAAATCCTGCTGATACTGGAAGAGGTTGTATTTCGTGCCCGGCTCGCAAATGTCAATCAGGTGATAGGGCACACCATGATAGTCGGCCAGGTCTTTTCCTGTGCCAATATCCATGCGGCGGTACACCTGTCGCGAGTCGGCCGAGATAATCTCTCCCCCAACCTGCTGGGCCAACGCAGCCGCCACAGGTGTCTTCCCGCTGGCCGTCGGTCCCAGTATGGTAATCATCTTCTGCATAACGACTGCAAATATAAAAAAAAAATGCCACCCGACAAAATCGAGTGGCTATTTTTTACCTGTTTGGGCTTATATTATTTCAGCTCGGCGAGGTACTTGATGGTGCGAACCATCTGAGAGGTGTAAGAATTCTCATTGTCGTACCAAGCAACAACCTGAACGAGTGAGTTGCCGTCGCCAATCTTAGAAACCATGGTCTGGTTAGCGTCGAACAGCGAACCGAACTTCATGCCGATGATGTCGCTGGAAACGAGCTTCTCCTCGGTATAGCCGAACGACTCGTTGGCGGCAGCCTTCATGGCAGCGTTGATGTCCTCAACAGTCACCTCACCCTTAACAACAGCGTGCAGGATGGTGGTAGAACCAGTGGGAGTCGGAACGCGCTGGGCAGCACCAATCAGCTTACCGTTCAGCTCGGGGATAACGAGACCGATAGCCTTGGCAGCACCCGTTGAGTTAGGAACGATGTTCTGGGCACCGGCACGTGCACGCTGAACATCACCCTTACGCTGAGGACCGTCCAGAATCATCTGGTCGCCCGTGTAAGCGTGAACAGTAGTCATGATACCGCTCTGGATAGCAGCGAAGTCGTTCAGAGCCTTCGTCATAGGAGCCAGACAGTTAGTGGTGCAAGAAGCAGCCGAGATAACGGTGTCGGCAGGAGTCAGGGTCTTGTGGTTCACGTTGTAAACGATGGTGGGCAGGTCGTTGCCGGCAGGAGCAGAGATAACAACCTTCTTAGCACCAGCTGTCAGGTGGGCAGAAGCCTTCTCCTTAGAGGTGTAGAAACCTGTGCACTCCAGAACAACGTCTACGTCCAGCTTGCCCCAAGGCAGCTCAGCAGCGTTGGGAATAGCATAGATGGTGATCTTCTTACCGTCAACAACGATGAAGTCCTCACCAGCCTCTACGGTGTGCTTGTTCTCACCGAACTTGCCAGCGAAACCACCCTGAGCGGTGTCATACTTCAGCAGGTGAGCGAGCATCTTAGGACTTGTCAAGTCGTTGATAGCTACTACTTCATAACCTTCAGCCTCGAACATCTGACGGAAAGCGAGGCGACCGATACGGCCAAAACCGTTAATTGCTACTTTTGTCATTTCTTTGTTTAATATTTTAAAGGGTTTATACCTTGATTTCTCAAAAAATTTATGCCCTCTGGACACTTTTTCTTGTTTTCGAGCGCAAAGTTACGAAAAAATTCTTATATTTGCACACGATTTCAGTCTTAATTTAAGTGAAAAGTGAAAACTCACACCAAAAAATCATGCAAGTTCAAGGCGTAAAGCTAAGATTGCAAAACGAAGATTACAATTCTAACAATATCAACAAACCATTTAAATATTAACTGACTATGGGATTTATTAGTGAATTCAAAGAGTTTGCCATGAAGGGCAACGTATTGGACATGGCTGTCGGTGTCATCATCGGTGGTGCTTTTGGTAAGATTGTCAGCTCACTCGTCGACGACGTGCTGATGCCTTTGGTAGGAATGCTCGTGGGCAACGTAGACTTCACGGGCCTGTCGTTCCAGTTTGGTGTGGGCGAAAAGGTCTCTGTGCTGAAATACGGCAACTTCATCCAGAACACGGTCGATTTCCTCATCGTGGCTTTCTGTATCTTCCTCATGCTGAAGGCTATCAACAAACTGAACCGCAAGAAGGAAGAGCCCGCCGAGCCAGCAGCTCCTGCCGGCCCCACGCAGGAAGAACTCCTCACCGAGATTCGCGATCTGTTGAAGAAGCAGTAATTCGATACACCTTATTTTATATTCAGAAAAGGCGCCTTGCTGCCGAATGCCCAACAACATTCGCCAACAAGGCATCTTTTTAAGCTCCAAAATATGAAAACAAGATTCAAGAAAAACGCCAAGATTTTTGACATCGTCATCACCGCGATTGCCGGCATGGTATCGGTGGGCGTGATGCTCTACGGAGTTGCTCATTTCGGGCTGCGCGAGGCTGGCCCTGAACTAGTGCTCAACGTGTTCTACATAGCTTGTCTGATCATGATTTGGATGTACTTTTTCAACTATCGCATCACCACCCACCAGTTCAACTACTGGTGCTCTATCTCAGTAGGCATGACGGTGCTGCTGCGCGACATTCTCTTTCCCCCTCCCCTTGCTAATTTCGGCCTCCACCTGGCTTGCCTTACCCTGTCGGTCTTGCTACTCTGCACGCTCACTTTCTTCTATGCCCGCAAGAACTGGCAAAGCTACACCAAGCACAACCTGTGGCTCATCTGCATCATCGACATGCTGATAGCTGTGCTCTACAACTACGACATCTATCTGGAGCCCATCAGCGAATACACCGACTATATGCTCACCGAAATCTGGATTCGCCCCACCATCACCTACGGGCTTGTGGCCTGCTTCGTGACGGAGTCAGACAAGCCGAGCAAATCATTCAAAGGGAAAAGGCCCCCTGCTAATGCTTGAAAATGTTGAAGTGCAGTTTCGGCTTCACTTTCACCTTAGTCCCCTCGGTGGTGCTGGTATATCTGACGTCGAAGCCGATGTCAGCCACCTTTCCTGACTTATCAACATCTATCAGAGCCGTGGCTCCGTCGGAATTAATGTCGGCAAAGATGTTGGTTAAGCGTAACTTGCCCACGTGCATTTCCTTGACCAGAATCTGAGCCGTAGCTATGGGCAGTTTTCCGTTCTTATCCTTTCGTACCTGCGCCGTTCGCACCTTCGAGATATCCACCTTGAAGTCGCCGGCAAAGGCTACATTGCCTATCTTCTTCACCGCGAAGGCCTTGCCCACGTTAAAGCCCTCGGTGCCGATGTTTCCATCGATGTACTTGGTGTTCTCGTCAATCGAAATTTTAAAGTCTATCACACCGTCATCCGAGGTCAGTCTTCCGCCGAATCGCTCGTTCTTCCTATAGATACCCAGTTCGCCCGTATAATCAATCGTGGCGAGCGAATTCACCTGATCCATCATCAGCTTCTTCACTGCAAACTGGTTGATAATCTCCATCGCCTTCGGGCTGTAGGTGTGCAACTTTTCGATGTTGAACCTGACAGCAAACTTGTATTTGTCCTTTAAGCTGCTGATACCGCCTTTCGCCCTGATATCCAGCTGTTTGTCGGTGGTAAACACATGTACATTGTCGAACGTCATGCCGTCCTCGTTGCCCTTCATCGTCGTCGTCACCGAGAGCGGCATCGTGAAATTCTTCAGCACTGGGGCAAAGGCCGTTGAAATGTCTTTAAGCTGCGTGTTCACCGTAATCGTTCCTGTCGAGTATGCCAACTTCGTGCCCTTCTTCTTGCTGGGTAGCAACACCCTGGCACTGTCCACCCTCACGTGAGTGTCAATTTGCCGGAAGGACAAATCCTTCACATAGGCCACGCCACCTAATAAATGAACCATCCCCTTCAGGTCGCTGAAGAAGAATCCTGTCAGGGTGTCGGTCACGTTGCCACTGACGATGTTCGCAAGAATCGTGTCCTTTCCTACCCGGTTCAGTTCAGCTTCCAAATCAGCCCATACGTTGAAATGACCAGTGTCAAAGGCTCCCCGCTTAGGCTTAGGCACATTCTTGCGTGGCTTATGATTGTCGGTCGTGTAGTGTAGGCGTTTAAGCCTCAGTTTGCCCACCCCGTCTTCAGGTCGCAACTGCAGCCGCTCTATCTCCAGCGTTTTCCTTACTGGTCCCTTCTTGGTCTGTGCCGTCCATTGGGTACGGAGGTTCTCCACTATGCCCGTCTCCTTCCAGCGTTCTCCAAACTCCACCTCGAGTTTGTCCAGATGAATCAGGTTGTCCAGATAGTTCAGTGTTACGTCCTTGATGAAGCCATGCCCCTTGAAATTGCCGTCAAGGCTGGCGTCAATAGACTCCAGATCGAGGTCCATATCGTTGTACGTCAGTTTTATATCCTGCAGGTTCACATCCCGCAGGTCGAACTTCAGCTTACTGTTTTTTCGCTTCGTACTGATGGTATCGTCGGGTGCCTTGTCCTTCTTCAACGCATCTAGAATCGACTGGTAGTTAGGTTCTTCGCCAGGTTTGTCCACGATGTGGGCCCGTATACCCGCAATTCTGGCGTGCTCCACCTCTATCTTGCTGGCCAGCAACTTCTTCAGGTCGAGGTCCACCACCATCTGTTCCATCTCAAAAAGCTTTCGTTGCTGCTTGTCGTCAATGCCTACGCCATAAAGTTCCACATCCTGCCGCACTACGTCTATATACACGCTGTCAATCGTTGCTTTTGTTCCCAGTTTCTCCGACAGCATTTCTGTGGCTTTGTAAAGCACCTTCTTTTGTAACATGGGCGAATTCACCACAACAGCGAGACCTAAAAGGAACAACAGAACCACGACAAACACTCCGCCAAGAATCTGTAGTATCAGTAAGAGTTTTTTCTTCATGACATAGTTTCATTTTCAATTCGTGGCGCAAAGATACAACTATTTCTTCAAATATGTCGCCCATCCCCAACAAAAATTGCCATGCTTAACCATTCGGTCTTTACGTTTTTAACTTGACTGCTGATGGTGACATCCTGGAATAAGGGATTCTTGATATCTTTATCAGCCTGAGTCCACTTCACGATATAGGGTTTTCCGGCCTCGACAGACGATACTGACTCGAAGTCGAGCGTCAGGGTGCCCGTTTGTGCATCGAACGACGATGACCTGAGTCTCATGACAGTAGCATCGGCGAGGGGGGTTCCGCTGAAGTCAGCCAAATCGAACGGCAGACAGAGCGTGTTCCAACAAATGTCCCTGACGAGTGTGCGCCCTTTCAGTCTGACGATACATCTTCTACATGAAACACGACAACTTTGCCATCATTTTTTATGTTATTTTAGGTTTATCGACATGTTACATTATCTTTTGATAAGCCAGTCGCTCGTCACCTGACAGCAGATAGATGACACCGCAATAGGTGAAACCGCGCTTCAAGATGTTGTGCTGCATAATGATGTTGTCGCGGTGAGTGTCTATGCGGATATTCGTGTCATGCGAAAAACAGAAGTCCATGATGCTGCTGAAGATGCCGTGAACTTGTGGGTAGCTGGCTATTCTATGGACTACATGATAAGGCTGAGCATCGTCTATCCACTCGCCATCATAGATTTTGGCGTATGTCGGTTCGGGGGACTGCAGGAATGCAAAGTAGCCAACGACCTTGCCACTATCCTCAATCACGAAGCCGCCATTCCTTTCCATGTCAGCCATGATGATGGCCTCTGAGGGATAGCCATCGCCCCATTGGTGCATATTACCAGACTGCCGCATAATCCTTTTTGCAGCATCCATGACGAGCATAATCTCAGCCATGTCCGTCGGCTTAGCTTCTCTGATAATCCTGCTCATATACACCTACTCCATCACCTCGATATAGAAACTGAACGGACGGAAGCCGTCGTTGCAGCTAATCATTGCACTCATGGGATTCTTCATCCACCCGTCGTAAAAGTTGCCCTCGCCTCGGGCCAGCGACTCCACGAACTCGCGCATGGAGTACCATGCCGACAGACAAAGTCCTTCGGGCTGCTGGCCGTCAATGGAAATCCACTGTTGCCCCTCTCTGACATCGCAGGTATGTTCAATCGGGTTCTCGTATTTCGCCATCAAGTCCTCATAGACTGTCTGGCGAATGGCTGTGATTCTAACTTTGTTAAGCTTTTTCGTCGTTACGGGACGCTTGCTGAAATCCATAACTTGGTCCATCTCATTCATAAAACCTAAAATCACTTAAATCAATGCACAAAGGTAATCATAATTCCTTATTTTTTTGTACTTTTGCATTGAATATTAGGATAGTTTATGATAAAACGGTTATTAAACTTCATGGATGCTTCGCCAGTGAACTTTCTGGCAGCAAAGAATATTGCCAGCGAACTGGAAAAGGCTGGCTATTGCCGTATTGACCCATGCGAACCGCTTGGTGAGGTAAAGGCGAGTGATAAATTCTATGTGACGAAGAACGATTCTTCCGTCTATGCCTTCCACATCGGACGCAAGCCGATGGCCGATGCTGGCTTCAGGATGATTTGCGCACACTGCGATTCTCCTACATTCCGCATTAAGCCCAACGCAGAGATGCTATGCGAAGGTGGTATCGTGAAACTTAATACCGAGGTGTATGGAGGGCCGATTATGTCGACATGGTTTGACCGTCCGCTGACGATAGCAGGACGTGTGATAGTCCGCGGCGAGGATGCGTTCAGTCCCAAGACGCTGCTACTGCACGTCAAGCGGCCACTACTCCAGATTAGCAATCTGGCAATCCACTTTAACCGCCAGGTGAACGATGGTGTGAAACTGAGCAAGCAGAAAGATATGCTGCCGATACTGGGCATAGTCCAGAATGAATTAGAACGGGGAAACTTGCTGATGAACGTCATCTGCTCAGAACTGGCCATCAGTCAGGAAATCATCCTCGACTTCGACCTCTATCTGGCCGATGCCACACCTGCATGCACCTTCGGCGTTCACAATGAGTTTATCTCCTCCGGACGCTTGGACGACCTCTCCATGTGCTTTGCAGGCTTAGAGGCGATGCTTGCCACCGATACCACCGATACCACGAAGGTGCTGGCCATCTTCGACAATGAAGAGACCGGTTCGCAGACCAAGCAGGGGGCAGGTAGTCCGTTCCTGTCGATGATGCTGAAGCGTATCGCATTGGCTCAGAGTGGAAGCGAGGAAGCCTTCTGCCAGGCCATCGAACGAGCATTTATGATTTCTGCCGACAATGCCCACGCATGGCATCCCAACTACAGCGAGAAGTACGACCCCACGAACCATCCCGTTCTTGGTGGTGGTCCGGTCATTAAGTTCAATGCGGCTCAGAAGTATGCCAGCGATGCTGTGTCGGCTGCCGTCTTTGCTGAGATCTGCAGGGAAGCTAGTGTTCCCTGTCAGCGTTTCGTCAATCACTCCGACGTGGCAGGAGGCAGCACGTTAGGAAATCTCCTTGCTTCATCGATTCCGTTGAGAGGTGTCGATATGGGCAATGCAATCCTCGCCATGCACAGTTGCAGGGAAACGGGCAGTACGGCCGACCACATCTATACCGTCAAGGCTTTCACGCAATTCTTCAAATAGAAGACTGTCGTAATGCGATTGAGATAGATCATGGGGGCATTGCCACTTCACATTAAACAAACTTGATAGGTCGCACGTCTTACACCCGGCACTTAACAGGCTTATAGTCAGACAGATAAGAAAGTGCGGTACCCACACCTAAGGTCGCACTTGAAGAATTAGGAGCTTGGAATTTAGAAGTTGTCTTGAGGCGCCGGGTTTTGATTGCGAGGCGCCGGGTTTTGGAAAATAGGTGGCTGGTTTTGGAAAAAAGGTGGCGGGTTTTGGACGCGAGGTGGCGCCTGACAAAAATTTGGTGGTGCCAGGTGATGATTACTTAATTCTTTTTGGTGTACAATTTTTTTAGGTGTCACCTCACGTGCGACCTCATTTGCGGTTGTCATGTACTAAATGTATGTTGACAATCAGACAGTTAAGTGCCGGGTGTAAGACGTGCGACCTGTTTTTGCTTCGATATTCAAGACATCATCTGCTCGTAATGTAATTGCCACTTCTCGTCCTGTGTCATACTATGTCATTTAGTATAATTCTTATAACGCTACTATGACATCTATAATTATCCTGTTTCAGTTTTAATCTATGATATAAAAAACCTGTCTCTCTGTACGGCCTTTACTTCCTCTTGAACTCCCATTTGTCACCCTCTTCTATGAGCGACCAACTGGAGTGTATGAAAGTCAGTATGGCTGTGTCATCGGCAAACGTTATACGTCCGCCAATAGGTTCTCCACTGGCATCGGTAGCCGTAAAGTCAATGCCACCTTCAGCATCACCGCCCACTCCGTCGTCAAGATGAGTGAGACGGAAGAGATTGATGACGATGCTGTATCTGCCATCTTCGCGTGCCGAGATAGTGAGCGAACTTCCATCATCGTCACTAACAAAGTGACCTGTGAGAGATTCATTGGCCGTTGACGCTTCTTTGTCTGAGAATGAAGACTTTGCGCTTTTCTCCTTTCCAAGATAGTCGTGCAGGTCGATGATTCCATCGAACGATTGGTACTCACTATCGTCTTCCTCGATGCCAAGATTGGGGACTTTCGTTACCATTCGCGTCTTACCCGTCAGTTTATCGACATAGAAATGTGTCAATGAACCTGTATAGCTGCGGAATACCACTTGATAGGCAGAGTCCGTCTCTTCACCCATCGTAACGTACATGATATCCGGATTCTCTTCTGTGATTCTCCAATCAAACTTCTCGTGGCAGTAGTTGTTGACTCCCTCGAATGCCATTTCTGCCGTTATCTCCGTCTCAGGAGTCCCGGAAGTGTCAGCTTTGCCTGTAACTCCCGATGACGTATCTGCGTTCTGAACCGCTTCCGGCTTGCTGTTCTTGCATGAGCAAAGCATCAGAGCCGTAAGTGCAAATGAAACAAATAATTTGTAGTTCATCATTATTAAAGTTTACATTTTCGTCATGTGGTATCCCATACGCTTCAGCTGCATGGCAGCACCAAACAGGTAGAGCTGGTGCAGACAGGCGACATAGCCGTTGAAGGCCTCCTTCGTGCCGGGTTCGAGGCGCTGGTGCATCAGGGCATTATAGACCCGTGAGGCACATTCACCTACGACCTTCTCCAGAACGGTGTAGTCAATGCCCTGCAGCAACAGCACTTCTTCACGGATGTATTCGTCCATCGAGTCGTAGCCCCGCTTGTCGCGCATATAGCCATAGAGGTCTTCTATCTTCGAATAGATTTCCCATTCCGTGTCCCACATCTTCGCCACGGCCATGCCGATATACATCATCCAGCCGAGCGAGACCGATGGGAAGTCCTGAAACTCGCGGATGCCGTCAGGGACATAGGCCTTGGCTATCTCCTCCCATTTCTCCTCCACGTCAGGACACTCCGGCAACCTTTCGTCCACCTCCTTCCTACTCAGTAGGAACAGATGCACGTCTTTTCTCAATTGTTCTTCAAAGCTGTCCATTTCACAATTCTTATTAAATCAGAGGGCAAGGACGGTGCCGCTCGACCTTTGGTCGCTTATTCCCGTAGGGTCTTAAGAAACCGAATGCAATAGAGCTTGCTCTAATTGCTGAGGTGCAGCCCGTTCTCGCAAATTTCTTTGCAAAGGTACTCATTTCCCCTTTATTATTCGTATCTTTGCATCCAACTTTACAAATTATTAAGATGGAATACAGAAAGATAGGTGATAACTACTATTTTCGGATGGATAGAGGTGACGAGATTATCAGTAAACTCCTCGAAATCTGCGAAAAGGAATCTATATCGTCTGCCGTTTTCTCTGGAATTGGTGGCTGTCAGAGTGCAGAGTTACAAGTGTTCATCCCCGAAACTGGCAGTTTTGAGACTGAACGG
>Ga0326511_10003640_pt1 | contig 12388 bp, 8 predicted proteins | sample 0_2496_0518_D_FD_203701 | JGI IMG/M metagenome (GOLD analysis project Ga0326511, IMG submission 203701) | Bovine rumen microbial communities from UC Davis, California, United States - 0_2496_0518 | ecosystem: Host-associated > Mammals > Digestive system > Stomach > Rumen | place: USA: California...
CCTGCATGATGCTCTTCACTGTGTCGGCGTATGCCTGCGCTGCGCTCTCCCCGTTCTCAAAAGCCGTCATAAGTGCGTCGCTGATTTGGTCGGCCCAGCCTTGTATGTCAATTCCCCAGAGCTCATTTGCGAGGTCTTCAGAGAAAGACAGTATCTGAATGTCAAGCTCAGCCATCTTCTTTCTGTATTCCTCAAGAGCTTCACCTGACGATTTCTTCTTGTGGTCTTCCTCATCGTACATACGCTGGTAATCCTCCCTCTCTTTTTTCAGTGCCTCAAGTTCCTGTTCATATCCAGTGCCGTTGCCCGACCGTGAGTAGAAATCACGCATAGCCCTGCCGTGCGCAGTGTTGTTATTCGCATACATCGCCGCCATCAGCTTGCGTATGTTCCCGCTGTCATAACCCAGTTCTCTCTCCCTCAGTTTCCGTATGATGTCAAGTGTATTCTCGATGTCCCTCAAGTCATCTCGCAACGCCTCGATACGACGTTCTCTTCTTTTGTCAGACAATCTTGCGAAAGCGGTGATTGGACTGGCGACCATCTCTACTGGAGCGGATATCGCAGATGAGACAAGTCCGCCGACATTCCCGCTCAAGGCGTTCTGCACAAGATTGTTCGCGGGAGAGAGTATAGAGCTCACCCCTCCGATGATGTCATTCATGTCGCTGAAGAAGTCAGACATGCCCTTATTGCCAAGAGCGTCGAACATCTGCGCCAATGACTGCGCCGCCTTGCCAAGACCATCAAGGACACCTGTTGTGAGTGTTATGGCAACACCGAAATCACCAAGGGTGTTCTTGACCTTCTCCAAATGTTTTTGATAATCAGTATATGTTTTAACTGTTTCGGAATCTCCATTCGTCTCCGCTTTTGAGATTGTGGCTTCGATGAATTTGTCAAGTCCAGGTGTTCCTCCCTGAAGAAACGCTGTCAGCATGTTGTTCTTGCCGAAGAAGGCATTCGCATCCCATGCGTATCTCTTCTTATTAAGTTCTGCCATCTGCTTGGCGTAATCCTCCGGCTTGATTTTTCCAGCTTCAAGCAAAGCCTTCAGCATTCTCTCAGCCTCATCGGCCGCATCGTTCAGTTCTTTCTTTGTCATGGACAAAGCGTTGTTGGTCATCAGGACATACCCAGAGCTGAGCTTCATCAGCTCATTGTCTCTCTCAATCTCTGCCAGCCTGTCATACTCATTCTTCTGCGCCTGGCTGATTACACCATCATCGAGCAGCCTTTGGCTCGCTTCGACACTCTGAGCGTACTTGTCCTCCGCTTTTTGGGCGAGGGTCTGGTAATCGACAAGTGACCCGAGCACTTTGGAATATTCCTCAATATCCTTCTTCTTCTGGTCGAGTTTTATCTTCTGCCAGTCCTTCAGGCCTTCAAGCACGCCCTTGATGTTCTCCTGCGCAATGTCAAGGCTTTCGAGATAAGTCTGCATTTCATCCTCGCTCATTCCGAGAACCTTTCTGAAATCAATACCAGTCCCAGCAAGTTCTATCAACTTGTCCTCCATCCTGTCAGCCTGTGTCTCGCCACTCACGAAACCACCTCCGGCAAATGTATTGGCAAGAGCCTCATTTCCCGTGTTGCTTCTCACGTTGGAATAAATACCCCAGATGCGCGTCATATCGTCAAGGGCGCGTTTCACGGACGACGCGAACTCATCGGCCTTTCGGTCGAAATTGTCGCTGTCTATCTCGGCGAGCAATGAAGCCGCTTGGCGGTACACTCTCAATGCCTCCTGCCCGTTGTTCTTACCCTTGTCGTTCTTCTGCGAGCGGTATCTTCCGAGAGCGTCGTCACGAATCTGCTCTATGTATTTCACATAGTTCTTCACGTCATTGCTGTCGAAGTTGAAAGGAAGCACCTTGTCAGTCCTCCACTCGTCAAAGATTTCCCTGTACTTCTCATTCACCTTGTTGATGGCGGTTGTGTCGCCAACCCTTTTCTCCCATTTGTCGTACCAGTCGTACGCCTCTTTCATGATGCGTATACGCTCATCCCAACGTTTGGCGAACTCATCCCGGTAGGTCTTTGAGTTACTGCTTCCCTTGCCTTTCCCCTTATCCTTATCATCACCGTAAGAGTAACCGTACTCCTTCGCTGTTTCTTCAAGCACAATCTGTATATCAGCCTTGTTTAGCCAGTTCTGCAGCTGTTCCTTGGCTCTGTTCTGCTCTTCCGTAGTCCATGGTCCGCCCATGATGGAGTCAAGTTTCGCTTTCACGGCATCCCTGATTTTCTTGAGTTTGTCAAGGTTTGTGGTCTTGATTTTGAAATCCGGTTCGATGTCGATGTTCCACACATGGCGCAACAACGGGAAGCCGTTCTCTATTTCCTTTGCAAGCTCGTCGTGTTTCTTCTTCATATCCTCAGCAAAGAACGTGATGAGGTCGGGCTGGTCAAGAATGTCTTTCCTGAAAGCGTTGTAGAAATCCGAGAATACGGTCTTCCCGTTTTCCCCTATATGCTCGTTCCTGATTTCCTTCTGCCACTGGTTGAGAGGTCTGACGAATTGCAAGGCGGCGCTCATGGCGTCATTGAAGGCCTCGGCTGAGTTTTTGCCGATACCTGCCATGTCTATGCCATAACTCTTACCCCATTCTATGGTCTGCCTTGACACCTCGTCGAGTATCTGCCTGCGTTCCTCCGGCGTGGTGTCCTCAGTCAGCCTGCCGTTGATGAGTTCCATGAACTTCTCGTTGACGAGCTTGCGCTGGACTTCTTCTGTTATCCCGCCCAATCCGTTCTGGTCGAGCAACGGTTTGATTTGGTCGAGAAACACCTTTGTCAACATATCGCGCGCTTCAGGGCTTGCGATAGACGCGGCGGTCTCAAGATTTGATATGTACTTCTCAAGATATGTAACCGCCCCTCCCATGTCACCGCTCTTGAACATCTGGTTCAGTATTGACGCGGCATGTTCTGTGGCTGTCTTCATGTCATTAGCCACCTTGTCTAACGCACCACCTACTTTAGCTGTAGAAGCTCCGTCTGAGCTATTGAAAATACTTGCCAACGCCCATGAATCATCTATCTTCCTCTTGACATCATCAACTCCGCTGACGTAAGCCCTGAATACCGCCTTTACGTCTGCGATATTTTCCACATTGGGGAAAAATGCCTTTATTTTCTCCAAAGCAGTTTCATCCACGGAACGCTCAAGATTGCGGTATTCCGACAAAAGGGTGTTCTCGAAATCCTTCATGTTCGTGGTGACGGTATCATTGAAGATGCGGGTGAACCAGTTTGATCCCGCAGAGCGTTTCACCACATCCTCCATTTGCCCTCCGACCATTTCGTTCACATCATTGGCGAAACGGAGGTCTTCCATCTTCTTCATCATCGCCGCGAGCTGGTCGTACTGGTCTTCCATCTTGTAGATGTCAACAAGATCACCATTGTATAGAGGTGAGTACGACTGCAATTTCACACGCATTTCATCAAGTGCATTCTTGACTTCGTTTGAATCAAGCGAGTGCGGGTCGAAAGTGACTCTGAAACGCCTGGCCACAAAACCGTCATTAGAATATGAGGCCTCAAGTTCACGGCCATACCCATTCGCCCTGTCACCGCCGAACTTCCTATAAGTGTCGTCTATTTCCTTGACATCGTTCTTGGCGTTCTCCCTCCATTGGCGCGCTGTTTCCTCAGCGTCACGGGAAACAGCCATGACACGTTCAATCGCCATGGTGATAGCGATAATCGGCGCCATCTGCAAAAACATTGTACCAAGACTGGCAACAAAAGAACGTACCGCTATGCCAGCGGCTCTTGCGCTGAAACTCAACTTGTACCACACACGGGAAAGGCCTGTTGAACTGGCGATGGCTTTAGCCTGCTCACGGTTGACACCAGCGAGCGAGAGCATCATGTATCTCTGCGCGTTTGTCAGGTCTTTTGACACACCCATCATCATGAGGTTGGATTTAGTCAGAGTACCTTCTCTTAACCCCTTTGCCGCTACATGTCGCAAATCAGCTCCAGAGATGTCTCCAGCACCGCCTCTTTTCCCAAACAGCCCACCAATGAAATTACCCGCAGGGCTGAATATCCTGCCAGCACCCCAGAGGTTCTTCCAACTTCTCGCGGTGACAGCGCTCTTTGCCATTGCCGCGTTCATCGACTTCATGGCGGCCTCACTGCGCGCCATGGCGACAATATTCCGCGTCATGGCGTTTGTCTGCATTCCTATGGCGCCGTTTACCATATACTGCGCCAAACGCATCGTCCCCAGCGGGACAAGCACAGCACCTATGATAGTGGCGTACTTCGACCAGTTTTCCGTCAGTTCGTTCAGCAGGTTTACTCCGCCCATAAGCACGCCCTTGTTGGACTGCCCCATTTCGGACATCATGATGTTGTAGTTGTTGCGCAAGTTCCTCAGCTTGCCGCCGAGGGTCTCGAACTGACGTTCCTGCATGTTGTAGAAACGGCCGCCAGGCTCGTCAAGCCCCATGATGACAGAGTTCACGTCCTCAAAGCCGATTTCCTTGTTGCGCATCATCTTGAACACATCTTTTCGTGTGACATGCTCAGCGGCACGGCCAGCCTTTATCTCCGCGTCGGCAAGCTTGTTGTAATGGTCTGCGAGACCGCCGATAAGGTCAATTCCCGCAGTCTCGAACTGGCGGTTCTGGATGCCGGAGAGATAACCGTAAGAGCGGACGTGTCCGTATGCGAGGATAAGTCTTTGGACATCAACAGAAAGACCAGCTCCAATATCGGAAAGGGCTTTCATTGTGCCATACAAGTCCTTTGTCTCGATTCCGAAAGCGGCAAGTTGCCTCGTCGATTTCAGCAAGTCCTGGAAAGTGTAGGGTGACTGCTGTGACAAGTCACGGATCTCCCCGTACAGTTCCTGCGCCATTGACGCACTGGAGAGTATGACCTCAAGCGATTTCTGCTGCAATTCAAGCTCACCTGTGATGTTGGCCATTTCCTGCACAAACTGCTGAGCCCCATAGACGGAGAGGTATTGCATCATCATGCCTTTCAGGTCGGAAAGCACCTGCGACTGATGATTAGCTTGTTGCGTGGCTACTCCCATGGCTTGGGCGAGCTTCCTTTCCTCAAGGCTTAACGCGGCTTTTGCTGAAGCGTTCTCTTTTGCTATCGCTGTGTTGGCTTTCACTTGCGCCGCCTCAGCTTTCGCCGCCTCGGCATCCTTGATGAATGACGCCTGTCCTGTGATGTCCCTTGCGGTCTGTCCGTTCAGCACGCCGCCTGCATCCCTGATTGCGAAAAGAGTGTCCCTTATCCTGTCAAGCCTTTGTATGTAGTCTGACAATGCTGTGTGATCAACATTGAACTTTCCTGCGTTCGCTTCTGCGGAACGAAGGTTGGTAAGCAGGCGTGTCAGTTTTGTTATCTCGTCATTCGCCTGCTTGACGAAATCCGTGGAAGAGCCAGCGGAACGGATCTGTTTCTCAAGTTTTGCTCTCTCTGCATCGCCAAGGATTTTTGATGCTCCGTATTCTCCGTTGATTACATTCTTGAACAACAGACCTGCGTTTGTCCTACCTCCGTTGTTGATGATTTCCTGAAGCTGATTATTGATTGCGACAAGAAAATTCCTTGCCAACTCAAGATTCGACACGTCAAGACCCAATCCCTGTGCGGCGGTGATGGTGTTTTGATATTTCTCGATGGCAACAGTGATCTCCGCCCACTTTTTCCTGGCTGCGTCAACACTGCTCTGTTCGTCTTGTTGCGCTTTCTTGGCCTCATTCTGCCATGCCTTGTTTTCACGCATCTGCTGTTGCGCTATCATACGTTGCTTGTTGGCCTCAATAAGCGTGGCCGTGTAATCCTTCGTCTCCTTGACAAGAGTTGGAGACAAGCCAGCGGAAGCCACTGTCTTGAAGTCGTTCTTCAGTTTCTCCATCTCTTCAATGGCGGCTCTCAGCTTTGTAGTGTCAACGCCTTTTGACATCGCTTCCTGCTCAACCTCTTTCAGTACACGGATTTTCTCTGTCAGGCGTTCTATCTCAGATTCCGCCTTGTTGGTGTCTCGGCCGCTCGACGAGGCTCCTATGCTTTGCATTCCCTTGGCCATGATGGTGCGGAAATCAGCCTCCATCGCCCACATGGACGCTGTTTTCCCAAGGTGCTCACCACCGCCAGCGGCAACAGCCTCCATGATTGTCTTGTATTCCTTGGCCTTCTCGATAGCCATGTCAATCGCCTTGTGGTCAAACCCCATCATCTCGTAGTTCCTGGACAACTGCTCGAACTTGATAATGACGGCCTGCAGGCGCTCGGCATGTGTCAATGCGTCCTGCACACTCTTGTCAAACGATTGCATTGATGTCGTGATTGAACCGTCACCAGAACTGATGTTCATCTGGCTCATGGTCTTGCGAACATTCGCGATTACCTCACCGAGACCAGTCATAAAGTTGCGCATTCCCTCATCCTTGCCAACTGTCAGCGTAAACTTCCCGAAAGCCTCGTTCAGTTTTTCGATAGCCACAGCGCATGCTTCCACCCTCTTGGTGAACGCCGTGAAGTTGTCATGCTGCAAAGCGGACTTCACTCCCGTGATTGCATTAACGACATTGCCTATAGAGGCGAGAATGCTTTGCTCTACTTGGACAATATGATTCTTAATCTTGCCCATAACCCCGTCGTTCTCGCCAAATTTCATCAATGTGTCAAGTTTGTTGGTAAGCTGTGCGATTTGGTCTGATGCCCCACGGGCAAACTTGTTCGCGCCTATGTTGCCGATTATCTCGTTGACTTTCCGCATCTCACCTTCAAGCTGCTGCATGAACTGCCTCAATGACTGCGACGCCACATTGGGCAACTCCTTGTACATGACAGAAAGACTTGTGCTGAGTTCCTGTAGTTTCTTCTGGAAATCAGAGCCTGCGCCTGTATTATTCGGAAGATTCTTCTCCTCAACACCCCTCAGCTTCTCCATAACCCCGACGAGCTCACGGGCATGTTTGAGCGCATTCTCCATTGCTGGGATCTCGTTCCATTGCTTTCCCAGGTCTGTGATGGATTTCATTTCACCGTGGGCGGTCTGTATCTGGGACAGCAACTGGGACAAATCCGGCAGATGGAAAGTAAGTTTTCCATCCTCTCCCTGCAACCTTTTGATAAGCGCGTCAATCTGCCCTCCGTCCACCTTAATAGTGACGGATTCATTCTTTAGCTTTTCGAGCTTTGATATAATGCCATCAAGGTCTTGCGAGGCGTTTCCTTGAATCTCAATGGCAAAACGTAGCGGGTCCAAATTCATAACATCAACTCGTTTTTGTGAATATTGCTACAAATATACAAAAATATTCACAAAGAAAGAAAAATGTTAAATATTTGGACTATAAACGATTGAAATGTAATAATGTAAATTATTATTACTTGTCGCTCACATTCGAGCAAATATAGGTGTAGCGACAGAAGATATAGTCGCTGCACCCGTCAATGTCGCACAGGAAGCGCGCCAGCGCCCTTGTGCTTATCCTGTCGTCTTTCCGTTTTGCAGTATTTTGAGGAAATTCTCGCCGATTTTCAAAATTTCTATCACTTTCATTGCGCAAAATTGTAAAAATTAGTAATTTTGCACACGAACCACCAACATTGACAAAGTAGCCTAACAGCCAGTAGAACGTGAGACAATATCCCCAGAGACTGGCTATTAGGCAATCTTGTTAAGTTGGTGGTTCGACTTGATAAGAATCGGGGAATATCTTACCCCCTATTATCATCAACAGGGATTTTCTCCCCTGTATTCAGGAATTTACTGAGACTGAATCCTCTCTTCTTTCTATCCTCTTTCCTCTTCTTCCATCGTTCAACGGCTTCCTGCAACTTTTTGGGGTTCGGCTTATAACCCTTTTCCCCCGGCTTAGGCTTTCCGCTCCTGTCTTTCTTGAACAACGTGAGCGGTACGTCAATGGTCATGAGTTCGATTTGCGCCTTTGTGTGTCCCCAGTAGTACTCCCACATTGGTACCCTTACCAGACCGAAGAGGAAATATCTTGGCATTACGAGCCATTGTCTTGCTTTTCCGTCTCCTCCCGCGGCTCCGTAGCGTGTTCTCGAAGGATAGACTCTACTTCCTCCCTCCTCATCTGCATCAGCGTATCCTTCGCCCCTGTCAGCGATGTGATAGTGTACAAGAACTGAATCTGCGGAATTTTTTTTTTGCCTTCGTCAAGTATAGGCTGCAGTTGGATGTTGTCGTATTGCTTGATATAATAGAACCACCTCCACACCAGAGGGTACCAGAACTTGATTTTCCAGTAACCGTCAAGAATATAGATAGCGGCCGCCTTGCAGGCAAGCTTGTTGTCTGAAAGGAAACTATCCAGGATCTCGCTGCCTGTGGTCTCTCCACTCCCTTTTCCCTCATCAAGCAACAGCCTTGAGAGTTTCCGCAACTGGCCGTTCTTCAGCCAGCGGATCTTGTACGTTCTCTTCGTGCCGAGAACAGAGACTTCACTTGCCTTGTTGTCGATAAGCGCGGAATATATCCGCTGCATTTCTTCTGTTGGTTGCGCGATTTGTGGTTCTTCCATCATTCTTAAAAAAAACGGGCAGTGGCGGACATTTACCGCCGCTGCCCGCAGTCACGTTTTTTAATGATTGTATTAAGGATGTGCCATGATTGCTACTGACCTGCCACGGGTTCGAGGATGCCGAACGCATCCTTGTCAGCACCAGAGGATATAGCGCCAGTCAGCACGACGCAGAGAGGTTTGTTCGAGCCGTCGAAGATGGCTTGAGCCATAAACTTCGCTTTCTTGATGAAGAGCACCTTGTCCTCGGTGTCGTTGAGGATGAGCAGACCGAAGTACACGGCTTTCTGCGCTGAGGCATAGGCCTTGCCTGTGATAGATGCCTTTCCACCGACTGTTACACCATTTGGCAAAGTGACGCTCACGGTTGTTCCCTCGTCACCGAAACATGCCTGCATGATTCCCGTCTCGTTGCAGGGAATCTCAAGCGTGATCTGTCCGTCACCAGGCGTGAATGTGTTCACCCAGTCCGTGTTGAGACCCTTGACCTTGAAATGCTCGATGCTTGGCTGGCCAGTGTCGAAGTTGAAGCCTGAATCATCCGAAACAGGGAACTCCATCATATTGGCTTCGGTGACTGTAGCCACACCCTCGTTGGTCGCAATACCTCCCTTGACAGCGAATACAGAGCTGATGCCCTCGAAAACATCACCCTGAAGGTCGATTTTTCTTTTTATAGCCATAGTGTGTGATATTTTATTGATTAAACTTTATTGGCGTTGAATTTTGTTCTCAGCCTAAACGTGATGTCTGTGGCTTGATAACCATATCCGTCCTCACCCTGCAGCAGTATTGTCGGTTCTTTTGCAGTCACATGCTTTCCGTTGATGGGAAACAGAGAGAACACCTTGTCCACAAGCTCGCTTTGCCTGTTGATGTTCATCGTCCTGTCGGATTTGGCCTTGCAGTAAACGGTGAACCTTCCGTAAGTCCCCATCATGACACCTGCGCCACCAGCAATCCTGTCGTGTATCTCCGTAGGTATGTCAACGACAACGAACTCGGTTTTTTCCTCGCTTGTTATCTTCGGCCTTCCGAGACACACATCCACCCCTACACCACCCAACGCATTGGTCAGGTCTTCGAGGATCAGGTATAGCAACGTTTTTTGTGTCATTACGCTCTTACAAGTTTGAGATAGGTTATTCCGGCTCTTTCGGCGAACGCTTTTGTCTGCAGCACTCCTGTTGTTCCCCGTTGGTTCTCAACCCAGTCGCTGTACTCAACGGTATATGCGACAACGATGTCGAAGATATGGCCTCCCGGTGGTCTGTAAGACTGGAAGAAAGCCTTGGCGTCATCAACACCCCACCTGCCTTCGATCGGAATGGGTTGAGGCGTGTAACTCGTGCCCTTGCCTCCGTCGTAATCAACAGGAAAGTAGTATCTTTTCTTCCTCGGCCTCTCCCTCATCTTGATTCGGATTGCTTTCGTAACCCCGTCAACCATTGATGAGTACCAGGCGTCTCTCGGCTCTGACTCCCTGTAGAGACAGATGACGATGGAGTTAAGCAGGTTTCCCGTGAAATTGTGCGCGCCAGGCGCAGTCCTTCTGTTCTTCACGGCTTCGACACACATCTGGGAGCACAGTTTCCTGCAACGAGCCTCTACCGTGTTGATTATTTGCTTGTAGTAGTCCTTTATTCCCTTTTTGATATGGTCAATTCCTGACATACTTCCACATGATGTGAGTACCGAGATTCCCAGGCCTCTTGTCAACAACTCTTCCGTATTCCGTATGGCCGAACTTCCGCAGTTCTATCTTGTCACCCTCCAGCGGTATTGTCTCTTCCGTCCACTGCTGCTGCTTCACTGGAAGCGAGAGCATCCTGTACGACGTGTTGACATCCCCGTTGTCGGCAACCGTGTCACGGTTGAATCCTCTGCACGGTCCCTCGTAGATGACCGTCTCTGTGCCAGCATCCTCTTCAGCCTCTCCAAAAAGAGGCTCGTCCTGCATGGGGCCGTTACTTCTGTACCGTATGATACGGCAGGTATGCGGAAACTCAGGGTTGTCTATCATCTTCACTTGCGCTTGTATCTGAATCCAGTTCCCCGGAATCCCCATGCGCTCGGTACGGGATATTCGACATTCCATTTGTCATACAAGGCCTTCGCCAGACGAAGGAAACGGCTGACATCGGCGTCACTCAGCCTCTCGCCGCCTTCGGAGTGCGACCAGTCACCGTCTTCATCACTGACCCTTGCGGATGTGGACGGGCTGGATGCCGCCCAGACATATATACCAGCAAGCGTGAGGTCCCTTTGCTTTTCAGTGAGAATGGCGCATGGTGTGTCATAGCCAACGGACATCTCCTCTGTCACGGTCTCTGCTTCATCATCAACGATAGTTGTGGTCACTGATGCCGCTCCTGCTTCAAGAAGAGCCGACACCAAGGCATCCTCCGTAAGCTTGATGTTGCGGAGTTTGCCTTGGATATACTGGCCAATAGTGATTACCGATGCGTCTGTTGCCATGGTGTCAAGTCACTTTTTACACGTTAGGGCTTATAGTCTTCCCATACGGTAGCAATACCGTAATCGTTTGGATTGTTGAAAACCGGGCCTGCGAAGAGCTCGCAATCGACAACGTTCATGATTGGACGCTCTGACCACGAGTTGAGCACGGCGATACGGTTTTCCACGAAAGAATACCTGTCCGATGGGTTCAGGCCGCCAAGGGCTACCCTGTCCTTGTAGATGCTGTTCATGCACTTCATCTCAAACGGACGGTATGCGCGGGAGACTGCGACAAGGTTGTGTTCGTCGAATGCAGGTTCGTCGCTGACAGGCTTGCCGTCCACCTCATGGCGGGACTTGAAGTCTATCACGTCGAACGCCCACACGCCCATGTCGTTATGGAGCCAGTCAAGAACCTCTGTTCTGACAACCTTCACGTTGGTCGGGTTGTAGTAGTTCTTCGATGCCTTGTAGGCGTCGGTGACGCTCGGATGCTTCAGGATCATGTCGAGGAGTTTCTTCGACAGCTTCCAGTGGTCAACACCGAGACTGCGCGTGTCAGTGTAGTAGGTCTGGAAGTCAAGGAAATCCTGTACCACGTCGGCGTTGGCGTTCGCCGTGATGTTGCCGGAAACGTCCTGCGTGAACCAGTTCTTGCCTGTGCCAGGAGCCACGAAGTTCTCCTGGGGGATGTCGAACTTGAAGTCATATCTGAAACCGTCAACCGCGATGTCATGGATTTCTCCTGTTGACATGGCCTGCATCAGCATGTAGGTGAGCTCGTTGTGAACACCGCCGAGCATGTTGCCTGAGTTCTGGATAAAGCAGTCCACCAGGGACTCTCCAAAAGTCACGTCGTTCATCTTCGAGACCTTGCGGAGCTCGATGAGGTCGTCCTGCGTGATGTTGTAGCCGTGACCTACCTTTGGGAGTGTGCCCCCGTAGATCTCCCAACCCTGTGTGCTGCGCTGAGGCTTCTCAGAATGAGAGCCAAGGACAGAAGCCCTCACCAGAATGGGAGTCTTCTTCACGCCCTGTTTCCACTCACGGTCATTCGTAGGCTCGCCCCACTGTGCGTAACGGCGCCACAAAGCGGCATTGTACTTCTCGTTTACCCTGTCAAGGATAAGGCCGAAACTCTCGGCGTCAAGGTAATTGTACAGGCCGCCGATGGCATATAGATTCTTATCTCTCATTTAGTCCTCCTTTCCTTATTTTCTGTTAGAGAAACGGAAATAGCATTCGTTGTCGCGGAGAGCCTTCTTCAGACTCGCGGTCAGAGGAGGCATACGGCGCTCAAGCACCGGCTTCTCCATGCAGTTCCAGATGTAGTCGATGTCCATCGCATAGGCATCGGCGTCAAGGGCGTTGTCGCAGTAGGTAAGGCCGTTGGG
>Ga0326511_10003641_pt1 | contig 12386 bp, 22 predicted proteins | sample 0_2496_0518_D_FD_203701 | JGI IMG/M metagenome (GOLD analysis project Ga0326511, IMG submission 203701) | Bovine rumen microbial communities from UC Davis, California, United States - 0_2496_0518 | ecosystem: Host-associated > Mammals > Digestive system > Stomach > Rumen | place: USA...
CGGATATTCTGTAAACATCTTCAAAGCCTTGTACATCTTTCCACATAATACAATACCTCCATATCTTTTGATATAGTTGTATTATATCACAAATTTGCATTTTTGTCAATCGCATCACTTCGGGCTGCGTACCAATAGCAGTCCTACTTCCTTACGGAATAGTCGTTACACTTTCCTTGCTACGCAAGGCTTAGCACGGTATTACCCTCGGCGTTACTCGTTAGGGCTTTCACCGTTAGCACGTATTTACTACGCACACCTTTGGTAAAGTTCAATGCGTTTTACTCGGACTGACATTTTATCCGACATATCAATAATAGACATATTCATCAATTCTGCAGCTTTTGCCTGATCTCCACCAAGCGAATTAATCAATGCCGCTGCCGATTGTATAGATGTTTCCATATATTGATTCATCGACATTCCCGCATCATTAAAAGCACGAGACGCATCTTGCATAACTTTTTGCGCAGAATCGCCAAACAAAGTTGCAACACCGCCGGCAAGTTGTTCATATTCAGCATAACTTGATACAGCTTCTTTGGTCAACGCGGCGATACCAGTTGCCGCCGCACCAACTGCCGCCACCGTTGCTGTTGCTGCTGCTTTTCCTGCACTTCCCAAGCCACTGACAATCTTACTTCCAAAACTATCAGCTTCTTTCTTTGCGCCTTTCAGTCCTTTTTCATATTCGCTTGTATCAAGACTAAGTTTTGCAAAAAGGTCAAAAACATTCAATTTCTCTCACCTCATTTCTGCCAATTAATTTTGACGTTCATCTTAGCCGCCACAGCCTCAGCGACTTCTTTTCCGCTTCGATTCTCTTTTGGCTTGTTCATGTTCGCTTTTATTTCGCGTAGTGTCTTGTTCATCTGTTTGTTAGCTGATATTGCATACAATGCTGTTGTGACATACTCATTATACAAGTCTTTTTCATATTTTTCTTGCAAATAAGAAACACAGTGATCTATCACATAGTCAAGCCCTAACAGTTCAAGCAGTTCAAGTCTTATTGTTTCGCAACTCTTGAAGAAATCATCTGCCCCGCACTGAGCAATAATGTAAAAAAATTGATAACCGCTTTATCGTTCATCATTTCATAAAATGCGTCAAGATAATCGGCTATTTCATAATCGTCAACGTGTTCGGGTTCAACGAAACAACACAACGCGATAAGCGACAATGTGTCCTGCGGATATTTTTCAAATATTCCGTCAAACATTTCAAACAAATTTTTTAAACCTTGCTCGGCAACAAGCTGTTTGTTTTCGTTCCGTAGCTGCTGAATTTTATCCGCCGACATATCTTGTTTAATCTGCTGCAAGACAGGTGTTTTATGATATATTTCAGAAAATCCGACTTCACTTATCCATTTCTCAGCAAGTTTACGAATTTTAACCATCTGAGCGAATCCCTCACTCGGTTTGCACCGAGCGAGGTTCTTTGTAAGTTTTCTATCTTCCATATTATGTTCCCTCCGTTACAACCACAGTACAAGTATCTGTATATGTCACACCATCGACTGTTATACTTGCTGTAATGACTGTATTTCCTGCCGAAACGCCCGTTACAACGCCGTTGTTTACAGTTGCAATGCTTGTACTACCCGAAGCCCATGTAACAGTCTGTCCGCTCGGTGTGGTTGATGCCGTAAGCGTTACTGTTGCGTCTTTTGCAACTGTTGCCGAATGCGTGTTAAGTGTAACGCCGCCGCTTGTGCTATTAGGAGTAAGAATGTATATTTCATATGCAGGATCTGAAACATTTGTTATCGTTTTATGACAAGTAAAAGTAAATGCAAATTGTGCTTTTGCCTGGTCGGTTGTACTTATTGAAAAGCCGCTTGTGTTCAGCACACGTTTCATATGAATTGCAAGAATACCGCCGTCACCGTAATCAGCAAGTCCCCACAATTCAGACAGAAAATCTGTTTGCTGTAAATCGGTACGCTGTGTAATCTTATTCCCTGTAATATCAGCAGCACCGATAAGCATTTTTGCCGTTTCGGGTGTCAGCGTTACAAGGTTGCCGCTTATCGTAATTTCTCCATCTTCTTTATGTTTCAGCTCCATTGTATTTTTGGGGCAATTGTCAATATCTTCCCCGAAATCAGTATATTCGGGTGCGTCCGTAAATGTTACACCGCCTGTCGTACTTGCCAAAATAGTACTTCCGTCTATGCCCTCATCAAAATCAAATGTAGCAGGATTAAACGTACTGACGAGCATAAACACATTCATTGTTAGCTCATCAAATGTTGTTGGTTTTACCTTTTTGTAAGACATTTTTTTATCACTCCTTTTTTAATTTACAAATTCGACCATAATATTTATAACAATGCGCCGTATCATATCGTTCGCACTGTCGCTCATACGGTCATAGTCTTGACTGGGTATTGTTATATTCATTCCGCCGCCGTCATATCTCACACTTTTGTGTGTTCCTATGGTTTCAATTATTTCTCTTGCCTTTGCTGTTATCGCCGTCCACGAGCTTGAATAATACCACAATGACAATGACAACGGTATCGGCTTATCAAATGCCGCTGTCGATATTTCACACGTTATATACGGCATTTCGGCGGTGTCGGGTACGCTTGTTTCATCATAAACAGGCAAACCAAAACTTGACCAAAAATTGTATAATGCCCGTTCGCGTTTATCACTCATAGCCTTCCCCCAAAGTCTCAATAACCGCCGCTTTTAACTTTTCAGGCACCTCGTCAATAGTTTTCAAGCCTTTTCTTATCAAATCAGCGTATATTTTAGCCATTGCCAAGCACCTCCTCGTAAAGTTCAACGATAGCAAGCTCTGTGTCCGTTACTTGATTCTGCAATAGCATAATGTATTCATTTTTGTCATACATTGTCTGCTTGCTTATATGCCAGCCTGTAAACTCGTTTTCTTCTGTACTGTCAACTTTGGTTATGCCCTCGTTGACATACACATGATAATCATCGTATTCAACAGGCTTGACAGTCTCAGCACTTGACTGCACATTTGTAAAAATTTTCATACTATACTCCTTTTATTCGTTAGAAGGTACATACACCAATCGACCGCCGATATCCCGAGAACGAACAGAAGCGTCACTATGGAAAGCCAGAGTGAAAGCGCCAGCAATAGCGCCGTTATACCAATGACCGCTCAATATACCCACACGCCAATTTGTACCGCTGTTATAGAAGTAATCACCAACAGGAAGGTTGGAATCCCCGCCAATTTCACACGGAACGAACAAGAAATCAAAATCTTCCGAATAGCCGAAAGCATTTATATATCTGCCGACTGAATAGATTGGGTAAATACCAGTATTCTGATAGGGGCTTGCGGCGGTATCAGCGATATAATCCAGATAGACTTCTTCCCTTGTCACTGGTTCGGGCAAACCACTTGTATTTCCTGTTGCTATCGCATTCAAGAATTGTTCTCGCCTTGTTTCGGGCGTGTTCGGTAAATCAGCCATGTCATATCACCTCTTTTTATTCTCGCGGAATTGTAAATAACTCCGCTTCATAATATCGTGCGTCCAATGTAGAACTTTCAGGCGTTTTTTTATCCTCTGTCTGTGATGTGATTCTGAGCGTCACACCGTCCTCATTACGCCTTAAAACAGTATGATAATCAAGAATAACATTATTTTTTGCAAGAAAACTATAAACAGCCGTTACTCCCTGTTTTTCGGCTATTTTCATCTCAACCGAATTATCAAAACTTTCAGCCATTTCAATAACTGCACCGTCTACCCATTGCGTAGTTGTTCCGCCTATGCCATCTGGTACCGTTATTTTGTTAATTATTGTATACTCCTTGCTATACTCGTCAAGTATATTTGACCACATCATAATATTCTCACTCTCCTGTACGGTGCTAATCTGTCCGCAAAAGCAGATTGCCATGTCAAGCCATTTTGCGCATCCGTTGAGCCGCCGCCGCTTGTACTTTTACTATAACTATAACCGCCGAAACTTTCGCTTGAATATGGTGACATTGTCACGCTATTCACACTGCCATACTTTGCTTGCCAATCCTCAATATCTTTGACAAGCGCAAGAAACTCTTTCGGCGGGCGCATAAGCCATACAGCACCATGAAAAGTGTTTTCGTCTTTTAATTCCTCTTGACCATGAATATATACATCATCGTTAAATGCACTATGCACGATTCTGTAATACTGTCCCTCTTGCATAGAGATAGGCGGCGTGAGTTCGCCGTCTACTATTGCATAATCGCCAATATATCTATCTTCTTCATCCGAAAAATAGTTCTTGATTTCTCTGCATACAGCGTCTAACATTCATCACACCGCCTTTTTTTATTTATTCGATTTTCTATTGCGTCTTTTTGGCTTGTCAACATCTACAGCTATTTCCACTGCGACTTCTTTGATAAGCTGTTTTTTTTGCCTGTTTTGCACGCTTGTAAGCTCTTTTATACGGAGGTCAGTGGGCGAATATCCTTCACGCGGATATATATCACCCACTTTGTATTTATGCCCGTTATCCTGCAAGTCCGTAAATTCTGCAATAACCCTGTACATCATCAAGCTCCCGTATCTGTTACAGTCGCAACAAACAGGCTTGACGGATTGTAAAGTACAGGCATAAACAAACCGCTTGCTTTTGTCCACAGTACAGCAGGGTCTTTCTCTGTCCACTGCGATACATAGACATAAGGACTTACCGAGCTTTCAGCCGTACCAAACGACAGCTCACCGAGTGTTACCTCGGGCGGGTCTCCCCAAAGTCCAACACCCATTCGGCCCGCGGGATTTGTCGCAAAGAATGAGATTTTGTTATCGGGGAAATAACGCGCAGTCTGAATAATCGGTCTGCCGTCCGCGCCTATCGTTGAATCCGCGCCATACGTCAAATCGTTTGTAATAACTGTATTTATGCCAAACTCCTCTTCAAGATACGCTTCAAGCGCACTGGAACGCACCAACGCGCCCACGCCGACATTTGCATTTATGTTTTTTTGCAAGCCCGCGTTCTTGCGCATTTTTGTAATATTTTTACGACTCGTGAGCATTCCAGTGATTGTAATGCCTTTTTCTGTTGCCGCGTCAATTATCGTCTGTATCTGCGCCGATATATCCGCCGTTGTTGCAAGGTCAAGCGTATATGCAAGCTGTTCATCGGGTACGCCATAATCAACCGTCAAATCAAGGTTATTCTCCTTGATTGTGATTTTTCCTGTTGCCATAAGCTCATTTTTTGCAACTTTTGAACGCGTAAACACCTGTTCTGCAAGCCGTATACCGTCACGGAGTACATAATCAGCCATTTCAGAACTTGCAACGCCCGAACGCGTAAGCTCTCGCATTATTTCCGACTGATTGATTTTAACCTTGATAAGCCCCTTTTCCACGCTATGATTGTCAATCGGGATGCGGAAAGTTGTGTTCGCTTCCGTATCAAAAGCGTGGAACTGAGCCATCACGGGGATTTGATATTCCGCCGCTATCGTCTGCCACGATGCGGCGATGTTATTTGTCTTTTCATCGCCAAAAAGGCTATCTATCGGGTCGTTCTGCCTTGTTACGTTAAAACCCACATCAAGCCACTCTTCGGGCTTAATAAATCCAAAAATGCCGTTTTCATAAGTATAAGCCATTGTTTACATCCCCCTTTTTTTTACGGTCTTGTCACTGTCGGAGTAGTTACGAACTTAAAGCCCAACGCTTCAAGTGCTGTCTTTGCAGCCGCTGACATACGAACATCAACCGCCTCATAATATGTTGTACCATCCTGTACAGTTGTGTCATCTGTAAGAGTATAAACGTATGACCCAGCGCTACCACTCCTCTCATACCAACCTTTTTCTTTAGGATTATCGCCTGATGCTGGTGTTACTGACTGATAATCAACGCCTGTTATGGCAAGCCTATCTTCGTATACCGTGCCTCTAAGCACAATAGACCCAGGCATATCACCCGTGGTAACATCCACATCCTCATAGACTATGCCTACCGCATTACCATCATTTGACGGATAAATGCTACCCATCGGCATATATTTACCGCCGCCCGCTACCGTTTTTACACGCGCATCCGCCGCGCTTATCTGTCTTGTTTTTCGGTCGCAATCCTCATTGTTTGCTAAAAACCAACCAGGCGCGTAAACCGTATTCGTTTCGTTATGTATCGAAAATGACATAATCATTCTCCTTTCTGCCCATTCGGGCTACCGTTGCCGCCGTACAAATTCGAATGATACTGAGCTGCTAATTTTGCAGCTCTGCTCTCAACTTTTGTACTGCCGCCGTTGTTTTGTGGCGGTGTCGCTACTGTCGCACCCACCGTCTGCTCCGTTGACACCAAACTCGAAAAATCACCTTGAATAAGGCTGTCAATCGCCGCCGTATCTTTAATTTTGCCGTCCGCAATTTCCACAGCGTTTATCTCATCTTTAGCCGCCTTCATTGCAAGTTTGAGATTGTTCCCCTTAATGTTTTTGCTTTCAAGGTACGCTTTCACAGCGGCTTCTTTCGCTGCTTTCGTCTCTCGTGCTTCCACATCGGCTCTGTACTTGTCATACTCAGCTTTCACATCAGCATACTTTTTTTCAAACGGATTATCTTTTGCCGCATCTGCTTTGAGCTTTTCAAGCTCCTGCTCAACCGCCGACAACTTGTCAGCACTTGCCTTGTATGTATCCCGCTCTTCTTTCAGCGCATCGATACTTGCTGTATGACCTGCGATAATCGCAGATACTGCTTGTTCGATATTTTCCTCATCCACACCTGCCCCTGACAGGATTTCTTTGACTTTCGGTCTTGTTAGTGCCATATTTTCTGCTCCTTTTCTTCGGCTGAATTTCTTTTCAGTTAGCATTTTTTATCAAAACGGCATTTCTTCGCCGCCTACTTTGCAAATATTTTACCACATTACCACACTTTTTGCAATAGTTTTTTATTATTTTTAACAAATTTTTTTCTTAAACAAATATAAATTTCATATAAAATATACAAAAATATACAAAAATATATTAATTTATATAAAAACATTATAATTATCATGTATGAACGATTTTTTGAATGAACAATCATACACACCTCCACAATCCGCATAACTATGCGCCTTGACAAGCATTTTTATATAAAATTTTCGTATGTACGATGTAACATTTCACACCTACGTAAACTTTTATATATATTTTTTATTTTTTATATATACTTTTTTACGTATACCTTTTATTATACATTCTATGTACTATCATACATTTCATAATACATAAAAGTATATATATAAATATATAATATATATAATATTGTATATTATTATTATAGAAAACATAGTAAATATATATGAATAGTATGATATAAAAGTAAAATAAAAAAAGTGGTAAAATTACCACTTTTTATGCTGTATTACACGAATCATAAATATAATCCCCACGTGTCCTCCCATCCTGTGTAGTGCCCAAAATCACCGAATGTGATCTCGTCACCGTCTGCATACTCGGGGTCAAGCTCAGTGCCCCACCAGCGACGGCGGGCAACCTCATTCCCGAGGTCGTTGTAAATAACGACGTCTTGCTGCGTGTACGCAGCACCGTCGTCAACGGCTTCCATTACCTCGTGCAATTCTCCCTCGATTTCCTCGATGATCCCTGTGTTGTAATTTACTGTGTATTTCATTTTTCTTATCCTTTCTGCCCGCGCTGCGGGACTTCGTTTTTTCAACCGTTAATTTTTCGGATTTTTTTAAATCCGTTCGCGGTTACTGATTTTTTCGTGCCGTCTTCACGATAAAACCAATTGCCGCGAATTTCCCCGACTTCTGTTACTTCTTTCGCTTTGGGATGGCGTTTTGTGCCTGACCAAACAAGAAAAGTGCACTCCCAACACTCCGGGGCTTCTGCATCCGTCTTTTCCTTTACCTTTTCCTCCGGGGCTTCTGTAAGCCATTCTTTAATTTCATCATCTGTCAGTTCCGACAGATCGTCAAGGCTGTAAAAGTCTGTGCGATTAAACATCTTGCTTGTGTGGTGCCATGATGAATGCACCAAAACGCGCTTCTTCAATTCTTTTACGGGCAATTTTTTTAGCAATTTAATATTAAAATTGCCCGCCTCGCCATTCTGCATAGATTCCGAAACGGCTGCAATTATATCCGCTTTCGTCCATTTGGACAGCGGTTTTTCGCCGTTGGCATATGCGGTAACAGCATTGTTTGACATGCTATAATTGTAATATCCAGCCATGATTAAGTCCTTTCTGCCCGCCTTAGCGGGGCTGTCCTGTTTTGCTTTTTGTTGTCTATATAATAACATACTTTTTTATAAATGTCAATACTTTTTTGAATGTTTTTTATAAAAAATTTATAAAAAATATTATTTCCTTTTAAAACGCGCAAAAATGCGCCTATTTTGCATTTTACAATTTAGGTATATACTTTTATGCCTAAACAATAAAAATGCAAAATAGACGCAAAAATGAAGCCGATAAAGCTATTTTAAGGCTGCTTCAATGATTTCTTTGTATTTGTCTGTGTGGTCTGCTATTGCATCACGAATAAAATGTGCCTTGCCTGTGGTGTGGTTCATCTCCAAGAACTCATTTGCAGGGCTAACCGTACTTGACATTAGTTCCCAAATAAACTGTATTCTTTTCGGGTTCGGCTTTCTTTTCGTATTCTTCGGGGTCAGCTACTTGACCGCCTGATGTGTTAGCATCGCTTTGTCCGCCTTTGATTGCGTATGTTATGCTGTTTCTAAGCTACAGACGCCCCGTGTCAACAGGGCAATCACGCTTTGCATAAGTTTCAGCAGTCATTCCGCAGGCTTCAAGTGCCGCCTTTACTTTTTCTTCAAGTGTGGACAAAACCGCTCCCGAATTATCTATTATGTTAATATCAAGCATTATAAATCACCCCCTTTTTAATCTAAAATTTGATTAAAAAGTCTGTCAATACTTTCAAATCCGTTTCTGTTATATCTTGCATTTACCATGCCATAATTAAGCTCAAAAATTTCACACCATTCTTTTAGTGTGCGTGTGGAATTTCCGATTGTTATTTTTACATTATTTCTTCTATTGTTGCATTGTTCTTTGTTTGTAATCCAACGACAATTTTCGGGACAATAATTATTGTCGTTATCTATTCTGTCAATAGATAAATTTTCTTGATAACCATTTGACATAGCCCAGTCATAAAACGACTGAAAACTATTTTTCCATTCATCGCAAACGGTTATACCTCTGCCGCCATAATCCCAATATCGTGCATCATTTTTATTAAAACATCTCTTTTTCATTCCACACCATATTTCATAAATTCTTGTTCCGCTTTTTTGATGCGAATGATTTTTCGTGAGATTTATTTTGTCTTGGTCTTTTTTTAAACAACCGCACGATTTACAGGCTCCTTTTAATAAAGCATCCGCTCTTACAACTTTAATATTGCCGCAATCACATTGACAGATATATTTTGTTTTACTCGTTGTTCCCTCAGGTGCAATAGCAACTAATCTTCCAAATCTTTGACCGCTTAAATCATTAACTAATTTTCTCATAGCATTACCGCCTTTCTGTAATTTATGCCTTATAAAGTAAAAAGATTGGAACGCAATAAGGCTTTTGCGGTTCGGGAGCTACCCTATCCAATCTTTTTATATATTATATCATATTTTGTTGTAAAAATCAAGCATTTTCCGCTCTTTTTTCGCGTTCTTCCGCAATCTGTTTGTCATGCAAATCCTCACTGTCAGTTGAATTAATATAATCAATATGCCCGTCAGCTTTGCGAAAACCGATAACCTGTGAAACCATTGTACAACGACAATTATAAACCGTTGACGGCGGAGCAGTTCTGTCACCAGGATAATCTATTTCATTTCCATTACCGTCAATAAACGGCTTATCAGTGTCAACCGTTTGTCCGTCTATTGATAAATGCCAGTCACGCGTACGGCTGTCACCTGTGGAAAGCCATTGTTTTTTTAATATAATGCCGTTGCGCTCTGCACGTTCCATACCCGCGAGCCGTCCCCTGTTTTCAGCCGCTGTGACCATAGTTCGGGCGTTTCTTATTGCCGCTTTTTTGTTGCTGCCCGTAACAGTTTCAATGCGTTTAGCAATTTTTGGTATGCTCTCACCTTGCAAGAGGCCTTGTAAAACACTGTTATTTATCTGCTTCTTATTCCAACGTTTGTCTTTTGGGATGTTTATTTTTTTGGGTGGTAATAACAATCTATCATCAAGTACAGTTAATTGACGTACCGTTTCTTCATTAACCGCAGTCCATTCATAAGCCTTAACAACTTGCTGTATGTCTGAGCTTATGCCGTTATAATTTTGTGCGTATATTTTGGGTAATTCGCCATTGACATAAGCTAAAGCAATTTTGTTCACATTTGTCAACTTATCCACAGTGTTATCCACCATTGCTTGATATTTTTTATTCATCAAAGTGCCCCAACGTATAGAATTTTGCAAATCCTCTTTTGCTTCTTTGATTTCTGCACTGTCACCGCTCAAAATGGCTTTTTGTAAAGCGGCTTGTTTTTTTTCAAGCCGCTTGTCAAGTCTTTTCATGTACGCATCCCATTCAACGCGCATATCCTTTTCAGCTTCTTTGTAAATCCGCGTTATGCGCCGCTCCATTCTTTCAAGCTGTTTGTCCGTCCATCGTCTCGCTTTGTCTGCCATTCTCTTCACCTACTTGCATTTCCCTATCGCGCATTCGATATTTTTTTATTTCTTTCAATTTGCCTTTCCAATATGGGCGTATAAAAATGCGTTTGCCGTTTTTATACTCTCTGTAATGCCCGATAACATACCACGCGAAAGTTTTTCGTTGATATTTGTTATTTGGTAAAGGCATTTTTTTCAAATTGACAACTCTTTTTCTTATGTATTTGACTGGTGTGCGTTTACTCTTTTTCTTATGGCGTGTGATATTGTTTGTTTTCACTTCTAAACCATCAACATGGAAAATCTCTTTAATTTGTGGGTGGAGCAAAGAAATTTGAATTTTATACCACAAGACTACTGCACCTTGAACGATATCTATATAGGATTTCAACTGTGCCGAACTCAAAGAATGCAGATTTTTAATGTTTTTTGTCTCGGAAAACAAGCCATAATTCCACCAGATAGAAAAAATATTTTGTTGCTGAGATACCACCAAAGGAAAAACTATCCAAATATCATCAAAATCTATTTTCAACGAAACAAAGCCAACAAGAGCGGGAACATCATTATCACTATGCTTTTTGAGTGTATCCGCAATATCTTGAAATATATAAAATCTCGTTATTTGGTCTTTTAAATCCTGCGGAAAACAATCTTTTACTGTTATCTGCATATTCAAGATAGGTATATTGTTTGTGATAAAAATATCAGCAGGTAAAACACAACCATCTTTTTCAAGATTTATCATGTCAATATGGATTGCTTCAAAAAAATCAATCATTTCTTGTCTTGAATTAAAAATCACATTATCTGTAATAGGCTCATCTTTTAATTCTTTATTTAATTCTAAGTTTTTTTCAATCGGTACTTGTTCAAAAAGGGTATAATCAGTCATTGTCCAGCGCCTCCAATTCGCACAAAAACGCTGCATTGCACGCTAAATGCCATAAATGTGGTAAACCGCTCTCCTCATCAACGCCGTTCGGCTCGTCAAGATATGCTACCATGTGCCGAAACATAGCGTCCCTATACCGCTCTTTTTCGACTGTACGCCAGTTTTCTTTGTCACCGTACTTTTTTACACCGTATTCACGGATCCGCGCTATAGCCGTTAAAATTTTGCGCGGGACAAGCGTTAAACGCGGCTTTCCTGCATCATACTTTGCTCCATTACTCTGTATCTTCAAATCGTGCCGCCTCCGTTTCGTTAATTTCTTGCATAACGCTGTCATACTCATCAACATCGCCCAATATTGATAATATTTTTTTTGTGATGTAAGACGGGCTAAGATACTGCGCAGCCTTTAAAATATTGTCTATTTCCTCAGATTTGGCTCTTACCGCTGACCTCTGATAAGTCGGCGCATCGTCAACATCAATTAAAGCAAGCAAGCCTTTGATAAACGCTGTTACACATCCCTCGTATCTGTCAGCTTTTTTGTCAATGTTATCATATGCTGTGTCAATCGCTGTTGCTGTCACACCGCCCGAATAAATTTCTTTTGTGTCAAACGCGCCAAATTTAACATACATACTCGTTCGCAGCTGTTCAAGTATATTTTCACGCGCAGTTGACGGTATGTCCAGCGTGTGTGGTTCTGCGCCATCTGTCGCAACTTTTGTACGCTTCACCATGTCTTTAAAATTGATCGCGTCCACTTCGTCCATACCGTCAGCATTTGCCAAAATCCAAAATATCTCACTTGTTTCGTCAACCGTGTTGGCATACCCCGACAAAATCAAATCAT
>Ga0326511_10003642_pt1 | contig 12383 bp, 9 predicted proteins | sample 0_2496_0518_D_FD_203701 | JGI IMG/M metagenome (GOLD analysis project Ga0326511, IMG submission 203701) | Bovine rumen microbial communities from UC Davis, California, United States - 0_2496_0518 | ecosystem: Host-associated > Mammals > Digestive system > Stomach > Rumen | place: USA: California...
TAGAGGGCGGCGTCGGACGGCAGGGAGATATAGCCTTCTTCGGCGTATCCGACCCCGTTGTCCGCGAGAAACCTGTAAGGTGCGCGCGTGCCGAAATGCGGCAGATCCTGCAGGGCGGCGCGGGCCTTCACCGCGTCCCGCCGGCCGCGCTGGACCAGCGCGAAATCGGCGAATCCCTTGCGTGCCGGGTTGGTCACCAGGTAGACCTGGATCCCGTCGGGAAGGGTGGATCTTTTGATTTCCGGCGCCGTGCCGAGGGACGGAAGCGGCTGCCCTTGCATCAATAATGTAACGAGCAGCAAGCCGGTTAGGCACGATATGTGTTTACTGAACTTCCGCATACGTTTTGCAAAAGTAAAAAAGAAAATGCTTACATTTGCAATTACGCCGATTAAAACCAACAAACAGTATACCGATCATGAAAAAATTAATCGCTTCCATCGCAGCTCTTGTAGTTGCTCTCGGTTCCGCCTTCGCCCAGGATCTGGCCGCGGTGACTGAAATCTACAACGCCGGTGCAGCAGCTGTCTCCACCGACAAGGAAAGTGCGCTGAAATCTTTTGAGCAGGCCCTCCAGCTTGCCACCGCCCTGGGCGAAGAAGGCCAGGAGGTCGTTGCAAACTGCAAGAATATCATCCCGAACCTCAAGCTCTCCATCGCCAAGGACCTGGTGAAGGCCCAGAAGTTCGATGACGCCATCGCCAAGCTGGCCGAGGCGCTCGAAGTCGGCGAGAAGTACGAGGCCCTCGACGTCGTCAGCGACGCCAAGGAGCTGATCCCGCAGGTCAAGATGTCCAAGGCCGGCAACCTGCTGAATGCCAAGGACTATGACGGCGCCATCGCCGCCTACAAGGAGATCGTTGACGCGGATGCCACCAACGGTGCCGCCGCCCTCCGCCTGGGTGTCGCGTACAACGCCGCCGGCAAGCTCGACGAGGCCAAGGCCGCCTTCGAGCAGGCCGCTGCCAACGGCCAGGAGGCCACCGCCAAGAAGCAGATCGGCAACATCTACCTGAAGGAAGCCGCCGCTTCCCTGAAGGAGAAGAAGTATGCCGACGCCGTGGCCGCCGCCGCCAAGGTCAACGAATACACCGAGAATGCCCAGGCTTGGCAGATCGCCGGACAGGCTTCCCAGCTCGCCGGCAAGAACAGTGACGCCATCAAGTACTTCGAGAAGTACCTGGAGGCCGCTCCGAAGGCCAGCAACGCCGGTGCGATCGCCTTCACCGTCGGCGCTCTCTACCAGCAGGCCAAGAACAACGCCAAGGCCCGCGAGTTCTACACCAAGGCCTCCACGGACGCCCGTTACGGTGCCGAGGCCAAGAAGATGCTTGACGCCCTGAAGTAATGCAGGCGCTCGAGTTGCTGGCTCCGGCCAGGACGAAGGATATCGGCATCGCAGCCATCGACTGCGGTGCCGATGCCGTATATATCGCAGGGCCGGAATTCGGCGCTCGCCAGGCGGCCGGCAACTCCTTTGAGGACATCGCGGAACTCTGTGCGTACGCGCATCGTTTCGGTGTCCGCATCTTCGTGACATTCAACACGCTGTGGCGCGATGGCGAGGAGGAGAAGGCGCACGCGCAGCTGCTGCGCGCGCAGGAGGCGGGCGCCGATGCGTTCATCATCCGGGAGCCGCGGATCGCCGCATGGGACGACATCACCGTCCCGCTGCACGCGTCGACCCAGTGCGCCATCCGGGACGTGGCGCGCGCCCGGTACTTCGAATCCCTCGGCTGTGCGCGCATCATCCTGGAGCGCGAGCTCTCCCTGGAGACCATCCGGGAGATCTGCGCCGCCGTGAAGTGCGAGGTCGAGTTCTTCGTGCACGGCGCGCTCTGCGTGTGCTACAGCGGCGACTGCCGCCTGTCGGAGTATATCGACGGGCGCAGCGCGGACCGCGGCGAGTGCATCCAGGCCTGCCGGTCGCTCTACGACCTCTCGGACGGCGACGGCCGCGTGCTGCTCCGCAACAAGGCCCTCCTGTCGCTCAAGGACTTCAACCTCAAGGCGAGGCTGGAGGACCTGGCCGATGCCGGGGTCTCCTCCTTCAAGGTCGAGGGTCGGCTCAAGAACGCCTCCTACGTCAAGAACGTGGTGCGGGACTATTCCCTGGCGCTGGACGCGCTGGTGGCGAAGTACCCGGACCGCTACTGCCGCGCCTCGTGGGGCGAGGTGGGCGGGGGCTTCGCGCCCGACACCGCCAAGACCTTCAACCGCGGCTATACCGAGCTCTACCTGGACGGGAAGCGCGGGAAATGGTCATCGATGGGCGCGCCCAAGTCGATGGGCGAGGCCGTGGGGACGGTGCGCCGCATCCGCCGCACGCCCGGGCGGGGCATGCAGTTCACGGTCCAGCCGCTCCGCCGCGACCTCCGGCTGCTCAACGGCGACGGCTTCGCCATCGCCACGGCCGACGGGGTCGCCGGCTTCCGCGGCGACGTCTGCGAGGGCCTGCAGGTCAGCTGCAAGGACGTCCCGGACCTGCGCGAGGGGATGACCCTCTACCGCAATGTCAATACCGCTTTCGAGAAGATGCTGGAGGTGCAGGCCTGCCGCCGGGAGATCCCGGTCAGCCTGTCGGTCCGCGTCCACGGGAAATACGTGATCGAGGTCCACGCCCGCACGCAGGACGGCCGCGAGGTGCTGAGCCCCTTCCACACGGACGTGGAGACGGCGGAGAACCGCGAACGCGCGGAAGCGATGCTGCGCGAGCAACTGTCCAAGCGCAGCGGGATCTATCGTTTCTCGCTGGATGACCTGCAGGTCGAGACCGCCGGGGGCAAGCTCCCGCTGCTGTCCGCCTCGACGATCAACGGGATGCGGCGCCTGGTCGCGGAGGATATCGATGCCCTCCCGTGCCGGGCCATCCCCCTGTCCGCCGGCCTCTGTACCTGGCCGCGGGAAGCGGAAGGTTTTTCCGATCCTGCCGTCCGTCATTCCGGACTTGATCCGGAATCTCCGCTCATGCGCACACGATACTGCGTCCGTTACGAACTCGGTCTCTGCCCGAAATACCAGGGCGGCCGCCCTCCGCGGGAGCTCTTCCTGCTCAACAACGGCCGCCGCCTCGCCCTGCACTTCGACTGCGCCGCGTGCGAGATGACCGTCACGGCCGCCTGAGTCTTTACGCGAAGATCATATCCAGATCCTTTTGCAAGGAACGGAAGCCCTTTTCGATACGTTCGACCTGGGCCTTCCGGGGCTTTGTCCCGTTGAGATAGGACCATAACTGTTTCTGGTTGATGCCGGTGACTTTCTCCAGGCCGGCAAGGGAAAAGATACCCTTGCCGACATAGTAATTGAGCAGGCTGGCTACGTCTATGGTATAATGGACCTGGTAGGACCCATCCAGGAAGGCCGGATATCTGAATCCGGATTGCAGGGCCGTTTCCTTGTAGAATTCCATCTGTCTTGCCATGTCTTCCTTGGCTTCCTTGAGGGTTTCTCCGGCTCCGGAGAATATTTCTTCCTGGCAGTATACGGTGAAAGATCCGTCGGAAGCCCGTTCGATGATTGCTTCGATTGTTATCATATCTATCTCAATCCCATTTCTTTTCTGATTTTCAACTCAAGTCCCCGGCCCAGTTCCTTCCCTGCATGGTACGGAACCGGATAGGTCCGGTTATTCTTCTTGTATATGACGTGGCTGGTACCCATCTGGCGCAATTTGGTCCAGCCATTGGCTCGGACAAGTCGGTGAAACTCGTCGTATTTCATATTAGTTCGGGATAAAGATAGATATATTTCTACTAAATTCCTATCTTTTTAGCAGAACTTTTTCTCCTAATCGGTTTAGAGATGGATGGAGAGCAATTCCTCGCCCAGCCGGTGCAGGGCTTCCTCGATGCGGAGCACCTGCGCGCGGCGGATTATTCTATTGAAAAGGTGATTTCCACATCGCCGAAACGGCCGGTGAGGGTGCCGCCGCCGGCGTCGAACAGCTCCTTGAAGAAGTTGCGGGTGAGCTGGCCGCGCCAGACGATGTCGTCCTTGTCCTTGTAGGGGATCTCGAATTCGAAGCCGTAGGATTTGGAGTTGTACTTGACCACGGCGCTGGTCTTCCAGTTGGTCGTGGTGCCGCCGTCGTCTTCGGTGACCAGGAAGGCGATCTTCTCCATCTGGTCCGTGAAGTTGGTCAGCAGGAGGGCGTTGAAGGGAATCTTCCTGCGTACCTGTCCGCGCCGGACGACGATCATGAAGTCGGTGACGGACGGCGAGTAGTTGCGCAGGTCATCCTCCTTGGTGGCCTTGAACCCGTCGACGGCACCGCACTTGACAAAGAACTCGGAGGCGCCGGCGAACCAGGAGTCATACTGACGCAGCATCGTGAAGTCCTGGATGCCGAGCAGGTATTCGTGCCCTTCCGGTTCCGTCTTGCCGGCCTTGGTGCCGGGGGTGTCGCTGTCCGCCGCGAAGAGCTCCAACGGGGTGAAGGCGGCGTCATCGTTGCGGTTGATGACCCACACGGGCCGGCTCCGGGCCAGGGGCTCGGTGACGAGCAGGGAGTCCACGACATGGACGCCGTCCGCGTCGCGCCGGATCACATATCCGAAGTTGGTCTCGGCGCCGAATCCGGGATCGAAGGTGACGACGGGATACTGGCTGCCGTCCCAGTTCTCCGAGAACGGCCAGTAGATCTGCATGTCCGATTCGCTGAGTGCGTTGATGTAGCGCTCCACGTCGGCGGCGCCGGCCTTGGTCCGCCCGTATCTGTCGGCGAAATAGTCCCGGAAGAGGTCGCGCAGGGGCGTGGTGTAGCCGCCGGCGCGGGTGTTCCCGGCCGCGGCGTCGCCCACGCCCGAACCCGGCGCGGCGAACAGGTCGGAGAGCATGTATTCCTCGTCGTAGCCGTTGCCCGACGAGGCGCTGACGGCGTCGTGGACTTCGGCGAGGTGTTCGTCCTGCAGGGGCAGGTCGGAGAGGATCTTGGCGACGTCCGACAGGGAGAACAGCCCGTCCCCGGCGGGAGCGGGAAGGTCGGTCGGCTGTTTGTCGCAGGCAGGAAGGGCCAGGGCCGCCAGGAGCAGGCCCGGAAGGAGAAGTTTGTACGTTTTCATGTTTGCATCGGTTTGGTCCGGTGCAAAGTGACGGAGAATTATCCGTTTTCTCCTCCTGTTAAACGTTTATTTTTCCGGAAACGGCTATTTCGCGTCCGGAAGCGCGTACGGGCAGGATTCCGGCCTATCGCTGAAAACGGATAATCCGTTCTTTTCCGTAGAAATCGCGCAGGATTTGTACGTTTTTGCATCCTGCGCCGGCGAAGACGTCGGCGGTTTCGGCCCCGAGCGACTCATTGATCTCGACCGCGCCGGCGCCGCCCGGCCGCAGGAAGCGCTGCGCCCAGCGGGCGATGGCCCGGTAGAAGAGGAGCGGGTCCGCGTCCGGCACGAAGAGCGCGAGGTTCGGCTCGTAGTCCAGGACGTTGCGGCGCATCTGCGCGCGCTCCCGCTCCAGGACGTACGGCGGGTTGCTGAGGATCAGGTCGAAGGGGCCGTAGGGGAAGTCCTGCTCCGTGTCCAGGACGTCGGCCTGGAGGAAGAGGGGATGATGCGCGCCGGGATCCGGATGCGGAAACTGGTTCCGGGCGTATTGCAGGGCGGTCTCGGAGCGGTCGACGCCGACGACTTCGGCGTCGCGGACCTCGAGCGCGACCGACCAGGCGATGCAGCCCGAGCCCGTGCACAGGTCCAGCACGCGCGGGGCGTCGGGCAGGTCCGCCTCGCGGAGCGCCCGGACGCCTTCGGCGACCAGCAGCTCCGTCTCGGGACGCGGGACCAGGACGCCGGGCCCCACGGCGAAGCGGTGGCCGCAGAACTCGGCGACCCCGAGCACGTACTGGATGGGCTCGCCGGCGCAGAGCCGGTCCAGGTCGCCGCACAGTTCGGCCTCGCGGCCGGCGGGGATGGCGGTCTGCGGCTCGATGATGTGGGTGTAGTTCTTCGTGCCCAGCTTCTCCTCGCAGAGCATCAAAACCAAACCCCTCGCCTCCGGCGAAGGGTACAGGGTCTCGAGGCGGGCGATGCCGTCGCGGATGAAGTCGGACAGCAGCACTACGAGTGCTCGATGATGGTGGACAGGAACTCCGTCATGTCAAGCCCGGCGGTGCGGACCATCTTCGGCACGAGCGAGGCGCTCGTCATGCCCGGAATCGTGTTGATCTCCAGGAAGTAGAGGCCGTCCTCGGCGAGGATGTAGTCCATGCGGACCACGCCCTTGCAGCCCAGCCGGAAGTAGATCTTGGCCGTGGTGCGCTGCACCAGGTCGCGCACGTCGTCGGGGACGGGGGCGGGGCAGAGCTCCTGGCTGTGGCCGTTGTACTTGGCGTCGTAGTCGAAGTATTCGTTGTCCGTGACGATCTCGATGAGCGGCAGGGTGGCGACCTTCTCGCCGTCGAAATACGCCGCGCAGGTCAGCTCGCGGCCGGTCACGCCCTGCTCGATGAGCACGGTATGGTTCTCGCTGAAGGCGAACTGGATGGCCTGTCCCAGGTCTTCGGGGCGCGTGACGCGCGTGACGCCGAAGCTGGACCCGCCCTGCGTGGGCTTCACGAACACGGGGAACTTCAGCTTGCGCCGCACCTCGGCGTCGGTCTCGGCATGGTCCATGCCGTGGCGGACGTAGACGTCCGGGGCGCATTTGGCGAGCCCGAGCTCCCGGATGTAGCACTTGCAGGCGTACTTGTCGAAGGCGATGGCGCTGACGCTCGTGCTGCAGGTGCTGCAGGGGATGCCGAGCATCTCGAGGTAGCCCTCGAGCTGGCCGGTCTCGCCGGGGGCGCCGTGCTGCACGATGTAGGCGAAGTCGAACTTCACGCGCTCGCCCAGCACCTGCACGGAGAAGTCGGTCTTGTCGATCTCCGGGCGGGAGCCTTCCGGGAAGGTGACGCGCATCGAATTGCACTTCTTGGCGGCCACGAGCTGCCATTTGCCGAAACGCGCGAAAACCTCGTAGATGTCGTATACGTTGCCGTCGATGCGGGAGGCGACGAATTCGCCGCTGCGGCAGGAGACCTCCCACTCGGAGGAGTCGCTGCCGTACACCACGGCGATGGTCTTGAATCTGCTCATATCCTAATTGAAATAATACTCTTCTTCTGCATTGCGCTTGCCCGTGGCTCCGTCGGAGCCGACGTAGTCGTCGCCGTAGCCGCCGAGCAGGATGCCGTCCGTCTCGCAGTTGAACTGCAGGGCCCCGCCGCTGGGCGGCAGGAAATGGTCGCCTTCCATCGACCAGCCGATGGTCGGGTCGCCCAGGCATTTCTTCATCCAGATGCCCCAGATCGGCAGGGATGCGTTGGCGCCCTGGCCGAGGGAGGTGGAGTTGAAGTGGACCTGGCGGTCCTCGCCGCCCACCCACACGCCGGCGGTGATGTTGGGCGTGTAGCCGATGAACCAGCCGTCGGAGTTGTCGTTGGTCGTGCCGGTCTTGCCGGCGATCTCGCCCAGCAGGCCGTAGACGCTGCGCAGGCGGTTGCCTGTGCCTTCGTTGATCACGCCGCGCATCAGCTCCACCATCAGGTAGGCCGTCTGCTCGGAGATGGCGTCGCGCTTCTGGTTGCTGAACTCGTCGATGACGCGGCCGTCGCTGTCGGTGATGCGGGTCACATACTGGGGCGTGATGTAGGTGCCGTGGGAGGGGAAGGTGTTGTAGGCGGCCACCATGTCGAAGACCGGGACCTCGGCGGAGCCGACGCACAGCGAGTAGACCTCCTCCAGGTGCGTCTGGACGCCCATCTGGTGGATCATCCGCACGAGGGCGGCCGGGCCGAGCTCCTTCATCAGGAAGGCCGAGATGTTGTTGGAGCTGTTGGCGAGGCCCCAGCGCAGGGTGACGGTGCGGCCGATCCAGTCGGCGCGGTCCGTGCTGCGCGGCGTCCAGACCGTGCCGTTGTCGAGCACGAAGGTCTGGGCGAGGTTGACCACCTTGTCGCAGGGGTTCATGCCCTCCTGCATCGCGAGGGTGTAGAGGAAGGGCTTGATGGTGGATCCGACCTGGCGCTTGCCCTGGCGGACGTTGTCATATTTGAAATAGCGGTAGTTGGGGCCGCCGACATAGGCCTTGACATAGCCCGTGTTCGGTTCGATGGCCACGAAGCCGGCCCGCAGGATGCCCTTGTAGTAGCGGATGGAGTCGTCCGGGGTCATCGTGGTGTCGACGTAGCCCTTGGCGTTCCAGCTGAAGACGCGCATCTTCTCGGGCTTGGAGAACTGCGCCATGATCTCGGCGTCGCTCTTGCCGGCGCGGTGCTGCAGGCGGTAGCGGTCGCTCCAGCGACGGGCCTGGTTCATCAGCATCTCGGCGGTCTTGTTGTCGACGTCGTTGGCGAAGGGTTTGTTGCGCTTGCTGCGCAGCTCCCGGTCGAAGCTCTTCTGGAGGTTCTTGCCGAGGTGCTCGGCCACGGCCTCCTCGGCATACTGCTGCATCTTGTAGTTGATGGTGGTGTAGATGCGCAGGCCGTCCCGGTCGAGGTCGTAGTTGCTGCCGTCAGCCTTCTTGTTCTTGTTGAGCCAGCCGTAGATGGGGTCGTCGCGCCAGCGCAGGGAGTCGTGGGCGTAGTCCTCGGGCCATTCGTAATCGGCTTTCTTGGGCCGCGTGGCGTTCATGTCGCGGCGGAGCATGTCGCGGAAGTACGGGGCGTGGCCGGCGTTGTGGTCCTGCACCTGGTAGTTGAGCGTGATGGGGACCTGGCGGATCGAGTCGCGCTCGGCCAGGGTGATGTAGCCGTTGCGCTCCATCTGCCCGATCACGAAGTTGCGGCGCTCCAGGGCGCGGTCGGGGTTGAGGACGGGATTGTAGCGGGTGGGTTTGTTGACCATGCCCACGAGCATCGCCGCCTCCTCGACGGTCAGGTCGGCGGGCTCCTTGGCGAAGAAGGTCTCCGACGCGGCCTTGATGCCGTAGGCGCTGCTGCCGAAGAAAATGGAGTTGAGGTACATGTCCACGATCTCCTCCTTGGTGTAGTCGCGCTCGATCTTGACGGCGGTGATCCACTCCTTGAGCTTGATGAAGACCATCTGGACCTTGTTCGCGTTCGGACGGCGCGGGTAGAGGGTCTTGGCGAGCTGCTGGGTGATGGTGCTGCCGCCGCCCTGGCTGGAGTCGCGCAGGAGCAGGGTCTTGAAGAACACGCGGGCGAGGCCTTTCATGTCGATGCCGGAGTGCTTGTAGAAGCGGGCGTCCTCCGTGGCGATGGCGGCGTTGACCAGGTGCGGGGAGAGCTCGTCGTAGGAGACGTAGGTGCGGTTCTCGATGTGGAAGGTGGCCAGGACCTCGCCGTTCTCGGCGATCACCTGGGTGGCCAGCTTGTTGTCAGGGTGCTCCAGCTCCTCGAAGGAAGGGATCTTCGCGAAGATGCCCACCAGCAGGAGCAGCAGGAACACGAGGGCGAACGGAGCCAGGACCAGGATCCAAAACCACTTGATTATCTTTTTCTTGGTAGTCTCTTTCATCAGCGTCAAAAATTTGTCATAATATTTATTATTATGACCCCGGTATAACGAGCGCAAAATTAACGATTAAATTTTGAAAATTACCGAGTTTCTGATTTTCTTTGCAGTCTGAAACCGCAAAGGCCGGACTTTTGCGGTGCGTAAATATGTAAAGAAGAAAGAAATGGAGGGGAATTTAGTCATAGTCGAGTCGCCTGCCAAGGCGAAGACGATCCAGAAATATCTGGGCAAGGGATATACGGTCAAGTCCAGTTTCGGCCACATCCGTGACCTGCAGGACAAGAAGCTCAGCGTCGACGTTGACGCCGGATTCAAGCCGGAATATGTCGTGCCCGCCGACAAGAAGAAAGTGGTGGCGGAGCTCAAGAAGGCCGCCGACGGAGCGAGCCTCGTCTGGCTGGCTTCCGATGAGGACCGCGAGGGGGAGGCCATCTCCTGGCACCTCGTGGAGACCCTGGGCCTGGACCGCAGCCGCACGCGCCGCATCGTCTTCCATGAGATCACCAAGGATGCCATCCTGCATGCCATCGAGACCCCGCGCGACATCGACGACAACCTGGTCAACGCCCAGCAGGCCCGCCGCGTGCTGGACCGCCTGGTCGGCTTCGAACTTTCCCCGATCCTGTGGCGCAAGATCCAGCGCGGACTCTCCGCCGGGCGCGTCCAGTCCGTGGCCCTGCGCCTGGTCGTGGACCGCGAGAAGGAGATCATCGCCTTCGAGAGCGCCCCGTACTACCGGGTGGAAGGCCGTTTCCAGGTGGAAGGGACCAAGGTCAAGGGACTCCTCGACACGCGTTTCAGCAGGCTGGAGGAGGCTCGCTCGTTCCTGCAGGACAGCATCGGCGCCACGTTCCGCGTCGCTTCCGTCGAGAAGAAGGAAGCCGTGCGCTATCCGGCCCCGCCGTTCACGACCTCCACGCTCCAGCAGGAGGCGGCCCGCAAGCTCCACTTCCCGGTGAGCCTGACGATGCGCCTCGCACAGGGGCTCTACGAGCGCGGTCTGATCACCTACATGCGTACCGACTCCACCAACCTGTCCAGCCTGGCGCTTGGCACGTCCAAGCAGTTCATCCTGGACAACTTCGGTCCCGAATACTCCCATCCGCGCCAGTACCGCACGCACAGCAAGGGCGCCCAGGAGGCGCACGAGGCCATCCGGCCCACCTTCATCGCCGACACCGACATCGAAGGCACGCTGCAGGAGAAGAAGCTCTACAACCTGATCTGGAAGCGCACCGTCGCCTCGCAGATGGCGGAAGCCAAGGTGCTCGGCACCTCCATCAAGGTGGCCTCCGACCGGCGCAGCGAGCAGTTCGGCATCCAGGCCACCGAGGTACTCTTCGACGGTTTCCTCAAGCTCTATATGGAAGGCACGGACGACGAGCCGCAGGATGACGACAACACGATCCTCCCGCCCCTCTCCGTCGGCGACGTGCTCGCCTGCAAGGGCATCACGGCCGAGTGCAAGTTCACCCAGGCCCCGCCCCGCTTCTCCGAGGCGACCCTCGTCAAGAAGCTCGAGGAGCTCGGCATCGGCCGCCCGTCCACGTACGCCCCGACCATCTCCACGCTGACCACCGGCCGCGGCTACCTCTTCAAGGGGGATGTCGAGGGCCGCAAGGTGTCCGTGACCAACCTGGCGCTCAAGGGCGCCGCGGTCGCCGAGAGCGTCAAGACCGAGACCGTCGGCGCGGAGCGCGGCAAACTCATCCCGCAGGAGATCGGCATGATCGTCACCGACTACCTCGTGGAGAATTTCCCGGGGATCATGGACTATGATTTCACGGCCGACGTGGAGAAGGATTTCGACCGCATCGCCGAAGGCGAGCTGGTCTGGAACGACGTCATCGCCTCGTTCTACGGCGACTTCCACAAGAAGGTGGACGCCATCCTGCACGACGGGCAGTACAGCCACGTGGAGCGGGTGCTCGGCACGGATCCGGCCGACGGCCGCACGGTCGTGGCCCGCTTCGGCCAGTTCGGCGCCTATGTCCAGAAGGGCGAGGGCGACGACCGCCAGTCCGCCAGCCTCTCGAAGGGCCAGCTCATCGAGACCATCACGCTCGAGGAGGCGCTCAAGCTCCTGGAGTTCCCGCGCAACGTGGGCTCCTACGAGGGCGTGGACATCCTCGTGCTCAAGGGCCGTTACGGCCCATACCTGAAATACGGGGACAAGAACGTCTCCCTGCCGCGCGGCGCCGACCCGCTGCGGATCGGCCTGGAAGACTGCATCAAGCTGGTGCAGGCGGCGGCCGCCCCGGCGGCGCAGCCCGTCATCCGGGAGTTCGACGGCATCCAGGTGCTCAACGGCCGCTACGGCCCGTACATCAAGAGCGACGGGCGCAACTACAAGATCCCGCGCGGGCAGGACGCCGCTGCGCTGACCGAGGAGGACTGCCGCAGGATCATCGCGGAAGCCCCCGCGCCGGGTTCCGCCCCCAGGTCCCGAAGATTCAAGAAAAGTAAATAATACCAGATTATGTCAAACTACCAGATTGATGCAATCGACCGGAAAATCCTGTCCTACCTGGTGAACAACGCCCGCATGCCGTTCCTGGAGATCGCCCGCGAATGCGGGATTTCCGGCGCGGCCATCCACCAGCGCGTGCGCAAGATGGAGAACAACGGGGTCATCACCGGCTCCCGGATGGTCGTCAAGCCCGGGGCCCTGGGGCTCAACGTCTGCGCGTTCATCAGCGTGAACCTCTCCGAGGACAACAAGTATCCGGATGTCGTGGCGGCGCTCAAGCACATCCCCGAGATCGTCGAGTGCCATTTCGTGACGGGCAAGGCCGCCCTGTTCCTGAAGGTGTACTGCTTCGACAACGAACACCTGATGAGCATCCTGCTGAACACCATCCAGCGGATTCCCTACATCCAGTCAACGGACACGATGATCTCCCTCGACCAGTCGTTCGAGCGCGAGGTCTG
>Ga0326511_10003644_pt1 | contig 12381 bp, 14 predicted proteins | sample 0_2496_0518_D_FD_203701 | JGI IMG/M metagenome (GOLD analysis project Ga0326511, IMG submission 203701) | Bovine rumen microbial communities from UC Davis, California, United States - 0_2496_0518 | ecosystem: Host-associated > Mammals > Digestive system > Stomach > Rumen | place: USA...
CAAAGAGCCGTAACACCAGGTCAGTCCGTTGTGTTTTATGACGGTGATCAGGTAGTTGGCGGAGGAATTATATCAGAATAACAAGAGGAAGTGTAGGTATGAGCAGCTTTGCACGATCTGTAAGGTACAGAGTGTTTGCCCTTTTGGCAGTGGCCCTGGCAGCTGCTATAGGCAGTGTTTGGTTTTATACAAATTATTATATAGATACACCGGAGTATACCATAAAGAAAATTCAGGAATGCATTGATAACCATGATAAGGATAAGATAAAAAGATACATCGACTTTGAACACCTGTTGGATACCGGCAGTGAGGCCATTTTGGAGGGTCTGGTTGATTCCAGTATTCCGGCAGTTGGCGAGGCCAAGGATGCAGTGAGCAGCTTCAGCAGGATGTTTAAGGCACCGGTTATTATGAGCCTGCAGATGGCCATTGATAATTACGTTGAATACGGTCAGTGGACCAAGAGGGATGGCTCAGATAATTTTGACACCATAGATGCGGATATGGTGGTGAAGCGGTCTGGCCTGGGTTCTACCTCCTTCAGAAAGCTGGACAGTATGGCAGTGGATAATGATAATGGTACGGCAGTGGCCAAGGTACGGGTATTTCAGGAGGAGGCCAACGCCGAATTCGTTCTTGATATGGAATTTGTCAAAAAGGAGGATGGGGGCTGGCAGCTGTATGAGATTACCAACTTGAAGGATTATATTACTATGGTTAATAAATCCAGGCGTGATCATGTGAAGGACTATTTGGACAAATCAGCCGCCATAATGTCTGCCCATAATGCCAAGGTAAAGGCCCTGGAGCAGGAGGTCAGCGGTGTATTAGGTTCCGGCTCCCTTGGTAATGCAGATACCCGTCAGGAATTGAAAAATATTATGCTTAATAAGGTAGCAGCTGAGTGGCAGGGGCAAAAGGCGGAGCTGGAGGCTATGAGCGTTCCCGTGGCCGCCGGCACCCTTCATCGGCTCCGTATCAGGATTTGTGACCTGCATATTGATTATGCCACGGGCTATGCCAAGTGGATGGAGGATAAAAACGCTTCCACCATACGAAATGCCGATGCCTCACTGAAGCAGGCCAGAACCCTGGAGAAGGAAGCAGAATTGCTCACAAAGCAGGTAAATTCCCATGTTACCCGGTGACCGTAAACCAGTCTCCTGTTTAGAATTTTATCCGATGCTAACGGGTGCTAAGACTTTATGGTAATATGGGCGAAATATATTATTTTAAGGATGAAGATGTGAATGGATGATAAATTTGATAAGACGCAGCCCCTGCCCCGGGTAAGGGAAGATCAGGCTTCTCAGGAAACCCGGCTGATAAATCACAATCAGGTGAGACGGCTGGAGCCAATAAATGTGAATAACAGGTATCAGGCCAATAACGGCGTGAATTACCAGCAGATGTCAGGCCAGGGAATGCCACCGAAGCCACCAATTCCTCCAAAGCCACCCAAGCAAAAAAAAGGGGGTAGCGGCAAACTCCTGATAATCCTGGCGTTGTCCTTTTGTCTTGCCCTGTTGATGGGACTGTTTATTTCCGGTTATATTAGTGACCAGACGGCCAAGGAAACGCAAATTAAGGCCCAGCAGGAGCTGTACCAACGGGAGGCCAGTGCGGCCGAGGGACGGCAGAACGACCTGAATTCCCGGAGGGAGGCGCTGGACCAGCGTATAAAGGATCTGGAGGCCCAGCAGCGGGCTGCAAAGGCCGAGGCGGATAAGCTGAAGGGCCGGCAGGAGCAAATTGATAAGACCAAGCAGGAGAAATCCGGTGCGGAAAAGGTAATAGATAAATTTACCGGCAAGGAGGCCAAGGAGGAAAAGGCCGCCAAGGACTCAGCCAAGGCGGAGGAGCAGGCCTTAAGCAAGGTGGAGGAAATAAATCGCTCCATTCAGGAGGCCAAGGAAACCTATGATGAAGTAAACCGGCAGCTGGACGAGCTGGAGGCCATGCGACAGAAGGCCATAAAAACCAAGGAGGAGGCTGAGCGGGTTTACAACGAGAATAAGGGTCTTATTGACAGCGTGCTTTATTATATGGAACAGGGGTTATCCCTTTTAAAATAATGCTTATAGAAACAGATGGAGGGATTGCAGGTGAAGAAGTATTTATTGTTGGCATTATCACTGATTTGTTTAGGTGCCCTACTGGTGTCCGGCTGCGGGTCCAAGCCGTCAGATAACAAGAGTTTACAGGCGGTAACCGTGGGGGTAATGCCGGATATTGATTCTGTACCGATTATTATTGCCCAGGAAAAGGGCTATTTTGCTGAAGAGGGGTTGACCGTAAATATCCAGCAGTTTAAAAGTGCCATGGATCGGGATGCTGCCCTCCAAAGCGGCAATCTTGACGGGGCCATATCAGATTTGTTGGCGGTGGCCTTTGCCAAAAGTGGCGGCTTTGATGTGAAGGTAACTGCCTATACCGACGGTGACTACAAGCTGATTGCCGGTAAAAATGAAAATGTATCCAGTGCCAGGGACTTGGTGGGCAAGGACGTGGCTGTTTCCAAGAATACCATTATTGAGTATGTTACGGATCAGATTTCAGCTTCCCAAAGCATGAAGGAGGACAGTATAAACAAGGTAGTGATACCCCAGATTCCTACCCGACTGGAAATGCTCCAGAACGGCAAGCTGGCTGCGGCCACTCTGCCTGAGCCTATGGGCAGTATTGCTGTTGCCAATGGATGTAAATTTATCACTGATTCGGAGCAGCTTGGCATAAACCCTGGGGTGATGATGTTTACGGCAAAATGTGTAAATGATAAAAAGGCAGAGCTTCAGGCCTTTTATCGGGCCTACAACAAGGCTGTAAAATATCTTAACGGGCATCCACAGGATGAATATATGGATTTAATCATCGAGAAAAGCGGCTTCCCTGGTGTGGCAAAAACGGCCCTGAAGCTGCCTAAATATCGTGAAGCCGGTCTGCCTCAGGAAAAGGATGTGGTGGATTGCATGAAATGGATGAATACTAAGGGCTTGATTAAGCAGGAATTTTCCTACAATGATTTAGTGGTGGACTTACTTAAATGATAAGATGGTTGAATTGATAGTATGATTGATATTGAAAATTTGTCAGTGAAATATAAATCCGATAGTGACGTATATACGGCCATAGCCGGCATAAGCCTAAGTATACCGGAGGGAGGCACCCTGGCCGTCATTGGGCCCTCCGGTTGTGGTAAATCTACCCTGTTAAAGGCTATTGCCGGCCTTATTCCCGATTATGAGGGTTCCATCAAGATTAATGGGGAAGAGGTTAATCCCAAAAAGCATACCATTGGCTTTATGCCCCAAAACTACGGCCTGCTGCCCTGGAGAACCGTTGTGGACAATATACGATTGGGGATGAAGATAAAACGGGCTCCGGAGCTCCTTGACCGCAAGGTTTTGAAGAAGCTTATGCGACAGCTGGGAATTGAGGGACTGGGGCACCGTTATCCTACGGAGCTTAGTGGGGGACAGCAGCAACGGGTGGCCTTGGCCAGAGTATTTGCGTTACAGCCAGATGTACTGTTGATGGATGAACCCTTTTCGGCCCTGGATGCCATTACCAGAGAGGAAATGCAGGATATATTTTTGAAGCTATGGCAAAAAAATAATGTTTCTACCATATTTGTTACTCATTATGTGGAGGAGGCCCTGTATCTGGGCCAAAGAATTGCTGTGGTATCAGCCAGCTCCGGGAATATAAACCGTATAGTGGATAATCAACTGTTTGGTGGCAAGGACATACGTCAAAATCCGGAATTCTTTGAGATGAGCCTTAAGCTGAAGAATTCTATAAAAAAGGACTGGAATCAGGCATGGGAAAATTAATTAGTTTATGGTATCTGCTGGCGGCACTGGTGCTGACCCTGGTATGGTTTCTGGTATCCCAGCTGGTGGATTTGCCCATTATTCCATCTCCGGTTCTGGTGGTGGAAAATCTGGCAGATATTTTTATGAAATACATAGCTATTCATAGTATATACAGTCTGTGGCGTATCGGGGCAGGGCTGCTGATGGCTGTGGCAGTGGGCCTTCCCTTAGGGGTATTGATGGGCTATTTCCCTAAAACGGATAAATTTTTGGCACCGGTGGTCTATTTGACATATCCTGTTCCAAAGATTGCCCTTCTTCCAATACTAATGCTGCTATTTGGTGTAGGGGAATTATCCAAGGTATTTATGATATTTCTTATTATTGTATTTCAGGTGGTGGTGGCTCTTCGGGACGGAATACGGGCTATTCCCAATGAAACCTATTACCCCTTGTATTCCCTGGGAGCTTCCTTCAAGGATATTTTCTTTGAGGTATTATGGCCCGCTTCGTTGCCAAAATTTATTACCGCCATACGGGTAGCCCTGGCCACAGCAATTTCTGTATTGTTTTTTACCGAGACCTTTGGCACTCAATATGGGATGGGGTATTTTATAATGGATGCCTGGCTTCGGGTAAATTATTTGGAAATGTACTCAGGTATTGTTGTTTTAAGCCTTTTGGGTCTTATTTTGTTTACTACAATTGATATTATTGAACGGCAGGTTTGCCATTGGCAGTATAAATAATTTTTGGTCTGATGAATTTTATACATACTATACCATTATTGCATACTATAGGGGTAATAAGGTTTTGGGGGATAAAGGGGTGAAATTATGGCGATTGAAGTTAAAAATGTTATGGAAATGTTTGTGGATCAAAATCTGAACAGCATTTTGGACGAAATCCCAGGGGTGTGCCGCTGTGAGCAATGTGTGGCGGATATTAAGGCTATAGTCTTAAATTCCATGAAGCCAAGGTACGTCAGCAGCTCCAGGGGAGAGATTATCAGCAAGCTCAGTGCCTTTGGTCAGGATAACAAGGTAGAGCTTCTTTATGTAGTAAAGGATGCTGTAGACAAGGTCAAATCAAATCCGCACCATGCAGTCAGGTAAGGCCAAATAGAGCCAAGTAAATTGAATATGAGCCAAGGTATAATAATTCATTAGTGCATTAAAAAGGCCTATCGCAATGCGATAGGCCTTAGTTGTTAGCTTAGGGTATTTATTTTTATCCGGATATATTATCTGTTGTTCTTGAAGAAATCCAATGCTACAGGTGGGAACAGAGCATAGGAGAGTACATCCTCATCAGAAGCATTAGGATAACCCTTCTCAGCCAGCTCCTTCCTGAAGTCAGCAACCTTTGGCTCCTTGGCATCAGCCACAGCACAGTCAGTAATCATATCCTCAGGCTTAATCTTCATAGCCTCGAGAACTTCCTTCTTAACAGGCTTTGGAGTCTTACCGAACTTACCACGGGCCAGGTCCTTAACCTCGTTAGGAACCATGGTGTAGCGTGGCTGACCATTAGCCATCATAATAACGTTCATGGTAGCCATGGTACCAACAATCTGGGAAGATGGAGTTACGAGTGGAGGGAAGCCAAGGTCTTCACGTACTCTAGGCATCTCATCCAGCAGCTCCTGATACTTGTCAGCAGCACCCATCTCCTTCAGCTGGTTAACCATGTTGGAAAGCATACCACCTGGGATCTGGAAATCCAATACCTTTGGATTTACATCGAAGTAACCAGGGAGGTTGAACTCCTTCATGATTTCCTTCTTAACACCCAAGAAATGCTTAGCAATAGGCTCCATTACCTGACGATCAAGCTTGGTATCTCTCTCCAGACCCTCCAGAGTAGCGATCATGGTCTCAGTACAAGGCTGGGAAGTATCGTTAGCCAGTGGAGACAGTGCGCAGTCGATAATATCAACGCCAGCCTCAATAGCCTTCAGATAGGTCATGGAACCGAAGCCGGAGGTGTAGTGAGTGTGCAGCTCGATAGGAAGACCAACCTGCTCCTTCAGCTTCTTAACCAAATCCTCAGCTACATAAGGCTTCAGCAAACCGGACATATCCTTGATGCAGATGGAATGAACGCCCATCTTCTTCAGCTTCAGAGCCAGGTCAACGAAGGTCTGGTTGGTATGGAACGGACTGATAGTATATACGAGACAGCCCTGTACATGTGGCTTCTCCTTTGCCTTCAGAGCAGCATCAATTGCAGTGCGGAGATTTGTTACATCGTTCAATGCATCAAAAATACGGAATACGCCAACACCGTGCTCGGAAGCCTTGTTAACGAAGGCGCGTACAACATCATCAGAGTAGTGGTTATAACCAAGGAGGTTCTGACCACGAAGCAGCATCTGAATAGGGGTCTTCTTGATATGAGCCTTAAGAGTATCAAGACGCTCCCATGGATCCTCGTTCAGGAAACGAAGGCAGCTATCGAAGGTAGCACCGCCCCAAGCCTCAAGAGCATTGTAGCCGATGTTGTCGAGAGCCTCCAGCTGAGGAAGCATCTGACCGATACGCATACGAGTTGCCAACAGTGACTGATGAGCGTCACGGAGAACGGTTTCAGTAATTTTTACTGGTTTTGACATATTATAACATCTCCTTAAAAATATAATATAAATTCCCTGAGGTATATTGCTTATCCCCTTAAGCAATCCTTAAGTCAAGTATAAATTGTATGATAAATTTTGTCAAACAAATTAATACCAAATAATGGACTTTAATACTAAATTTAGTGTTGCCTGCTTTTCGGCAGCTCATCGACGATTTCAATATTATCCAAAACGGACTTCATATTTTCTCGGAAGCTGACCAGATATGCCTTGCGCAGCTGGGCCTGTCGCTCCTTTTCCTCAGGGGTCAGGCCAACAGAGCGCTGCTTCCTGGACAATTCATTTATTTCGGCGATTAATTCCTTGGTTATCATAAAATCCTCCTAAATATTTTTTCGATGTTAATGGGTGCTATACGATGCTAACGAGGAAAATGATCAGCTAAATTCGTCTGGAGCTTAAATCTCCATATGAAAACAATTGCCATATTATTTGACAAAAAATTATTTGACAAAAAAGCGGTGGAAGTCCCAGGCTCCATCTGAATTAGTTTCTTTTTACGAATTATTTACTCCGATATTATAACCCCATTATCCAAATTTTTCTTCAACAAAATAAAAAATCCCAATTTGCCCTTCTACTTCAGGCTTGGCCCATTATCCTGCCTGAGGAATATTTTCCAAAGTAAAATAAAATTACGTTACATATTTATGCGCTTTGTGATATAATCAACAGAACACTGTAAATATATTCCATTACAGCGAAAACATCGGATAAAGGGAGAGAATTCAACCATGAAATTAGTAGTAACTATTTTTGGAAAAGACCAAGTGGGGATTATCGCCAACGTCAGCAACATTTTGGCGGGCAAGAAGGTAAATATCACCAGCGTAAACCAGAATATTGTTGATGGCTTTTTCAACATGATTATGATGGCTGAACTTACCGATAACAGTGTAAAGCTGGCTGACATCCAAAAGTGCCTTAAGGAAAAGGGTCAGGAGATGAATTTGGAAATAAAGGTACAGAACCAGGAGATTTTTAATATTATGCATAATATTTAAATTTTTATGCATAGTATACATGTTTAGACTCTATGGAGGTTTGCTAAGTGATTACTGTTGATAATATTTTAGAAACAAACCGCATGATTACGGAGAATAAATTGGATGTACGAACCATTACCATGGGAATTTCTCTCCGGGATTGTGCCCATCCCAATATTAATCAGTTTTGTAAAAATATATATGATAAAATTACCAAAAGTGCCGAGTTTCTGGTAAAGACCGGTGAGGATATCGAGGCACAATACGGTATTCCTATTATTCATAAACGTATTTCCGTTACGCCGATTGCCATAGCTGCCGAGGCCTGTGAAACGGATTCCTATGTGCCGGTGGCTGAAATGCTGGACAAGGCCGCCAAGGAGGTGGGGGTAAACTTCATCGGTGGTTTTTCTGCCCTGGTGGATAAGGGCTTTACCAAGGGAGATAAAATACTGATTGATTCCATTCCCCAGGCCCTGGCCACCACGGAGGTGGTATGCTCCTCGGTAAATCTCGGCTCCACCAAGGCCGGTATAAATATGGATTGTGTGCGTCAGATGGGGGAGGTTATCAAGCGTACTGCTGAGCTGACCCGGGATCAGGATGCCTTGGGCTGTGCCAAGCTGGTGGTATTTTGTAATGCCCCGGGGGACAACCCGTTTATGGCCGGTGCCTTCCATGGCGTTAATGAGGCGGAAAAAGTGGTCAGCGTTGGCGTCAGCGGACCGGGAGTGGTAAAGCATGCCCTGGAGGATCTTAAGGGGGCCGATTTTACTGAGGTGGCTGAGACCATAAAGAAAACGGCCTTTAAGATTACCAGGGTTGGTCAGCTGGTGGCCCGTGAGGCCTCCCGCCGTCTTGGGGTGCCCTTTGGAATCATCGATTTATCCCTGGCCCCAACTCCGGCTGTGGGGGATTCCGTAGCCAATGTTTTGGAGGAAATGGGTCTGGAAAGCTGTGGTGCTCCGGGTACCACTGCAGCCCTTGCCTTGCTTAATGACGCCGTGAAAAAGGGCGGACTTATGGCCTCCTCCCATGTAGGCGGCCTTTCCGGTGCCTTCATACCGGTCAGTGAGGATCAGGGAATGATTGATGCCATCGAGTGTGGCTCCCTATCCATAGAAAAGCTGGAGGCCATGACCTGCGTATGCTCTGTGGGTCTTGATATGATTGCAGTGGAGGGGGATACCTCTGCGGCAACTATTTCCGGCATTATTGCCGATGAGGCAGCTATTGGTATGATTAATAATAAGACAACGGCGGTCAGGGTTATTCCAGTACCGGGAAAGAAGGTAGGGGACAGCGTGGAATTTGGCGGACTGCTGGGGCGTTGTCCAATAGTAAAGGTAAGAAATAATTGGAGCTCAGATGCGTTTATTGCCAGGGGCGGACGTATTCCGGCCCCGTTGCGCAGTCTGACAAATTAAGGATAGCTGTTCGGGTTTAAAAATATGCGGATAACTAAAAAAATTAAGGAAAAACAGCTGGAAATTTTGGGACAAATCTACGCAGGAGCCAAACCGGAGCTGGTTTATCACAATCCCTTCGAGCTGCTGATAGCCGTGATTTTATCTGCCCAGTGTACTGACAAGCGGGTGAATATTACTACGGCACGGCTGTTTGCTAAGGCTCCTGATGCCCAAGCTATAATAGATATGGGGCTGGAACAGCTGGAGGAGGAAATCCACGACTGCGGCTTGTTTCGCAGCAAAGCCAAGAATATAATGGCAACCTGTCGCACATTGGTGGAGGAATTTGGCGGGGAGGTTCCGGAGGATTTTGATACTCTCCTTAAGCTCCCCGGAGTGGGGCGCAAGACGGCCAATGTGGTAAGCAGTGTGGCCTTTAACCGGCCGGCCATTGCGGTGGATACCCATGTATTTCGTATTGCCAACCGGCTGAAGCTGGCAACGGGTGAAACTCCCATGGAGGTGGAGCAGGGGCTGATGAAGGCCATACCCCGGGATAAGTGGTCAGAAGCCCATCACTGGCTTATTTGGCATGGCCGTAAAATCTGCAAGGCCAGAAAACCCTTATGTGACCAGTGTCCCCTGGCTCAGGTGTGTCCCAGCAATACAATGAAATAATTGCAAATTTTGAAATGAAATAATTGCAAGTTTTGAAATGAAATGTTTACCAATTTTGGAGTGAGACAATTGATTTATCGGAAGGCAAAATTTATCGATATAGAAGGAATATATGAGCTGGTTAATCATTATGCGGAGGAGGGCCTGATGCTGGCCCGCTCCCGTAATGCCCTGTATGAATCCCTGCGGGATATGATTGTGGCCATTGATGACAGCAATTGTATTGTGGGGGTAGGGGGTCTTCATATTACCTGGGAATTTATGGCGGAGGTTCGTTCTTTGGCAGTGGACCCAGACCACAGCCGCCAGGGAATTGGCCGGGAAATCGTCCGTCGCCTTATAGAAGAGGGAAAAGAGCTGGGCATAAGCCAGGTATTTACCCTGACCTATCAGGAAAAATTCTTTGAAAAATGTGGCTTTAGGGTAATCAGCAAGGATGAGCTGCCTCACAAGATCTGGAAGGAATGCATTGATTGCCCTAAATTTCCTAATTGCAATGAAATTGCCATGCTTTATGAGTAATTTTTACAAATTGCTTGACACTAAAAATGTGTATTGCTATAATAAGGCACATGAAATGTAAAGCATGTTCATATTGAAAAGGCATTGAGCGAGAGAAGTAATCAGCGGAGCTTTTCAGAGAGCTGTGGGATGGTGGAACACAGCAGGGGAGGCTGGTGAAATACACTCGTGAGCTGCAGGCTGAACTGACAGTAGGCCGTGCCGGAAGCCCCCGTTATCGCAGGCTAGGGTATGTTAGTACCCGAAGAGAGTGGCTTGCCAAGGCAAGCAGGGTGGTACCGCGAGTAATGACTCGTCCCTGTTACGGGGACGGGTTTTTTGTTTTCTACCTGTACATTTTCTTCAAACTAACAAATAATTGCAAGATTCTATTTGTAGGAGGAAAAGATTATGATTATTGTAATGGCACCAGGTTCAACAGAGGCGGATTTAGAGCGGGTAAAGACCAAAATTAAAAATGAGGGCCTGGATTATCATCTGTCCACCGGTACCTCCCGTACAATTGTGGGTGTTATTGGCGACAAGAAGGCCATCAGTGAGCTCGAAATGCACTGTGCATTGCCGGGGGTAGAAAAGACAGTTCGCATCACGGAAAAATATAAATTGGTCAGCCGTGAATTTAAGCAGGAAAATTCCATCATTGACGTAGGTGGGGTTAAAATTGGCGGCGGGGAGCCGGTGGTAATGGCTGGACCATGTGCTGTGGAGAGTATGGATCAGCTTATGGAGGCAGCCCAGGCTGTTGCTGCAGGCGGTGCTCAGTTCCTGCGTGGTGGTGCTTACAAGCCCCGGACCTCCCCATATGATTTCCAGGGCATGGCAGAGGATGGCCTGCAGATGCTTCGTAAGGCGGCAGATAAATTCAATTTGAAGGTAGTAACTGAGGTTCTGGACCAGCGCACCGTTGAGGAAGTGGCAGAGTACACCGATGTGCTGCAGATTGGTGCCCGGAATATGCAGAATTTCCAGCTGCTGAAGGAGGTGGGCCGGGCCCATCGTCCTGTATTATTGAAGCGGGGGCTCTGTGCCACCATCAAGGAGTGGCTTAATGCGGCCGAATATGTTATGAGCTCGGGCTGTGATGATGTGATTTTCTGCGAGCGGGGAATTCGTACCTACGAGACCTACACCAGAAATACATTGGACCTTAGTGCGGTGGTAGCCGTAAAGGAATTATCCCATCTGCCGATTATTGTTGACCCAAGCCATGGTACCGGCCGTCGCAGTATGGTGCGTCCAATGGCCAAGGCAGCCATTGCAGCCGGGGCTGATGGTCTCATTATTGAGGTACATCCTCATCCTGAGGTGGCTCTCTGTGATGGTGACCAGTCATTGACCCCTGAGGAATTTAAAAAGGTAATGGCTGAAATTAAGCGTATGTCCGCCATTTTAAGGGAGGAATAATTAATGGCCAGGTTAAAGCTTGCCATAATCGGTGTAGGTCTTATAGGTGGTTCCTTGGGCCTTTGCCTGAAGGATAAATTGGGTGATGATATATATATAACCGGCCAATGCCGTACCAAGGCGTCCATGGATAAGGCCATGGAAATGGGAGCGGTGGATTATGCCTCGGCAGATATTCGGGAGGTTGTGGAGCAGGCGGATGTTATATTTCTCAGTACTCCTGTCTTGCAGATGGTGCCCATGGTGGAGAAAATGCTTCCATACCTGAAGTCCGGTGCTATCATAACTGATGCCGGCAGTACAAAGCAGTTTATTTGGAAGAATTTAAAGAAAATATTACCGCCGGATATCTATTATGTGGCCGGGCATCCTATGACGGGACGGGAAATGAGCGGTGTTACAGCAGCCAAAAAGGACCTCTTTGAAAATAAATGCTATGTAATAGTGGAAAATACGGGAGCACCCAAGGAGGCCACAGATAAGATTTGCGATTTGGTAAGACTTACCGGGGCGGATTTGGAGACTCTGGATATAGCTAAGCATGACCGCTGTGCTTCGGTAATAAGTCACATTCCCCATGTGGCGGCGGCAGGCCTGGTAACCCTGTTGAACCGCAGTCATGGAGATATGGAGGCCTGTCTGAAGCTGGCCGGCGGTGGCTTTAAGGACACCACCCGTATTGCCTCCTCCAATGCCGATATGTGGGCCGATATATGTATGACCAATCAGGAGGCTATTACCAATCATCTGAAGCTTCTGCAGGGAATTTTGGCTGAGGTTATTGTGGCCATTGAAAGCGGGGACCGCCAGGCCGTTCACGATTATTTTGCTGAGTCTAAACGGCGTCGTGACAGTATACTGGAGCAGACCAAGAATATGTATGAGCTGATATAATACATTAAATAAAAAAAATCGGACTGTAAAAT
>Ga0326511_10003645_pt1 | contig 12380 bp, 9 predicted proteins | sample 0_2496_0518_D_FD_203701 | JGI IMG/M metagenome (GOLD analysis project Ga0326511, IMG submission 203701) | Bovine rumen microbial communities from UC Davis, California, United States - 0_2496_0518 | ecosystem: Host-associated > Mammals > Digestive system > Stomach > Rumen | place: USA: California...
CGCTCTATCGGTGACACACAGAATGTCCTTTTCACCGAGAATGATATTGAATGGTTTGACGTCACTACCCGTGAACTGCGCTTCTGCGACACGATGGCACCACTAAAGGAACAAATCCCGTTGCTTGAAAGCGTCGATTTCTATCTTGGTGGCGAACAACTCTTTTCAGGTGGGGCCACCCATGTCAGTCTCATCTGTAGCCAAGTGTTTGACGACCTTGTTATTTGCTGTGGAAAGATAGATGGCGAGGTTATTGATGACAGCCACTACTACCTTTACGACTGCTATCCCAACACGCCGCAGTTCGTCAATGATGAGCGTGTGCAGGCCAACCGTGCTAAACGAGCAGAGCAGTGGGAGACGTTTACAAAATATCTGGAAAGCAAGGGCAAACTGAGAAGATAATCTCTCGCTCCGTGCAGTCATTCGTTGCAGTTTCAGACTTTATAAGTAGAAACTGCAACGAATTTTTATGTACACGAATGTTTTTAAGAACCACGAATTACCCGAATTTCTCTAATTCTTCCTCTCATCAGGTATTCTAATTAGCTTAATTGAATTTTGAGAATTCTTGAATTTGTATAGATTTCAGAGTGCGTTGGAATTCGTGAAATTCATGGTTTTCTATGACTTTCTAAAGTTGAATACCTCTAATTATATCGTTCCGAATAAAGTTGAATACCTCTTATTGTATCGTTCCGAAAAGGATTAAACTTTCTTAAATTCGGCAGATTTTAACAAAAAAAGTTGGGTTTGTGAACCTATTGTGCACTCTAAACGCCTAATTTTGCGACCAAAATCTAACAACCATTGTTTTAATTATCATTATTATTAAACACACAATTATGGAAACAAAAGACAAAAGACAACTGCTGCGTGAGGCAGAGACGAGAATGACTGAAGAGGTGGCATCGCTACTGAAACAAAACGAAAAAGAACAACTGCATTGGAAAGGAACAATGACCGACTTGATGGAGGCACTGCACACGGCCTTCCTGACACAGCAACTGCGCGACGGCATGGGACAGCCTTACTCATTTCGCGCATTGGTGAGCAACGCATGCCGACTGCTACACTTGCGCGTACCTTCTAATCCATACGAGTACGCAACACGAGGGAAAAGTCGGAAAGGACAGGTGAACATCAGCTATATGAAACGATACCAGTATCTGCTGCAAGTAAGAGGCAATATGTCACCACTTTGGGAGGAAATCATCTGAGAACTGAGAATTGAGAGTTGAGAACTGAGAGGTATGATTAGATTTGAGGACTCAATAACTCAATAACTCAATAACTCAAAAACTTAAAAACTTAAAAACTTAAACACTCAAACACTTAAACACTCAAAAACTTAAACACTCAAAAACTCCATGGAAATCACACATTACAGCGACGGAACCATCGGATACGAATACGATGGATGTCAATTTCGGTTTAATCCCGACCAGCAACTCTCGGAGCATTTCACGCTCCGGGAGATGCTTCGGTCAAGGTATGCGGAAGAGCGCGGCATACTGAACGTACCACAGCAGGAAGGTATCATCGAGGCTCTCCGAATGTTGTGCCAACAGGTGCTCGAACCACTGAGAAAGGCACTGGAGAGACCTGTGCTCATCTCAAGCGGATATCGGACGGAATGCCTCAACTACTGCGTGGGAGGAGTGAAGAACTCACAGCATGTGAAGGGGGAGGCTGCCGACATCTACTGCCAGAATCAGGCTGACGCGCGTACTATATATAATTATATAGAAGCTCATCTGCCATACGATCAGCTGATCTTGGAACACAGAAGACAGTGGGGAACATGGTGGATACACGTCAGCTACACCACCAGAAAGGCACTACGTAAGCAGGCTTTCAAACAAGAAAGATGATTCTCTGCACACTTCTCTGCATACGTTGTTTGCAAGAAAGGAAAAACTGACGTACCTTTGCATCGTCAATCAGATTGATGACCTCCTGAGTCAAGGGGGCGACAGGGGTCTGAACAAGCACAGTGGCCACAGCTTAGCATGCCCCGACCATGAGAACAACAAACAAAAGTAATTAACCCAATTAAAAAAAACACACAACAATTATGACACTATTTGTAAAAAAGTATCAGAGCAAGAACCGTAAGAACAACTCATTTGGCAAGACCTATGCCCGTACCACCATGATCGGAACCATCGGCATAGAGGAGATGGCCGACCTGTTGAGCGAAATGTGTACCGTCACCCGTCACGACATCATAGCCGTGCTCTCAGCACTCGGTCCCACGATGAGCCGCCAACTGCAACAGTCGAAGCGCGTACAGCTGCCCTATCTCGGCACCTTCAAGCTGGGCGTGACTACCAAGGGTGAGGAGAACGAGGAGGACTTCGACGTGAAACACAATGTGAAGAACGTACACGTGAACTTCCACCCTGAGACCACAATCAACGCACAGGGCAAGTGGGAGAACAGTCTGACGCGCGGCGTCATAGTGGGTGAGCTGCCTAAGAACCTCAAGGAGGTGACAGCAAACAGCGGTAACAGCGGAACTGGTGGCAGCGGTGGTGACAACCAGACCTCGCCCGATCAGCCCGACGTAGAGCGTCCGTAACTTCAGCCACACTGACCTTCCACTCACCAACCCCCAACCCCTTCCGAGGGGAGGGGGTTTAAATAAAACAGAACCCATGAAGAACACACAGAATCCTTGGAGCATCCTGCTCCGCGTAGTAGTGGCAGTGGCCACGGCATTGCTGGGCATCGTAGGCGGTGCTGAAGCATACGCCACCATAATGAACTGAATCTTTCTCTCCTTTTTTTCGGGGGTACGGGAGTAATAATCCTCGTACCCCCGAATCGTTTATCCTCGTAGCTTTGCATGCCCGAATCGTTTTCTCTAATGGCTTTGCACCACTGAAAAAGCAATTCTTCGATTTCCCGAAAAAAAGAAAAAAGTGTAAAATATACATATAAATAATAAGAAATCATTGCACAAACGCTATGTCAGTGTGCAGTCATTTGTCAGTTTTTTTCGAAAAAGTTTGCGTAACTCAAAGAAAATGTGTTACTTTGCACCCGATTTTCAAGTAAAGCAAATACATTATTAACATTTTAAATTAGAAAAATCATGTCAGAAATTGAAAGCAAAGTAAAGGCAATTATCGTAGACAAACTGGGTGTTGACGAGTCAGAAGTCAAGCCCGAAGCAAGTTTTACTAACGACCTGGGTGCTGATTCACTCGATACCGTAGAGCTCATCATGGAGTTCGAGAAGGAGTTCGGTATTTCTATCCCCGACGACAAGGCTGAGAAGATCGGTACCGTAGGTGACGCTATTGCCTATATTGAGGAGAACTCTAAGTAATACAAGCCCCCTAAGTTAGAGGGTTGGGGGTCTGAACGAGTGAATCATTCAGACCCTTAACTATTTAGGTAATATTGTTTGTTCAGACCTAATTTAGGGGGCTAATAACAAAAATGCTATGGAACTAAAAAGAGTAGTCGTAACTGGTCTGGGAGCCGTAACGCCTGTAGGTAACAGCGTCGAGGAGATGTGGAACAACCTCGTGAATGGCGTCAGCGGTGCAGCACCAATTACACATTTCGATACAACCCTGTTCAAGACTAAGTTTGCCTGTGAGGTGAAGAACCTCAACGTCAACGACTACCTCGACCGCAAGGAGGCACGCAAGATGGACCGCTACACACAGCTGGCCCTCATCGCCGCTAAGCAGGCCGTAGAAGATGCCGGCTTCGACCTGGAGCAGGAAGACAAGAACCGCATCGGCGTGGTCTTCGGTGTGGGCATCGGTGGCATCAAGACCTTCGAGGACGAAATCACCTACTACGGTGTGCATCGCGAGGAAGGTCCTAAGTTCAATCCCTTCTTCATCCCGAAGATGATTGCCGACATCGCCGCCGGACAAATCTCGATTATGTACGGCCTTCATGGTCCCAACTATATCACCTCGTCAGCCTGTGCCTCGTCAAGCAACGCACTGGCCGATGCCTTCAACCTGATACGTCTGGGCAAGGCCAACGCCATCGTTGCCGGTGGTGCCGAGGCTGCCATCTGCGAGAGCGGCGTAGGCGGTTTCAACGCCATGCACGCCCTGTCAACCCGTAACGACGAGCCCGAGAAGGCCAGCCGTCCCTTCAGTGCCTCGCGCGACGGATTCATCATGGCCGAGGGTGCCGGATGCCTCATTCTTGAGGAACTGGAGCACGCCAAGGCTCGCGGTGCCAAGATCTATGCCGAGATGGTAGGTGCCGGCATGAGTGCCGACGCTCACCACATCACTGCCTCGCACCCCGAGGGACTGGGCGCCAAGCTCGTCATGCAGAACGCACTCGAAGATGCTGAGATGAAGCCCGAGGACATCGACTACATCAACGTGCATGGCACGTCGACGCACGTAGGCGACATCTCAGAGGCCAAGGCCATTAAGGAAGTGTTCGGAGAGGCTGCCTACAAGCTCAACATCTCGTCGACGAAGTCCATGACCGGCCATCTGCTCGGTGCTGCCGGAGCCGTAGAGGCCATGGCCACCGTGCTCGCCATCAAGAACGACATCGTGCCGCCCACCATCAACCATGAGGAGGGCGACGAGGATCCTGAGATCGACTATAACTTGAACTTCACCTTCAACAAAGCACAGAAGCGCACCGTGCGTGCCGGACTGTCGAACACCTTCGGATTCGGTGGTCACAACGCTTGCGTAGTGTTCAAGAAGTACTAATTAATAGTGTAGAGTGTAGAGTGTAGAGTGTAGAGTTTGCTACCGCCCTCCTAAGAACTCCGGTAGGAAACTCTACACTCTACACTCTACACTTTAATCTAAACTACACTTTAATCTAAAGCAAAATGACCTTACAAAATCTCATCGACCGTCTCCGCCTGCCTTTGCAGAAGGACAGGGAGCTGCGTGTATCACTCTACAACGTCATGGGATTCTATCCCCACGACATCAGTTACTATCACACAGCACTCACACACAAAAGCTCGGGCAAGCGCAACGAGAAAGGCAAACCGCTCAACAACGAGCGACTGGAATTTCTCGGTGATGCCATCCTCGATGCCGTCGTAGGCGACATTGTCTTCCGCCATTTCCAAGGAAAGCGCGAAGGATTCCTCACCAACACACGATCGAAACTCGTTTCCAGAGAGTCACTTGGCAAGCTTGCCGAAGAAATGGGACTCACCGAGCACATACAGAGCAAAGGACAGTCAAACCGTTCGCACAACAGCTACATGGCAGGCAATGCCTTCGAGGCACTCGTAGGAGCCATCTACCTTGACCAGGGCTATGCAGCTGTCATGCGATTCATGGAAAAACGCATCCTCGCTCAGATGGTCAATATTGACAAGGTGGCCTATAAGGAAGTGAACTTCAAGTCGAAGCTGCTGGAGTGGACACAGAAGAATCGCGTGCGCATGGACTTCCAGATGCTGAAGCAGGAAACCGACGATAAAGGCTCGCCCGTCTTCGGTTTCTGCGTGATGATAGAAGGTGTGGAAGGCGGCAAAGGACAGGGCTACTCGAAGAAGGAAGCCCAGCAGGTGGCCTCAAAGGAAACCCTGCAGCGCCTGCGCCGCGAACCCCAGTACATCGATGCCATTTTCCAGGCCAAGAGCCAGCGCACCAAGATGGAGGAAGAACCCACCATGGCTGCCCCCAACTTAGAGGCTGAGCAGACTGCCTTCATCATTCATCAGGAAAAGAAACTGTCCATAGCTTCTACGTACTCTAAGGATTCTTCGGACTCTGTAGCCTCTGTAGCCTCTATAGCCTCTAAGACTTCTAAGGCCTCTACGTCTTCTATAGACCCTGCACCCTCTAACCCTTCTATAGAAGATGACCCCGATTTCGACCTGAGCGACATCTCCCACAAGGCGCAAGACCTTTCGCGCGAGGACATCATCGCTGCCGCTGAAGCCGCCGCCTTCGCTGAGGCTCAATAAGCTCTACTGTTTATGTTACTCAGACTAACAAATCCAAGCACTGCTCGATAGGGATGCCACGGCACTTGTCGGGCAGTTCTTTATTACGCTCAATCAGGCGGCTGACCACGGTCATGGCCGTCTGGGTGCTGTGCTTCAGGGCTTTGCCGTTGAGCAGATGACCCATGAGGATGGCTGAGAAGATGTCGCCCGTGCCGTGGAAGAGCACCGGTATCTCATCGTAGTCGAGACGGAAATAGAGCCCTTCGTCCAGGTTCTGCTGGAAGCCTGCCAACGGCTGCTCCGAGCGGCGACCCACCACGCAGTGATGGCCGTCGACGGTGGCACTGGTGATGATGGCACTCTTCGTGCCGATGGCTGCCAGTCGGTCGAGCATGTGCCGGGCCTCGTCCCAGGTCATGCCCTCTGCCTTGTAGGGAATATCGGTGAGATAGCAGGCTTCGGTGTAGTTGGGGAAGATAAGGTCGGCCACGCTGACCATCTCGCGCATCAGGCCGACGTTCTTCTCCGTCATGCCGTTATAGAGGCGTCCGCCGTCGCCCATGATGGGGTCTACGAAGATGGCAGTACCCTCCTGGCGCAGTTCGCGGCAGTAGCTGGCGACCAGCTGTGCCTGCGGCTCGCTGAACATCAGTCCGGTGCAGACGGCATCGAAGCGGAAGCCCAATTCGCGCCACACGGGAATGGTTCCGCGCATATAGTCGGTAGCTTCGAGCACGTTGAAGCGGCCATAGTCGAGCGTGTTAGACACCAGTGCCGTGGGCAGGTTATAGACGGCATGACCCAGATAGGTCAGTATGGGCAGCATGGCCACCATGCCTACGTGGCTGTAGCCCACCACATCGTTGACAAGCAGTATTTGTTTCATATATGGCTGCAAAATTACGAAAAAGTTCATAGTTCATCGTACATCGTCTATAATTTTTATCGTTTTAGACTGCTTTTCCTATTTAATTTCGTACTTTTGCACACATGAACGAACCCACATCGCCTATTTTGGAGCTGCAGAAGCAGCAGTTGCTGCTGAAGATGGAGTATGAAGAGGAGCGTCGGGCCTTTCAGGAGAAGGTCGACGCCATCGGCATGGAGCGTCGTGTGCAGCGTGGTGATGCGTGGTTTCCCATTCGTTTTTCGCGCAGTTACTATAACTCGCTCAACCAGCTCTGCGTCGAGATTCTCCGTGTGGCAGCCAGTGGCGACGAGGAACCCGTAGACCATAACTTCGAGTTCGGGCGACCAGTGAGCTTCTTTTTAATTGAGAATTCAGAATTGAGAATTGAGAATTATGATTACACTCAGAGTTTAACTGAGAACGGAGAGGGTTTAACTGAGAACGGAGAACTGAAAACTGAGAGGTATGATTACACTCAGTGCTTAACTGAGAACGGAGAACTGAAAACTGAGAGGTATGATTACACTCAGCGCAAAAAAGCAAGCGCAGAGTCTAATCATACCTCTCAGTTCTCAACTCTCAGTTCTCAGTTAGACTCTCCGTTCTCAACTCTCAATTCTCAATTATCTGGTTCTGTTTCCTTCGTCGATGGCGACCGCATGGTCATTGCCGTGCCTGACGGTTTCCCCGTGGCCGACCTACAGCGGGAGGGGGTGGGTGTTCAGCTGTCGTTCGACGAGACATCGTACCGCATGATGTTCGACGCCCTGGAGCGCACCATGCGTGCCAAGGGCCGATTGGCTTATCTGCGCGACCTGTTCTATACCCGGGCGATGAAGGCCGAGACCTATAGCTTCGGCGACCTTCACTTCCCTTATCTTAATCGTGTGCAGGAACATGCCGTCAACGAGGTGCTGCGTGCCAAGGACGTGGCCATCGTCCACGGTCCTCCCGGAACGGGCAAGACCACGACCCTCGTCGAGGCTATCCACGAGACGCTGCGCCGCGAGCCCCAGGTGCTGGTGTGCGCCCAGAGCAATATGGCCGTCGACTGGATTTCTGAACGGCTCGTAGACCGTGGCATCAACGTGCTGCGCATAGGCAATCCCGTGCGTGTAGACGACAAGATGCTGTCCTTCACCTACGAGCGTCGTTTCGAGGCACACTCAGATTATCCCCAGCTGTGGGCCATCCGCAAGGCTATCCGCCAGCTGCGCCAGAACCGCAAGCGAGGCGACCAGAAGTATCATCAGAAGCTGGAGAGCCTGAAGAGCCGTGCCACCGAGCTGGAGATACGCATCAATGCCGAGCTGTTCGGCGAAGCCCGCGTCATAGCCTGTACCCTTGTCGGTGCCGGCCATCGGCTGTTAGACGGTCGCCATTTCCCCACGCTGTTCATTGATGAGGCTGCGCAGGCCCTTGAGGCTGCCTGCTGGATAGCCATTCGCCGGGCAGGTCGCGTCATCTTGGCTGGCGACCATTGTCAGCTGCCGCCTACGGTGAAGAGCTACGAGGCGTTGAAAGGCGGACTGGGTCGCACGCTCATGGAGCGTATCGTAGAGCAGAAGCCCGAGGTGGTCACGCTGCTGCGCATGCAGTATCGCATGAACGAGGAGATCATGCGCTTCTCCAGCGACTGGTTCTATCATAATATGGTGGAGAGTGCGCCCGAAGTGAGGTTCCGAAGCATTCTGGATTTGGACTTGCCGATGACGTGGATCGATACGGGGAGTGAAGAGTTAAGAGTGAAGAGTGAAGAATTTCCTGCTGGAGTTCCAGTAGGTGAAAGTAGGGCGGTAGCAAATTCTTCACTCTTCACTCTTCACTCTTCACTTTCCAACCCCATTGAAGCTGATTTCACCCTCCTTTCCCTTCAAGCCTACTTCGAACTGATTGGCAAGCAGCGCATTCTTGACGAGCGCATCGACGTAGGCATCATCTCGCCCTATCGTGCACAGGTGCAGTATCTGCGCCGTCTGATCAAGAAGCGCGAGTTCTTCAAGCCCTTCCGCACGCTCATTTCGGTGAACACCGTCGATGGCTTCCAGGGACAGGAGCGCGACGTCATCGTCCTCTCGCTCGTCAGGAGCAACGACGAGGGACAGATAGGCTTCCTGCGCGACCTGCGCCGCATGAACGTGGCCATCACCCGTACACGCATGAAGCTCATCATCCTGGGCGACCGCCAAACCCTCTGCCGCCATCCCTTCTACCGGAAACTCTGGGAATACATTCAGGCACTCAAGAATTGACCGCTATTTTATATAATTTAACACCAATTCGATTCGCCTTATACAACAATTTGTGTATTTTTGCAGATTAATATTTGAGAAATCTTAAACACTAATTGTTATGAATAGCCTGTCCAAGACCATTATCACCTTGTTCGCAGCCCTTGTTTTGAGCTTGCCTTCGTCAGCCAACACTGATCACATCATGTTTCTCAATTCCGAGATGCTCAGGCTGATAGGCACGAACGACCGCGACCAGTTCTTCCAGGTGACCGAAGAACTGAAGCATGTAGCACTCGAATCGGGCAACTTGCGGCTCTACTATACCGCATGGGGCAACGAGGCGGTGTTCGAGGCCACGAAGCAGAACTATACGCGAGCCTTCGAAATTGTGCAGGAGCTGCTCGATGCCGCCAATAGCGACAAGAACGTGTTCGGCGAATACATGGCCATGCACACCAAGGCCGTCATTGAGCTTCAGAAGCAAGACTACGAGGCCGCCGAGGTGACCTTCCAGCAGGCCGTGGACTATCGCCACCGCTATTACCCCGACGAGAGTGCTGCCGACGACCTGCAGGAGCTGATGAAGATAGCCAATCACCGCCGCGACCCCAAGGCCGGTGCCTTCTATGCCCGCCAGATACTCAACGAGCCTAACGTGGCACCGATCCACAAGGGCCGTGCCCTCTTCAGACTCAGTCAGCTGGCTTTCAACAAGAACGATTCAGCCACCTTCAACGGCATCTACCGCCAGATGATGCAGCTCAGGGCCGAGACCGGCATAGGCACCGTGGAGCCGGTCGTAGAGGTGAACTACAACATCATCAACGGCCACTACGACGAGGCCCTGCGGCTCAGTGCCGAGCTGCTGCCTAAAGACCAGGCCGAGCGCCGTGCCATCATCTATCACCGCATGGGCGACGACACCAAGGCCTACGACTACATGACGAAGTTCAAGAAAATCAGCGACTCCATCACCCTCGTCTCCCATGGCAATGTGGTGGCCAGCTGCTATGTGCAGATGAACAACGAGCGCATGCGCCTGGAGCAGAACCTGCTGCAGCGCGAGAACAGCCGCCTGCACAACCAGATCTACCTCATCGTAGGCATCGGTGTGTTCTTCATACTCATCATACTGGTAGTGCAGCGCCAGATGCGGGTGGTGAAGCTGCAGCGCGAGCGCAACAAGCTGCAAATGGAGAAAGAGCAGGCCGAGCAGGCCCTCGACGTGAAGAACGAGTTCCTCAACAATATCTCGAAAGAGCTGCGCACACCCCTTTGCCCCATCACGGGCTTCAACGACATACTGGGCGAGTCAGGCTATGAGCTGACCCCCGACGAGCGCAACACCATGCAGCAGCATATCAAGGACAACTCGCTGATGCTCAGTAAGATGATTGACGAGATGGCCGAACTGTCCTTCTACGAGAGTAAGAAGTCGCTGCCGATGACCGCCGTCAGTCCCAACATCGTGTGCCACCATATTGCCGATGCCATGCGCACGCGCTGCCAGCCTGGTGTCGTGCTGCGCTACGAGAGCAGTCTGGCCGACGACTTCACCATTCAGAGCAATTTCGATGCCATCGAGAAAGTGCTCACCCATCTGCTCGAGAATGCCATCCGTCACACCTCGGCCGGCTCGGTCACCATCGCCGTGACGCTCATGACCGACCAGCTGCTCTTCTCCGTCACCGATACGGGCACGGGCATCAGCGAGGAACAGCGCAGCAACATCTTCAAGATGTTTGCCGAGCAGGGCGAGAAGGTGAAGTATTTAGGCATGGGACTGAGCATCTGCCAGGCCATCATGAAGCTCTTGGGAGGCCGCATCTGGCTCGACGAAAACTACAAGATGGGTGCCTGCTTCTGCTTCGAGCTGCCCTTATGAAAAGCTATCGTATTACCTCGTAGTTCGAATCGAATTACGTCATACTTCGAATCGAATTACGTCATACTTCGAATCGAATTGCGTCGTAATTCGAATCGAATTGCGAGGTAATTTGAATCGGATTGCGACGTAATTCGAATCGAAATGCACGATGAGGAAAAAACAAAAGAAGATTATTTGTGCGGTTTCAGATTTTTTTTTAATTTTGCCCTGTCAATGTCAAAAAACAGAGCTACATGAGAAACTTCCGCCGCGTGAGCCCTTTGCTGCTCACTGCCCTATATCTTTTCCTTTTGAGTAGTGCCACTACGATGGTGGCACAGGTAGACTTCCGTCAGCGCCAGTTGACCATGGACGATGGTCTGCCCTCCAATGCCGTCTATGCACTGGCCCAAGACCAGATGGGGTTCATCTGGCTGGGCACGGAGAACGGGCTTTGCCGCCACGACGGAATGACCCTTGCCGCTTATCAGTTGCCCGAAGTCAGCAGTCAGCGTGTCACCGCCCTGCTACCCCTGGGCACCGACAGCCTGTTCGTGGGTACGGCCAGCGGCGTCTACTGTCTGTCCTTGGCTACGGAGCAGTTCCGCCAGTTGCCCTTCGATACTGACATGGCAGTCACTTCGCTGACCAGCGATGCCGACGGCAGCCTGTGGCTCTCGACGATGGGGCAGGGCGTGGCCTGCATGAACGGCGACGGCGAGACCCAACTCTACAGTCTGCCCGACTGCGACAACCAGGTGAGCCAGGTGTTTGCCGACCATGCCAACCGCGTGTGGGCCTTGTCGGGCGAAGGCAGTGTAGGCCTGTGGCACCTGAACAAGACGAAGAACCAGTTCGAGGCAGCACATATCGTGAACCGCGACGCGATGCCCGCCGACCTGACCTGCATGGCCCAGACTGCCGACGAGCAGCGGTGGATAGGCACTCGCGAGCATGGCTTGTGGCTGCTCGGCGATGACGGCATGATGACCGTCATGCCCCAGTCGGTGATGGGTCACAGCATGGGCATTCACGCCATGATTCCCCTGGAGGCCCACAAGCTGCTGGTCTGCTGCGACGACGGTCTGTGGCTCTTCGACACCCAGCAGCACACGTTCACCCTCTATCTGCCCCAGCGCTATGTCTATGCCGCCCTGCCCGACCGCGAGCACGGTCTGTGGGTAGGTACCTACTATGGCGGCCTGACCTACGTGTCGCCCATTGCCCATCGTTTCGATGCCACGCCGGGCGGCATGACCACCCGCTTTGCCGAAGACCGCCGGGGACGCATCTGGGTGGCAGGCAACGACGGCGGCGTCAGCTGCTATCAGCACGGACGGCGACAGGAGCCGCTGGCCGTACAGCAGCAGCTGCAGCACGTCAATGTCCACGGGCTCTGTGCCGACGGCGACCTGCTCTGGATAGGCACCTATGCCGACGGCGTCTATCAGC
>Ga0326511_10003646_pt1 | contig 12376 bp, 13 predicted proteins | sample 0_2496_0518_D_FD_203701 | JGI IMG/M metagenome (GOLD analysis project Ga0326511, IMG submission 203701) | Bovine rumen microbial communities from UC Davis, California, United States - 0_2496_0518 | ecosystem: Host-associated > Mammals > Digestive system > Stomach > Rumen | place: USA...
AAAATATGAAATCTTAAATCAGAAGAAAAAAGAAGAACAAGAGGCTAGAATCTGGGTTAAGATGATGAATAATCTAATTGATCCTAAAGAAGTCTCAGATTTAATTGACCAAGAACTTAATAGGTTAAATCCTACTAAATAGCTTATACCTGAAGCATAAAGGTAAAATAAAACGCAGCTGCTAACTGCTAAGTGTTAGAGAAAGAGGGCTAATTATGAGCTTAAAAGAAAAAATGTTAAAGAAGAACAACAATGAAGGAATCAAATTTATGTCAGAAAGAACTAAAGGAGATATTCATGAATTAATCGGTCAAAAAGTTACAATCAGAGACTTTGACTTCTTATCTGGAGACAATGGAGAATATGTTGTATTTATCGTAGATGAAATAGCAGATTCATTCTACTTTGGTGGATCAGTACTAACTTCAAATCTAAAAGACTTATCAATTGATGAAAAAGAAGAAGTTAAGGCTAACGGTTTACCTGTAGAAATTTATGAAGCTAAATCAAAATCTAAGAGAAACTACATTGGAGCAAAATTTTATCCAGATGAAGTAACAGATGATTTACCATTCTAATTAAAGAGGGGAATTATCCCCTCTTATAAGGAGAAAATATGAAAACAGTAAATGGAATATATTTAAATTTAGAAGAGAGCGATTATATCTATGACTTAGATGGAATAAGATATTATTTCTCTTCTGAATTATATAAAAATAAATTTAAAGAAAATGTATTAAATTATGTAAACGAGAATTCAATTAAATTAAAACTTAAATATAAAATTAATTTTAATTTTGATTTATTCTTAAGTCTAGCATACTATCGAAAAATAGAGAAGCGTGGTTTTAGAGTAGAAGATATATCAACAAATAAAAGAATAACTAAAGAAACTATTATCTTAAATACAATAATTGAATAGGAGGATAAAATTATGATTAGATGGACTAAAGGAGATTATATAAAACTAGGAAAAGCAGTTGCTAACTTTAATAGACAAGTAGCACAAAATGAAAATCAAATTAATAAGCAATATCTTCCTAAACTAGTTGACTATAAAGAATTAAGAGATAGGATTCAAACTAGAGAGGGATTGAATGCTTATATTCAATCCCTTAAAAGAATTAATTTACCTAACAGTTTTACTCTAGAGAAGCTAGAGAATGGAGAAACAATAACTTCATATCAGAAGCAAGAGTTAGAACGTGGTAAATCTCAAGCAATGAATGCTCTTCAGAAGCAAATAAAACAAGTTGAGGCTCAGACAAAACTTAATTATGGAATAGACGCTGATATAAAACTACCTCAAGCATTCAAGTCAATAAAACAAAAAGAACTTGAAGCACGATTAAAAGATTACAAAAATCTATATAAACTAGAGGGAAAGGCTTTTAGAAAAAGAGCTGCAGAACTAGGAATAAATCAAACTGAACTTAACTATAGAAGAGCATATATATTCAGACAAAACTATATGAATGTAATGCGAGAGAAATATAAAAATTACGAGGACTTTTGGTTATTTGAAAAGTGGGCTAGACACTACAAAAATCCAGTTAATTTTTATGAGGCACTTCCTGATACAGACTTTTATCCAGATGATCTTCAATACCAATCTGATACAACATTTTCTAATGAAGATTTTAGAGGATTCTTAGAGTCTTTAGGAATAGACGTTGAAACTGAAATCTTAAATAAACAAGAAAGAGAGAGTAAGAAGCAGAAAAAATAATTTTAAAGAAGGGCTAAAATTATGAAGAATTTCACTGCTGACTTTGAAACTTGTACATGGCTAGAAGATGAAACCTATGTCTGGGCTTGGGCAATATGTGATATAGACAATCCAGATAATGTACAAATTGGAACTGATATAAATTCATTTTTTGAATTATGTAAACAATATACAAATCCTAAGATATACTTTCATAATTTAAAATTTGATGGTTCGTTTCTATTATATTACTTATTAGAAAATGGATATACTTTAGCAGAAGAAAAAGACCAGATAAAAGAAAACACGTTCCAATGTATAATCTCAGACTTAGGTGCATTCTATCAGATAATAGTTTATTTAAAAGCATACAAAGGAAAAATAAGAAAGATTACTTTTATTGATTCATTAAAGATAATAAATATGTCAGTAAAAGATATAGCAAAGACTTTTAATTTACCAATATCAAAACTAGAAATAGATTATAATCAATTTCGTCCTAGAGACTATCAACTAACTGAAGAAGAAAAAGATTATATTACTAATGACGTAAAGATTGTAGCAATGGCACTTAAAGAACTATTTAACGAAAAACTAACAAAATCAACTGCAGCTGCTAATGCTTTAGGATATTATAAACAAATAACAGGGAGACAAAAATTTGAACATTATTATCCTGTACTAACTGCTCAAGAGGATTCTTTAATTCGACCAGCATATAAAGGACGGTTCACTTTTCTTAATAAAATCTGGAAGGACGTTGACATAAATCAGAATGTCTATATCCTTGACGTTAACAGTCTATATCCATCGGTTATGCGATACGAACTCTTACCATTCGGAAAGCCAGTTTACTTTGAAGGTAAATATAAAGAAAACAAACTATATCCTTTATACATTCAAACAATCTACTGTAGCTTTAAAATAAAGCCAAATAAGATACCAACTATTCAGATAAAAGAAAAGAACTTATTCTTTGCTTCTAATGAATATATTGAGGATTCAGATGATAGAAGATTTATGTTAACATTAACGAATGTTGACTTAGAGTTATTCTTTGAGCATTATGAAGTTAAGGACTTAGAGTACTTAGATGGATTTATGTTCAGAGGGATACATGGATTATTTGATAACTATATTGATTACTGGACTGAAAAGAAGATAGAGGCTGGAAAGCAAGGAAACAAAGGAAAAAGACAAATTGCAAAACTTCAATTAAATAGTTTATATGGTAAATTTGCTAAGAGTACTAGAATAAAATCAAAATATCCTTATATTGGAGAAGATGGACTAATTAGATATACAATGAGTAAGACTGAAGAAAAAGATGGAATATATATTCCTGTAGCTGCATTTATAACAGCCTACGCTAGAAAGAAAACTATATCAACATCTCAGGCTATTAAAGAATATTCTATAGAGCATTATGGAAGAGATATGTATATCTATTCAGATACTGATTCAATTCATACTCAACTACCTATAGAAGAATGTAAGAAGTTCTGTCAAATAGATGATTACAAGTTAGGATACTGGGCGCACGAAGGAACTGCTCAAAGAGGTAAATTTGTAAGACAAAAATGTTACATTGAGGAAATAGATGGTAAGATAAAAATAACCTGTGCTGGACTTCCAGAGAGGTGCTATGATCAAGTAACATGGGATAACTTCAAAGAGGGATTTACTGCTCATGGCAAACTAACCTATAAACAAGTAAAAGGTGGAGTTAAATTAGTAGAGACTGATTTTACTATAAAAGAGGGATAATTGTTTCTCGGACTTGACAATTATCCTTTTTATTTCTATAATATTTATAGTTTAGATTTGTTTTTCTAAAATATAGTTTCACAAAAATATCTATCTTTTGTTAGCAGATATAAGTCTCTTGACTTATATCTTTTTTATTTATATAATTGTTTCAGAGGTACAAAGGAATGGTAGAAATTATTGTAGCAATTATAACTGGATTTGTTACTCTAACTATTAGTATAATAAATCTAATAACAAATAAAAAGAATGTTAAAAAATCTGATTTAATAGAACAAATAAACAAGGTTCAACTAGATAATTGTAAAAATTATATTGTTCAACAAATATCTGCAGCTGATAGAAGAGAATTGTCTGCAGCTGAAAAAGAGAGATACTGGGAGAATTACGACACTTATATTTCATTAGGAGGTAATTCTTATATACATTCAGAGACTGAACGATTAAAGAAGGAGGGTAAAATCTAATGACAAATAAAACTTATGATATTTTAAAATTCATTGCATTAATTATTGTTCCACTAGTTAATTTTATTTTCTTAATTTTAACAACTGCAGGAATAATGGACGCAACAACAGCATCAACAATAATTGCAGGACTAGACGTTTTAGTTGGAGCAATTGTTTCAGCTGCTAAACAAGTATGGGATAAACAACAAAAAGCAAAGAAACAAAAGAAAACAAAGAAAAAAGAGGAGTAAGCCTATGAGTAAAAGAGATGAAATAGTAGAAATCGCTTTATCACAAAAAGGATACACTGAAGGACCAAACAACGATACAAAGTACGGAGAATGGTACGGACTTAATTATAATCCATGGTGTGCTATGTTCGTTTCTTGGTGTGCTAATCAAGTAGGAATATCAGAAGATATTATTCCAAAATTTTCTGGTTGTACTACTGGATTTAGACAAATGACAAATATGGGAATTACAACAAAAGAACATATTATTCCACAAAAAGGGGATTTAATATTTTTTGACTGGGATAACTCTGGAGATTATGATCATGTTGGAATAGTAACAAGTGCAGATTCTGAGTATGTATGGACTGTAGAAGGTAATCACGATGATAACGTTGATACTTACGTTTATCAAATTAATGCTTATTATATAGCAGGATATGCAAGACCAAAATATGATAACGAGCCTACTCCAAAGCCTTCTTATAAATCTTATGTTTACGATTATCAAGTGGCTTGGAATAAAACGTATGGTTCAAAATATCATTATTTAGAAGAAGATGGAATATATGGACCAGATACTGAATGGAGCAAATCAAAGGTATTATTAAAATATGGAATGACTAATCCATTAGTTGGCTGGTGTCAAAATAGACTTAAATATCACAAAGGTTATTCAATAGGAATTGATAATATATATGGAGCAGAAACTAAGTCAGTTGTTACTCAATTTCAAAGAGATAATCTAGAGTGGAATCCAAGTTTAGAAGTAGATGGAATAATAGGAAATGATACTATTTCATTATTATTTTAGAAAGGATTTATTATGGCACTTGTACAATGTAGTTTAGCACCATTTATTAATCAAGAATTCGCAGTTACTGGAGCATGGGGAGAGCCTCGTTCTAGCCACATTCATGCTGGTATTGACCTTGCAGCTGTAGGAACTGGCTCAACTCCACAACCTATCTATTCTATGTCTGATGGAATCGTTACAAGAGTTGACCAAACAGACCAAGGTACTGGTTATGGTGCTATGTGTATAATATGGAACACTCAAAATAATGACCTTTGGCTTTATGGAGATTTAGGAGATAATTCAATTCCTTTAACTGTAGGACAAACAGTACAACAAGGACAGCAAGTTGGAGTTGAAGGAAATCCATCAGGAACTGCTTCAACTGGACTCCACGTTCACTTAGAAAAAGAAAATCAATCTGATGGTGTATTTAAATTTGGATACAATAACTCAATTGATCCTACTGCTGGAACAGGGATTCAAAATGTTGTTTATACAACTTCTGGAGATTTTTATATTTATGATGGAACTCCAGTTCCACCTACACCAACAACTACAGCAAAGAAAAAATTTCCTTGGGTATTGTATGCTAGAAAATTAAGAGATAATATGGGAGGATTTTAATATGAAAGAGAAAGATATGGAAGCCTTAACACAAAGGATTCAAGAGAAACTAGGAGAAGAAAACTCAGCATTAATTGCTGATGATTTAGGTTTATTATTATCAGATACTAAAATAGTAAATGATACAGAAGCGGACCTTAATAAACAAATAGGAACACTTAGAGAACAAAAAGAAAAATTAATAGAAACAAATGGAAACCTACTTCAACAAATATCAGTTGGAGAAGAGCCTTCATTTAATAGAAGAGAAGAAGAGAAACAAGAAGAGAAAAAAGAGCCTTTTGATTTTAGGGCTGCTTTAGATAAATATGGAAACTTTATTCGCTAATCATACTACCTCTTTTCTATAGAAAGTCAGTAGCTTTAGGCTATTGACTTTTTTATTTTTTATTTATATAATTCAAATAATAGTTAGTACCCTAACTATTGAAAAAATTTTTTATGTAAAGGAGATTTTTATTATGGCAATACCAGATGGATTAAGAACTTCTCTTAATGCAATAAGAGAAACTGCAATCGAAGATGGAAGCTTATACGCTAGATATGTACCAGAAATTTTACCTGATACAGATATCGGAAGTTTTGCAGCTCCAATCGTTGCAGACCAAACAATCGCTAACGAGTTTATGTCTAGACTTGTTAAGAGAATCGTTTACACAATAGTAGAATCAAAATTATTCAGAAACAAATTAGAAGTACTTAAGGGAGATAACCTACCTCTAGGTGCTATCGGACAAGAAATTTATGTAAACCCAATTAAAGGAAGAAGATTCAATGTTGATGATTTTGCTGGATTACTAGCAAAATATGAAGCAGATATTAAAGTACAATATCCTGCAGTTAACACTGATATCCAATATCCAGTAACAGTTTCAAGAGCAAAATTAAAAAGTGCTTTTGTATCTTGGAGCGAACTAGAAGGATTCATTACAGGAATTTCAAATGCATTATACAACTCAGCATATATTGATGAATATAGATTCATCAAAAACTTAGTAGGAAATGCTTACAGAACAAACTCAATTCAAATGCAAACAGTTTCTGCAGTTTCAAGTGCAGATACAGCAAAGGCTTTAGTTAAAGCATTAAGAAATGCATTCCTAGGATTCCAAGAGCCAACAAGTTCATACAATGCATGGGCTAAAGTTGGAGGATACGGAAACGCAGTTGTTACATGGAGCAATCCAGAAGATATTTATGTATTAGTTAGAAATGACGTTTTAACAGAATTAGACGTTGAAGTTCTAGCTGCTGCATTCAATATGGATAAAGCAGATTTAATGGGAAGAGTTATCGGAGTTGATAACTTTGACAAATATGATGAAGATGGAAACAAAGTATTTGATGGAAGTGCAATTGTAGCAGGTATCTTTGATAGGGCATGGTTCAGAATTAAAGACCAAGACTTAGAAATGGACGAATTCTACAATGCAAACAATAGAACATGGCAAATGTACTTAAATAAAGTTTCTATGTATAACTATTCTTGCTTTGCAAATGGTTTATTAATGGTTACTTCAGTTCCTGAAATTGCTCCTACTACAATGTCTATGCAAACAACAGCAACAGTAGCAAAAACAAAGAAAATTGAAATTCCAGTTATTACTGATCCATTCCAAGCAAACAAGACTATTACATATTCAACAAGTGCTGCTGGAAAAGCAACAGTAGCTGCTAAAGAAGGAAACAACAAAATCGCAGTTGTTACAGGTGTTGACGCTGGAGAAGCAACAATTACTGCAACATGCGGAAGCGTTACAGCAACATGCACAGTTACAGTTACAGAATAAAGTTAACATAATTTAGCCCTAAGGGGAAGGAAATAATCTCCTTCTCCTTATATTTTTATAAGAAGGGAGGAAACAATGAATATAACTCCAGATACAAACATAAGAATAATGAAATGTCCTTTAAAACTGGATAATAAGAATCAAATAACATTTAGTACTGCTTCAGCTCAAGAGACTTATTTTAAGTCTTTACCTTATTTAGAAGTTGATGGCTCATACTATCAAAGAAAAGATGGTTCTATATATTATCCAGATAATTTTGATGATTTACTTCAATATAATTATGTTATGTACCAAAATGAAAACTATTCAAATAAGTGGTTCTATGCTTTTATTACAGATATTGAATATATTTCAGATAATTGTACTAGACTTGAAATTGCTACTGACGTATTTCAAACATGGCAATTTGATATACAATATAAATCAAGTTTTGTTGTTAGAGAGCATACAAATGATGATACAATAGGAAAGAACCTAGTAGAAGAAGGATTAGATACTGGAGAATTAATAGTGGGTACAACTATTGAGGATTATAGTGGATATAATATAACTTCTGCATGGGCTTGTGTACTTTGTGATTATGATCCAAAAGAAAATATTCAATATTCTGGAATATTACCTATATCAGGTTCAACATTTGGTTCTAAGATTTATTTATTTACTTATGATAATGGAGATACCCAAGGATATGGTGGAATTAGAGATTTAAATAGGTTCATATCTTATGTAAACTCAAATAAAGGAGCAGATAATATCAAAGCAATATTTATGTTACCAAATGCAGCTGTAGATTCAACAAAATTACAAACTGTAGATATGGGATTATCTAGTAATAACTTTAAATATAATACAGTTAGAGGAGGTTCTACTGGCGCTTATTTATATGGTACTCAACCTGTTCCAAGAAGTACTTCTTATACAGATTATACTCCAAAGAATAATAAATGTTTTGTATATCCTTATGCATTCTTAAGAGTTTCAAATAATGTTGGAAACGTTCTAGATTATAGATGGGAAGATTTTGCTGCTGGTACTGTTCCATCATTTAAGCAATATTTAACACCTTGTGTTGGTTGTTCTGGAATGTTAGTTCCTCAAAACTACAAAGGTATTACAGAGAATGTTGATGAATCGCTGCCACTTGGAAAATATCCTGTTACAAGTTGGAGTGCTGATGCTTACACTAACTGGCTTACTCAAAATGCAGTTAATAGACCTTTATCTTTTGTTAATTCATTAATTGGACTTGGTGGAACAGCAGCTTCAACTGCTACTGCTACTCCTAAAACTGGAAATACAATTGGTTCTGGAATATTACAAGCAGAAACAAGTATGGCAAGTACAATATCTCAAGATATAGGAAATATGCATTCTGCTTCACTTGCACCAAATATTACTCAAGGAACAAATAACGGAGACGTATTATTTGCAGCTGGTGGAAATGGTTTCTTATTCCAATATATGAGAGTTAAAACAGAATACTTAAAGATTATAGATAACTATTTTACTATGTTCGGATATAAAACTAATTTACTAAAAGTTCCAAATATTACAGGACGTTCAAATTGGAACTATGTAGAAACAAGAAATATTAATCTATTAGGAAATATTCCTAATCAAGATTTAGAAACAATTAAAAATATGTTCAATAGTGGAATTACACTATGGCATACTACAACATACTTCTTAGACTATTCACAAACTAACTCAATTGTTAGTTAATATATAAGAAAGGAGAAAATGAATGAAGAAAAAACAACCTTTATCTGTTTCAAGAAACAACTTAAGCTTTATTGATTCAAATCTACTTAACGACCAAACATATTATGACTACTTAGACAGATTTAAGAAAATAGCCCTATCAATCTTTGAATGGGTTAACCTACCAGAATCAATGGACGCTAGATACTTAGAGAGATGTTTATACTACGATGGAGTTGCTTCTTTACTTAAAGATAAAGACTATGGTTTTATTAATACTAGGGTTGCTCCTAGTGGCCAAGTCAATATCTATGGATTACCTACTGCATTAAATTGTTATTCTTATTCTTTTCAAGAAACTAGAAAATTATTTATAGGAAAATTACCAGAGTTTCGTTCAGAGCAACAAAAAGAGGCTTTTGAAAACTCTAAGGCTATCCTTGTTATGAATAACTGGGATAGAGTTCCTACAGAGCCTACTCTTGCTTTATATGCAAAAAGACTTGCTTTAGCAGAGAGAAGTTCTGACACAAACATTCAAGCGTTAAGAACTCCTGTTATGATTCTTACGCCAGAAAACCAAAGACTTACAATGGAGAACTTATATGCTCAATTTGATGGTAACAGACCATTTATCTTTGGCGATAAAAAACAAATGGGCGATATGGACTCTATTAAAGCAATAAATACAGAAGCTCCTATAGTTTTTGATAAATTACAACAATATAAGAAAGAAATATTTAACGAGGCTTTGACATTCTTAGGAATCAATAATATAATGTTAGAAAAAGCTGAGCGTCTTATAACTGATGAAGCAAATGCTAATAACGAACTTATTAATCTTAACCTTCAAGCAGCTTTAGTTCCTAGACAAAAAGCAGCTGAAGAATTTAATAGATTATTCGGACTTACTGGAGATAAAGCAATTTCAGTTAGAGTACGTTCTGATTTACATAATATTATTAAGAATGCTCAATCAATTGTTAATGACTTTGAACAAATGGAGCAAGTAGAAGATATTGAAGTAAAGGAGGAACAAGAATAATGGCTGATTATACAATTAGACTTGGAGACCTATTTGCTAAAAATAGATTCGGACACTCTTATTTTACAAGAGAAGAAGTTGAATCTTGGTTTATGGATTACAATCCTTTAGATTATTTAACTCAAGAACAATGGAATCAAGTTCAAAGTTCTGGAATGTGGAGCAAGGAAAAACTTGCTAGAAAAATCGTTGACCATTACTATATGAGAGAGATTGGTTTTGAAACACCTGCATTATTTAAACATTATGCTAAGGTTAAAATGCAAGAGATAATGGAAGAAGAACTTCCAGCAATCTACTCAAATTCTTTTGAATATGATCCTCTAGAATCTGTATTATTTGATATTACAGAAACTAGACAAATTGATGGAACAGGAAGAAGTGAAAGTCAATCAAATTCAAATGGTTCTGGCTTATCAATTGCTTCTGATACTCCTCAAACAAATATTAAAAAGAGCGATATTTTAGCAGGAAAATATGCTTCACAAACTAATGGTTCAGAAACAGAAACAAGCGTAAATGGTACTACAGATACACAGTCTGCAACTACTGAAACATTCACGCACCACGAACAAGGAAACAAGGGAGTACTCGATAGTTATCAAAAGATGGTTATCCAATATAGACAAGCAATTTATGCTGCTGATTCTAGAATCATAGATAAATGTAATGACCTATTTATGGGTATATATTAAAAATGAAAGGAGATAATAAATATGAAAGAAGTTGAAAGATTACCTCTAAGAGATTTTACAAGATATTGTATGTCTATCGCTCAAGTTCCTACTTCTTATCTTAGCGGACTTACAATAGAAGAGCAATTATTATGGCTATGCTCTTTTTTAACAAATGAAGTTATTCCTACTGTTAACAATAATGGAGAAGCAGTAGAAGAATTACAAGAACTTTATAAATTATTAAAAGATTATGTTGATAATTATTTTGATAATCTTGATATTCAAAAAGAAGTTAACACTAAATTAGAAGATATGGCAAAGTCTGGAGAACTTGCAGAACTTATTAGTCAATACCTAGAAGCTCAAGCAATTATTGGTTTTAATAATAACGCTAGTTTAGCATCTGCTCAAAATTTAGCAAATGGAAGTTTTGCTAGAACTTATGGAAAAGTTACATATAATGATGGTCAAGGTGCTTTTTATAAAATTAGAACAAGACTAAATAGCGACGTTCCAGATGGAGATACTTTAATTGCTTTAACTAATACAGAAAATTTAGTAGCTGAAATTATTCCTTATTCAAGAGGATATGATATTCAAACTGGATTACAAACACAAATAAATAATATTAATAGTCAATTAGAAGAACAAATTATATGCATTGGTGATAGTTACGCAGCAGGATATACTCCTGATGGTACTATTAATAGTTGGGTTAATTTATTTAAACAATATATCGGATATGATAATACTAATTTCTTCTCTAATTACTATGGAGGTACTGGATTCTATGCAAATGCTGATGGAAGAACATTCCAAACATTACTTGAAGAATTGGATACAACAATAACTGACAAAACTAAAATAAAGAGAATTTATGTTCTTGGTGGTTATAATGATCAAGTTTATTCAATTTTACAAATGAATGGTGCAATTAGTAATTTTATGAATTATGCAAAAACTACATATCCTAATGCTACTGTATATGTTGGTTGTGTTGGTTATGATTCAAGAATAACTCAATCTGGAACACGTGAAGCATTATATACAAAGGCAATTCCATGTTATAAAAGAGTCATTGAATATGGTGGTGTTTATTTACATGATATTGAATATATTTTACACAACCCACTATTTATGAGTGGTGATAGTATACACCCTAATGAAGAAGGTCAAAATTTCCTTGCTAGATACTTAGTTTCTAATTTTAATGGAACTCAATCAAATAGTATGTATTTATTAGTACCACAAGGTAAAATAGCTTGCACACGTTATAACTTATCAATTAGCGATATAACAGATAGTTATATTGAAATCGGAAAACTTGTCAATAATAATGTTACAACTATTGGTGTAAAAATGGAATTGAATTTCAACAATGCAACAACTATTCCTGCAACTGCATTCACATTGTCAAACTTACAAACAATCACAAATGACATGACAAATCAAGCTCAATTTGATACAGGATCTTTAAATAAAGTTGTAAAATGTAGAGTAGCTTCTAATGGTGAATTTATAGACGCTCAAGGTGTTTTAGAATTTGATGGAATTAATTTAACTATTACATTTTATCAACCAAT
>Ga0326511_10003647_pt1 | contig 12375 bp, 15 predicted proteins | sample 0_2496_0518_D_FD_203701 | JGI IMG/M metagenome (GOLD analysis project Ga0326511, IMG submission 203701) | Bovine rumen microbial communities from UC Davis, California, United States - 0_2496_0518 | ecosystem: Host-associated > Mammals > Digestive system > Stomach > Rumen | place: USA...
TGGGAGAACCTGTCCCAGACTCACGTGCTGAGCATCGCCTCCGGCACCGAGGACGCCGATCTGTTCAAGGCCATCGTCCTGGCCGCCGGCGCGGTCAAGGGCAAGTACAGCCGCGGCCAGAAGGTCTGGTGCGTCAATGAGACCACCCGCACCTTCCTCGTGGCCAACGCCCTGACCATCAACGCCAACGGCGTCATTGTCGCCGCGGTGAACGACTCTCTGCCCGTCGTGGGCGGCATTCTGGAGGTCCTGGACTTTATCCCCGACAACGTGATTGTCGGCGGCTACATGGATCTGTACCTGCTCGCCGAGCGCGCCGGCACCCGCTTCGCCACCTCTGAGCATGTGCGCTTCCTGCAGGACCAGACCATCATGAAGGGCACCGCCCGCTACGACGGCCAGCCCGCCATCGCCGAAGGCTTCGTGGCCATCGGCCTGAACGGCGTGACGCCCACCGCCAACGTCCAGTTCGCGGGCGAGTAAACGAACGGAAATAGCCGTGCCAAATTCGGGCACGGCTAGTCAAGAAAGGAGGCGCCGGCATGACGGACGCCACAAGCTTGCTTCCGGCTTTGAAAATCGACCTGCGGATCAGCACCGACGCCTTTGATGAGCGGCTGCAGGCCTACCTGCAGAACGCCGAGGAGGCGATCACCCGCGAGGGCGCGGAGCTGACCGATTCGGCGGAGGATCAGATGCTGGTCGTGCAGTACGCGGCCTGGACCTGGCGCCGCCGGGACACCGGCGAGGCCATGCCCCGCATGATCCGCTGGGCGCTGAACAACCGGATTTTCAGCCAGCACATGGAGGGCGCCTGATGGACGGCGTCATCTACCTGGTGCAGCAGACACCGGAGCGCACCCCCTCCGGCGTCTGGCAAAGGCCCAGCACCGCCCGGCGGATCTTCTGCCAGGTGGACAGCATCACGCGGCAGGAGTTCTTTTCCGCCGGGCGCAACGGGCTCAATCCGGAGTTCACGTTTACGATCTTCGCCGGGGACTACCAGGGCGAGAGCGTGCTGCTCTACCAGGACAAGCCCTACGCCATCTATCGGACCTATTACGTGCCGGACACCGACTACCTGGAGCTCTACGTGCAGCGGGAAGGAGGCACCAATGGCCAGAACGCCAATTGACCGCCTGGATGCCGTCATCAAGCAGACGCTGGAGGAGTACGCCGAGGGCGTGCAGACCAGCGTGAGCGACGCCACGCGCAGCGTGGCCAAGGCCGGCGCGGCGGCCGTCCGCGCCGCCTCCGGCGCTTTCGGTGGGACTGGCAAGTACCGCAAAGGCTGGACGTATAAGGTGGAGACCCGGCGACTCTACAGCACCGGCGTGATCTACAACCGGACGCCAGGCCTGCCGCATCTCCTGGAAAACGGCCACGCCAAGCGCGGCGGAGGTCGTGTCGACGGCCAAGTGCACATCAAACCCGTCGAGGAAGAAATTGTGCAGCAGTTTGAAGGAGCGATCCGGGCAGACTTATGAGAACCATGAACAAAGACCAGCTTGGCGCAATGGTGGAAGCCATCGGCCTGCCGAGCGCCTATTACCAGTTCCCCGAAAAGACCGGCCAGGAGCCGCCCTTCGTGTGCTTCTACATCCAGAGCTCCGACGACTTCACCGCCGACAATCGGAACATGGTCAAGATCCGGAACCTTGTGATCGAGCTCTACACCGACAACAAGGACTACACCTGGGAAGCCGCGGTGGAAGCCGCGCTGGATGCCGCCGGCCTGACCTACAGCACGGCGGAAAGCTATATCGACAGCGAGCGCATGTACCTTGTGGCGTACAGCGCGCAATTCATTTTTACGGAGGAGTAAAAAAATGGCGAACAAAGTAAAATACGGCCTCAGCAACTGCTACTACGCGGTGCTGGATGAGACCGCGGGCACCTACGGCGCGCCCGTCGCGCTGCCCGGCGCCGTCTCGCTGAGCATGGATCAGGACGGCGACACCAACAAGTTCCGGGCCGACAACATCGATTATTATACCAGCATTTCCAACAACGGCTACTCCGGCGATCTGGAGCTGGCGCTGATCCCGGACAGCTTCCTCACCGACGTCATGGGCGAAGTGAAGGACGCCACGACCGGCCTGCAGTATGAGACCGGCGACGCCAAACCGAAGCCCTTTGCCTTCCTGTTTCAGTTTGAGGGCGACGCCAACGCCACCCGGCACGTGCTCTACAACTGCAAGGCTACGCGCCCGACGCTCGGCTCCCAGACCACCGACACCACGATCGAGCCGGTCACGGAGACGATCAATCTGACCGCGACCGCGCGCAACGTGCCGATTGCGGGCGTGACCAAGCCTCTTGTCAAGGCCAAGTGCGCGCCCACGGATGACGCCTACGCCAACTTCTTCACCCAGGTGCAGCTGCCCACTGCGTAAGACGCCATGGAGAGGATCGTCACGATTGACGGACAGGACGTGCGGTTGACGGCCAACGCCGCCACCCCGCGCCTGTACCGCTCGCAGTTTAAAAAGGACGTGTTCCTGGGCATGCAGGCCGCGGTGACGCCCGAGGGCGAAATCAAGGATTTTGAGCTCTTTGAAAACCTCGCCTTCATTATGGCGATGCAGGCGGGCTCCATCCCTATCGGCACCAAGATCGAGGACTGGCTGGCCACGTTCTCGCCGATGGCCATCCCGGAGGCCACGCCCCAGCTCATCGAGCTCTGGAGCGAGGAGACGGCCACCACATCCGACGCAAAAAAAGAGTAAGACCGACGGACCGGGACATGAACACGGCGCTGTTCCTACTTCGCTGTGTTCAGCTCGGCCTGTCCGTGGCCGATCTTGAGCTTCTGGAGATCGGCATGGTCTATGACATGTTTACGGAAGCATCAAATGATGACTGGGACGGCTGGAGTCAAAAAGCGACTCAAGCCGATTTTGATAAGTTTTAGGTGATCCTATGGCTGGAAGCATTCGAGGCATCACAATTGAATTAAACGGCGACACCTCCGGCCTGGTCAAGTCTCTTAAGGCCGTTGACTCCGCCGTCAAGAGCACCAAAACGCAGCTGCGCGACGTCGAGAAGCTGTTGAAGCTCAACCCGGGCAACACCGAGCTGCTGACCCAAAAACAGCGCCTCCTGGCATCCGAGATCCAGGCGACGAAGAACAAGCTGCAGGAGCTGAACAAGGCCCAGGCGGAAATGGACGCCCAGGGAGTGGACAAGACCTCGGAGCAGTACATGGCGCTGCAGCGGGAGATCATCGCCACCCAGGGCGACCTGGAGCGCCTGGAAGGGGAGCTGTCCGACTTTGGCAGCGTCGGCGCGCAAAAGATCGCCGCCCTGGGCGACAAGATCTCGGGCATCGGGAAAAAGCTCTCCGACATCGGCGGTACACTTTCCAAGAAGGTCACGGCGCCGATCGTCGCCGGCTTTACCCTGGCGGCCAAGTCCGCCTCCGACTACGAGGAAAACCTGAACAAAATCGACGTCGCCTTCGGCGATTCGGCGGAAGCTGTCAAGACCTGGGCGGAGACCGCGCTGGAGCAGTTCGGCCTAAGCAAAGTGGCAGCCACGGAGGCCGTGTCCAGCTTCGGTGCCCTGGGCAAGGGCATCGGCCTGGCCGAAAAGGACGCCGCAGAGATGGCCACCACGCTGGCCGGCCTGTCGGCGGATCTCGCGTCCTACTTTAACACAAGCACGGACGTCTCCGCCAAGGCGCTGGAGGGCATCTTTACCGGCGAGGCGGAAGCGCTGAAGAAGTTCGGCGTCGTCATGAACGACACGAACCTCAAGCAGTTCGCCGCGGACCAAGGCCTTGTGTATGACAAGCTCAGCCAGACGGAAAAGACCATGCTGCGCTACAATTACGTCCTGGCAAAAACTGCGGACGCCCAGGGCGACTATGCCCGGACCAGCGACGGCACGGCCAACAGCGTCAAAACCTTCCAGGCCGCGCTCTCCGACGTGGCCACCGTGATCGGGACCGAGCTGCTGCCTCTGATCACGCCGCTGATCACAAAGCTCGGCAAAGTGATCACGCAGGTGAGTAAAATGCCGCCCAAAATGCGGAAGGTCGTCGTCACACTGGGCCTGATCGCCGCCGGCATCGGCCCGCTGCTGGTCGGGATCGGCAAGGTGGCAAGCGGCGCCGGAGCACTGATGAAGCTCGCGCCGAAGCTGGTCTCCGCGTTCAGCGTCTTTGGCGTGAAGGGCCTGGTCGTGACCGCCATCATCGCTGCCGTCGTGCTGATCATCAAAAACTGGGACAAGATTAAAGCCGCGGGCAAAGCCCTGGCGTCTGCCCTTGCGCAAACCTGGCAGAGCATCCGCAGCACGATCACCAACACCGCGACGGCGATCCGCGACGGCGTCTCAAACACCTGGGAGTCCCTCAGGCAGAAAGTGGTACAGACGACCACGACGATCCAGACCGCTTTGTCGACGGCCTGGAACACAATCATGACCACGGCCACCACGGTCTGGACTGCGATCAAGACCGCGGTCACTACGACGTTCACGAACCTCGGCACGGCTCTGAGCACGACAGCAGGCAATATTAGGACAGCTTTGTCGAATGCCTGGAACACGATCAAGACCACGGCCAACACTGCCTGGACCGCGATCAGGACCACGGTCTCCACAGCGTTTTCCAACCTTTCCACCGCCCTGAGCGCGACGGCTGCAAGCATCAAAGCTGCGCTGGCAACCACATGGGACACCATTAAGACAAAGGCCACTACAACCTGGGCCACTATCAAAACGTCAGTTTCGTCGACATTCACCAGCCTAAAGGAATCCCTCAGCGGAACCGTTGACGCACTTAAGACTTCACTCTCCACTGCCTGGAACACGATCCGCACAACAGCCGCGGGCGCCTGGGGAAAAATCAAGTCCGCGATTACCGCGCCAATCGCGAGCGCAAAAAGCACGATTGACGGTTACATCTCCAACATCAAAAATGCGCTCGGGCAGATCGTGATCCCAAAGTTCAGTCTGACGATGGGGACAAAAGTCTTGAATCTCGGAATCCTCGGCCGCCGGACCATCCCCTGGCCCAATCTTGACATCGGGACGACGACCGTCGGCGCGCTGCTTGGCTTTGCCAAAGCCATGAACAACGCCTACATCCTGGACGGCGCTCAGATCTTCGGCATGTTGGGCAACCGGCCAATGATGGGCGGGGAAGCCGGGAAAGAGATCATCATGAGCTACGACAAGCTCGCCCAGATGATGGGCGGAGGCGGCGGCACGACGATCAACGTCACCGTCAACCCCGCGCCGGGCATGGATGAGCGCGCCCTTGCCGATATGGTGGCGCGTCGGATCCAGCGCAGCGTAGAGAATAGGAGGGCAGTATGGGCCTGATTTTTGACGGCGTCGACATCGAGGAAACCTACGGAATCCTGGTGGACGGCGCAGACACCTGGCCGAAGCCGGCCCGGGACCGGACCCTGATCCACGTCCCAGGCCGTAACGGCGACATTATCATGGACAACGGCTGCTGGAATAACGTGGAGATCACCTACCACCTGCTGATCAAGGACGGCTGGAAAGAGCTTTTTGAGGAATTCACCACCTGGCTGTGTTCCCATATTGGCTACTTCCGGCTGGAGGATCAGGACCGCCACCCGGACGTGTACCGCGTGGCGGAGTTCCCGGGCCCAATGGATCCGGAGCTCTGGTTTACCACGGAAACCGGCGTCTTTGACCTGACCTTCAACTGCAAGCCGCAGCAATACCTGATCACGGGCGGCCAGCAGCTGAACCTGCAGGCTGGCGCGGTGCTGGGCTACCTGTTGCAGTCTCCGCTCAGCTTCGTGCCGGTGGACGCTTCCGATCTAAGCGCCAGGGCGACGCCGCTTTTGCAGTACGATCAGAGCAGCACGACGATCACCATCAAGAACGACAGCGACCGCACCGTGAGCTTTACGCTCGCCGCGGGCTGGTACGACAGCAGCAAAACGCTGCTGCGTGTCGATTCCTGGACGGAGACGCTTGCCCCTGGTCTGAGCCTGAATATCGCCAGCAACGCGCCAAGCGGCGTCGCTTGGGCCTACAGGCGCTTCTCCGTGCACTTCATGCAGGGCTCCTGGGCTGACGAGGTGAGCTTCACAATGACGCCTGCAGGCGGCGCGAGCTATTCCCTGGGCCCGCAGCTGGGCACGATCTACAACCCCACGCCCTACAATGCCTTCCCGCTGCTGTATTTTGACCTGACCAACGTGCTGCAGGAGACGATGGCCGTCAGCCTGAACGACTTCAACATTGCCCTGGAGGGCGTGACGGACTTTTTCGACGGGGTCACCGACCTTTACATCGACTGCGAGCTGGAGGACTGCTACTCCATTGACACCGGCGAGACCTATAACCAGAACGCCGCGGTGACGATCACAAACTCCAATCCGCGGGAGCTCCGTGACTTCCCGTACTTGAAACCCGGCCAGAATGCAATCCGACTGGAAGCGATCGCGGATGAGGCGGCCGTCACGGTGCTGAGCGGCACGCAATCGGCTGTCCTGGCCGTGACGCCGCGAACCTACACCATTTAAGAGGGCGACGCCATGAAACCTGTCCTATTTGAAAAAGACGCGACGGAGTTCAGCAGCCTCGGCCTCTGCCGGCTGCCGGACGCCATCGCCTGCACGGTCACGGAGGAGCGCAACGGAGCCTTCGAGCTTGAGCTGATTTACCCCACCGACGGCCACTACGCTGAGGAGCTGCGCGAGGATCGGATCATTGCCGTCATCCCGCGGGACGGCGCCACAAAAAAGCAGGGCTTCCGGATCTACCGGATCCTGACGGAAATGCCGGGACAGCTGACTGTCTCGGCACGGCATATCAGCTACCAGCTCACCAACATCCCCGTCCCTGTCAACGCCGGCGTCTCCGATTCTGCGGAGGCAGCCATGCGCCTTCTCAAAAATTGGGCGGAGGAGCCTTGCCCCTTTTCTTTTTATTCGGACATTGTCGGGGCCTCCCGGTCCTACGGGATATCCACGCCGACCAGCCTGCGCTCAGCCCTCGGCGGCGTGCAGGGCTCGATCCTGGACGCCTACGGCGGAGAGCTCGAGTGGGACAACTGGGATATCCACCTCTGGGCCGCCCGCGGCGCTGACCACGGCGTGCGGATCACCTATGGAAAGAACCTGACCGCCCTGAGCCGTGCCGTGGACATCGGGGAGACCATCACCGGAGTTATGGGGTTTTGGCAAGGGCAGAACGACGACGGGACGCGTGCGCTGATTTATACAAACCCGCGTGTGATCAGCAACCCCCAGGCGGGGGAGTATTCCTACCCTCGCACTATGGTTTTGGACGCGACCGGCGCATTTGAATCGCCGCCCACCGTGGCCCAGCTGACAAGCTACGTCACAAGCTACTTGACGGCCTCCACGCTGGCCGCGGTCGATGAGGCGATCGACGTGGACTTTATCGCGCTCTGGCAGACGCCGGAATACCGGGACTACGCCCCGCTGGAGCGCGTCTCCCTTTGCGACACCGTCTATGTGGGATATAAGCAGATGGGCGTCTCCATCAAGAAAAAGGTCACCCGCGTAGTCTATAACGTGCTGGCGGGCCGCTATGACAGCATCCAGCTCGGAAGCGCGTCCACCGTCGCCGACACCATCGCCGCGATCGGATCGGAGACGGCCGGCAAATACTCAAAGCCTGCCGGCGGGATCCCCGCCAGCGACCTCGCGCCCGGCGTGATCCCCAAAAAGACAAGCGAGCTCGATAACGACAGCGGCCTTGTCGAGCAGGAAAGAGCTGCTTTGACGTTCACAATCGCAGAGGCCGCAGACGTTCAAATCCATTTTGCCGCCCGGACCGGTGACCTGATAACACTGGCGTTTTTGTGCTTACTCGACACCACCACCATCGGCTGGCACACGCTCTTCACCTTCACCAACATTACCGTGGGCGCGTATACCACTGGGGTCATGTTGGATTCCGCAGGCCGCCCTTTTATGGTGCGAGTCAACACGGACAACACTGTTTCAGTCTATCAGTACACCACAAACAACCCCGTAAATGTCCGGGGCGAGATTACATTTATTCTGACGGGGGTGAGCGAATGAACACTTGTGTTTGCTGCGGCGCTCCTATCCCGGAAGGCTGCATGGTATGCTGGGCCTGCGAGCACGGCTACTGGCCGGAGGTGAACACCGATGGGAAAGATTGACGGCGCCGTATCCTGGGCGATAGCCATCGCTAACAATCCGGCGCACGGCTATGATCAGCTCCACCGCTGGGGCCCGGACTATGACTGCAGCAGCCTGGTGATCAGCGCCTGGGAGTCCGTCGGCCTGGCCGTCCGCGAAGCCGGGGCCAGCTATACGGGAAACATGCGCGGCGCGTTTCTGAGCTGCGGCTTTCGAGCCGTGACCGGCAGCGTGGATCTCGCCACCGGCATCGGCCTTGAGCCCGGCGACGTGCTGCTCAACTACGGCGCCCACACCGCCATGGTGACCGGCAACGGGCGCATGGTGGCCGCCCGGATCAATGAGCACGGCCAGACTACCGGCGGCGCCGAAGGCGATCAAACCGGCCGCGAGATCTGTCAGCAGAATTATTACAATTACCCCTGGGACGCGGTCCTCCGCTACCAGGAGCGAGGCACGACGGCCGCGGACCATTCTGCCGGATCCGGCAATAAGGTCCCAGCCCATCCAGAGACGACTATCCGTGGAATCCCGCTGGTCAAGCGCGGCAGCCGCGGCGAGCTTGTCCGGGCCGCGCAGTATCTCCTGGAGGGCCGCGGCTTTTCCTGCGGGATCCACGGCGCCGACGGTGACTTCGGCAGCGCCACTGAAAAGGCCGTCAAGGCATTCCAGGACGACCGCGATCTGCTCCAGGACGGGCAGATCGGAGACAACACATGGACCCGGCTGCTGCTGGGCTGATTTGAGGAGGAGCTAATCATGTACACGCCTGACAAAGCGACGGAGATCAAGGGAGCCATCACCCTGGTGCTGGCCACACTGACGGCCCTGTGGGGCTGGCTCGGCTGGGCCGTGCTCCTCTGGGCGGCCTGCATCCTGCTGGACTATGCCAGCGGCACCGCCGCGGCGAGAAAAGCAGGGGAGTGGTCCTCGGCCGTGGCCCGGGACGGGCTTTGGCATAAGCTGGGCGAGATCTTTGCGGTCCTGGTGGCCGCGCTTTGCGATATCAGTTTAAACGTCATTATGGAGGGCTCCGGCTTCCCGGTCCCGTTTGAGATCGGCCCAGTGATCACGCCGCTGGTGCTGCTCTGGTACATCATCACGGAGCTGGGCAGCATCGTCGAGAACGCCGGACGCCTGGGCGCGCCGATTCCGATCTGGCTGCAGCGCTCGCTCAAACAGTACAAGAAAAAGCTGGACGCCGACCAGGGCGTCGAGGAGGTCGAGGGCGAGCCGGTGTATACCGGCAAGCACGAGCGAGAGCCGGAGACGCCGAAAGAGGCGCCTCCCGCGGACGTTAAACCGGACTGAATTTCCCGGTCGATTTCCCGGTCTGGAAGTGTTTTAGAGTGCATTAAATTACACATAGGCTGCCCGGCCGCGAATAGGCCAAGTACGCAAAAAAGCCCGGAATCCTCGCATTTTTGAGGATTCCGGGCTTTTAAGTTTGGAGCTGGTAATGTGACTCGAACACACGACCTGCTGATTACGAAGGCGCGGAGCGTAAAGCTCAGGAATGGCGGCGTGGCGCGGAAAATCAGGCGCCGCTTTTTTCGCTTCCCGGCGCATTTCCCGGATTCTCGGTTTTCCCGGAGACCGCGGCGGCATTGATCAGGGCGCGGGCCTGATCCACCACGGCGGTGCTGGCGTGGGTGTAGATGTTGGCTGTGGTGCTGATATCCGCGTGGCCCATGAGCTCCTTGGCCACATTGATCGGGACGCCGGCGATCTCCAGATCCGTACAGTACGTGTGGCGCAGATCGTAGAGGTCCAGATCCTCGGCCAGGACGCTCTCGGTGATCACCAGGCTGTGCCGCCGGGCGCCGGGGAGCTTGACGCGCTCCGTCTTGGCCCCGAGCTCGATGTCCATGTACTTTTTCACCGTCTCCCAGCGCCGCCGCATGGAGGTCTCGCTGAGAGGCGTCTTTTTGTCTTTCTGCGTGAACAGGTAGGGCGAGGCGTCGGCCTGCAGCTGCTTCTCCAGCCAGGGCACCAGATCCTCCGGGATGGGAACGTCACGGAGACCGGCTTTCGTTTTCGGCGCCTTCTCCCGGGAGCTGCCAGACTCCCGGGCGGATCGGACGCGCAGCGTGCGGCCCTTGAGATCCACGTCCGCCTTTTTTAGCGTGCCGGTCTCGCCGGGGCGGAGCCCGCAACGCAGCATGAGAAGCAGCCAGCAGCCGCTCCTGTTGATTATTCCGTCGAAGGTGGGATAAGCGGCCACCGCGAGCAAAGCGGCTCTCTCGGCCTCTGTGAGGCTCCTGTGGCCGTTTTCGGTCGTCTCGGGGAGTACCAGCCCCTCGGACGGGTCAAACGGCAGCAGGCGGCTCAAATAGGCCCGTTTGAACAGCGCCTTCATGACCATGCGCAGCTTCTCCACGCCGGAGATGCTCTCGCCCGCGTGCCGGTTCAGGATCTTCTGCAGGTGCAGCTCTGTCACCTGGCGGAGCTTGAGCTTCCCGATGGCCGGGATGACCTGCCGATCCAGCGTGCCGCGATACATGGCCTTACTTTTAGCCGTGATCTTCCGCGGGGCGATGTATTCCGTGTACCAGACCTCGGCCCACTCTTTCACGGTTTTATTGGAATCCATCCGCCCGGCCTCCAGCGCCTGGATCCTCTTGAGCTTTTTCTCCAGGGCCTCCTCCTCGGTTTTCCCATAAACTTCATAGGATATCCCATCGAAGGTGAAGTATTTCCGGATGTAGTGATATTTCTCTTTCTTTGGCATGCTTGACCTCTCCGCATATGGCTCACGCCCGGCAGAAGCCGGGCGTGTTCAATTTAGGCACGATCAATACCCGACCTGTGTTACGGCGTACTCCGCCTGCTCGCGGGTGAACCCGTCAAATTCCAGCTGGCCGATCAGACCATCGCGCGAGAAAGAAGTAAACGCGAGGTAATCCTCGGCACTCTGGACGGCCTGCTCAAACCAATCAACGGTAATGTGATCCACAGCAAATTCGGCGTCCTCATGGGAATAACCATCAAATTCAAGTTGATTAATCAGCCCGGTGCGGGAGAAAGCTGTAAAGCTGAGATAATCCTGGGCGGATCGCACAGCGTTTTTCTGCCCCATTGTAAGCTCAGCCCCATCTGCAGGCGCGTTCTTTTCGACAGGCGCCTCGGCCTGTTCTGCCGGTGCCTCTGTGACCTGATCCGCGATGGTCGTTTTGCTGAGGTCGTAGAGCACAGTGCCCTCGCAAACAGAAAACAGCAGGAAGCGCGTCTCCGTGTCGAAGCAGTTCAACAAAACAACCGGATCGTCTGCCTCTGACCCGACCATGGCCTGATACCGCTGCTGGACCTCGCAGACTTCCGCGAGAGATTCCTCCCAGCTCGGATCGGCAAGATCGCCGAAGCCGATCAGCAGCGCAGCGCTGGCAAAAGCGTCTTCCCCATAAACATTGAACACGATGAGCCTCCCGATCTGGTTGACTTCATAGGTGCCCTCGGGAAAATCAACTGCGGCAGTTTCTTTGATCTGCGCAAACAAAGCGTCGTCGACCGGTGCCTCCGCGAAGGCCGGGACGGCCAGGGCGAAGATCAGGATCAGGGACAGGGCGATACAGAAAACTTTTTTCATGGTTTCCTCCTCAGTATAGATATTCTATTTTGCCAACTCGTCGGTGGTAGCCTGCCCGGTGAAAGGGGCCAGGGCAAGCCGTACCATCTCCCGGGAGCGATCATCCGCCCGGCGGAAGGCAAGCACCAGCTCCGTCTCCTCCTCGCTCAGCTCCGGCGAGGGCAGCTCCGCCCGGCCCAGCAGGTAATCCGCCGAGACGCCGAAGATGTCGCAGAGCCGGAAGATGGTCTCGACATCAAGACCCCGGTCGCCCTTTTCGTAGTGGCTGACCGTCTGCGGTTTTGTGTTCAGCCTCGTGGCCAGATCGGACTGCAGCCACCCGTTTTGCAGCCGCAGCTCTTTGATTCGGTTCATTTTGTCAGCCTCCACAAATTAACTGTGAAAATTATACAACACAAAAAGCGGAATTTCAGCCATTTCAACAAATCGTTGAATTTAGATGCAATTTAGATTGACAATCAACGATACGGAGATTTATTATAAAACCGCTCAACAAATTGTTGAATTTCCAACATCATCAACAAAGTTTCCAACAGAAAGAGAAAGGAGAAACACGATGATCGCAATGCTCAAGTACGTGATCGAGATGCTCCAGATCCTGGCCCAGGGCCCGGAGACGGAGGAGGACGGCTACCTGGAAATGAGAGAGGAGGCGCGGGG
>Ga0326511_10003648_pt1 | contig 12374 bp, 5 predicted proteins | sample 0_2496_0518_D_FD_203701 | JGI IMG/M metagenome (GOLD analysis project Ga0326511, IMG submission 203701) | Bovine rumen microbial communities from UC Davis, California, United States - 0_2496_0518 | ecosystem: Host-associated > Mammals > Digestive system > Stomach > Rumen | place: USA: California...
ACAAGATGGATGCTGCTCAACTCCTTTCTGATCAGGGATCTCTGCTATTGAAGAGCAACAAGGAAAATGCAAGTTTTAATGTAACAATTGAGGGCGTTGGCAATGACTGTTGGATGAACAGCGGTCTCGGAGTAATAAGCGGCCAGAATGTGGAAATCCGCAACATCGGTATAGGTGGTCATACGAAGGCAAAGGACTGTATTGAAATAAAAGAAACAAAACACGTCTGGGTTCACAATATGGATATGTTCTATGCAGAGAAAGGTAGTGGTGATCAGGTAAAAGGCGATGGAACTATAGATGAGAAAGATGGTTGTTCTTACGCTACTTTCTCTTACAATCACTATTGGGATTGTGGTAAGGCGAATCTGTGTGGTATGAAAAAAGAGACAGAGAGTAATCTTATATCATTCCACCACAACTGGTTCGACCACAGTGACTCTCGTCACCCACGTGTGCGCACCTCTACAGTGCACGTGTTCAATAACTATTATGATGGTTGCTCAAAGTATGGTATTGGTGCCACTTTAGGTTGCTCTATATTCTCAGAATCAAACTTCTTCCGTGGAACAAAGTATCCAATGCTTATCTCTAAGCAAGGACGTGACGCAGAAGGTAGCGGTACATTCTCAGGCGAGAATGGTGGAATCATTAAGTCTTTTGGTAACATAATGGTAGAGCGTAGCAATAATTTTGCGTGCTATACTCAGAAGACAGCAGGTTATGAGAGTAATTTCGACTGCTATGAGGTTTCTTCACGTGACGAGAAGGTACCTTCTTCTGTCGTAACAGTAGCAGGTGGCACATCATACAACAACTTTGATACAGACCCTTCAAAGATTTATACTTATGAGGCAGATGATGCAAGCCTTGTTCCTGGCATAGTAAAAGGCATCTATGGTGCAGGTCGTATGCAGCATGGCGATATCACATTCAAGTTCAACAATACTCTCGATGATGAAGATTACGAATGGAATGATGCTCTATGGAATGTCATAGGCAATTACAAGTCAAAACTCGTTGGAATTGTTGGTGAGGATGCTCTCAATCCTGGTGGCGGTGGTGACGAGCCTGGCGGCGATACTCCAGCCCCAGAGGGAACTATCTTGGTTACCTTCGATGGAACACCTTCTCAAAGTATGTTTACAGTAGCTGGCGACTATGGTGATGGTAAGGCTACATATCAGGATGTTTACTCAAAGAAGGGTGTAAAGATGAACAGTAAGGGTTCTATAACGTTTACTCCTCAGAAGAATTACAATATGACGATTGTTCTTGGCACAGCAAAAGATGGTCGAAATGTAAAGCTAAACGGTACTGTAACGACAGTAAGTGGCACAGAGAATTCCACAAATAAGTATTATGAAATGGGTGCCATTGCAATAACTTCAGGAACTCAATACGTAATTACTCAGGGAGATAAGGAAGGACTCGTTATGTTTATTAAACTTGAGCCTACAGAATAGCGCTTTTTTTGAGATAATAATATGAATAAGGTGGAAATTCCAACGAAAAATTTGGAGTTTCCACTTTTTTGTGTAACTTTGTACCCACGTAAGGCTATAATTATAACTAAACAATAAACATTATGAAGAAAATTCTATCTCTTATTACGATGCTCGTTATTGCCATGACGGCATCAGCAAGTATCACTATTACAAAGAGTGGTGGCTGGTTTGAGTCCGCTTTCATTGAGTTTACGCTTGATGAGGAGAACTTCAACGGCTACAATGTCTATTATTCTACAGACCAGTCTTCATGGAAAAAGATTGATGCAGCCCTGGTGCGCAAGTATCAGGAACACGGACGTGCTGATGCAGTGGGCATTACAGGCGGAACAAGTTTGAACAGTTCTGTTGACTACTACATGAAGGTTGTACCTACTAATGATGGCATAGAACAGACAAGTGAAGCTCAGGTTTCTGGTAAGCTGACAGTAAAACCACATGATCGCACAGGTTTTGCCTTCATGGGATCACAGATGCCTGGTGCTTACCAGGCAAATGGTACTTTGAAGCCTAACGCTGTTGTGGTTTATGTTACAAATGATAACAAGAATACCATCAAGGAAAGCATTACCTATACAAACAAGGGCGGCTTGCAGGAATGTCAAGGTCTGTTGGCTATTCTCACCGCATATAAGAAGGGCAACGAAACCCGCCCTCTGTGTATTCGTCTCATTGGTGACATCAAGAAGGACTTCGTGTTGAATGACTTCGAGAAGGGCGGCACGTCATCTATTGATGCGGCAAAGGACTTCAAGGGTGACATCATGCTCACATCAAATAAGAAAGACCTTGGTGGCGTAACCATCGAGGGTATAGGTAACGATGCTGTGGCAAATGGATGGGGCATCCGCTTCAAGGGTCTAAACTATGGTGAGATACGTAACCTCGGCTTCATGAACTGCTGTTCTGATGAAGGTGACGACGTAGGTCTTCAGCAGGACAATATGTATAGCTGGGTACACAACTGCGATATGTTCTATGGTAACGCAGGTTCTGATGCCGACCAGGTGAAGGGCGACGGTGCTCTTGACTGTAAGAAGTCAAACTTCGTGACATTCTCTTACAACCACTTCTGGGATTGCGGTAAGTGTAACCTGCTGGGATTGTCTGAGGGCACAAAGAGCTTCGACTCAAATCCCTATTACATAACTTACCACCACAACTGGTATGACCACTCCGACTCACGCCATCCGCGTGTGCGCTATTATAATGCCCACGTTTATAACAACTATTACGATGGCAACTCCAAGTATGGTGCAGGCTCTACGCTTGGCTCGTCAGTCTTTGTAGAAGGCAACTATTTCCGCAACTGTAAGAACCCGATGATGACCTCAATGCAGGGAACAGACGTATATGCTGGCACCACTACTCGTGACGCTAAGAATAACCCTACGTTCTCTAAAGAAGATGGCGGCGTTATAAAGGCATACAATAACACCATGACGGGTACGTACACATTCATTCCTTATGGTGCTACAGAGTATGTGCAGAAGGGTGTGACAGTTGCCGCTGGTGTAATCAATACCACTCAGGATTTTGATGCATACGTGGTAGGCAGTCAAAAAGAGGAGGTGCCAGGTGATATTCACGCATACCAAGGCTCAACCAACCACTACTCTAACTTCGACTCTAAGAGCAGCATGTATTCATACACAGCTGAGACCCCAGAGCAGGCTGTCGAGACAATCAAGAGCGTGTATGGTGCAGGTCGTATGCAGGGTGGTGACTTCAGTTGGGGTTTCACAAGCGCTGATGACCCGCTATATGACGTGAATACGGCTCTCAAGTCAGCATTGACAAACTACGAGAACACTGACTTCGTTGGTTTGTTCAGTGATGATACTTCAAGTGGTGGTGGTGATGACCCAACGCCAACAACATCAAGCGATGCAACCTTGAAGAGCCTTACTATTGCTGGCTATTCCATCTCATTCAAGGCTTCAACATTAAATTATAACGTGGATCTTGCTGCTGGTACTACTACAGCTCCTGCTGTTTCCGCAGTTGCTAATAACAATAAAGCTACAATCCAGATTACACAGGCTTCTGCTCTGCCAGGTTCTGCAACCGTATTGGTTACGGCTGAAGATGGCGTGAGCAAGAATACATATACAGTGAACTTCACTGTTACTTCTGATGATCCTGAACCGACTCCGGTTGATGAGGATGTCACGTTGAAGTCCCTCTCTGTTGAGGGCTATAACATCACGCCAGCATTCTCTGCAGGCACAACCACCTATAACGTGACACTTGCAGACGGCACCACCGATGTACCTGCTATTTCAGCTGTTCCTACCAATGCCAATGCCACTGTGACTATCGATACAGAGGACTGCCACCCTGCAGGTCAGGCTATCATCTTTGTTACGGGAGAGAATGGTACGCAAAACAAGTACTTCATCAACTTTACTCTCAATACTCCTACAGGTGATATCAGCACTATCTTCAGAGCATACGTGCCACAGGCTCCTTCGAGCAATGTATCAGGAAATGAAGGTACTAATATGTCAAGCTGTGCAACGGTTGCAGGAGGTTCTATGATTTACCATGGTGGTAGTGGTACTCTCATAGACAAGAAAAGTATATATATGCGTATAAATAGTAATTCGTCATATTATGAGATACAGCTCAACCAAGCTCTTGCTGCAGGTGATGTAATATCCTATACTACTTCTGACGAGCGAGAAATCTGTTTCACCACAACAGCCACTCGTGCAACTACTTTGGCTACATCCTCACACGTATATACCGTGACGGCAGGCGATGGACTTGCGGGTGCCACAACTATTTACATATGGCGTGCAACTGGTAGCACAACCAGATTCAACGACCTGAAGATTCAGCGCACTGCTACAACAGGTGTAGATAACGTTAAAGCTAACGATAACCTTAGCGTTCCCGTTTCCGTTAAAGTTTTCAAAAATGGTAAGCTCATCATTGAGAAGAATGGTAGGCAGTACACTGCTGCTGGTCAACGAGTGGAGTAAGGGTTGAAGGGAATAAGGGTGAAAGGAAGAAAGAATAAAACTTTAATCCTTAATCCAACAACCTTAGTCCAAACAACCTTAATCATAGAATAAATAAGGTGGAAATTCCAAATTTGTTTTGGGTTTTCCACTTTTTTGTGTAACTTTGCACCCTTGTAAGACTATAATTATAATAAACAATATCTCTGCAAATGAAAAAACTATTATCTTTTGTTTTGTGTAGCCTTATGGCTGTTGCCATGAGTGCTCAGACTGTTGAGGATGCAACTTACGGCACCCTTGATTTCGGTATCGATGGCTTTGCTGCCTATGAAGGGCTTGCAGGTAACTGGTATCATGCAGGAGGAACAACAGGCGGTGCTGGTGGCAAGGTGGTGTATGCCAACAACTTCCCACAACTGCAGGCATACCTTCAGTCAAGTAAGCCTTACATCATTTTGGTGGACCATGATATCTCAACAGGTATTCCATGCTGGATAGAGTCTTCGTCTAAGGGCTATCTGTGCTCAGACCAGAGTGGAGAGGAAGGTGTGAAGTCAACCTACGGCGAGCGTATCATGGTTGCAAGCAATAAGACGCTTATTGGTATTGTAAACCCTGAAACTGGCAAGGCTCCGCTATTCTCACGCATTACTTTCGTACTCCAGTGCCAGAGCAATGTCATTATCCGTAACTGCCGATTCACAATGGTAGGTGTACCAATCCTCAAAGCAGGCGAGAACAAGATTGTGGCTTGGCGTGATGGAGCACAGAAGGAAGTGGGTGATCCAGATTGTATTGGTATTCAGGCAGACAAGACTTCTGCAAAGACCGACTTTGCAAGCCATATATGGATTGACCACTGTGAGTTCTTCAATGGTGATGCTGCCAATAAGGACCGTTATGATGGTTTGGTTGACTGCAAGAACAACGTGCAGTGGCTGACTATTTCTTACAACCTTTTCCACGACCACGACAAGGCTTGCCTGTGGGGTAAGGGTGATAGTGATGTGTTTCCAAATTGCCGTACTATTTCTGCTCACCATAATTGGTTCAAGGATATACAGGGCTCTCGTCTGCCTCTGCAGCGTGGTGGTCACGTTCATTATATGAACAACTATCAGGTGAATGCTCAGGATGGTTGGGACTTGCGTAGTCAATCCGTGGCTTATGCCGATGCCTGCTATTTCAAGGAAGGTAAGGCTCCAATTCTGCCTGATGGAGGTGGTGAGGTGAAAATCAATACAGAGCCAGAATACGGTGTAATTTACGATAACTGTCGCCGTGTGATAACCGAGCACGAGGGCGTATCATACGTCAACGCTCCTGCAAAGTATGACCAGGAGTTCCCTGCTTCATCATACGTGAAGGGAACTTGGGAACCTAAAGACACATGGTCTGACTATTTTGTGCGTAATCGCGTGAAGGCAACTCAGGTGCCTGATTTCTGTGAGAAATACTCAGGTGCAGGTAAGGTGGAGATATACAAGGCATATTCTGCCACTATTCCAGCAGAGAATATGTCAGATTATGCAACGGCTACAGAGACTCAGCTTACGGCTCCTTGCTATGACGAAAACGGTAATAAGGTAGGCGGTGGCTCTGGTGGCGAAGATACTCCAGAAATTGTAGAGACAGTAGTACGCGACCCAACCATCTCATGTGAGAATAACGTGGTAAGAATTACTACTCGTCCTACCGACGCTACTATTTACTACACTGTTGACGGAACAGAACCAACAACAGAAAGCACGGTATATAATGGTCCGTTCTTCATAACAAAGGATATTACAATAAAGGCATTTGGTGCAAAGGAAGGACTCGATAATTCTGATATAACATCATTTGATGCTACTTATACTGCAGATGTAACTCCAATGGTTACAAAGGTGGTATATAGCAATACGTTTGATGCCTTTGTGAAGCAGCCTACATCTACCGCTAATGGTAGTATAACTGCTTACTATATGCAGGGTGATGAGGTTCCAACAATTTCTTCAGTAGAAATGGATGGTGCCGTAGCCTATACTCTCGAAGACAACAAACTGACAGTATCGCAGGGAACGAACAGCGCAGTATATGATGTAACCCTCAGTGCTGTTACTCCTAATACTTCACTGCCAGAATCCGCTACATCTTTCGATGGTAATGAAACATGGGTGAAGACAGGTTACGCTTATGCATCGGACAAGGGCTGGAGATTTGCTAAGGTTCAAGAAGATGAGGATAATCGTCGAGTTTCAGAAGGCAAGACACGTTTGTACTTCTTCACAGGTCCTGCTAAGTCTGTATCTCTTACTAATGGTGGCGTAACATCAGACCGCATGGTGAAAATCTACGTCAACGGAAAACTTACGGATATAAACAAGGTGCCAAAGAAAACCTCAACAATCACTATCCCGACAAGTGTTACCTCAAACAATATGATAGCTGTCATATCCGATCAAGGTAGCGGTGACGGTGGTTTCACCAAGTATGCGGCTACCCCTGTTCCTGACCCAACGAAAGATGCAACAGCTACCATTACACTTGACGGTACTGAGGTGACATTTACAAGTGGAAGCTACACAAAGAGTGTAGCTGCTGATGCTCCCGAAACTTCTTACGTTGTTGTTGTAACTCCTACTCAGGCTGGTGCAACAGTTGCAGCAGAGGGCGCTACTGGCGAAGGCGGCTCTTACACGATAGCAGCCCCTGCAGCTGGTGAGACAGCTACAGCCAAGTTTACTGTTACTGCTACAGATGGAATAACAACACAAGTTTACACCATTAACATAAAGAAGGCAGAGGAAGGACAGGAGCCAGATCCGACACCTGCTGAGGATGGAGAAGTATGGATTGACAGCAGTAATATTCCTACAGGCTACAAGGTTGATGGCTCAACATCTGTAACAGCGTACGGCTACAGTAGTGATTTGGTTACTGGAGCAAATCTTTTCTTAGTAGAAAGTGGACAGCATACCATTACAATCCCTGCAGGATATACTGTAACATCTGCAACCCTCTATGCAGTCAATGACAATAATACTGCAGGCAAGGGAAAGATTACGGAACTTGCAGGAAAGACTTTTGATGTAGCACTCACGAGTCGTAAGGGTTCTTCTTTTGCAGAGGCTACAGCATCAGGTATAAGCGTTGCAAATTCGCTTACCTTTAAGGTGACATATAAGTCTGGCGTAAAGCTAAAACTTAATGTTGTTAAGGCAACCGCTATCAGCGAGGTTCAAGAGGCTAAAAAGTTCAATAGTTCAAGTGTTCAAAAGGCTATTGTTAACGGCAAGCTCGTTATCATAAAGGATGGCAAGCAGTTTAATGCTGCTGGTGCACAGGTGCAGTAAACTATATGCGTATTTGTTTGATATTTGCAATGAGGGCTGAGGCTCAGCCCATAATAGAATACTTTGGGTTGAAGGAGCAAGAGGGCTTCTTCAACCCTTTGCCGTGTAAGCTGTATGCAGACTCTCCCCCAGCCCCTCTCTTGGAGAGAGGGGAGCAATTACAAAAGGTTGCATCTACTTTATTGCAGGAAGATAGTACATACTCCTCCCCTCTCTCCAAGAGAGGGGCTGGGGGTGAGTCTCTCTCTGTCGTCCTCAATGGTGTGGATCATAATCGTGACCTGATAGGTTGCGAGGCTGCTGCTGTAACCACTCAGGTGGCGATACAGAAGTTGCAGCCTGACTTGGTTATCTCATGTGGCACCTGTGGTGGCTGGCAACGCTATGGTGCGAGGGTAGGGCAGACCTACATAGCCGACGGAGTGATGTTTCATGACCGCAGGGTGCCTGGCGATAATGAGTGGGACACTCAGGGCTTGGGCAACTACGCCGTGTGGGAAAGCTCATGGCGCATAGCTGAGGCTCTCGGTCTGCCTATGGGAAAGGTTACCACAGGTTCCAGCTTCGACCTTTCACCTGAGGAGGATGCCCTGATAGACGCTAATGGGGGCAGGCTCAAGGAGATGGAGGGAGCTGCTGTTGCCTTTGTCTGCTCACTCTATAAGGTGCCCGTCATGTTGGTGAAGGTTGTTACGAACCTCAGGGATGTTACCACAGCTGAACCTGATGAGGGAACTGACAGCCAGATAGACGATTTTCAGGAAAACCTAAAAAGGGCTTCCCTGTCATTGAGGGAAACCCTTGTGAATGTTATCAATACATTACTTACTCCTCTGCCTGACCTATAAGGGTAAACCTCTTGTTACCTGTTATAATAATAATCTTACCGTTTTCAATAACCTTCTTAGCCGAATAAGGGTTAACGTTCCCGTTCCCGTTGACGTTACTAACTCCCGTCGGCGTATCGGTAGTGTAGAGGGTAATGGCGAGGCAAACCTGCTTCGAGCCTATGGTGAAGGAGAGTTTGTTTGCTACCGTGCTGGTGAAATCAAATTTGTAAGTCTTTGTCTCCTTAGTGCTTGGGAAAACATAGGCGTCAGCCTCATACTCTGTACCATTGAGCTCTTTGATGTAGGCATCGCCGTCATTTCTGTTGTCAAAACCGCTGAATTCGATAGCCTTCACGTAAACGCCCTCAGGCAGATTGATGGTGTAGGGGAAGTTAGCGCTGTACTTGATGTACGCTGAGCCTGAAGCCTGATAGGTCTTGTCCGATTTGTCATAAGTAATAGTGTAGCCATCACTGAAAGTCCAAGGTGAGTTGGCACCATCTGCGCCCGTATAGCTTGCAGGATTCAGCACTTTGCTTGTGGTAGAAATGTAGTTGCCAGTATATGTTGCCTCGTACTTCATGGAGAAATCTCCCGTGCCAGCCTTATTGACTATCTCACAGCCGTTGGTGAAATTTATGTCCTTGCAGTAGGCGAGCCACATTCCCTTCTGTGCCTCTATCTGCACATTGTCGAATGTTATGTCGTGTATGTAGCTCTCCTTCCTGCCATAGATGTAGATGGAGTTGCCGCGCTTCCAGTGACTGTAGTAAGGACAGTTGACAGCGGTGATGTTCTGGAAGAGGAAATCATGGAAATCTGGAGTGGTGCTTGTTACTGCATCTTCTGTCACTTTAGATGGGTCCTGAGGGTCATTGTCATACAGACAGGTTATGACGATAGGGTCTCTGACGCCGTCCATCTGACTGTTGCGGAAGGTGAGGTTATATACGCTTCCGCTGCGGTCATTATTGCTCTTGATGCGGAATCCAGTCTCCGTGCCCTGAAAGTCGATGTCTTCGTAGAGAATGTCGTGGAGATTCTTCGTGTAGCTGCCTACCGACATACCGTGACCAGCCTTGCAGACGATGTTCCATGCATGGACATACTGTGCATCGGAATCCACTACCACATTGTCATCACCCGTGTCTATCTCGCAGTCGTAGATGTTCACATACTGTGTCCAGACGGGGAAGCCGTCGGTGTTGTGTGATGGGTCAGCAGCTTCTGAGGATGGATTCTTGATGGTGATATTATGTGCGGTGTTATGTGCACCCTTGCCGCTCTGACCGATGGTGATATTGGTATTGGGAGTGTTCTGTATGCGGAAATTGCGGAAGAGATAGCGCTCTCCCTGCCAGAAGCGTATCATGGCGCTGCGAGTAGTCTTCTTGTCTTCTTTCTTCGCAGTCTCTACGTCGTCCCACCACGGAGCACCCTGTCCGTCGATGATGGATGTCTCCTGACTCTCACCCTCGATGATGATGTCTGATGCGCCACTCTTGCCGGTGATGAATGGGCTTGACATTTTGGCAAAGCCGTTGTCGTCCTTTGGGAATGTGTCGTGATCGAGCATCTTCAGTGTGGCACCGGCAGCGAGGTGCAGCACGGTCTTCGATTTCACTTGCAGACATCCTGAGAGCCAAGTGCCGGCAGGGATTACCACCATACCGCCCGCAGAAGGCACATCGTTGAGCGCCGTCTGTATGGCAGAGGTATTGTCGCTGGAGGCGGTTGATGCACCGTAATCTGTGATATTCAGGGTGTGGGCACTGGTGATGGCAGCGATAGAAGGCAGGTTGACAGCTGTCCATCCCTCAGGTGTGTTCTGTGAAGCCTTTTCGGCAGTTACGTCGCTGTCGGCAAGGGCGATAGCAGGCATCAGTGTGCATAGGACAAATAATAGTTTCTTCATCATCTTAATAGTTTTATGGGGACAAAGGTACGAAAAAGATACAAAATAACAATACTTTTACAGCAAAAAGCTATGCTTTTGCCTTTAGCAGCAAGGCTTTTAACTATATAATGCAATGCTTCTATATAACAAACTAACTTACTTTGTTTATCAAACTAACCTACTTTGTTTAACAAACTAACTTACTTTGTTCATCAAACTAACTTAGTTTGTTATTTAAACTAAGCTATTTTGTTAGTTAAAAGCTTAGCAATGGCACCATAAAAGCTATGCTTCTACAGATAAAAGCTGTGCTCTGGAGAAAGAAAAACAAGTGATTTTATTCAGGAATTACGCGCGAGGCATTGTGAATTATGAATTATTTTCGTACCTTTGCATGGATAATCTAAACAAAGGAAGAATAAACTAAACAAGAGAAAGAACATGAAACGGATAGTCTTGATTATAGGTTTGCTGTGTGTGCTCGTTGGGGCAGGTGCTGTATATAAGAGTTGTATGACTGCGGACAGCCAGAAAGCGGATATGGTGGATGCAGAAGCAAAGCAAAAGGCGGAGATAAAGGCAAGGGTGGACTCTATATACCTTTATATAATACCTCAGTATTATGGCAATGCTGCATGGGATAAGGAGCGATGGCTGGAAATGTTCTGCACTCCGAGTCTGCAACGCCAGCAGAAGCTGATTTCAGACTGGGAAGAGAAGTCTGGCGACCTGGTGATAGACTATGACTACTGGATAGGTGCACAGGACTATGAGCACCCAGTGGTGAAGGTTGTGGGAAGCAAGGCGAGGACAGACTCTACAGGAGTGGTGAGAATCAGCATCACTGAGGAGAATATGATGCCAAAGGTGCGCTATATGCGACTGGAGATGAAAAAGGAGAAGGGAGTTTGGCTGATAAATGATTTCAAGAATGAAGACGACGGCAAGATATATAGCCTGAGGAAGATTAGTCGCGAATTCCTGAAGGAACAGTATGGCGAGGCTCTGGAAAGAGACAGGAAGGAACATCCCGTAAAACGTCAGGTGGAGTTTATAGATGGCAAAGGTGGGAAGGTAAAGCCTTTAAAATAACCTAATTTATTTGGATATTCCAAGACTTTTCGTTAACTTTGCACATTAAAGGGGCACAAATGCCCTGCGAAAACGCAAACGGATGGACTTCAACGACATCATAGGACAAAGAGAGATGGCAGCGCGCCTGAAGGCACTTGCCGATGAGGGCAGACTGCCTCATGCCCTGATGCTGTGTGGTCCTGACGGGGCTGGTAAGATGGCTCTCGCCATAGCACTGGCAACTTACATTTTGAACGGGAACGTTAACGGGAACGGGAACCTCTCTACCCCCCGCCCTTTAAGGGAGGGTGAGGGGAGGGTCTTTAAGGTGAGGGGCATAGAGCATCCTGACCTGCACTTCACCTTCCCCACGATAAAGTTGAAGAAGTGGAACTCGGAGTATAAGCCCATAAGCGACGACTTCATAGAGCAGTGGAAGGAAATGGTAACTGGAACGGGAACAGATGTTGACCCTTACTTCTCTCTTGCCGACTGGATGACGGCGATGAAGGCAGAGAAGCAGCAGGCACTGATAACCGTTGGCGAGGCTGAGGAACTGATAAAACGCCTCTACATGAAGTCTAACCAGGGAGGCTGGAAGATAAGCATCATCTGGTTGCCTGAGAGGATGAATCTGGAGTGTGCCAACACCATGCTGAAGCTGATAGAGGAACCTCCAAGCCAGACACTCTTCATAATGGTGAGCAGAGAGCCAGAGAAGTTGCTCGAGACCATACGCTCAAGGGTGCAGCGATTCGACG
>Ga0326511_10003650_pt1 | contig 12373 bp, 16 predicted proteins | sample 0_2496_0518_D_FD_203701 | JGI IMG/M metagenome (GOLD analysis project Ga0326511, IMG submission 203701) | Bovine rumen microbial communities from UC Davis, California, United States - 0_2496_0518 | ecosystem: Host-associated > Mammals > Digestive system > Stomach > Rumen | place: USA...
GGTCGCCCGGTGCTTTCAGGCGATCATCGAGGACAGAGAGAAGCCGCGACGGGAACCGTTCGTGGACGGCTACTGCGGCTTCCTGTACTTCGACGAGAACGGTATGCCGCTGGTCGCGCTGCACTGGGAACACCGCTTCAACCGCATGGTCAGCAAGTATAATGAGATTTACCGGGTGCAGATGCCGAATATTACACCGCATATTTGCCGCCACACCTATTGCAGCAATCAGGCGAAGGCAGGCATGAACCCGAAAACGCTGCAATACCTGATGGGACACAGCGAAATCGGCGTCACTATCCCCGTTCCAAATAGTAACACGAAAAACCACAGCAGTACCTACCGACAAGAACAATCATTATAATAACGAATAAGGGCGATACCTGACAACGCATAGGTATCGCCTTATTTTCCTTTTCAGAAGCCTATTCCCTTTTCGTCTGCAAGGTTCACTATCTTCTTGCCCTGTTTCTCTGCATAGCGTATCGTGGCATAAGCTCCTCCGCTTTTATGCTGTATACAGCATACCACAAGGTCTGCTCGGTCTATCATACTGCGGTTGCGTACTTGGATAGCGAACTTTGGGTGTGCTTCGGACGATCCGGCACACACCTCAACTTCATCATAATAGTCAAGGTATTCCTTTTCGTTGTCACGGTACTCCGATTTCATGTATGGCGGGACGAGCGTAAAATGGGTATTGCCACAAGCGTGCCATAGGCAACACCTTAACAACGATTATTTGGGTTATGTTTGGACGGTTGGTTTTACAACAATAAAACCGAAAGGACAGATACAAATGATCGATGCGATGTTGGGTTACAGACAGGGTGAAATTCACTCTGACGAGTGGGGCAAGCTCTGCATACCGTTTGAGGATTCGCTGAGCGAGGAGCAGATCGATATATTCCACAAGATACTGGACTGCGTGAGCGAGACTGCCTCCGCTGAGATGAGAGCTGCCTACAAAGTCGGTTTCAAGGACGGTGCGACTATGATGCAGGAGATTCAGGACTGATATAATCACAGCATAAGGAAATGGCTATGTCCTCCGTGACCGTGTATGGAAGGCATAGCCTTGCTTTTTCTTTTCAGATGCCTATTCAGTTTTGTCTGTAAGGATTTTTTGATGGGTTTTGACTTGACACACTCTTTTTACAGATGTATAATTAAAATACAACTCGACAGGAGGTATCGCTATGTCCCATATTCTCGTCCTGAACGGCTCTACCAGACCAAATGCGTTTACGGCTGCAATGATAAGATCATTCTGCAAGGGAGCAGAATCGGTCGGTCACACTGTCACAGTCATTGACTTGTGTAAGCTGAATATCCATAGCTGTATCGGCTGTCTGAACGGCAGCAAGGATAAGGAACACCCCTGCGTACAGCGTGATGATATGGATACCGTCTATGTAGAGTTCCGCAAGGCAGATTTGACCGTGTTTGCGACTCCGCTGTTCTTCTGGTCGTACAGCGGTCTGCTCAAAAATGTGATCGACAGGTTGTGGGCGTTGGCAGAGTATGACCGTAGTGAACTGATCGGCAGGGGCAGAGGCGGTGCTTTGTTGGTCGCAGCAGGAGGAAGTCACCCTGAACCGCTGTATGAGCTTTTCGATTATATGATGAAACGGCTTGCGTGGAAGAATCTCGGCAAGGCGGCTCTGCTTCATACCGATGATATGGATATGCAGGATATCTCCGAATGTGAAGATGCCTATATGCTCGGTGCATCTATCGGAAAGCGTGAAGAACCATGACAGTACAGCAGTTAAAATATATCATCACGGCAGCAGAGATCGGCTCGATCACCGAAGCCGCAAGACAACTCTTTATCTCCCAGCCCAGCCTTTCGGGTGCGATCAAAGAAGTCGAAAATGAAGCGAAACTCACGATCTTCAACCGCTGTCGGGCAGGTGTCGCACTGACACCGGAGGGAATGGAGTTTGTCGGCTATGCAAGGCAGGTCGTTCAGCAAATGGAATTGCTGGAGTCACGCTTTGTCAACGGTCAACCTGAAAAACAGCGTTTCTGCGTATCCACACAGCATTATACCTTTGCAGCGAACGCCTTTGCTGACCTCATCATGCAATACGGACAGGAACGCTATGAGTTCATCATGAACGAAACGCAGACGCATCAGATCATTGAAGATGTGCGAAACAGGTTCAGCGACTTAGGACTGCTGTATCTCTGCGAATCCAATAAAAGCGTCCTGCAAAAGCTGTTTGAGGACTACGACCTGACATTCCATGAGCTGTTTACGGCTTCTCCCCATATCTTCCTTGACAGAGATCACCCGCTTGCAGCGAAAAAAGCCCTTACGCTTGCAGAATTGAAGCCCTATCCGAGACTGAGTTTTGTTCAGGGAGCGTATGAGTCCTCAAACTTCGCAGAGGAACTTTTCAGCAATGAAACAGTCGATAAGAGTATCCGTGTGAGCGATCGTGCAGCAGTAGTCAATCTGATGATCGGATTGCAGGCGTACACAATTTCCAGCGGTATCTATGCGAAATATCTCCACGGTGACAGGATCATTTCCGTTCCGCTGAAAGAAAAAGAGACAATGCACATCGGCTATATTATCAACAAAGACCGCACACTTTCAGAGCTTGGTGCGCATTTTATCGAGCTGATCGGGCGGTATCAGGAAGCATAGGCTGAGCCTATGAAATAACGAAGTATAAATGTATTACCTATCGCAAAGCATTCCGTGGTATAATTAAACTACGGAAGGAGGCATAAGATATGCCGGCTTATGTGATAGGTAATTTTGTTTTATATTGTGTGATCAATGCGTTTACCCCCGGACCGGGCAATATCCTTGCACTGAACACGGTGACGAACTACGGCTGGAAGAAAGGCAGGCCGCTGTTTTTCGGCATCTTTACTGGATATTATGTGGTACAGCTTATCTGTGCTGTGTTTGTATTCGGCATCGCTGCATTTCTGCCGTCTGTCCTCGGTGTGATGAAGTACATCGGTGCTGCCTATATCCTGTGGCTTGCGATACATATTGCGCTCAGCAAGCCTGAAAAGGACGATGACAGCAGATCTGCATCTTACATGAAAGGCTTTCTGCTGCAATTCGTCAATGTGAAGATCTATCTGTTCGGTATGACCGCTCTGACTGGATACATCACAGACTACCACACCTCGCTGAATGCACTTGTGATCGCTGAACTGTTTATTGCCACACTTGGCAGTTTCGCAACGCTCACATAGATCGGAATGGGAGCGCTGATACAGAAATTCTATCTGAAGCATTATCGTATCATCAACATTCTGCTGGCACTCACGCTTGTGGAGTGTATCATCAGCATATTGAAATAACGGAGGTTTTGAATGTGAGATCATACAGAAGGCGCTGAAAATGCTGTATTAACGCTTAATCTTTGGTATGATCTTTTCAAGGCTATTGACTTCTCTATGAAAAATGTGTATAATAAACTTAGTAATATGATAGATTTAATATGTTATTTCAGATGATGTGGTACTAAGACCGTGCTTTCAAGAATGATCTGATCCTATAAAATAAAACAAAACTGGATATATGCAGTTCCGAAAATATCTGATATAATGATAAAAAACATGAAAAGAGGTTATCATTATGAATGATATCAAGGAAAGACACCAACTCAACAAGGAGCTTGCACAAATGCTCAAGGGCGGCGTTATCATGGACGTTACAACTCCCGAACAGGCAGTCATAGCTCAGGAAGCAGGTGCGTGTGCTGTCATGGCACTTGAACGGATACCGGCGGACATAAGAGCCGCAGGCGGCGTATCAAGAATGAGCGATCCTGCTATGATACGTTCAATTCAGGAGGCTGTAACGATTCCTGTTATGGCAAAATGCCGTATCGGTCATTTTGCAGAAGCGCAGATCCTTGAAGCCATAGAGATCGACTACATTGACGAGAGTGAAGTCCTTTCTCCTGCCGATGATGTTTATCATGTTGATAAGCGGCAGTTCAAGGTACCGTTTGTCTGCGGTGCGAGAGATCTCGGAGAAGCGCTGCGCCGTATTGCCGAGGGCGCGTCCATGATACGCACAAAGGGCGAACCCGGCACGGGAGATATCGTGCAGGCTGTCAGACATATGAGAATGATGAATTCTCAGATACGCCATGCAGTATCTCTCAGTGAAGATGAACTGTATGAGGAAGCAAAGAAGCTGCAAGTGCCGTATGATCTGCTGAAACAAGTCCATGACAGCGGCAGACTTCCTGTTGTTAATTTTGCGGCAGGCGGAGTGGCTACACCTGCTGACGCAGCACTTATGATGCAGCTCGGTGCAGAGGGTGTGTTTGTAGGTTCGGGCATATTCAAATCAGGCGATCCCGTAAAACGTGCTTCGGCAATCGTTCAGGCTGTGACAAACTATACCGATGCAAAGCTGATAGCAGAACTTTCATCAGGACTTGGCGAAGCAATGGTCGGTATCAATGAACAGGAAATAAAGCTCATCATGGAAGAAAGGGGCAAATAATGCGTATAGGTGTTCTTGCCCTTCAGGGAGCATTTGCAGAGCATATATCCAAGCTGAAACAGATAAATGTTGAAGCATTTGAGATCCGTCAGCTAAAAGACATAAGCGGACATTTTGACGGACTTATCCTCCCCGGCGGTGAAAGTACAGCTATGCGAAAGCTGTTAGGTGATCTCTCTCTGTATGGACCGCTGAAAGAAATGATACAGAACGGCTTGCCTGTATTCGGGACCTGCGCCGGAATGATACTGCTTGCCAAAGAAATAGAGGACGAAGAGCCCTGCTTCGGAACCCTTGATATTACCGTAAAACGAAACGCTTACGGCAGACAGCTCGGCAGTTTTCGCTGTGTTGATGAGTTTGCAGGAAAAGAAATTGAAATGCCGTTTATCCGTGCGCCCTATGCAGAACGTGTTGGAGAGGGTGTGAACGTGCTTTCCAGAATCAAAGGAAAAATAGTTGCTGTACAGCAGGATAATCAGCTTGCGACAGCCTTCCACCCTGAACTTACCAATGATACGTCTGTATACGAATATTTCATCAAAATGGTTGAAAACCGCCGGTAAAAGTAGTATAATAAAGAAAAATATACAAAGGGGTGCAGAGAATGTACATTGAGATAGATCACAGCAGCACACTCTGTGCCTATATGCAGATTTATCAGGAATTGCGAAGTCGTATCATCTCAGGAGCATTTGTGTACGGTGCGAAGCTCCCGTCAAAACGTGTGCTTGCAAAGGAGTGTCTTGTCAGCATTATAACAGTTGAACACGCATACCAGCTTTTATGCGATGAGGGGTACTGCCGTATGAAGCCCAGAAGCGGCTGTTATGTAAAGTATTGTGCCGACAGTTTCTTTCCCGTATCTGACGGGCAAAATGATTCTGTATCACCTGTTGTTTCGGCTGTTCTTCATATTGACAATATCTCTTTCTCAGCAGTTTCGTCGTTACTGAGAAAAGTAATTCTTGATTACGGAGAGCGTATTCTCATGAGATCTCCGGCAGGCGGCTGTGCTGAACTTCGAGATGCTATATGCCGTTATCTTGCAAGATGCCGCAGCATAAACGTATCCAGCGAACAGATCATCATAGGTTCAGGTGCGGAATATTTGTACGGAGTTTGTATCCAGATGCTTGGCAGGGATAATATGATCGCTCTGGAATCTCCTTCGTATGAAAAGATAAGGGCTGTGTATACGGCAAACGGAGCAGTATGTGATATGCTTGAAATGGACAGTGAGGGAATCCGTACCACTGAGCTTGAACACACACAAGCCAAAATACTGCACGTTACGCCGTTCAACAGCTTCCCGAGCCTGATAACCGCATCGGCTGAACGCAGACGTTTTTATCTTAACTGGGCTTCTCAGAGAAATGCGGTCATCATTGAAGATGACTATGACTCGGAGTTCGCTTTGAACGGAAAAGCACCTCAGACGCTTTTTGCACAGACAGCGGACGAGAATGTTATCTATATCAACACATTTTCAAAAACGATAGCACCGTCACTAAGAGCAGGATATATGGTTCTTCCAAAGAAGATATTGAAGCAGTATAACGAAAAAGTAGGATTTTATTCCTGTACCGTTCCGATGCTTGAACAATTTTTCCTTGCGGAATGGCTTGACAGCGGAGAATTCGAGCGCACAATAAACAGGGCAAGAAACAGCATTTTGTCAAAACAGGAGTATAATCAGTGAACTGAAACAGGTGAAAAAAATGAATTTCAAAGTAGAAAAAGCAGTCCTCGACAGCGGAGTAAAAATAATCTTTGCAGTCGTCGAGGGCATAGACAACCATAGAAAAGGCGAGGAATGGCAGGCTTACCGTACAAAACGTATTGCAGAGCTGTACGAGGAATACAAGGACTTGGACATACATTCCGACCCTGTACTTGAGGGCTTCAATATCCTGCACGACAATGTGGGAGTCAAACGAAGAAAAAATATTCCAGCCAGCGAGAATCTTATCAAGCTTCTTGTCAAGCGTCAGGAGGTATTATATATCAATCAGGCGGTTGACATCTACAACCTTATCTCGCTGGAAAGCAAGCTGGCACTGGGAGCGCATAATATCGACAAGACTGAGGGTAACGTAACTCTGCGTTTTACAGACGGCACCGAACGGTATGTTCCGCTTGGGGCAACATAACCTACCCCGGTCGCACCTCACGAATACTGCTACTGCGATGATTCAAACGAAATTCTTTGCCGTCTGGAGATCAGGCAGGTGAATAAGACCGCCGTTGACGAAAATACAACAAACATCTTTTATATCGTTCAGGGCAACGCCGCCACATCCGACGAACTTTTGACCGAGACCGCACAGAAAATAATAGACACTACCACAAAATACTGCGGAGGCACAGGGCGAATCGTTGTGCCTGATGTGGTTTCGTAATAAGCTCAAAATATAGATATAAAAAACAGTGTCCTTAGCCCGTAGTCTATTGGAACTCCTATAATCCGTTCCGTACAAGTCCATTTAATCATTATGGCGCGCGCCAAAATGACGGCATACCCTTTTGAAACTGAATAACAGAAAAAAGCCTGAGATTTGCTCTTACAAGCACTTCTCAGGTCTTTTCTTTTCAGGCGGTTAGTTTTCCGCTCCGCAGGCTCGGACGGCTCTGAGGGGCGTTTCCGTTCGTCACAGGACATAGCAAGGGCGAGCTGCCGAAACAACTCGCACTGCTGATTATTCGTCCTCATCACTGCACTCGCCAAGCCCGTGCGTGAGCTGAATATAAACGCATTCTGCTCGGTCATGTTCCTCGCCGTCCGCAGACATCATCATTTCAAGGAAATAAGCCTTTGCCTGTTCGTAGTCCGTCCAGACCTCACGCCTGCCGTTGCATACGGTCGTGACCTTGCTTGACCTCGGCATTGCCAATTCGGGTATTGCTAACATATACTGCACCTCCAAAAAGAATTGTAAGATTATTATAGCCTATTCCATTTTCGGAGTCCAGCCCTGCACAATAATTGTAATAATTCTTGTGCAGGGCGCAGCAATATAAGCGTTTTCCTCGGTGCATTTTTCTCTTATTTTCTCACGTCCTCGTGAGCCTTATCGACTATCGCTCTGAACGTCTGCGGTGTCACAGCAAAGCGTTCCAACTTTGATTGGTACTCTGCAAGCCTTGCGGATATTTCATCAATTCCCTGACGTATTTCCTGCATATCTTCGGGATAAATATTTCCCGTCTGATTGACCTGAATTGCTATGGAATTTATGCTGTCGGCAATCTCTTTGAATCTTGCCTTGTCGGGTGCAAGCTCCTCGTCCGTCAACTCGATGATTGGTGTCGCAAGAATCGAATTGTAAATATACTGCGACATTGAGCGCAGACCGCTTTCCTCCGTGTATTGTTTCAGCTTAGCAAACTCCCTGTCATTCAGGCGTATTTTCAACACTTTTGACTTCCGTTCATCATCACTTTTTACATTCATAGACAAACGTCCAAAATCTTAGTATTCGCCCATTTTCATTATCAATTATATCACTTTTTCTTTCATTTTTCAAGCGGGGTCTTAGGGGTGCAAAACCCTCTAACAAGCTGTTGTATTCAGGGTGGTCATTTTTCAAACTGTACCCCATGAATACCGTGCTTGCTGGTAGAGTTTCGCCCCAGTGGGGCGAATGTCATTTCCGAGCCTTTCGGCTCGGTCTTTTTTCTCGATTCCGAGAATTGGAGCTGTGCGACTTTCTCTATATCGTCGCTCCCCATAATCAATATAGCGCACTTTCCCGATCACGTCAATAATAAATTTCAGATTCTTTATGTTCGTTCAAAATCGCTTCGTCAAAATGACCGGATAGCGTAAACAGCGTAATAGGTCAATAGTCCCACAGAAGTTTTTCAAAACCAACCATTTTACAGACAATACTGCGGGTTTGCATACCCCCGACATCGTGTAGGTGTCGGGGGTATTGCTTTACAAATAATTGACCTGCTCATTAAACATCTTACAGCTAGTATACCAAGATTTGCATACAGTCATATTATAATGGTATGGCTCAGATTATAATCGAAATATAAATAAGCATCGTACAAAGCCTGAATGATAGATCTGTACATGAGTATGGCTTTGCACATATAATCAGGTTCTTTTGATTTTGTATGGTGTTTTATTGCTTTATACTGTACTATTTCAGATAGCCCCTTTCCGGCATTTATGTGCGGGAAGGGTTTTATAGTGTTTTTATCAAAAAATGGTTGTGCATGATTCTCAGGTATCATAATGGTATAAAAGTTCATTCCTCATAGAAATTGTGCTAAGCATTCAAAAATATTATTATTTTTGCTAACCAAGAAAACACCAACTCCGTGTAATTTGTGCAAAACGGAGAAAACGTGCTAATTGACCTAAAAAAATCGGCTTCTCAACCCCTAACTTATGAGAGGTGAAAATTATAAGGCTCTCTCATAAAGGTTAGAATAAGTTCATTTCGCCAATCTTAGTGGTGCAGTGAACTGATTCGTAACTTGAAAATTTCGAGATCGGTCACAGTACCGATTTCGGAAAATAAAAAATATTAAACTGGAAAACGCAGAAAAATACAGAAGCGTTTCGCAAAATCAATCATTTGGAGAAATGACAATAAGCCACATTCTCTATACTGTTATTATACACGATTTTGCACCGATTGTCAATTATGCAGATAGAATTTTGGAGGATAAAATGATAAGAGGGACAACATATAAAAGAAAGGACGGTCGCTGGGAGTGCAGGATCTCGCTCGGCAGCGAATCGGGTCATAAAAAATACCGCTCCTTTTATGGAAAGACCAAGGAAGAAGCGGAGTTGAAAATGGTCATGGCTTGTCAGAGCGAGGAGCATTGTAACGAAGAAATAACGGAAATGACCGTCAAGGAACTGGCGCTCGAATGGTTCTCCGTAAGCAAAAACAGGATTAAGGAATCCACCGCCGCCAATTACCGAATGAAGATAGAAAAACACATCATTCCGCCGTTTGGCGGCATGAACGCTGCGCTTATAAAAGCAAAAGCAGTCTATGAATTTATGGAGAAAAAGCTGCATGACGGGCTTTCTGCACGTTATATCAGTGATATTATGGTTGTACTAAAGTCGATTTTTCGCTATGCAGCCCGCGAATACCGTATCAATAACGTAATTGACGGTATAATCATGCCGAAGAAAGCCAAGCCCGAAATAACAATTATGAGCAAGGACGAGCAGAAAAGGCTCGTGACCTATATCAACGATAATCGCAGTACTTCCACGCTCGGAGTGGCTCTTTCGCTTTACACTGGCATGAGAATAGGCGAGGTTTGCGCCCTGCGTTGGGAGAACATCGACACAGAAAAACGTGTTCTGACCGTCAGGCACACGATACAGCGTATACAGTGCTTTGAGGGCGACAACAAGACGAAAGTGATTATCGCCGAGCCGAAAAGCCAATCCTCGCGCCGCGAGATACCCATTCCCGATTGCCTAATCCCCATGCTCAAAGAGCTGAAAGGCAAGAACAGTGCATTCATACTCACGGGGACAGAGAAGCCCATTGAGCCGCGCACCATGCAGTATCGCTTTAAGCGTATTCTTGAAAATGCCGGCGTCCGCGAGTACAACTATCATGTGCTCCGTCATTGCTTCGCGAGCGGTGCAATCGAACTCGGATTCGATGTAAAAACGCTTTCCGAGATTTTAGGACACAGCAGCGTCCAGATCACACTTGACCGTTACATTCATACGTCTATGGAGCATAAGCGCAATTGCATGAACCTTTTGACGATAGCTTCTTAACGTAAATGGTTCGTCAGAAAAGTAGCTTGAAAATTGAATAATAGCGCCAAAAGCTCAACTTTTATCCCGAAATGATTGATTTTGCGAAATTAGGCTTACTTGTCTATTATATATCAGAGTGCAAGCATTATTCAAGAGCAGGAGGTTGGCGTGAATACATATACCGTAGCATTTTTCGGTCACAGGGAGCTTTCCGACCAATACACAATAGAGGAACGGCTAAAGCCTATTCTGCGTGACCTTATCAATAGCAAGGAGTATGTTGAGTTTCTTGTGGGGCGGGACGGTGACTTCGATCAGGCTGCCGCATCTGCTGTTCGTGAGGCTGTAAAGCTGTATGGGTTCGGCAATACGTCGCTTGTTCTGGTTCTGCCTTATGAACGTGCGGAGTACCGAGACAATCGTGAGAGTTTTGAGCAGTATTACGACGAGGTGGAGATATGTGAGAAATCCTCAAAAGTACACCCGAAAGCAGCTATTTTTGAAAGAAACAAGAGCATGGTTGATCGCATCGACCTTGTAATCTGTGCTATTGAACATAATGGCGGCGGAGCGTATAAAGCCGTTAGTTATGCTGAGAAACAGGATAAGAAAATCATAAATCTGTTCGCAGAATAAAAATGCCGAAATAGCGTTGATTCAGCTATCTCGGGGTGCCGTGAAATAGCATATTTCGAGAGAACAATCGACCCGAAAGTCTGAGAAGGTGAGGATATGTTTCTGCATAAACACAATCGTGAGACTTATGCAAACATGGTGCGCCTTTTTCAGACCGAGCAGCGAGTGGCTGCGGTACAGCCAACCGGAACCGGGAAGAGTTATCTTATCATGCAGCTTATCGAGGATAATGTTGATAAGAGGTTTGCGGTCTGCTCTCCCTCAACTTATATTTTCGAGCAGATGAAGTCGCTTGCGGAGGGAAATAACATTTCTCTTGAAAAAAACGATTTCCTCACATACACAAAGCTGACTCAGACCGAAGCGTTCTCGGAATATGACTACCTTATACTGGACGAAATGCATCGTTGCGGCGCAAGCTGTTGGAGCATTGGTGTTCAACGATTAATTGACAGCAACCCGAACGCTAAAGTGTTCGGAACGTCGGCAAGGTCGATGCTGTGTGCAATCCTGGTACTGTCATAGGCAGACATAGTAATGTTTATCCGACTTCTTGCGTTAGGGGCGTTGTGCCTGCTGATTCGATTTGGAATGACAATGGCGAGATTATTCACAAGGAAGATAGGTAAATAAGAGCACAATTCGGTGTGCTTTTTCCAAAAAGAATGGGGTAAAGTATGGCAGCAGAATTGAGCACGACACAAATTGCATTATTAGAGGCGATAAAAGCATCGTTATTTGGAACAGATCCTAATTATCCCACTGATACAGATTGGACGGAGGTCGTAAAAGAAGCAAAACCGCAGACGGTCTTAGGAATCATTAGTCCTATTATTCCTGTGAAAGATGTAAGTGTTGAAATGGGTAAGGCAACGTACATGAGGCTTCTGTTTGAGCAGGATAAACTTATAAAGCTGCTTGATGCCAATGATATTCCTTGTGTTATACTCAAAGGTTCTGCTGCTGCACAGTATTACCCGAAGCCGCATTTAAGGGCTATGGGGGATGTGGATTTTCTTGTACCTAAAGATATGTTTGAGACTGCTATAATGCTTTTAGAATCGAAAGGGTATGAATACCATCATGGCAAAACTAAAGACGGCAAGATACCCGAAGATGTTAGACATATTGGTTATGTGAAAAATGGAATCGAATTTGAATTACATCATCATTTTAGCTCATATGGATTTAATATTGACGATATTATTGAATTGGCAATTTATAAAAAGGAGTATCGTAATATCGATGGATACAATATTCCTGTGTTGCCGGATTTTGAAAATGGACTTGTACTATTAGGACATATTAACCAGCATTTAATATCTCAAAACTTAGGGTTAAGGCAGATAATAGACTGGTCAATCTATATTCATACTGAGATATACGAGTTCATCAAATCAAAAGGATATATCGGTTCTGTTGCAGCGATACGAATGTTTATGCAAAAAGAACGGGCTCACGCTAAAAGGTTAGGTCTGCATGGCGGAAAG
>Ga0326511_10003651_pt1 | contig 12372 bp, 13 predicted proteins | sample 0_2496_0518_D_FD_203701 | JGI IMG/M metagenome (GOLD analysis project Ga0326511, IMG submission 203701) | Bovine rumen microbial communities from UC Davis, California, United States - 0_2496_0518 | ecosystem: Host-associated > Mammals > Digestive system > Stomach > Rumen | place: USA...
AGCATCCAGCACAAACATGACATCCACGCCCTCTCCGGTAGGAACGAAATAATAGGTATAAGACAAACCGAACTGCTTGGTTGCTTTCTCAAAAAGCAGAAGATAATATTCATGATTATAGATTGCGTATGCCTCCTGTATCTCTTGAGTGAGTTCTTCAAATTGAATATCTTCTCTGAAAACTTTGCCAGGATAGGTTTCAGCAAACATTCGTTCATATTTCTGTCTGGCTTTCAAGGCATCCTGATCGTTAAAATCAACAGGAATATTCATATCCTGATAATGCTCGATAAAGTATTCCTGATATTCTGCAAAATCATTTCCGTCTGCTTCCAGATTCACTGCAAGATAAGCCGACAGATTCTGAAGCAACTGTTTCTGCTGTTCCTGATAGATTTGTGTTTGATTGGCATATGTTGCAATTCCTGTTGCAGTGAGTGTCAATATAATAAAAATCAGGAAAATAACCCCGAATTTAAATAACAATCCATATTTTCTCTTATTCATATATGTTTCCATATTCATACCTCAAAATTCCAATTCATTTTAAAAATCTTTATGAACTGATTTTTACTTTATTTCAAAAGCAGATATTTTACTTTTAACATTTTGTCTGTCACAGCAAAATACAAACAAGTTATAATCATAAAGATAATATTTTATAATATCATCATAAATATGCGAGTCAGCAAAATTCATTTTGAATGCGGAGTGAATTTTTTTGCGAAAATCAAAAAATTCACCTATCTTTTGAGTAAAGTCAATGCTGGAATTGGTATTAGTATTAGAGAAAATTCATATGCCTGTGTTCTTAGGAAACGTATTATAATCAATAGTTCTGCCAATTTCAGTGAGAGTAATATCTCTGCTTCGTTCATAATTCTGAATATAGCCACAGATATGAATATTAATCAAAATTGAAATGCTATGCACTTTCTGTATTTCTTATCTATATTTTCCTAATTATATCATAATTTTTGGAATTTGTCAATCATTATGCCGAAAATGTCTTAAAGAAGAATATGCCTTTCACAAATCAGAATAAAATTATAACGCTTTAAATTGATAAATCAAAATTTAATCTTCTAACAGATATTCTTCATCAACTACCTTAATATAATCTATTATATTTCTCAATACATCTTTAAATGAATCAAAAAAAGTTTCTTCTCCGTCAAAATAACGGATAAATTTACCTGTTTTATTTGATATACATAATACTTCACCATCACCGATAATATCTGCAATTATAATATAATCAGCAGGAAACCATTCTGCTTTTTTTTGATTATAAAGATTTATTATCCTATCAATATTTAGAAAATCAGCAGTATAGCTATTCAAGAGCATTCCATTAGAAAATCTCAAAAAATTTTTATAATCCTCTGGAAAAGCATAATTGATAATTTTTTCAATCCTACTGATTTCATTTTCTGTAGCTGGGAAATAAAAATCAAATCTATGAACGCCATTAAGTTTTAACGCTATTTCTACGATTTCATTAATTTCTTTTATTAAACTGTTATCAGGTATTTCGGGAATATACATATTTATTCTCCTTCAAATTCCGATTTGTCTCATTATAGCATACAAGTTTTAAAATGTCAAGCAAGCCAGCAATTCAATTTTCGAACCTAAAAACAGCGGACAGCGTTTCTTTCTATGAAACACTATCCGCTGATATTCTTGTTTGTCAACAGCCTTCGATCATGAAAAGTGCTGTAAAACAGGGAACTAAATGCAATATAGCTTTAATCATTTTTCATTGACAGATTTTCAAAATCATGATATACTAAAATCAGTTCTGAAAACTGAAATTTTCATCATAGAAAGGGCGATACTATGAAACAATATCAATTTTCGGTAATTATTCCTGCTCATAACGAGGAAAATTACATCTATAAATGTCTGAAATCCGTCCGGACTGCCGCAAAACAAGTCGGTTCTGAAAAGGTCGAAATCATTGTAGTGGCGAATCGCTGTACTGATAAAACTGTCGAAATTGCAAGACACTATGGTGCAAAAGTGATTGTCAATGATTCGAAATGCATCAGCAGTATTAGAAATACCGGAATCCGAGCGGCTCATGGAAATATTATCGTCACAATTGATGCTGACAGTATGATCACAAAATATTCTCTGATTGAAATCCGGAAGATGCTTCAAAGCGGAAATTATATCGGAGGAGGGACTCAGCCGAGATTTGATCGGATGTCTTTCGGCATTTTCTGTTCTTCGATGTATGTCGCTTTGAATCTTCTTCCGGTCATGATGAAAAACAAGGCTTTTCTCAGCGGAGGCATGTTCTGGTTTTATAAGAAAGATTTTGAAACGATCGGCGGATTTGATGAAACTCTTGTCAGTCTCGAAGATATGGATTTTGCAGTCAGACTGCATCGGCTTGGAGTCTCCAGAAATCAGAAATACGGAACTCTGAAGCACTCTTACATTTTGACTTCCAGCCGGAAATTTGATGAATTCGGTGACTGGTATCTCATCAAAAACCGAAAACTTACAAAAGCGATTTTTACAGGCAAAGATAAAGAAGCCGCAGATGCTTTCTATTATGATGTACGATAATCTTTTTTAATACTGATAATCATAGAACATTTTATCAATCAGCTTATCATATGCCGAAGAATCTCCGAAAACTGCTTTTAGCAATGCATCAGCATTCTGAATCATGAGTTTAAAATACAGCCAGTCACCTCCATCATCAAATTTACGAGTGGAATTAATCAGATAATTTTCACGGAGGCAGGTGTATTTCTTCCCCTGACTTTTACCGAATTGTTTCAGATGTTTTGCAGTTGCAATATCTTCCATAGCTCTTTTGCTGACGAATCCGCCGATTGCTTCAAATGTGGATTTTTCAGCCCAGAAAATTCCGCAGTACAGCCCAGTAATTTTGAATCCGATACGGCACAGCAAATCATTCAGATATAACGGAAAAGAATATCTTTCAAACCGCATCGGCGCACCTCCGCCGATATACTTTCCGGTTTTCAGAAACTGATAAATTTCCTGAATCGTTCCCGATGTCATGCGGTTATCGCAGTCAATCGTCAGAATAATTTGTCCAGATGCTGCTTTCATTCCGGCATTTCTGACAGCAGCAATACAGCGTTCTTCATTCCGGATAACAATCGCTCCCATAGTTTTTGCAATCTGTTCTGTACGGTCAGTACAGCGGTTGCAGACAACAATGATTTCAGTTTCTCCCTGATAGCGTTCCGCCGCCTGACGAATCGACAGGATACAGCGTTTCACATATTTTTCCTCGTTATGTGCCGGAATAATCACAGATACTTTTGGTTTCATAAAACTTCTCCTTTTTTGAATGTTATTCGATGGATTTGAGGGATTCTGCCATATTGATTTTTTCCAGCTTGATTCCCATGAAGGCATTGACTGCGATATTGAACAGGAATGTCAGAAGAATACTATAAATAAAACTCATAGGTAATATTCGCGTTTTGAATGATACCAAATCTACAATAATCTGCGATATGACAAAGCTGTGAAGCAGTATGCCCAGACCTAAGCCGACAATAATACCGACTGCTGTCAGGGCGATGTTCTCACGGAGTACATAGGCAGATGTTTCGTTCCGGAAAAAGCCTAATACTTTGATCGTAGCGATTTCACGAATCCGCTCTGTAATGTTGATGTTCGTCAGATTATACAACACGATGAATGCCAATCCGGCCGCACATACAATGACCAGCAATACAATATAATCCAGACTTCCCATTGTTTTTGCCATACGTTCCTGCATTTCGGAGAACAGAGAAACAGTTGTGATATGTTCATTTTTAGAAAGTTCTGCCGAAATCTGATATTCATCTGTTTCTTCGGGGAAATTCATGTATGCGGCATTGCATGTTGGTATCCTGCCAAGCTGTTTTTGCAGTGTATCCGATGAAAGAATAATATAATTATAAACATGATTTTCAAAAACTCCTGTTACTTTGACATGCAGTTCTTCCATATCTTCATTACGCAGAGTAATTGTTTTTCCGAGTTCTGCACCGAATCGCTCCATAACGGAATTGCTGACAAGGATTTCATCAACATCAGGAAGAGAGAGGGGTTCGCCGTCTGTGGTATGAAGATGCATATAGTTATTGAAATTGCCTTCACTAACGGGAATAATCATATTCAGTGCTTTGACTTTGTTATCATCGTAAAGAATATCCCAGCTGGAAAGATTCAATAACATATATTCTTCAGTCAGAGAATCCAGTGAATTTTCCAGTTCTGTCGGAATTGTTTCGCCAATATCTGTTTTAAATGAGGCTTCCGCATCTGCTGTTACGATCTCATTATATTGTACATCAGCAAAGCCTGCAACAGTGTCTTTTAATCCGAAGCCTGTCAGAAGCAGGGCTGTACAGCCGCCTACACCCAGTACCATCATGAAAAAACGGCCTTTATATCGAAACATGTTCCGGATGGAAACTTTGTACAGAAATTTCAGTCGATTCCATATGAAAGGAAAATATTCCAGAAAAACTCGTTTTCCGGCTTTTGGAGCTTTTGGCCGCATGAGTCCCGCCGCTGTTTCAGAAAGTTCCACATGACAGGCGATCCATGTTGTACCGATTGAACAAAGCAGAGATGCCAGCAGGGACAAAGAGGATAATTTCCAGTCAAAAATATATGTCAGCGGGATTTCTATATACATCAGTTCATAAGACATCCAGATCACTGACGGGAACAGGACAGTTCCTACGGCATAGCCTAATACACAGCCGATCACTGCCGCTGTTCCGCAGTAAAAAGCAAATTTCCCCATAATATCAGATTCAGAATAGCCGAGGGCTTTCAGTGTACCGATCTGAGTACGCTGTTCTTCTACCATACGATTCATAGTAGTAATGCATACCATTGCGGCAACTAATATGAAGAAAATCGGAAATACTTTTGCGACCTGCTCGACAATCTGAGAGTCACTTTCAAAGCAGGCATAGGAAATATTTGTATTTCTGTCGAGTACATAAGTATCTGGTTTTTCTATATCAGCAATTTCCTGTTCTGCATCAGCAATTTCGGCTTCCGCATCGGCAATTTTTTCAGAAAATTCTTTTTTACCGTCCTGATATTCCTGCAAACCATTTTCATATTCTTTCTTACCGTCTTCCAATTCCTTGACACCGTCTTGATATTTTTGTCTGCCCTCTTCCAGTTCCAGTAAGCCATCTTCATATTCTTTCTTACCATCAGCGAGTTTTTGTCTGGCATCTTCCAATTCCTTTACGCCGTTTTCATACTGAGCTTTGCCATCTTCGAGCTGTTTCAGACCATCTTCGTATTGAGCTTTTCCCTCTTCGAATTGTTTCAGACCGTCTTCATACTGAGTTCTGCCTTCTTGGAATTGCATCAGACCGTTTTCATACTGAGCAAGACCGGCTTCATATTGAATTTTTCCGGCTTCATATTCCGATTTTGCGACTTCTAATTCTCTACGTTTCTGATTCAGATTTTCCTGCTGGATATTCAATTCCTGATAGGCTGATGAAATCTGCTGTTTTCCGGCTTCGATTTGGATTCTTCCTTGTGCGATCTGTTCTCTGGCATAAGAAAACTGTGCCTGCTGTTCGGGAGTGAGATATTCCCACGGAATCTGAGAAAGCTGTGCATTCAATGCTTGTTCCTGTGCGTTGAGTTCATTTTCTGAGGTTGTTAATTTCTCCTCATTCTGACGGACTTCTGCAAAAGCGGAATCAATCTGTACTTGTCCGGCATTGAGCTGACGTTCACCATCAGTAATCTGCTGTTCGGCAGAATCGAGCTGTATTCTGGAATCATCCAATTGCTGTTTTGCTTCGTTTAATTGCTGTTCGGAATCATCCAGCTGTAGTCTGGCTTCGTTCAATTGCTGTTCGGAATCGTCCAGTTGTTGTTTTGCTTCGTTTAATTGCTGTTCGGAATCATCCAGCTGTTGTTTGACATCATCAAGTTCTTTCTGAGCATTGTCTATTTTCTTTTCGTTATCTTCGATTTGTTGTTTTGCATCTGACAATTCTTTTTGGGCATCATCAAGTTCTTTCCTGCCGTCAGCGAGTTATTTTTCGGCATCATCGAGTTCTTTTTTACCGTCAGCAAGTTCTTTTTCAGCATCATCCAATTCCTGCTGACCTTCGGAGCGTTTATCTTCCAGTTCGTCTTTGCCGTCCTGCAATTCGCTTTCAGCATCGTCTACAATACGCTGATAACGTGAATCGGCTTGCTGTTGTGTGAGTTCTTCCCATGAATCCGAACACTGTTCCATTGCATCTTTGTATTCCTTTGAGTAAATCACGGAATCATGATCAAATCGAATATAGATTTCAGAATAATAATCACGATCAAAGGCATCCGGCAACAGATAGACAAAGGCTTCTACACTGCCGTTTCCGATAGATGTCGTTCCACGTTCAAAATTTACATAAAGAGCAGAATCCGCCATGCCGACAATCTTGAATTCAGTATCATTCAGTGTATCGAGGGTATCTTCTTCGTTATCCTGTGATATTTTGATAGTATCGCCGATTTCAAGACCGCATGGTCTGCTGGCATCCATGAGGCACTCATTATCTGACTGAGGCATTCGTCCCTCTGTTAAGCGCAATTGATTGATATTTTCGGGGATGGTATGTGCTTTCAGAACAACTTCGGTATTTTCATTATTCAAAGCGAGTATATCAATACTGTTTGCGCCTTCGGCATAACGGACATCAGGCATATTCTGGAATTCTTTTACATTATCTTCATCCCAGCCTAACGTTGAAAGCAGACGATAGTCATAAAGCTGTTTTTCCTGCCAGAATGCGTTGACTGTATGCACCATTGCAGGGGTAGTGATTCTGACACCTGAAAAAAATCCTACACCAAGTGCGATAATTGACAGAATTGCCATAAATCTTCCAAATGTGCCTTTGATTTCTCTGAGAGTCGTTTTTCGCATCATTGATTTTTTCATAAGCTCACCATTCTATATCAGCAATGTCAACAACATGGTTGTTTTGCCTCATACTTTCTATTGTACCTGATTTTACAGTGATAATTCTGTCAGCCATTGCTGTCAGAGCGGAATTATGAGTGATGACGATGACAGTCATTTTATTTTTCCGGCAAGTATCCTGCAACAGTTTCAAGACCGCTTTTCCGGTCTGATAGTCAAGTGCGCCTGTTGGTTCATCGCACAGCAATATTTTGGGATTCTTTGCCAAAGCTCTTGCAATTGCAACGCGCTGTTGTTCACCGCCGGAGAGTTGAGCCGGAAAATTTTTCATGCGCTCACCTAATCCCACTTGTTTTAAAACAGTTTCGGCATCAAGAGGATTTCGGCAGATCTGTGCGGCGAGTTCTACATTTTCCTTTGCTGTCAGATTCTGTACAAGGTTATAAAACTGGAATACAAAGCCTACATCATAACGGCGGTATGCTGTCAGTTGCTTTTTGTTATAGGATGAAATTTCTGTGCCGTCAAGCCATACTTCACCGTCGGAAAGAGTATCCATACCGCCTAAAATATTCAGAATAGTTGTTTTCCCTGCACCGGATGCACCAACGATGACACAAAATTCTCCTTTTTCAATTTCAAAATTTACGCCATGGAGTGCCTGAATTTCAAGTTCTCCTGTTTTGTAGATTTTGTTCACATTTTTGAATTCTACAAAAATACTCATATATTTCTCGTTTCCTTTCCAAAAATTTCGGATACAGTATTATTATATCATAATCTGAAAGTTTTTGCAACCCTTTTTAAAAAGGTACACTGCTTTCTGGGAAAATAAAGTTAACGCCCATGTTTTTGACTAAACACAGGCGTTTTTCTGCAAAATCGCTTTTGCAGTTTGTTGCTTCATATTTTATTATAACTGCATCGCTGATGACATGATACATACTCCTGCTGCACCCGCTTGTCGGAGTTCCGGAAACTTATCAGCTGTAATACCTCCGATTGCATAAACAGGCAATGTTGTCCGACTGCATAAATCATGAAGAAATTCTGTTCCGCGAGGAGCAAGCCCTTTTTTACAGTCAGTTATATAGATGTGTCCGGCTGTTACAGAATCAGCACCGAGATTTTCAGCTGAATGCAGCTGTTCCACACTGTGAACGGAAGTTCCGACTGTGTCAAATTCAGAACAAAGTGTTTGGGTTAATAACGGCAATGGCATATGCAGTGAAGAAATTCCCAAGGTTCGTGCAGTTTCAGGGAAACTATGAATTGTCAGCTGCATATCGTATTCTGTACATGACCGGAGAACACGTTCTGCTAATGCAGTATAATCATTGGGAGAGAGGTCTTTTTCACGGAGAATGACACGGGTAATACCTGCATCTCTGATATAGGGAATCTGTTCCCAAAGCGAACGCGCACAGAGATTCCGTGCTGTGACTGCGATTATCTCAAAATTATCAGATATAAACATAATCATTCAAGACCGGCTGTAAGCCCTGTTGTCTGATTGCATCAATCACTTCCTGAAGTGAGCGTCCATCACTGATTTCAAACTGTGAATCGCCCACCCCTGCTGTTTCCTCTTCGGTATGACTGCCGATTCCTGTGCTGACACCTGCGGAAATCTTAGTTGCACACATACCAATCACATGATCCCGAAACCCTGCCCGTTCACGGGTAGAAATTGTCAGTCCTGCAAATGGCATAAAAATCCGGTAAGCACACATGACTTGCAATAACTGCCGTTCGTGAACATCTTTTGGATTGATCCTGTCATTATTGATAATCGGACGCAGACGCGGACAGCTGAAAGAAATTTCCGCATGAGGATATTTTCTTTGAAGCAGATAAGCATGCATTCCCACAGCAAACGCATCTTTCCGGAAATCAGAAAGCCCCAGCAGAGCTGCAAATGCGACTCCGCGCATTCCGCCACGAATCGCACGTTCCTGTGCATTCAGCCGATACGGGAAAACCCGCTTATGACCGGCAAGATGCAGCTGTTCATAGCGATTGCTGTCATAAGTTTCCTGAAATACTGTGACATAATCCGCACCGCACTGGTGCAGATAGGCATATTCATCCGTATTCATCGGATATACTTCAATGCCGACATTTTTGAAATATTCGTGTGCAATCTTACAGGCACGGCCGATGTATTCCACATTGCTGTCTTTCCGGCTCTCTCCTGTGAGAATCAGAATTTCCTCCATGCCGGTTTTTGCGATTGCTTCCATTTCTTGGCGAATGCCATTCTCATCGAGTCGGGCACGGCGAATTTTATTCATGCAGTTAAATCCGCAGTAGATACAATGATTTTCGCAAAAATTCGAGATATACAGCGGAGTAAACAACAATACAGAATTACCAAAATGCTTATGAGTTTCCAATGCCGCACGTCTTGCCATTTCTTCCAGAAACGGTTCAGCAGCAGGAGACAGCAGTGCACCGAAATTCTCTGGTGTTAGATATTCGGCAGCAAGCGCATGTTTTACATCAGATTCTGTATAAAAACTGGCATCATAATTCTGCATTGCATTGACAACACGTTCACCAATATCAGAATCTTTCAGAATTTCCATATCCGGAAGATATTGCATATGATTTATTTTTTCCATATTCTGCCTCATTCCTGAATAAAGCCGGTCAGCGGAGAAGAGGCAGAGGCACGGTCAAGCACTCGGCCTGTTCCGGCAAGATAAGCAGTTCTTCCGGCGATGATTGCATGTCGGAATGCCTTTGCCATCTCAACGATATTTCCGGCGGTTGCAATTGCAGTATTTGCCATAATTGCAGCAGCACCCATTTCCATGGCTTCACATGCCTGCGAAGGCTTACCGATACCAGCATCTACAATAATCGGCAGGTCGATTTCTTCAATCAGAATACGGATAAATTGTTTGGTGGCAAGTCCCTGATTTGAGCCGATGGGGGCAGCAAGCGGCATGATGGCAGCAGCACCGGCATTCATCATATCACGTGCGGCATAGAGATCAGGGTACATATAGGGCATCGGGATAAAGCCTTCTTTTGCGAGCATTTCACATGCTTTTGCTGTTTCGTAGTTATCAGGAAGCAGATATTTCGAGTCGTGGATGACTTCAATTTTGATAAATTCGCCGCATCCTGCCTCGCGGGCAAGTTTTGCAATTTTCACAGCTTCCTGAGCATTTCTCGCACCGGAAGTATTCGGAAGAAGTGTCACACCCTCAGGAATATGTTCTAAGATATTTCCGCTGAAACTGTTGACACGGCGCAGGGCTAATGTAACAATTTCCGCACCAGCATGTTCTACAGCCGCATGGATGAGATCAAGATCAAATTTGCCTGAACCCAGAATAAAACGGGAGGAAAATTCATGTCCTCCGATCACAAATTTATCATTCATGATAATTAACTCCTTTTTGTAATATAATTTCGACTGCTCTTGCAGCCATATGTCCTGCACAGATCATCACACGGGAGGCAGTCAGTCCCACACCATGTGCAGCATCTGTCACACCATCACCACAGAGAGTCAGCTTATCCGTGATACGGCGTGTAGCGATAGCATTTGCATTGCCAAATCCAGCCATACCGCTGCCGCTGATGAGATATGTCTCCGGCAATTGTTCCATGACGGTATTCACAAGCATTGCTTTTTGTTCCGGTATATCAAATGCTTCGATAATGATATTACAATCTGCAAAGATTTCTTTACAGTTTTCGGCAGTGATACGAACTGACAGAGATGTAATATCACAGAACGGATTGATTTCATGCAGAATTTCAGGAAGTGCACAGGCTTTCTTCTGTCCGATATGATGCAGTGTGTACAGCTGACGGTTAATATTGGAGAGCTCGACTGTATCAAAGTCTGCAAGTGTCAGATGTCCGATTCCGCTCCGCACGAGTGCTGATGCGATATTAGAGCCAAGGCCGCCTAATCCGGCAATACCGACCCGTGATGCTTTCATAACGCTGTAAATCGGCTTGTCACTGCGCGAATCGACAGCTTCTGCAAATACAGTTTCTGTTATCTCTGTCATATTAGCCGCCTCCTACAAAGCCGATAATCTCGACTTCATCACCATTGACGAGTTTTTGATCATAATTTGACTTCGGCAGGATTTCGCCTCCGATCATGACAGCAGTACGTTCCGGCATCAGATGCATAGAGGCAAGCAATTCCAGTACAGTCATGCCCTCTGCTGCCTTAGTTTCTCCGTTGATTGTTACCATTCTGACAACTCCTTTTTCAAAAATCCGCAAAAAAATACAGTACGTCCGGAATCTGCACCGATGGTGGTACACCCCGGACGCACTGTCTGCGTCTAGTATTATTATAGCATAAGCATAGCTGTTTGTCAAGTGCTATTTTAAAAAAATGCCATTTGAACACCCTCAAAGGGCATTTGTTATTATAAATCCTGTAAATCTGCGGCAGTCAGATCATTTTCGATATTATCTCTTGCAAGATCATTATCAATTTCTGCATAGACCGGAGAAATCGGCTTTTCAGAAGAAAATGATTCCGTATGCCATACTTTCTGAGAAGGCGGTTCTGTTCCGGCGATAACTGATTTTACTTTCTTTTTTCCATGTTTTGCTTTTCCCTGAATTTCAGGTACGGGATATACAGAATTACGGGGCTGCGTATGCGTATATTCAGGACGCTTCATGCCTTGTTTTGCCATGTTTCTCACCTCAGAATCAGTATGTGCATTTATTCATGATTTATGCAGAATTACAACTGTTATTGATCTGATTGCAAATTTTTTAAAATATTAGTCTGTCTTTATGACAGGCTGACAGCTTTTTTAGTTTCCCACGCGAAATATCAAAAAAATGGAAAAAAGTGTAAAAAAACTGTAATAACATACAAAAAAGAGAAGTCAGCCAAAAAAATATTGACTTTTAAAATATTTTCTGCTATAATAAAACTGCTGTGATTATAAGTTAGCATTAGATAACTATAAAATAGTTTCTTTAAATATATTTTAAAAAATACGCAATTATATATTTTGCTTTAAAGTTAGCAAGAGCTAATAATCATTTCTGCTTGGCTCATTATATAGAATATCATTCAATGATATATATAAAAATAAATCGGAGGTAAAAGAAAAAAATGTCTCTTGTTAGTATTATCTACATGCTCCTGACAGTTATCATATTAGTGATGATTGTCAAAAAGAAAGAAATCACAGTTGCCGGCATTGTGGCCATTCTGCTAATTGGTTTGATTCACACGAAAAATCCGGCAAGTGCAGTCATTGTACTTTGTTCTGCGATCACCGCCGGACTGAGCGATATTCTTCCTGTCTATATCGGAATTTCACTGATTATTGCTATGACGGCAGCCCTGAAAAAAACCGGCACAGACAAGTATATCTCTGTATTTTTGCGTAGTATGCCAAAAAATCGCAGTATTGCATATTTTG
>Ga0326511_10003652_pt1 | contig 12370 bp, 18 predicted proteins | sample 0_2496_0518_D_FD_203701 | JGI IMG/M metagenome (GOLD analysis project Ga0326511, IMG submission 203701) | Bovine rumen microbial communities from UC Davis, California, United States - 0_2496_0518 | ecosystem: Host-associated > Mammals > Digestive system > Stomach > Rumen | place: USA...
AGAGCCTCCGTCCTTTTCGTTTTGGGAGGAATACCCCCCCCCTAAAATTTTTGAAGTCCCGCGCTGTAAACTCCTCAGCCCTTCCCGGTGTATGTTTCCCTTACTCATACTTTCCGCTGAGGGGGGGATAGGGCCTCAGGCCGCTCCCCCGGTCTCAGACTCCCGCGGGAGTATAAAACTCAAGGCCTTGAGGAGTTTTACAGCTTTCTCCCGGGGTATGATTGTCTCATACTTGAGCTTGTCTCTGTATACCTCCTGTAGGTGTAGGCCGTCCGCGGGTTCCCATATCATAGTGAGGTCATTATCCGCCTCAGTTTTGCCTAAATACACTATAAAAGCGGTATTATCATCTATTTTTTCGGACTCCTCCGCCTCCGGGATCGTGAGGTAGCACATTCCCACAGTAGCCATATTATCCGCCATCATTTCCCCTCCGCCTCCTTTGCCTTTTTCGCGCAAGCTACACAGAGCTGTCTCTTATACTGTTTCCGGGTATAGTCCCTGATTTCCGCGTGAGACTTGTCCCCATAGCCTGAGATAATCCCGCCACAGTCCGCACATACAAAGGGCTTTACAGGCCGGACTCTCACAGCCTCTACTATCTCCCCAAAAGCGGGGACTCTTTGCACACAGAGGAGGAGGCCTACTCCGGGCCATTGCTCTATATCCGGAGTCCCGGAGAGCTTCTCTATAGCCTTGCAATTCGTTTTATTCAGTATGAGAGGCTTTACATCCGCCTGTAGGAAGTGAGCTACTATACAGCGCTCTTTCCCTCCGTCCGGGCTTGTTACCTCCTCCTGAGCTACTGTCTTTATGGTTACGGCCTTCTCCTCCCCGGGCTGAAAAGCATAGCTCCCTAAATAGTTAGGGTTTGTGAGCTTCTTCCAATGAGTCAAACTGATTCCCTCCTGTTCCATGCCTCAGCGGCCTCCGCCTTGAGGCGCTCCTCCCTCTCCGGGTTCTTATATCCGTCATAGTCCCTATCATGGATAGTCCGCCCTCTAGCTCCGCACACAGTACAGAATACCCATACATTCCGGGCCGCGGGTTCCGTCACATATCCGAAAAGCTCATTTATAAATCTTTCCCGGTATGCGTCTGTAGCGGCCTCCGCCTCCCCTCCGCAAAAGGGGCAAGGCCTCAGGTTCATAGTATCTCCCCCTCCGCCCATGCCGGGAGAAAAAGCTCATTCCGCCCATAGGAGGGATACTCATTAGCCTCCCTACAGGCTAAAAGCCTCTCTATGAGCTGTTGCCGGATAATATATCCGTGATCTATAAATCCCGCGTCCGCCTTTAGGATATTGATAGCGTACGGCTCAGTTTTCTCTATTACGATAAAATACCACTCCGGGAGAGCTGAGGCCTCTTTGTGGGTGTATGCGTCCATATAATGCGCGGCCTGTACATCATACCCATAGCGGAGCGCCTCCCGGGTAAAGGCCTCCGTCTCCGCGTCCTGAGAGGTTTTGAGGTCTATCATCACTCCGGCCTTGTATGCGTCTACCTTGCATTTACAGAGGACTCCGTTATCATCCGTCCAAAAGATAGGCCGCTCCCGTTTAGTCCCCTTGAGGAGGCTCATAGCGTCTCTATTCTTCCGGAACACAGAGACAAGCTCCCGGACGGTCTCCGCATCCTGAGTGGATATTACCTCTTTCCCGGCGGAGGCTTCTAAAAAGGCCTGATACTCCTCTTTCCCCGCTTTAGTCCTCCGGTCTACTTCCGGAGCTACGATAAAATCCCGCTTGTAGGCGGAGGGTGTGAGTATTGCGGAGTGTACAGCTCTCCCGAATTTATAGGCCGCTGTATCCTCCCGCGGGTTCTCAAGGTAGTATTTATAATGCGCGGGACTCCGGCGGAGGTTCCACAGAGTAGACTTGTTTACTCCCTCCGCTAATCTGTATTCCGCATCAGTCATTATCACAGAGTATCCCCCTCTCTTTTAATTCAGCCAATAGGGAGGAGAGAGGCATAGTTACAAGCCACTTCTCCCGGTTCCGTCTGTGGGCCACTATAGGAAAGTATCCCTCCGCCGCGTCCCGGATAGCCTGATTCATTGCCTCCGGAACATTCAGCCTCTCCGCCCTCTTTACTTCTATGTGTAGCTTGAGGCCGGATACCTCCGCGGATACATCCGGATTCCCTTTCCCGCCCTTGAATATTTGATCGTTCCGGTGCGCTCTGATTCCGGCCTCCCGGAGGATTGAGGCAAGCTCATTTTCTCCGGCTGTTCCTTTTCTCTTTGCGTTCATAGGCCCTCCGTTTATAAGGCTTTCCGCCTCCCTTATTATACTATAAAAGGTTGTCATTTTCAATTATTTACTTTATATTTCATACTTTTTCCTTGACAATTTTCGGCCTCTTGTAGTAGGATTCTCAGACAAGAGAGGAGGCTTTTTCATGGATATTCCTAAAAAAATCCGGATAGCTTGCGCGGCTCAGGAGATATCCCTCTCAGAGCTTGCGCGGAGGCTTGAGACTACTCCTCAGAATTTGAGCGGGAGGCTAAAAGTAGGCAAGTTCACAGGAGAGGAGCTTGAGCGGATAGCTCAGGCTTTAGGCGGGACTGTAGAGCTTTCCTTTACTTTCCCGGACGGAACAAAGATATAAAAAGGGGCGGAGGTTGTCTCCGTCCCTTGTGTGTATGTGTATGTGTATACACATCTGTATGTGTATACCCCTCCGCCCCCGTTTCCCCGCTGTATATATAAAAGGCTCCCCCGCCCGGTGTGCGTTCCCCCGCAAGGGTTCCGGCGGAGGTGGGGGGCCTTTTTCGCGTCTCACTAACTACTCACTAAATCCCTGATTTTTGATCCGGTTTTGATCCGGTTTTGTTTCTTTTAGGGGCCGCAAAAATAGCGCTTTTAGGCCCTTCTCCGGGCCGCTCCGGTTCTCCTCCGCCTGTAGGGAGAGAGAGGCCTCCCTGAGCCTCTCAGGCCCTCCCTGAGGCCTCCGCCCGGATAGCCTTATACTCCCGCTCTAGCTCCTCATATACAGCGCTCAGGAGAGCCACTAGGAAAGAGTCTCCTCCTCCGGCTGAGGCGGTCTCCGCTAAATCCTGAGCGGCCCTATTCCAATACTGAGCCTCCGCCTCCGGAGTATCATCCTCTCCGGGCCTGTGATCCTTCCAATAGTCCCGGACTACTTCCGGCGGACTGTTCCGCCTATGAAAGTCATGAGCGGCGCGGTATATCCGCTTATAGTCCCGGCCTCCTGTGTGATCCGTAAAGGCCTCTTTTTTGCCCTCTGAGGCGGCTCTCAGGCTCTCCGGGAGAATTACAGGCGCGGAGGGCGGAGGAGCTACAGGGCCGCTCTGAGGGGCTGTAAAGGGGTTATCCGCGGGAGATACTACTGTAAATCCCGCCTCTAGGAGAGAGTCCCGCTCCTCCGCGGACTCAAAGCCCTTGTAGGCTATTTTATTGATTCCGGAAAAGTCTAGCTCCTGCATCCCTCCGCCTCCCGTCCTCAGGATACTCCCGTCTCATCAAACAAGTTGAACATAGGATAGTAGGAGAATGAGACTTTTTGCCCTACTCCCGCGTCCCGGTTTTTGAGTATTACTAGCTCTATCTCCCGGGGGTTTTTCTTCTTTGCCTCCGTAGAGTCAAAGTTTTTATCTCCGGCTCCCTTGAGCTGTAGGCCTAGAGCTATATCTGAGGAGTATTCAATAGCTCCGGACTCTTTGAAGGCCTCAAAGGCTACAGCGGCCTTATAATTGTCCCGGTTGAAAGAGGATATAGCTATTACAGGGAGCTTATAGTCCCGGCTTATCCGCTTTAGCTCTAATACGGCCTTGTCTGTGTTCTGTTTATCGGTCGCGCGGTCATTATAGGGAGCTATGATCTGTAGGTAGTCCACTATTACAACGGGCCTCCGCCCTCCTGAGAGCCTCCGCTCCCCGGTCTTTTCGTTTGTGATCCATTCCCCGCCTGTAGAGAGGATATGCCGCTCTACTGTCTCCCTTATCTGAGCTACTCCTATATCTCCTACTCCCTCCTGTATGTATATCCTGTCCGCGTATCCCTGATAGGCCCGGATAGCTCTCTGTATGAGGTCAAGCTCCGTCCGGTTGTAGTTCTGATAGCGGCTCCCGGCTGTGATTCCCCGGGCCGTTTTCGCGTTCCGGGCCTCTATTCCCTCCGCCCTTGCTATCTGTATAGTGTGCCGGGAGATACTCTTACTCATGAGCTGAGAGCGGCTCATTTCAAGGGAGAAAATGAGTATATCCGTCCCGGCGGAGGCTATTTGATCGGCTACTTGCATGATTAGAGAGGTTTTGCCTAGGGAGGAGATACCTCCTACAGTTATGAGGCCCTCATATAATCCCCCGTCTAATACGCGGTCTAGCCTCTCAAAGCCTGTAGGGATAGCCTCAGTAGAGGCGCTTTCTGAGATTCCGTTTATAAACTCCTGTAAATGCGCTCCGGCGGAGGTACTGAGATAGGCCTCCCGGGCCTCCTCCTCCGCCTGAGCTTCTATCCGGGCCGCTCCCCGTACGGCCTCAGAAAAGCCCTCCCTGTCCCTTACAAGGGCCTCATTAGCGTCCTTATAGCTCCCGTATGGATTGAGGCGGTAGTAGGAAATCTTGAGGCGCTCAAGGCCCTCTGTGAGCTGTTTCTCCGCTTTAGAGACTCTCCCGGCCTTTTGCTCCTCCGCCTCATTGTCTAGCGCCAATATGAGCGGCTGAGAGGGCCTCCGCTCCTCAAGTATCCGGAGGAGGAGAGGCACATTATCAAGGCTCCCTAAACCTACAGCGGCCCCTCCGGCCTCCTCTATACTCATAGCGTCTATTTCTCCCTCTACCACAAACACAGGCGCGGAGGCGCTGTATAGGGCCTTGTATCCGAATATCTGAGCGGGGCCGCGGTTCCGGTATCTGTTCTTATGAGAGGCGGAGGGGTCTGTATTCCGGACTGTATAGCTCCCGCGGCCTGTAGGGATAATGAGGGCTTTCCATTTGGTAAAGGTATCTGTATCCCTGTCCTTTGTGCTAAACTCCGGCTCATAGCCTATCTTGTGCCGCTTGAGCGTCTCAGCGCTCAGGCCTCTCTCCGCGGGGTATCCGGTCTCCGGGAGGCGCTTCTCACAGGCCTCATAATAGGGGAGGTAGTCCTTTTCCGGCTCCTCCGCCTTATGTGTATGTGTATACACATCTGTATGTGTATACTGTCCGGTTTTGTCCTGCTTTTGTCCGTCCATCTCTGAAAAGTCCTCCTCCGGGCTACTCCTCCGCGGGGTATTCTCTACTGTGAGGCCTAGTATCTCATAGGTTTTATCAAATATCTCCCGCTGTTCCGTTAGGCCATAGTCAAGCGCTACAAGGTCGAATACATCATAGCTCTCCCCGCATCCAAAACACTTGACGCGGTAGTGTTTCCTGTCAAAGCTCATAGAGGGGTTAGAGTCCGCATGATTAGGATTGAGGCAATTAAACTCTTTCCGGGGGTTTATCCCCTTCATGCGGAGGTAGTCCTCTATCATAGGTTTAGCGGCCTCCCGGGCCTGTTTCCGGTCTAATGCCATCCCTTTAGCTCCTCCTGTCTGTTCCGGTTGTTTGGGATCTCCTCATTTTACAAATTTTTGCCCTCCCCGTTTGAATTTCGCGGAAATTTCCGCGCGATTGCGTGACGGTTTCGGGCGGAGGTTCCTGTAGAGATTGAGGCTCCCCCTCCCCTCAGGGGCGGCGCTCATGCTTCCGCGCGGGTAGGTCTGAGCCTGTAGGGAGTGAGGCCCTCCGCCGGGGCTTCCTCCTACAGGCCTATTCTAGGAAAGTAGGGCCTCCGTGTAAACGGGAGGCCCCTACCTTTTAACTGTGTTAAAGGTATTAGGGCGGAGGAGGTCTCTCAAAGCCTTATTTTTCAAGGCTCTCAGAAAAGGCTATATCATTGATACCCCCCTAAAATATCATTGATACCCCCCTAAAATATCATTGATACCCCCCTTTTGTGTGTATCTGTATGAACATACACATCTGTATGTGTATGTGTATGTGTATACACATAAAAACAGGGGCGCTCATGAGGGCGCTCCCGTCTCTGTTTCTTTCTTCTTTGCGGCTTTCTTTGCCCTACTGATAGCGGCGCTTATCCGCTTCTGTTTGGCCTCTATCCGCGGGGTTTGATCCGGATATCCCCTCAGCTCAAAGCGCACATAGAGAGCGCTAAACTCCTGATAGCTGAGGCCTCCTAGCTTATTCCCCTCTATTCGCTCTCCTAGCGGGGTCTCATAGTAGTAGGAGGAGAGGACTCCCGCGGATACAAGCTCCTGCATATCCCGGTCAAAAGGGGCTATGATCCGGTTGTAGACTTGCCCTGTAGAGGAGATAGCCTCATAGCGCGGGATACCTTTAGCGGCCCTCATGAGGGTAGCTACAGTAGTCCGGCTCCGGCGCTCAGGGTTCTCATAGTTCATATTGTACAGAGCGCAAAGTTTCCATCCTAGCGGGATACTGTAGGGGTGATACTGTGTATTGATCGTGAGGAGGGCGGAGGGATAGGGCATGATATAGGCTCCCGCAAGGTATGAGGCCATATCCGCGGTGAGTGTTACTTTTACCTTTCCGCCTTTTACAGGGTTCTCTCCGGCGGAGACTCCTATTTTATCTACTATCCGGGCCGTGTAGTGCATCCGCTCTTTTACCTTCCGGCTTTTCCCCTCCGGCCTGTTCCATTCCGTTTCATCCCATTCTAGAGAGATTCCGTATATAGTCCGGATAATGGTATTGAGCTGTTCCCGGGCGGATTTCTTATCCCTTACCTTACAGGCCTTCATATAGTCCTCAAGGGTTATAGTTATTTCCCGCTTGCTCAGGATAGCCTCCGCCGTGATCTGATTCTCCCGGGGGAGCTGTTCTGTAGCTACTGTGAGGAGCATTATAAGGCCCTTGAAAGTCTGAGGGGAGAGGTTGCCTATCACATCCTCATCTACAGTTATGATTATTCCCTCACTCTTTGCGGTTCCGGTGTGCGTGATAGCGTTCATTTGATAGGCCTGTTCCGCGGTAGAGGAGGCTATGAGGCCGTGTATAGGGGTTCCCTGTAGGGTATTATGATAATCACTCTCTGAGCGGAGAGGGCCTACTTTCCCGCCCTCAGGGAGGAGGCTGTCCGGGAGTCCCCCGGAGTCCAACAAGGCCTCCTCCGGTAGTCTGTTTTTATCCCTCATGCGCTCTAGCCTCCGCTATCTCTATATCTAGTTTAGGCTCCGGAGGCGCGGGGGTCGGGCGCGGCTTCCGGTATTGCATAGAGTATTCATGATAAAGCGCATACCAATTTATGAAAGACTTCCCAAAGTCCCGGCGGAGGGTCTCCCGGAGATACTTTATCCTCTCCTCAGGTACAGGAGCCTCCGCCCCTATCGGCTGAAAACTCCTCATAGTTGCCTCAAGGTAGGCCGGAGTCCAACTTGTGAGGGTATTCCTGAGATAGGGGAGAGTCTGAGGGAATTTGATTCCGCCTCTCTCCTCAGGCGGAGGAGCTGAGGCCTCCGCCTCCCTTACTTCCGGCTCCCTGTGTTCCGCTACATTCTTCCGGATATCCTTAAAGGCTACATTGAGGGCCGCAAGCCTCCGGACTATAGGGGTAGCGTTCATCTTGAGGACTGTACACTCCGGGATACCTGTAAAGGCCGCTATTTCATCTAAAAAAGCCTGATAGGCCTTTAGGTAGCGGATACCTTGCCCTATATTCTCCCGGAGGGACTGTAGGAGGAGTCCTCCCGGCTCCTGAGGTTGATAGGCCTCTAGGGTGAGAGTGTTTAGCCACAGGATAAACTCTGTAGTCTGTTCCCCCTGTATATTGATCCGGACATTTTCCGCGGAGAGGAGAGAGCTTGCTATTTCGTCAAACTCTGAGAGGCGGAGGATTAAATCATTCTTTACAGCTACAGCGTTCTCATACAGCGTCCGGAGCCACTCTGTGAGGTAAAAATACGCATCATAGCGGCTCATATCCTCCTCAGTCTGTATCCCGCTCCTGAGGGTGTACACATCAAAATAGGGCTTGTCTATAGGCTCTCCGCTTGCCTGATAGGCATGAAAGAGGAGGTTTAGGAGGTGGGCTTTCCCCGCGGTTTTTGCGGTATAGCGTTTCCTCCCGTACTTCTCCCAAAACTCCCGCGCATCCTTTACGGGGGCCTTTTTGCTATCGGCCTCCTCTTTGTGTACAGAGTCGTTTTTCATGAGGTCAAAGATTCCCGCCGGGATACCTAGCTCCTCAAAGTTAGACATTATCTCAGCTCCTCACTTCATGAACATATCAAAGGGGTTAGCTCTCTCATATCCGTCTACCACATGGTCAAGGATAGCAAGCTCTATTTTTGCCTCAGGGAGAGAAGTATCTCCGGCGGAGGCGCGGCGGTAGAGGCTCCTGAGGGCCTCAAGGGTATCTCCGGCCTCTCCGGATACATCCGCTCCGGCTCCGGCCTTGTACTCCTCTTTTAGCGCGGCCTGATACTTGAGCTTATAGTCTAGGAGCTTCTCCGGAGAGAGGGCGCTCAGGTCTACAGCGTCAAGGGCTGTATCTATCCGGCGGAGGGTCTCTCCTATTCTCCGGATACGGGCCTCTTTAGCCATACCATAGGAGGAGTAAAGCTCCTCAAGGTTCTCAGCGCGGAGGCGGTCTACCTCCGCCCTCAGTTCCTTCTCCCATTCGCTGAGGGTACTCTTACTTACTCCTATCTCCTCCGCTATTGCTCTCAGGCTCCGGCCCTCCGCCCTGAGGCGGATAAACTCTGTTCTCTGTTCCTGCTTCTTCATCCTACAGGCTCCTCCTCTCTCACTATGTGTAAATGCGGCCTCCGCTCCTCTTCTTTCCGGATTTGAGCGTCAAGGCCTATAATGACTGATAGCGTCCCTAAATCCGCGGCGGATAATCCCGCCTCTAGCGGTTCAATCTTCCGGACGGCCTCTCTCAGGCTGAGAGTAGCTCCGGAGATAATCTCCGCTCTGTTCCTCCGCCATTCCATCCTTTAGGCCTCCTCTCTGTTTCATGTATCCGGATATTATCCTCTTCCTGAGGGGTATTTGCTTCCTGTTTTCTACTTCCGCTAATGATAATTTTCGGAAGTAGGGGACTTCTCCGGGCCGTTAGGAGTGAGACTCCTCCTCCTGAGGCTCCGGGAGATTGTATTCTTTCCTCAGTCCTTTTATAAAGTCTAAAAGCATGAGCTTTTCATCCCGGCTCAGTTCCCGGATTTGTTCCTCAAGCTCTTTTAGCGTCTGTTCCCGGTTCATTGTTTCTCTCCCTCCGCCTGTTCCCGCTGATAGTCCGCCATGAGCTTGTCAATGAGCTTATTAAGGGCTACAAGTTGCTCATGATTCAAGGTATATACAGCCTCTTTGAGCGTCTCAAGTTTTGCCTCCCGCTCCTCAGGTGTGTAAAGGGTAGCCATGATATCTCCTCTCTTTCTCCCGGGCGCTCCCGGGCCTATCCTGTGTGATCCGGCGGAGGCTCCCTTTTTTAGGGCCTCCGATTTCTCCGGTTTTACTTCTCTCCCTCATTCAGAAAAGCGTCTAGCTGTTTCTGTGTTACGCGCCAATATTTCCCCATCTTTACGGCCTTGAGCTTGCCCTCTTTGATATAGTTGTAAAGCGTCCTCTTTGTTACCTTGAGGAGTTCTACAAGCTCCTCTAATGTGTATACCTTCATTGTCTCCGCCATTGCCTTATACTCTCCTCTCATTTCCTCAGGGCGCTCCTCAGTAGCTCCCCTATCTCCTCATTCACAGATACTCCCTCCGCCTCAGCCCTTGCCTTTACAGCCTCATAGAGAGAGGGCTGTAGGAGGAGCTGTAGGCGGCGGGTTTTCGCCTCCGCTCTCTGAGGCGCTCTAGGAGCCTGTAGGAGGATAGTCTCCTCCGGGATCGGCTCCTGTTCCGGGGTTGATACTGTAGCGCGGCCTGATATCTTGAGGCGCTTTTTCCCGGTCTCCGGGTTCTCCGGAGCCTCCGCCTCCTCAGGTTCCGGCTCCGCGGATATAAACCTCATAGCGGGATTATCCGCGGCCCTCTTTTTCATCTTCTCAGCAAACTTGTTAGCCATTGTTCCCGGCCTCCTCTCCTATTATCTCCTGTATGAGGTTCCTGTAGTCCTTTGCCGCATTGCTCCGCGGGGAGAGGGTGAACACATCCCCCCGGAGGCCCTGAGACTCTCTGAGGGCGGAACATTGCCGGATACGGACATTATAGAGGCGGCTCCCTATACTCCGCGCGGCCTCCTCAAGCTCCCCCTCATAGTAGCGGGATACATTCGCCCTCCCGCTGTAGCGGGTTATAAGGATTCCGTCTACCTGTAGGCCCTTGTTAGTGTACGTTTTTACGGCCTCAAGAGTCCCGCTGATATCCCCTATAGACTCTTTGCTAAAATCATCCGCCTCTACAGGGAGGAGGGCCTTATCCGCGGCTGTGAGAGCGTTTATCATGATTATTCCTAGCGCGGGAGGGGTATCTATCACACAGTAGTCATAGCTCCCGGAGAGGGGCCTCAGAGCGTCCCGGAGGCGGTACTCTTTGCCTTTAGAGGTGAGAGCTTTCTCCTCATAGGCTCCCGCAAGCGCAAGGGAGGCGGCTATAATATCCCCGTTCTCTGTGTGCTGTACGGCCTCAGCGGCGGAGGCTCTCCCTGTGAGTACATCAAGGGTATTAGGGTATTCTCCGCTTGTATCCGCGTCTATGGTTTGGCTGAGGTTCCTCTGAGAGTCCATATCCACAAAAAGGACTCTAGCGGAGTGATACCTCCGGAGTCCGGCTCCTAGCGCGGCGGCGGTTGTGGTTTTCCCTACTCCGCCCTTTTGAGCTACTACAGCTATAGTTATCATCCGTCTCCCTCCCTGTTATCTGTAGTCCGCGGGTAGCTCTCCCGTGAGCTTTAGTATCCGGATAAAGGCCTCTACATCCCCCCGGAGCGCGGCCCTCATGAGCTGAGATACTCTCCTCTCCGCTCTGTTCCTGAGGGCCTCCTCAGTCCGCGGAGGGCGGCGGAGGGTGTGCCTCTTCCTGTAGGGCCTCCGCCACTTTGCTATATTCCCCGTCCCGGTCTCCTCCTCATATACACATCTGTATGTGTATGTGTATGTGTATATTCAGAAAATAGCCTTGCTCACAGCCTCCGCGCATCCGTTTTTAGCCTTTTCCAATGCGTGATTGTAAATCATGGTAGTAGCTATATTAGCGTGACGGGCGTACTCCTGAGCCTCCTCAAGGGTTGCTCCGTTCAAGAGGGAGAGCGTGACTCCTGTATGCCTCATAGAGTGAGCTGTGAGGCGGGAGGAGTTATATCCCGCGTCTACCATAGCGCCTTTACAGATTCCGGAGATTGAGCGGGTACTCATGCGGCCTCCCTTGCTATTATTGCTAGTAGAGGCAAAAAGCGGGGCGGAGGGATCGGACTCTCCCCGGGCCTTGAGGTAGGCCCTGATAGCTCTCTCTACAGGCTCAGATACCTTGACATATTCGGTCTTTTCGTCCCGGCCCTTGCCCTGTATATAGAGGACTGTCATATCTCCTAGAGTCCGGAGGTCTCCTATATCCGCGCGGGATACTTCAATAGTCCGGAGCGCTCCCGTGATCGTGAGGGCCACTATTGCATAGTCCCGGAGGCCTGTAGGGGTAGAGGTATCTATCCCGCGGAAAACATTCTTACATTGAGCGCTTGTGAGGTAGTCCTTTTTGTGTTCCCGGTCTAGTTTGGCTCCCTTCACATGAGCGGCTACATTCGGATATATCCGCTCCTGCTCCGTCCACTCAAAGAACAGGCGGGAGGCCGTGATATAGTTCTGTACAGTAGTAGGCTTGAGTCCCCGGGCCTTGAGGCTCTCCCTGTAGGAGATAATATCCTCCCGCTGAGGGTGAGTGATTCCATTCTCCGCAAAGTAGCGGAACATAGGGCGGAGGTTCCGGGTGTAGGTCTCCGCGCTCTTTTCCCTCACATCCGCAAAGGATACAAAGCGGAGGTAGGTAGCCTCAGATATCCCGGCCTGAGGGGCCGTGATTGCTCCCTGTTCTACTCTGATAATCTCGCTCATGATTCCGGCCTCCTATTGTGTGTATACACATCTGTATGTGTATGTGTAGGTTCTCCCTACAATGATATTATAGCGCCTCCCCTTCATGCTGTCAACAATTATTTTCATATATTTTCATATATTTTCTTGACAATTCATATACCATTGTGTTATACTAAGTACGGTGGAGGAGGGGCCTCTTTTAGCGGGGGCCGGACTCAGGAAAAGCTCAGGGCGGAGGGAGAGCCTCCGTCCTTTTCGTTTTGGGAGGAATACCCCCCCCCTAAAATTTTTGAAGTCCCGCGCTGTAAACTCCTCAGCCCTTCCCGGTGTATGTTTCCCTTACTCATACTTTCCGCTGAGGGGGGG
>Ga0326511_10003653_pt1 | contig 12370 bp, 5 predicted proteins | sample 0_2496_0518_D_FD_203701 | JGI IMG/M metagenome (GOLD analysis project Ga0326511, IMG submission 203701) | Bovine rumen microbial communities from UC Davis, California, United States - 0_2496_0518 | ecosystem: Host-associated > Mammals > Digestive system > Stomach > Rumen | place: USA: California...
AGACTTATTACCACCTTTAGTAAGAAAGGATGAAGTCAGATTCGAATACAATCAGAAGAAATGGAGTTGGGGTAGAGTAAGCTGTACTATATTTGCTGCTATGTGAATGTACTCAGACTTAACTAATTATGAGTTTAGTGAGAAAGAAGCTAAAGAGATAGATGATAGTAGTTATAATAATCCAGAATATACTCACATAAGGACTAGATGACATTGATGGTATGTAAAAGATGCAGTAGATTGTGTAAGGAAGTATGTAAACAACAGAGAAGACTTAGTAAAAAAGTATTGAAAAGTGGCTTCATACCGTATCTCAAAATACGATGATGATATTATAGAAGACTGTATTGATAAATTATACACAATAGACTGAAATATGTGTCCTACAGCAGAATACATAACAGATTATACAGCTGACTGAATGCTAGATGGTACAAAATTCTGAACTAATACTAACTGACATAGTCTATGTGTAATTAAGAAAGATGGACAAAGGAGTGTTAAAGATAACTACAAAGGTAGTAAATATAATATCTACTGACTAAAAAATAAATTAAGTCAGATTACAAACTTTTGAACATATTTCTATGTATATACAATAGTAGGAGAGAATTTAGAAGAAATAAAAAGGCTGAATGAGTTTAAGTCAGCTTTATTAGTTGCTATTGAACAAAACAGTAAGCTACGACATCTTACTAATGATACTAACTATCAATCTATACTCCATTATACTAATGATAAGCATAGAGCTAAGATAAAAGATATAGATAACGAGTTAAAAAAGTATTCTTAGAATCAGATTTATTTCTTAACTGATATATAATGCCTTGTTGAAGAGGAGGGAAAAGAAAGTAAAAAAAAGGAGGATTAAGTTCCTCCTTTTTATTATTCTTCTAAATATCTATGATTAGTTATATCTATTGCATCATCATCGAATATTACATAAGCCTCTCAATCTCTACCTCAGTAATAATGTATTCAGTCATATCAGATAGATTTTAATGCTTCACTTGCAGGTTTAGGTCATCATAGAAAATGAGATAGGTAGTTGTATAATTGTCTTCAATCTTTTATCTGTAACATAGAGAATTTATCGAACCTTCATGTTCTCTCCATCTCTTGATATATTCAAGCTTCTCTTAGCCATTTATCATGTTTAGAAGACATACTTCAGAACCAACTTAGTTCATCTCTTATAGCTTCCTTGATTTCGTATCACTCCTCTAATCTTTCGCTTACTCATTCTACAAATCTATCAGCAATGTCATTCGCATACTTATAATCTTTCTGCATTGCTTCTCATATTTTTCTAACATCTTCTAATGTTGCGTCCTTTATAGGTTTTAATCATTCATTTTGTTTATCATATATCCTTTCGAATATTTTATATGCTTGGTCTGTAGTTATATCTCATGATTCTTCCAAATAGTTACTTCATGTAGGAGTATTCTTCTTAATTGGGTCTGGTATCTCTACTTCATACAAATTACGTCAGTTCTTTAATTCTATATCTTCTTCTTTTATTCAATCCATGACTTCCAACGCCTTCTTCCATAAATGGTTATCAGCGGTTTTAGTCCACTCAGTTAACCATCTTTTTAATTTTGACTTAGCTTCATCAAAAGTAAGTCATCATTTCATATCCTCTATTATAGATTGAGCTGCATATATTTCTCACATTCTGTCAGTGTAATCCTTTTCTGTTCTTGCTAATCTACCATATTCTGAAGACAGGTCAGCTTGATGTTCTCATTTGTACAGTCAACTAGACTTACCCATATTAGCATAATGTTTTCATGTCCTCTCTTCTATTGCTATGTAATGTCCCCATCAGTGTGCCTGTGCTCACTCTCACTCTCACATGTGGCTACTATCGAACTTATCAAAGCTAGCAGGACTTCAATGGTATCAACGTTTATCTGAGTTCTCGGATAATTCAACATCTTTAATTCACACAGTCTTTCAGTCTTTTAGTATTCAGACCTTCATTCATCTTACATTTCATACTCAAGGTATAGATAATACAACTTTTCTTCTAACTAAATCAGATATTTCTTGTAGAGTTCAATCGTACAACTCTCATTTAGCTCTTGCAATATTTACTTTTCATAGCCACTTAGCGTACATCGTGCTTATTTTTCTAGGGAACATCTCTCAGTCCATAGATACAAGTCACTTTCACTGTATATCGCTATAGAAAGCCTCTCATCGCCTAGCTAATATTTCCCACGCATATTCGGTGTATCACTTATCAGAAGACACATCTTCTCAATGCCAAGCCCACTTATCTATTTCTTTAAATATTTCAGCGAAATCCCATATTAGCTCTGCTCTAGTATCTATATTCTTAGGTCTTTCCCTGTTCTTAATCTGATTAGCGATAGTAGATAACTTTACCTCACTTCATGTAAGCTCTTTTCATAAGAAATAGTCAGAATAATGTGTAAGCTCATGGTATGGCGTAAATCACTCCTTACCAAATGTAAGTGTGTTTGTTGGTCTCCAATATCTTCATAGCACATCTTCTGGTAGTTCAGACAGCAAAGCATAAATTATAGATAAGTCTTGAGTATTTTTGTTTCAGTTGTATGCCTGTCTAGCCATCGCTAACGATTTGTTAAACAAATCTTCTATATCGTTTGATACATGGCTATCAACACCCTTAAATGTATCATCTATGTATTTTTTAATGTCTGCTTTTGTCTTAAAGTTCTTATTAAACTCTTTGTAGTTCTTTAATCAATCCCATCATTTCTCATCTGTTAATTTATATCATGTATTATCTTTAATAAATTCGTTCCTATATTCTGCAGCCTCTCTGTATGAGTTAAACCATTTTATATGAGATAATCTCTCATCTATGTTATATCAACCAATGTTTTGTCTGATTGTATCTACTGCGTCTCAATTATGTGCTAAGTAATATTTTTTACCATCTCACCATCATGCTTTAGATAGTGGATAGAATCAGAACATTCTTAGTTTTTCTATTAATCACACAGAATTATAATCGACATCTATTTTATTTGCTCACTGTTCTATTGCGTGTAACAGCAATTCGTCTGCTGCTCATTTTGGTGCATTTTCAGACTGTACAAACTCTACTATATTTCAGTCTGAGTCTATACTTATAGCAGCGTCTCTGCTGCTGTTAGTAAAAGTCCTGTATCATCATCTCTCAGAAGGAGAAGATAAGCTGTATTTACTATTACCTAATAAGTTATCAATTAGTTGATAGGCATCATTTACATCTCATATTTCTATAATTTCTTTGCCCACTCAATCTGTTCCTTCAGATGTTCATAGCTGATTCACTCATTCTCAGCTTCCTCCTTTATTTCCTCATCAGTTCGCTCAGTCATTGGCTTTGGCTTTACCTGTGGCTTCTCATCAGGATAGCTCTCATAATCCTCATTCTCAAGGATTTCCTCATTCAGTACTTCATCCATTGTTAGTTGGGTTAGTAGGTAAATTTGTATTATTTATATCTGTTGGCTCTCAATTGTCAAGTCAATCAAACAATCAAGGTTGTTGGACATCTGTTATTGTATCTTGGTCTTGTCTAATAATATCTGCTAGCTTCTCTACTACCTTTCATTCTTCTGGTGTTAATTCTCTTCAGTTAGCTAGTTTGTTTGCTATCTGTGATAGCTTAGCTTGTGCTTCTGGAGATAAATTAGCTAAAATCTGATTAATAGCTTCAGATGTATTTATATCTTTAATTAAGTTAGACTCCTTCAACTGTTCGATTATAGCTCTTAATAAGAATTGTGGACTGGCTGTTTCTCTAATGTTGCCAAGTCATAGTTCTCAATAAGTAGGTCAGTCTCAGTATGTAGCCATAAATCATCTATCTCATGCTGATACTCCTCATTGAGTTATATTCTCTGGTAATCTATTCTGCATAGCTTTAGTAGCTTCCTCTACTTTCAGATTCCATTTAGCTATCCATTCCTCTAACATTCTTCTCTGTTCTGCTTCATCCTGTATTTTCTTAATCTTATCAAAGTCTATTTTAATCTGATTTCTTTCTTTGTCAGTCTTTCATTTTAAGAGTTTACTTAGGATTCCATTCTGTATCTTAGTGTTCTTCATAGACTGCTGTAACAATAGTATTGGTCGTGCAGATGGATTAGCAAGAGTACCTGCTATGAACATTAAGTCTTTCATAGACAAAGCATTATTTGCAGCCTCTCACGCAGCTTGTCTTGTAGTAGCTTCTATAATATGGTATGTAGCTGCTATCTCTCTGTTCAACTCCCTTAACTGAGGTATTCAGTTTTCGTCTGCGATTCTCTCTAAAGCCTCTCTTACTTTAGTATACATATTATTATTCCTCTGAGTAGTTCATGCCACATCAGTTCAATCAAATTTAAGAGGGAAATTATATCAGAATCGTTGTCTTATATAGTCTATGTCTGCAGGGGTTAGTCCTCATTGTTCATTCTTTAATGCTAAGTTCTGGAACTTTCATAAGTCTTCAGATTTGGTATACTCAGCCCTCTCCAATACGTCTGCTAACATATCGTCAACTTCTGGAAGTTTATATCTTTGAGTAACAAGTCATAAGGCTTTAGATTTTTGTCATTGAACATAGTCTATATAACTCTGGAGTTTACCAATGTTTGTATCGTATGTTTCGTTGAATCATCTTTGAGCCATCCATGTTCAGTAGTCTGTTCAGTATCTATTAGAGAACTTAACGGCAGAGGTTTTATTCATTTTATTCCAATCTCTCAATAGGCTAGTTCATACTTGCGTTTTAGTTCTATTGACAAATCATTCTGGTTGTGTATTATTAGTGCTAGTTTTACTACCACCTTCTACTCATGTCGTTCGCCCTCATCATGACGTTCATCATTGTTGCGTATCGAATCATACGTAATCCAAATTAGTCCCATTAGGGTTATTAAATTTCTCTTTAACACCTTCTTTGAATCATTCCCAGAACTCTTTAGCAACCCTTCCTCTATATCAAGGGTTATAATTTTCAGTTTCAACGAATGTTCAGTCTTCTCTTTCTGTCCATCATTTTGTTTTAGAGAAATTTTCAAAATCTGCTTGTACCTTAGCGTATTCAGCTCATTTATTAAGTCAATTCTGAACCATCTCTTTTGTTGTCCTTATATAAGGTTCAGCTTTAGCACTTAGTTTAGCACCTCATGCTTTCGCAGCCTTACCTGTAATAATCATTGCTAATCAAGTAGACACTTTATCTTTAGAGTCATCACTTAATAGATTATATCAAGCCCTAATTCAAGGCAGACTTAATGTTTCATCTACTAATTTTGATATTGTTCAAATCGTAAGTCATCATATTTTTTCTCATGGTTCAGTAGATAATGCTGCAGTAATAGGCAATGCTCAAGGCACTAATCCTACTGCTCATAATACTCATTGTCAAGCACCATAAGCAGTATCTATAATCTTATCTACTATAGTTTCTTCTCTATCTTTATCGTAGAAGTCCCAATCTGTATCGTATCACTTTACTACCTTATCGTAAAGTGTTTTTACTTTTGATTCAGATTCGTCTACTATTCAAGACACTCATTTAGCAGCAGTATCTAATCAGTTAATTATGTTACCTAAAGTAAGATTAGCGAATCTATCTGCAAAATTCATATTTCAATTTTGAGCATCTTCTGCAAATCACAAATCTTCATTCCACCATTTAGCCACTTTTCAGATAGGATTAGATATATACCTATCTATAAAATCTGATACTCCATTGTTGGCATTATTATAATAATATGCGTCTTTATCTGCATAGTCTTTATACTTCATTAATCATGTAGCATTTGGGTCTGCTAATTTATAAGAGTTCTCTAATAGCTCTTTACTAGCCATAAATCAGTATCACTCGTTTTTGTATTTCAACATCTGGTTATACTGATTTTTAGTTAGGCTATTTAGATAGTTCTGTTTATCTGTATCTGACATTACAGGGTCTATTCTACTTCACAATCAGATTTCTACTTCTTTGTTTAATGCTTCAGCTCTCATAGCATTTGAATCGTATTCTTGATTGCGTCTTTCTGTAGGATTCAATATGTCCATTCAAGGCATATTAGTCTGATTAGTATTAGCGAACATATTGAATCAAGGGGTTTCATTCATCATGGCTTGCTGTGCTTTTTCATTTCACATTCAAGCCAATAATGAATTCTTATATCATTGTAAACTTCAAGCCATTGTTTATTTGATATTTATATAAATTAGTTAGCCCATATTTCTCTTACTGTAGAATCTTGAAATATAGGTCTATACTCACTTAATTTTCATCATGCCTTTATGAATTTTGTACTGATTATATCATCCCAAACTCATAGCTTTCATTGCTTAACATACATACTTTCTCATGCTTGTGGCAATAAGTATGAAAAGTTAGTAGCCCACTCTGAAGAACTAATTGCAGCTCATGATTCATCACGTAGCTTAGCTTCAATTAATCTCTGTAAAGACATCAGAGCCAAGTATGAGTCATCTCCTCACGCTAACCTTTCAGCTTTGTTATTTAATGCTTTAGTGAATGCGTCTAAGAAGTTTTCTCACTTATCAGCATTAGAGAATTTTTTATTTTTGAAATCGGTTAAGATTAATGCCAAATCTCAACTTTCTACTAGAGCATCAAGCTGTCAGTTGTTTGCTATCCTATATAGAGTGTCATACATTTCCATAGCTATAGGTAGTGCGTTTCTCTGAGTGGCAGAGAGGCTAGAATCTGTAGATATTCTTTCGAATGCAGAAGCCATTGGAGTATTAAAAGTATCAAACTGATAATTACCACTTAAAGCACCCTGTGCTACCATATCCTTATATGGATTCCAGAATCATTTTAGTCATTTTGCTTGTAAGTCTGATAGCTTAGCTGTTGTAGAATATACCATTTCGTCTCCATCTTTATTACTCCATAATAGGTCTACTATTCATGTAGATGGGTCATAACCTGTCACCAACATTGTATGTCAGTACTTACTATCGTAAGCTCATCCTACACCTATAGCGACACTTCATACTTCTGGCACAAATGAATTTATATATCAGAGTTTTTCTTCTGCTGTAGTCCATCATCTACCACCTTCTCATGTCATTCTAAGTCAAGTAGTAGCTTCAGTAAAGTTATCTGTGAATGTTTCACACTGTCCACCACTTACATTATATTTGTACCCATTACCTGTTTTTGTAGCTCATCATGCTGTGTATATAGACATATAACCTTGTAAAGCTGAGTTTACATCATTGTTATAATTCATAAGAGCAGTAGCATCTGATAATTGAGTTATAGTTCAGTCTCCGTTCATTTGATAAGCCTTACCATCTACCCATTTGATAGAGTTCATTTTTAATTGTTGACTTTGATAGTATCTAGTCCAATTATCATTGCTTACTCATTGTTGGTATTGTAAGTATTTAAGATTCATTTCCTCTTTCCATTGTGCGTTACTTACCTCAAATTTAAGTAAGTCTAAAGCTGTATTTTGTCTACTCTCTAATTTGTTAATTTCAGATTGATATTGCTGTCTTCTATTTGCCATATAAGCACTAACAATATACTGAGGGACATCTCACCTGAATGCTGCATTAGCTTCTTTCTCTAGGTTGTTTAGCTTTTCTTCATATTCGGCTATTTGTTTATCAATGTTTAGTATTTCTTGAGTAGCAGTAGTAGCTACTTGGTTATTAGCCATAGCATTACTTATTTTTGTAATAATCTGAGAAGTCTGTAATGGAGAAGAAGAAACTCATTCAGCCCATGTATTTACTCAGTTATTAGTAGTAGAAATGGCAGTACCTGTAACATTAGGTCAAGCCGTTCATGTAGCTATAGCATTTGCTGTCTCTCAATTTTGTATCTTTTTTAACTCAGCTTGAATCTCTTTATATCTTTCTGGTGCATATTGCATTAAATCTCTCATAGCCATATCGTCAAATGGGTTGAATCATGAAGACATAGCTGTAGCAATATCACGTGGGTCTATAGATAACATAGTTTTTACTGTGTCTATCCTGCTTTGTGTAGCAGCTGCATATACGCTATTAGCATCTTCTAAAGTCTTAATAGACGTATTTCTATCTGCTGTAACTTTACCATACAACTCTCATGCTGTAGACTGATTCAAATCAGCACTCATATTCTGCATAACTGAGTTGTTATAAGACTCACTGTTCTGTCATTGTTGTGTTTGGCTTTCATTAGTCGTTCAAAACTCATCTGGTGTTACTGTAGGCTCAGTTTGTGTATTATTTTGGTTAGAAACATTAGGTTGTACCGTTGTGTTATTTCATTTAACAGGTGCAGGATTTACTGGCTGAGTGTTTGTTCACCCTGCAACAGTTGGCTGTTTTAATTCTCACAGTCTACTTGTTCTTTCTGCAACTTTATTTCAAGTGTTATTAGTCAATGGTTGATTTAGTGTTGGTCTCTGTCATTCTGGTAATCCAACTACATGTCATGTGTTCTGTAAAGCATTATAGTGTCATTGCTGATTGTCAGCTTGACTAACAGCTCTATCGAATCCGTAATTCCATCCTCATGCAGTTTCCTCAAATGCGTCTTTTGGTCTGATTTCTTTAGTAGGTGTGAAAAAATCTTTCATATTTTTTCATGTCTGTTTAAGTTCTTGTCATGCCTGCTTCCAGTCTAAAGCTGTATTCTGTAGATTATTCTTTACATAACCATACACATCTTGCCCAAGAGAAGTAGGGTTTTTATAATTACTCTGATACTCAGCAGGTTTAGTACTTTGATATTGATTAGGGTCTGCAACTAACTTATTGTTTGGCTGCATAACTCATGGAGTAACCATTGGCGTACTCTTATTGATTTGTGTGTTCTCTTTTTTTAGTTGCACCATTTATTTAATATTTAAGAGGTAAATCTGTATAATTAATCTGTACAAAGTTTGAATGAGTCTGATATACTAGCTCATTAGGATTCTGGTCTTTTTCATTGTCTATACATTTAAGTACCAATACGTCCTTCTTATTTAAGTTCCTTTCGTTATATCCAAAGGCAGTCATTTTCTGCATTATGTCTCATAACTTAAAGCTGACTGTACATGAGCCACTTCACTCTGATGTACTCACTGAGAACGTCTTACTAAATTGTCATTCCCAATCGAATACTGCGATAGGTGTTCATGTCTGTGGATATGGACTTGTAGGGTCTCACGTATATTTATACCAATCTAGGAAACAGTACACTTTCTTTGAATCTGGCTGTAGTAATATTTCTTCCTTATGAAACATTACATAGTGTCAATCTTTATTAATTTTGAACGCCATCATTGCGTCGTTTCAGAATAGCTGTGCTATGTCTTGGTCTTCCTGACTTAGATGAGGGTCTCATAGCCATGTCACATATCCTCATTCTTCCTGTAATGTCATTGCAGCAGTAGGGGAGGAGTTGTCTCACGGATTAACCTGTCTCTCTGGATTAGTCCTATAATCTGGTTGAAAGGACATTTTCGCTCGATTCTTATACTGGACTTCTATTGTCTCACATTGTTCCCCTACAATTAGCTTAGCTCATGCTTTATCGTTATAATATTTCCCACTAAAGATTAATGTGTCTCTAAGCTGTATGAACTGGTCGTATGTAGAATGTGCCTCATTATTAGAAATAGGATACTCTCATGGAGTAGCTAAGTAATCATGCTGTCAATCATACTGTGTTCGTTCCATCTTTAATTTATATCATAAACATTATTAACTTTGTCTTTTGTATGGTATTTAATATCTATCTGCCTCACTATTGGTGTAGCGTGTGTAGATGAGTTCTGCTGTATAACTATTGCATAAGTAATAGTCTGCCAATCAAACTTGAAACTTGAAACACTACCACTACCCATATCGTTAAACAGATTTGATTTCTCTGTTCTTGTGTTCTTGTTAGTGCTATCTATGTGCATTACATGATACCATCAGTGTCACTCTGTGAATGTACTTGTTGAATCCCATGTATTATTCGGACTTACATATATATCTATAGTTCATGTGTTGCTTCATACTGAATTAGCAGGGTTAAGTTCATAATTAAGTCTGACTTCATCTAACATTTTAGTTATAGTACCTCACTCCTTTCATTCATATTCCCTAGAGATTAGTACTCATTTATATGTGTTGTCATATCAGTCTTTACCTGTGTCATAACATCTTATTTTCCAACATCAGTTAGAATCTGATACATATAGGTATCATTGATTATAACACACTCAATAAGGCTGAACGCCATTAGTAAGCGAACTTATATCTTTATTTTGGTCTCTCATGTGCCATTTCATATATCCTTTATCGTATCCTTGTGGATTATACTTGAATTGGAATAATCCATAAGCGTCTGCTATATAAAATCTTCACATATTATACGCAGCTTCTAGGCTACAAGGTCATACGAAATATGGTGCTTTATAGTTTACATCTAATGGGTCTAATCATCATCTTACATGGAATAACTCTAATGGAGTATTTCATACCATCTTATACAGAGTTACAAATCAGTCTGTTCAATCTATACTGGCTGTATAATAATCTATTCAGTTTATAGGGTAAACTCTAGTTACTCTCACTCCTGTTAAGTCTATAACATTGTATACAAATGTACTCCTTAGGTTGTTATTACCTTGATAATAATAAACCTTTGTATTCCATCATTCATCTACTACCCATATCTTGAGATATTCGAATGTACAAGTCATAGCAACTATTGTACTTCATGCTTCAAAATCCATAACCTTTTTCCATCATGTTCTACCTGCAAATACAGCAGATTCTCATACAACTCATTTATCTAATTCTGGATAATATACCCATACCTCTGCAGATGGACTCTGTACAGCTACTACCAACCTTGTATTGTTATAGTTTAATATAGCTGTAACCTCTCCGTTCATACTTCCTGCAGCTCATTCTCAGTGGATTGCAGTGTCTGGATTAGATATATCTTCATCTGTATAGTCTAGATGGTCGCATGGTGCGAATACCTGCTCACTTCACGCTCATGTATTACTAATACGTGAAAGTCACGTAAATCATTGTGGAGTACTTATTCAATACCAAAAATAATCTTGAAATACTACTCATGGACATACTCTATTATTAGTATTTGGTTTCTCTCATTTAGATTGTCATGTACCAAAGTTATTATGGTCGAATATTATAGGTCTAGCTTCTCAGTCTACTCTTAATGCCATTACTCAATTCGAACCACAACTAACTAATTGACATTTAGGACAGAATCAGCTAGCATAAGTAGCTTTTTGTGCTAGTTTTATACCGTGCATTTCATCATCTGCATTAATATTAGCAGCGTACTGAAAACTATGTTCTAGTCAGTAGTAAACATCTTGTGATGTTCAATCAGTCCAACTTACTTGGCTAATTAATCATGTGCTTCTTTTTTCTCCTACTGCCATCTAGTTTATTAGTAATGATAAAAGTATCTTAAATCTGCAAATCATTCATCGACTGGTCTCTTATCCTTGTTTAATCAGTATATGTTATCATGTAATGTAGATTCGAATTGTTGGTAATACCATTGTGCTTGTTCTGGATTCTCAGCTTGATAAAGTCTGAATGTGATATAGTCTTCTATTGCATCGAAAAAGTATCGTGGTAAATTCAGAGTATTTAGGTTAGTATTCATAGAAATACTATCTACATCCTCTATATAGTTATAGTTTAAGAATATTCAGTTCTCTACATCCTGTGTAGGTGTAGGATATATCTTGATTGTGTCTTTATCGACAAAAGTATATCTAGGGAATCTTCTAGATATTCTTCACCACACCATAGGTTCTCATCTTTGTCTACCTCATTGTGCTACTAACTTATTATTCTCATCGTAAGTGTTGTTAGTAGGTCTAATGTTATAATCACTCAGATTTATTGGTTTACATACTCTATATAATGGATTTCAGTTCTTATCTGTAGCATAGGCTACTCTTAGTTGAATAATACTATAGAAATCTGGTTTTCAACTCTCTCATAATGGTAATGAATATGTAGCTTGGTCTTTAGTTATATCTTGAATAACTGATGAAGTATTCTGCTGTCCAGATACATACTCCATTATCATTTTCTGAAAGATTAACATTCCTTTCTTAAACCACGCTAACCATACTTGCTGATTAACCTGTGTATCTCACCTTAATTCTTCTAAACACCAATTACTATACATATTTGATATAGTTGCCATCTACTGCTTTTTAAGAGATAAATAAGTCTGTTTATTCTATGGAGTGAGTTTCCCCACCCCATATATATAAGCAAACTAACTAGATTAGTTTAAGTCTTCTTGCCACTTGTAGTCAGTTCCTGCTCTTGATTCGATTCTTACGATGAATAAGTCGTTAAGAACAGCACATCC
>Ga0326511_10003654_pt1 | contig 12370 bp, 10 predicted proteins | sample 0_2496_0518_D_FD_203701 | JGI IMG/M metagenome (GOLD analysis project Ga0326511, IMG submission 203701) | Bovine rumen microbial communities from UC Davis, California, United States - 0_2496_0518 | ecosystem: Host-associated > Mammals > Digestive system > Stomach > Rumen | place: USA...
CTTTTACTGCTGCTACCTTGAAAGTACCACGAATGTTATTGAGTATAATTGTTGTAAGTGCCTCACCCTCAACGTCCTCAGCAATAATAACGAGCTTTTTGCCCATTTTTACAATCTGTTCGAGGAGCGGGAGTATATCCTGAATTGAAGAAATTTTCTTGTCTGTTATGAGTACATAAGCGTCATCGTAAACAGCTTCCATTTTATCTGCATCAGTTACCATATAGGGTGAAATATAACCTCTGTCGAACTGCATACCCTCTACTACTTCACTGTATGTTTCAGCGGTCTTGCTTTCTTCAATAGTAATAACACCGTCTGATGTAACTTTTTCCATAGCCTCTGCAATGAGTTTGCCTACGTTTTCATCTGCTGATGATACTGTACCGACTCTTGCAATATCGTCTGAACCTGATACTTCCTTTGAGTTTTCTACGATTGCTTTTACTGCTGTATCTACTGCCTTTGCAATACCCTTTTTGAGTATCATGGGATTTGCACCTGCTGCAATATTCTTCATTCCCTCACGTACAATGGTCTGTGCGAGGAGAGTAGCAGTAGTAGTACCATCACCTGCTGCATCGTTAGTTTTTGTAGCAACTTCCTTTACAAGCTGAGCGCCCATATTTTCAAAAGCATCTTCAAGTTCGATGTCCTTTGCAATAGTAACACCGTCATTTGTTATAAGCGGAGCACCGAATTTCTTGTCAAGAACTACGTTTCTGCCCTTGGGTCCCATTGTTATTCTTACTGTATCAGCGAGCTTGTCAATACCTGCTTGAAGTGCCTTTCTTGCGTCTTCACCGTATTTAATATCTTTTGCCATAAAAGTAAATCTCCTTTAATATATATTTATAAATCAGTCAACAACTGCGAGAATGTCTTCCATCTTAACAATGATGTACTCTTCACCCTCAACTTTTACGTTAGTACCCGAATACTTTGAGATAAGTACCTTGTCACCCTTTTTTACTTCCATTTTTACCTCTGATGTTCCCGGACCTGCTTCGATAACCTCAGCAATTTCAGGCTTTTCCTTTGCTGAACCTGAAAGAATGATACCGCCCTTAGTGGTTTCCTCTGCTTCTGTCATTTTGAGAACTACTCTGTCCTGTAAAGGTTTGATAGTCATAATATATAACCTCCATTTAGTTTCGTTAGCTTTTTAGCACTCTCTCTCTTTGAGTGCTAATTATATTTTACCACGATTTTCTAATAAATCAAGTATATTCCCGAAACTTTCACAATTTTTGTAAATAAGCACAATTTGCACTTTAATAATCTGCCGTTATATGTGCGTTATGCACAATTAATATTTATACAAGTGATTGAATGGTGTTAGTCCATACATTAGACCTCTTGCGAAATTAAAATTACGTGAGTTCGACAAATTATAAATTTATGTAAATTTGTGGGCTAACACAGTTCGTCCCTACAAAAAATCTTCGCAATAATTATTAAAAAATAGGGATTCCAAAGGGAACTTGTTCCCTTTGCCATGAGTACACAATGCACTTGATACAAACGAACGAAAAAATTTTTGATTTTTGAGTGAGTGTGTCAATCCTTAAAGCATTGCGTACTCGAAATTAAAATAAGGGTTCGGGGGACAGCGTCCCCCGACATTGAATATCGCTGAAATCTCACTAAAAATTTTCGTTTTCATCGTAAAATACGTTATAGGTGACTTCCCTGTGACTGTAAGTACTCAGTACAAGCCCTATTATAGCGTACATACTTACCATTGCAGTACCTCCTGCACTTAAAAACGGCAAAGGTACTCCTATAACAGGTGCTACTTTAAGTACCATTCCTATATTCATAATGCAGTGTGAGAATACAAGTCCGAATGCCCCCATGCAGATAAATCTTCCGAGCCTGTCACGGGATACTCTGCTGTCAGCAAATATTTTAAGGCATATATATGCGAGAATTATTATAAGTCCTACTGAACCTACAAAGCCGAATACCTGTCCTGCGTAGGTAAAAATAAAGTCATTGTGTATTTCGGGTACTGATACATAGTTTTCCTTGTCGCCAAAGAGTCCCTTTCCGAAAATTCCGCCTGACCTGAGTGCAGAAATACCCAAATCCTGCTGATACTCTATATAATCAGGGTCTGTACCGGGGTGAAAGAGTATGAGTATACGTTTTTTGTGGAAGTCACTCAGTACGAAAAACCACATCATTGCTACTCCGCCTGCAATCAGGAAAGGAGCAGTAATCAGGTATTTCCATGAAATTCTCGCTGAAATCATCATTGATGCGAATATAGCTCCGAATACTATTGCAGTTCCGTAGTCACCCTGCAAGCCTACTATTCCGAGGGGTATCATAGCGTGAAGGCAAAGCAGAATCATGTGAACAGGCTTATTCATATACTCCTCATCTTTGGAAAGGTGGTAGGAGAAAGTAAGTATGAATACAAGTTTAAGTACCTCTGACGGCTGAAACTGTACAAATCCGAGGTTAAGCCATGCCTGGTCGTCTGCTCCCTCACGCTTGTAGCCCAGAGAGGTAAAAGTAAGACCTACAAGTACAAGTGCCACGGGTGCGAATATAAACCAGAATTTTACTAATTTTCTGTAATCAATGTACGAAATGAAAACTGATGTCCCTACTCCTATTATCATTGAAAAAAGCTGTGTATGCCAGTAACTCGCTCCTACTCCTTCAAGTACACCGTTTTCGTGTATGGAGTATATAAGGAGTGTACTTATAACCGAACAAAGTGTGACCGCAAAAAGCAGTCCGCTGTCAATACTGTGCTTGCCTGACGGCAGTTTTTTAAATACCGATTTCATTGTTGCTCCTTTTTTCTCTTTAATGTCAGCCCCAGTACCTGCGGTCAAGCGTTCTGTACTGAGATGCTGATGCAATATGCTTTTTCTTTATTACTTCACTGCCGTTAAGGTCAGCTATTGTCCTTGCTACTTTCATTATTCTGTTGTAAGCCCTCGCACTCATTCCAAGTTTCTCAAATACTTTCCTGAAATACTCCTCTGCACCGTCTTCAAGCGGACAAAATTCCTGTAACTTGTCAGGCGGAATAAGTGCATTGCAGTTTACGTCAAGACCCCTGAAACGCTCCTCCTGTATCTTTCTCGCACTCATTACTCTCTTTCTTATCTCCGATGACGGTTCTTCATCAGCTTTTGATGAGAGGTCAGCAAATTCAACAGGTGCTACTTCAATATGGAGGTCAAACCTGTCGAGCAAAGGTCCTGACACTTTCGACAAGTACGCTGATACCTTGTTCTGACTGCAAGTACACTTCCTTTTGGGGTGACCGTAGTAACCGCACGGACATGGATTCATTGCACCTATAAGCATTATTACTGACGGGTAAGTTACTGTACCCGATGCCCTCGAAATAGTAACTTTACCGTCTTCAAGAGGCTGTCTCAGTATATCGAGTGTATGCTTGTCAAACTCAGCAAGTTCATCAAGAAAAAGAAGTCCGTTATGGGCAAGTGAAACTTCACCGGGGTGAGGAACAGTACCTCCGCCTACAAGTCCCGCAGTAGAAATAGTATGGTGAGGCGAGCGGAATGGTCTTTTTGTTATTATTGGCATTTCAGGAGTAAGTAAACCTGATATTGAGTGAATTTTTGTAGTTTCAAGCGACTCGTCAAAGGTAAGAGGCGGAAGTATTGAGGGCATTCTCTTTGCAAGCATACTCTTACCGCTTCCCGGCGAACCTATAAGCAGTGCATTATGACCTCCTGCCGCTGCTATTTCGAGTGCTTTCTTTGCTGACTGCTGTCCCCTTACGTCTGAAAAGTCAGAAGTTTCATTGTAAAGTGTCTCCGGAAGCTCGTACCGCTTACATGGACTTAGCTTCTCCTCACCCCTGAAATGCTTTATAAGCTGTTCGGAATTTTTTACCGCATATATCTCTATTCCCTCTATTACTGATGCCTCGTCCGCATTTTCAAAGGGTACAAATACCGCCCTCATTCCAAGTTCCTTTGCAAGAATTATCATAGGCAGTACACCGTTTATACGCCTTATATCTCCATTAAGCGATATTTCTCCTATAAATGCAGTATCCTCGTCAGGTACTCTTGCAAGTCCGAGTCCGCAGACTATTGCCATGAATATAGCCATATCGTGTACCGAACCGCTTTTTTTAGTGTCAGCAGGTGCGAGATTTATCATCACTGATGCAATAGGAAAATTTATACAGCACGCTCTCAGTGCAGAACGTATCCTCTCTCGGCTTTCCCTTACTACTGCATCAGGAAGTCCTACTATATCGAAGTGCGGAGCTCCTCTGCTTATGTCTATTTCAACATCTACCTTAAATGCGTTAAGACCAAACAGCCCAAGACTTGCTATTTTTGAAAACAATAAAATTCCACCTTTCAATTTTTTACTTCTTGTTGTTGGGGGACTTTGTCCCCCACCCCCTGCCAAAGGGTGCAAAGCACCCTTTGGAATCCCTATTTTATACCCTTTTTTATTAGTATATCACTTTTTTCATTAAATGTAAACTGATAATTCCTTTGTTTTTACATTATTTTCATAACTCATAAAAAATGCAAATTTTTAAAAATTGGGATTCCAAAGGAGTTCTATGCACCCTGTAAGGGGGTATGGGGGACAGAGTCCCCCAACAAATTTACAAGCCTTTATCAAACAGGGTTAAAAGCTGAATTTCCTGTGAAACTCCTGTGAAAATCTTGACTTTTTTATCTCAATGTGATATAATTTGTTTTAAAGGTATTCAAATTCGAGGAGGGAATTTCAAATGGACAAAAAATCTGTGGACTATCCTAAAAAGGTCTTTGGTACAAGCATGGCTGTCGTATGTGCATTATTCGTTGCAATAACTTCTATTCTCTTTGTAGTTTATAAGAGTTGGAGTTCAAAACTTGAATACGAAAAGTGGAAAGACTATGACGAATGCGGAATTTAATTGAGTTTAATTCTTTCAGATGATAGAAAAAGGCTGTTGTATGAAAATACAACAGCCCTTTTTCATGCCTGTTCTTCTTTTTTTATCCTGAATATCACTCTCAGTATGCCCGAAAGTATCTTGGGACTCCTTATTACTACTACTTTCACTATGTATCACCCCTGACTTATAATATACCTTATTATATTCATCATGGTGATTTCTGTGATTACTTTTCCGAAAATACTATCAGTGCAAGTCCTGACGCTATACTAAGTTCCGCACCGTCTTGAAGTATTTCATTGCTTACTCCTATTGGAAACGAATTGGTAAATGTAAAATTCTCAACAGGGTACTTTACTCCCCTCATGTAATTTACTTTCAGCTCCTCAGTAAGTGCAAATACCGAAAAATAAGTACCCTCGTCTGAATAGTACTCTGTACCCCTGCCCTGAATCATTACTATGTCCCTGCCGTTGTCCATGCACATTTCAACACCGTGCTTACGGGCATAAAGCATAGTCTGTATATTAGCTATTGTATGGTCTAAGCGTCCGCCGGTACCGCCGTAAAGCAGTATTTCCCTGCATTCCCTCTCAATTGCAGTCTTTACCGCAAGCATAGTATCAGTATCGTCCTTTTCAGGCGGACTTCTGTGTATCTCAACATTTTCAGGTAGCTTTTCGGTGTATGAGTCAAAGTCGCCTACTATTATATGCGGAGTTATATTCAGTTTTTTTGCGTGCAGGTATCCGCTGTCAGCACAGATTATAAGGTCGGACTTTCTTATTGACTCCTCACTGATAAAATTGTAGTCAATTTCACCGCCTGCAAGTATACTGCACTTTCTCACTTCAATTCCCACTCCTTTAACTGCTTCGCTTCACCGTACATAGTACAGTAGCTTTCATGGCGTACCTCTGATATTTCCCCTCTGCTTATCGCCTCTACTACTGCACAGCCTTTCTCGCATACGTGAGAACAGTCACGGAAAAGACATTTGTCAGTATACTTTCCGAACTCACGGAAACAGCCTGCAAGTTCTTCCTTTCGTATTATATCGTAGCGGTTTGTATCAAAGGTAGAAAATCCGGGGGTATCAGCAATATACCCTCCGCCTGACAGTTCATAAAGTTCAGCGTGACGGGTAGTATGTCTTCCTCTGCCGAGTTTTCTGCTTATTTCCGCAGTAGGTATACTTAGTGAGGGGTCAATTGCATTTAAAAGTGTGGACTTCCCTGCTCCTGAATTTCCTGTCAATGCACTTATTTTTCCTGCAAGCATATCTCTTATTCTGTCTATTGACTCCGCACGGTCATAGTCGGCAGTAAATACGTTTATACCTATATTTTCGTATATTTTTTTAATCTGCTCACTCTCACCGAGGTCAGTCTTTGTTATTACTATTACAGGCTCTATTTTCTTGTACTCCGCTATTGCTATGAATTTATCAAGTATAAGGTAGTTGGGCGAGGGTTCACAGGTAGATACTATAAATACAAGCCTGTCAAGATTTGCAAGGGGTGGTCTTACTATACAGTTTTTTCGCTGGTGAATTTCTGCTATTACTCCGTTTTGAAGCTCAACATTGTCGCCAACGCAGGGACTTATCCCCCTGTTGCGGAAAATACCTCTTGCTTTGCACTCATATATACCGTCAGGGGTCTTTACAGTGTAAAGACCCCCTAAGCATTTTACTATAATTCCGCTTTTAGTTTCCGCCGTCATCAATAGTTATTGTTGTAGAGGTGGTAGTCACCGTTTTCGTCCCAGTAACCATAGTCGTCAGCAGGAATCATTACTCCGCTTCCGCCTGATGAGCTTGTTGTCTCCTCACCTGAATTGTCAGGACTTGTAGTTGCTTCGGGTGTTTCAGGAACTGCGGGAGTTTCAGGTGTTGCAGGTGTTTCGGGAGTTGCAGGTGTTGTAGCTTCTTCCTTTTTGAGTCCCTCTACTGCCTCAAATGCACCCTTTATATCTTCTGACTGTGTTGTTACTGTTCTTGTAGCGAAGTTGAACGAGTAAGTTCCGATTGTAGCCTTTGCCTGTGTGTTGAGGTTTGTAAGAACTACTGTTACAGATACATTTTCGCCTGAACCCTTTACGTTTTCAGTAATTGACGACATTTCAGGGATAAGGAGCGTCTGAGTTGTTTCTGTTGAAACTGAACCGTCCTCGTGAGTGAGTACAAAGTCGATTACGAATCTTCCGTATGCCTCAGCAGGGAAAGGTACTACAAAAGGTATTTCTCCGTCAGGGCTTACACCGTTGCTTACCTGGAATACTATCTCTGTACCCTCGTCAACTTTTTCACCCTTTTCAATACTCTGTGCTACTACCTTGCCTTCCTCGTCATAAGATGCAACAAGTTCAGTAACAGGTTTGAGTCCCTTGTATTCTGCGAGTTTTACTGCATCGTCGGCAACAAGTCCGATATAGTTCTCAACGCTTACCTGTCCTGCATCAACGCCCATACTTACATAAAGTATGATTGTAGAACCCTTGTGTACCTCAGTTCCTGCGGTAGGCTCTGTCATGATTACATAGCCCTTCTGTATTTCGGTACTTGATGAGTTCTTTATATCACATTCAAGTCCACGCTGTTTGAGCTGGTCTCTTGCTACCTCACTGTTCATATTAGATACATTGGGTACTTCCACTGTCTCCATACCCTTGCTTATCTTTACTTTAAGTGTATCGCCTTTCTTAAATTCTGCACCGGGTGCAATATCCTGTTCTATGATAAGTCCTGCATCAAGTTCGTTGTACTCCGAACCGTCCTCCTGAAATTTGATGCTGTTTCCGTACTGGCTTACTGCCTCATTGTAGTCCATTCCGTAGAAGTCAGGCATTTTGAAGTCATTGTTTGACTTGTCGCCTTTGAGGAGTCCGCTTAACATAGTTGCTACAAATATTACTGCAACTATGATTACTACAACAACTACTGCTGTAAGTACAGGAACTACCAGTGAAGAACGTGGCTCATCGTCATCTCCGTCAGGGTCATCATCATCTTCATCGGGGGCGTAGTAGTCATTGTACTGCTGTGGGACAGTACCCGTACCGCCGTCATAAACGGGCTGTTGACCGCCTCCGTAACCGCCTGCACCTGCATATACGTTCTGATTTACATACTGTTCATTTCCGTTTTCGAGGTTTACTCCGCTTTCACCGCTTCCGAAGTAGTTTGTTTCCTCATCGGTTTCCTCCTGATAGTATCCGAATGTCATTGAGGGATTAGCCTTGAATCTCTCTATATCGGCTATCATCTCGCCTGTACTTCCGTACCTGTCTTCGGGAGCTTTTTCCATTGCCCTGAGTACTATTTCTTCAAGACCGTCAGGAATATCGGGATTTATTGCCCTCGGACGCTCAGGAATATCGTGCATATGCATTACTGCTATTGATACGGGATTGTCACTGTCAAAAGGTTTTTTTCCTGTGAGCATCTCGTACATCATTACACCTACTGAATAGATGTCGCTCTTTGCATCGGTCATTGCACCGCTTGCCTGTTCGGGACTTATATAGTGTACGCTTCCTATTGCCTGGTCGGTAGCAGTTTTACCCTCCTCACTTGCAAACTTTGCGATTCCGAAGTCCATGACCTTTATAGTGCCGTCAGTGAACATCATAATATTCTGAGGTTTTATGTCACGGTGTACTATACCCTTGTCATGAGCGTGCTGTAAAGCTCTGAGAATCTGTATAACGAAGTGGACGGTGTCTTTCCAGTTAAGAACCTTTTCCTCCTCGATGTACTCTTTCAGGGTTATACCGTCAATGTACTCCATTACTATATACTGTATCTGCTCTGAAAACCCAACGTCAAAAATTTTCACGATATTGGGGTGGGAAAGTACTGCAATCGCCTTTGACTCGTTTCTGAATCTTCTGAGAAACTCCTCATTTTCAGCAAATTCTTTTTTGAGAACCTTGATTGCTACCGTTTTGCCGTCAACAACGTCAACGCCCTTATAGACCTCCGCCATTCCGCCTACGCCTATAAGTTCGGTAATTTCGTACCTTCCGTCAAGTTTCTTTCCAATGTTCTTATCCATATCCTTTCCTCCTGTATATTAACCTGATATGACCGCAACTGTTACATTGTCACGGCCCCCTTTTTCAAGGGCGAGATTTATTAACTCTGTGGCGACATCGTCCTCGTCTGCACTTCGGACGACCTCATATATTTCATCGTCACTGCAATACCCTGACAGACCGTCAGAGCAGAGCAGTAAGCTTACTTTATTATTGTAGTCAACAAGGCAGGTATCAACAATTACTGTTTTTTCTACTCCTACCGCCCTCATCAGCATATGTCGCTGTGGGTGGACTCTCATTTCCTCGGCAGTTATTTTGCCTTGGCGGTAGAGGTATTCTGCTACATTGTGGTCAGTAGTGAGCTGAAAAAGACCGTCATCTGTTATGAAGTAAGCTCTGCTGTCGCCTACGTTGGCTACAAACACCGTACTTTCATTCACGTAGACCGCCACACAGGTAGTACCCATTCCGAAATTTTTGATATCGAGTCTTGCTTTTGTGTTTATAACTGTATTTGCTGCCGAAATAGAAGATTCAAGGAGTTTTGTAATTCCGTCATCGTCAAGGCTTTCACTGTAACCCTCTGAAAATCTGTGGAAAACCTCGTCAATTGCGAGATTGCTCGCATCTTTTCCCGCACGTTCTCCGCCCATTCCGTCACAGATTACTGCAAGAACATTGTGTCCGAAGTACTCGCACCTTACGGTGTCCTGATTTTCTTCACGCACTAATCCAATATCAGTTGCAAATCTGAATTTCAAAAATCTGCACCTCCGTTCAGTCCTGCATCGGCATCACGCCTCAGCTGTCCGCAGGCAGCCTCTATATCGCTTCCAAGAGTCCGCCTTACAGTAGCGTTTATACCTTTCTTTTCAAGACGCTTTGCAAACTGCTCCACGCCTTTTCTTGCGGTAGTATAATTTCTTTCCTTTACCTTGTTTACGGGTATGAGGTTTACATGGCAGTTAATTCCGTGCAGTAGCTCCGAGAGCTTTTCTGCACTTTTTTCATCGGAATTTACACCGTCTATAACTGCATACTCAAAGGTAATTCTTCTGCCTGTTTTACTTATATAGTACTTGCAGGCTTCAATGAGTTCCTTTATATTATATTTCCTGTTGACAGGCATTATTTCACTTCTTCCCCTGTCGTCAGGGCAGTGAAGTGAAACTGAAAGAGTAAGACCGAGTTTAAGTTCGGCAAGCTGGTATATTTTTGGTACAAGTCCGCAGGTAGACAGCGAAATATGCCTCAGGCTGAAATTATTGCCGTCTTTTGCGGAAATTATGTCCAGAAACTTCATTACATTGCCGTAGTTGTCGAGGGGTTCGCCTATTCCCATGAGTACAGCCCCTGAAATTTTTACTCCCGAATTTTTTTCGGTTTCATAAATCTGCATGAGCATTTCAGAGGGTTCGAGGTTTCTCACGTACCCCGCTATTGCAGACGCACAGAACTTACAGCCCATTTTGCACCCTACCTGTGTTGAAATACATACGCTGTAACCGTAGTTGTACTTCATCAGTACGGTTTCGACAAAATTGCCGTCACTTAGTCTATACAGATATTTTACAGTATAATCAATGGCAGATTCAAGCTTTTTCTGTATAAATAGTCTATTTATACAAAAAATTTCCTTTAAGTGCGTTCGCAATTGGACAGATATATCAGTCATTTTATCAAAATCGAACACACGCTTTACATGAAGCCACTGAAAAATCTGTTTTGCCCTGAACTTCTTCTCACCGTTTTCAACAAGAATTTCTTCAAGTTCTTTCAGGTCAAGGCTGAGTATATCTGTTTTTTCCACTTCATTCACCGCCTGTTTTTATGAATTTTGCAGTAAAAAAGCCACTGTCAAAGGAGTAGTGCGGAAAAAGAGTAGCTCTTGTACCGAAACTGTACCCGTTTGCCTCAGGAAGTTCAGCAGGTACTATTTCAGGGTGTTCGCTCAGAAGCCTGTCACATACACCGTCATTTTCAGCTTTTCTTATCGTACAGGTGGAGTAGACAAGTTCACCGCCTGTTTTAAGGTAATTAAGTGCATTTGACAATATTCTGTACTGTATTTCGGGGAGTGATGAAAAGTCTGAAATTTTCTTGTACTTTATTTCAGGCTTGCTTCCAATCATTCCCACGCCTGAACACACTGCATCACAGAGTATCCTGTCGAATTTGGGGAAGTCTTTTCTGTACTCCGAAGAATCTCCTGCAAAGGTCTTTATATTGGAGATTCCAAGCCTTTCAGCACCCTCACGGACAAGATTGAGTCTTTTCTCGTGGAGGTCGCAGGCATATATTTCACCGCTGTTCTGCATCATCTCAGCTAATGTAAAGGTTTTTCCTCCGGGGGCAGAACACATATCGAGTACCATGTCATTTCTGCATGGAGAAAGCACCTGACAGCAGAACTGTGAAGAAAGTCCCTGAATGTGAAACCAGCCGTCAGCGTAAGCACGGGTACTTGTAATATCTCCGCCCGATACCGCAAAGCAGTCGGGAAGGAAGTCAACCTTTTCCACTCTTTCACCCAGCTCCGAGGTAAATTCCTCCTCACTGCATTTAAGCGGATTTCGTCTTACAAATGTCTTTGAGGGTTGAAGTGCGGACGCAAGAAATTTTTCTGCGGTACTCATACCGTGGTCGGAAACAAGTTCACGCACCAGTTCAGGGGGTGCGGAATATTCTACCGACATTCGCTCTGTAACATCATCGGGCAGACTGTACTTTCTGCCGTTTCTTACAAAATTCCTCAAAACCGCATTTACCATTCCCGATGCACTCGCTTTTCTGAACTTTTTCGCAAGCATTACACTCTCGTTTACCGATGCACTGTCGGGAATACTGTCCATATATAGAATCTGGTAAACTCCGCACCGAAGTATATTCAGTACGCTTTCATCGAGTTTTTCAACAGGTCTTGAACACAGTGAGGAAATTATGTGGTCGAGAGTTATTTTTCTCTCTATTACCCCGTAATACAGTACAGAACAGAACTTTTTTTCTCTTTCGTCAAGGTCAGAGTTTTTAAGTCCGCTGTCGAGCTGTAAATTTGAGAAGCTACTGCCCGAAAATGTCTTGCAAAGCAGTTTTACTGCGAGATACCTTGGATTTCCCATTCAGTCACCCCAGTTTCTCACCCTTTGTGAGTTTCTTTCCTCTCAGGAAGTCAGCAGTTTTCATTCTCTTGCTTCCTTCAAGCTGTACCTCATTGAACTTTACTGCCTTTCCGTCACCGCATTTTACTGCAAAAATTTCAGGGTCTGCTATTTCACCGTCATTCATTGCAGAAAAGTCACCGCTTATTATTTCGGAAGAAAATACTTTAAGTCGCTTTCCGCCGAGTACAGTAAAGCCTGTTACTCCCCTTACTGTATTATGGACCTTTTCAGCAGTCAGTGAGAAGTCGAGTGAACTCATATTTTT
>Ga0326511_10003655_pt1 | contig 12365 bp, 7 predicted proteins | sample 0_2496_0518_D_FD_203701 | JGI IMG/M metagenome (GOLD analysis project Ga0326511, IMG submission 203701) | Bovine rumen microbial communities from UC Davis, California, United States - 0_2496_0518 | ecosystem: Host-associated > Mammals > Digestive system > Stomach > Rumen | place: USA: California...
GCCAAGTGCCATTATCCGATGCTGTTCATTCATGGTGATGCCGACACTTTCGTGCCCTCGCAGATGGTCTATCCTCTCTATGAGGCGAAGCCGGAACCCAAGTCTCTCTGGATAGCCTCAGGTGCTGAGCACGCCAAGTCTTATAAGGAGCACAAGGCGGAATATATCAGCCGGATAAGAGCCTTTGTAGGTCGTTAACCCTTGAGCCAATACTGGGACAACAATAGGGTGGGGGTACCGAAGCGAATGTTCTTATATGCAGAGACGGCAGCAGCCATCTCCAAATCCTTTAAACTTGGCATAGTTGTTTGTAAATTTAATTAATAGAGACTGGTGGCATCAGTAAGCGTTGCCTCATGGTGATGATGCTTTGGCGCACTCATCTGTGCCTCTGCATATCTGAGGTCTTGATCCGCCTGTTGCTCAACAGCAAAGTTGCTCTCCTGCCAGTTGATAACTACTGTCAGTAATACGACCACTAAGGCCATCAGCATCCTTGCTACTCTCATAAAGCTACTCATAATCGCCGGCAAAGGTAGTAATTTCTTTCGAGAATAATCATACTCCTAAGCATATAGCAAGCTCAAACAGCAGCTTTTTATATATTTTTTTGTTTTTATTTCTTTGTTTGCAATTATTTTACTATCTTTGCCGACATCTAATGGAAATACTAAAAACTATATGATATGAAAAGGATATGCTTATCTGTTCTATTGGCTATATTAGTTGGTAATGTATCGGCTGAATTGCGAGTTGAGGTGTCAGAGACTGTTGAACTGACATCTATTTTGGCTACACTGGCTGGATACGAGGAGTATAACCAAGAATATGGTACTTCCTATAAACAGGATGTGCTGGAATGGTTTGAACCATACAGAGCCCATACTTCAGTAGCATATTTCTCTACTCTGCGATCGAGAAATAACATTATGTATGATGCGGTGGCCAGTATGGGCATCCATCTGTATATTGAAGGAGGAAATGTAAAAATGCAGGAGAATACCACTCTTATGGATTCCCGTAGCCAGAGTGTTGATAGGAACGAGCTGGTACAGCATCTGACCCGTTTTTATAAAGACAGCCATTTCCACGATTTTTTTGAAAAACACCAGAGCCTGTACGAAGCGACACTTAACCAATATAGGGAGGCAGTCTTGCCATATGTGTCTGAAGAATGGTATCCTAGGTTTTATGGTACTGTGTCGAAAGGTAATTTTGTAGTGGTACTGGCTTTTAATAATGGCTATAACGCTTATGGTCCAAAACGCCAAACAGACGATGGTACACGTGAGGCATTCAGCGTCATTGGAATTTTTGGTGGGATAGACTTCTCGAGAAATGGAACTGACCAAGCTTCTACAATTATCCATGAGTTTAATCACTCCTATGTTAATTATCTTTTGGAAGAATCTCAGTCGAATCAGGATTTGCTGAAAGAATCTGGTGAGTGGCTTTATCATCTGACAGCATGGACAATGAACGATCAGGCTTATACAGAGTGGATGACTGTTATTAATGAAACTATTGTGCGTGCAGGTGAGGTAATGTATGCTTTTGATAATAATTACACTGCCGATCAGATTGAAAACCTTGTCAAATATCAGATATCAAGAGGATTCCTATGGACTCCGGAAATTGTGGAGCAACTGCGAATCTACTCACAAAATCGTGACAAGTATCCATCATTAGCAGATTTCTATCCAGAACTTATTAATTGTATAAACAGCTATGTGGAGAAAGAGAAAGAAAGGCTTGACAGGTGTATTGGACTACCGAAGGCAGAGACTATCAAACTGACAGAGAATAAGATTAATTATATATTCAAGTCAAACAGGGATACTCCTACTACGCTCACGCTTACAGGGGCTGAAAATATCAATAACAGACCAATGGTAATTCCGTCATCAGCTAACGGATATCCTGTTAAGTATATTGGGGAAAAAGCATTTAGAGATAATCATTCCCTGACTAAGGTCGTCATTCCTGAGGGGGTGGAAAGTATTAAGGATGATGCTTTTTCTTGGAGTTCATTAGATGAAATATCGCTTCCGTCAACATTGAAATCAATTGGATTTTCAAGCCTTGCTTTGTGTAATGGCCTGCATCAACTGCATATCCCGGCTTCTGTGACTAATCTTGACTATCAATGCATTGCCAACAACAGCATTACTACATTGACTGTCGATAAGGACAATCCCGTCTTTGATTCAAGAGATAATTGCAATGCCATCATCGAAACAGCCACAAACACGCTTCTTCATGCTACCCTTACTACAGAGATACCCAAGAGCGTGACAGCACTTGGTACAGAGGCATTCAATACCCTGCAAAGAATGACCAGTGTCACCATACCGAGCTGGATTACAAGTATTGGTAGTCGTGCGTTTCAGTATTGTACTGGTCTGCAAACTATTTATTGTGAAATCGAGAAACCATTCCCAATAAGTAACGAGACATTTATTTGGGTAACAGACAATGCAACTTTATATGTGCCATACGGAACAAAATCCTTATATCAGGCTACAGAGGGTTGGAAGCTATTCACTAATATTGTAGAGATGTCTCAGTCGGCAATCCGTGAAATCAAGCGGCCTACCATAACATCTGATGCAGTCTATGGCCTAAATGGAACTCGCATGAATTCACCCAAGAAAGGCCTGATTATAAGAAATGGCCAGAAATTAATCTGGAAATGAATAAGCATTTTACAACTTTAGCCTACATCACACGGTGACAGGCAAGGTTTTACAAAAGAAATCAGGCAGAGTACTCAAAGGAGTACCTGCCTAATCTTGTTAGACCCTATTATATTAAGGATTTTTGCACTTTGCAATTTTGCACACCTTATTCCAACTTGCGGTATTTGCCTTTGTCCTGACCTGCACGGATACGTTGTGCTCTACCATCATCCTGAAGACGTTTAATACAGCTATAGATGCTATTCTTGTTACCTTCATATCCATAGCATCTGTCAATGTCTTCAGTAGTGAATACCTCTGGTAGTCTGCTATATGCTAAAGCTGTATGACCCTGATAGTTCTTGCCAGAGAGCTGTTTCGAATCCATCTTGTCATAATACTGCTCTGCAATAGCCTTGAAGAAATAGTGCTGGAAAGCTAATTGTGCCTTGGCAATAAGAAGAGCAAGTTGACGGTCATACTTGTCTGTGCTGAAGTTTTCACCACAGAGCCAATACTCATTATCGTCATGCTCCATCATATCCCAATGATGTAACTACTGCTATAGCAGAGTGGAAGGCAGCGCATGGTGGAGGTAGTAGCTCTCAGGGCTCTGGGACAGGAGAGAGCACAGGCGGCTCTTCGACAGGCTCAGAGACCGCTGGAGGCTCAGAGACCGAGACTGTAGAGGTACCTGTCATTGACGGAACAACACCATTTGATGAGAGTACAGAGGTGACCATCACTGGTCCTGAGGATGCAGAGATCCGTTATACAACAGATGGCACTGCACCCAACGCGCAGAGCACGCTGTATGATACAGCAATCACCCTGACTGACACTGCGACCGTGAAGGCTATCGCCATCAAGAACGGTGTATCCAGCGAGGCTGCCACTAAGGTCTTCACCAAGAACGGAAGCAACGTAGGTAGTGGTGGTTTTGAAACAGGTAACTAATTAAGCCCTGGTAATCTCTAAACAAAGTCGGCTGCCACTCTATGTGACAGCCGCTTTTTATGTAAAAATGATATTTTGTTATCGGCTTTATTCTTTCTTTACGAATTATTTGCTATCTTTGCAGCATCGATTTATAAAATTCTAAAAACTCAAGAGGTGGAATATGATAGAACTTGAAAACGACCTGCTGACGGTCATCGTATCAGAGAAGGGAGCAGAGCTCCAGAGTATTAAGGATGCAGAGGGAAAGGAATATCTGTGGCAGGCAGACCCGAAGTATTGGGGACGCCGCTCACCTATACTGTTTCCTATCGTTTGCAGTGTGAATAATGAGACCTATCGTGTGGATGGTAAGGAGTATCATCTTCCACGTCATGGATTCGCTCGAGATGCTGAGTTTACACTTATCTCCAAGAGTGATCGTAAGGTGACTCTGGCTCTGGAGTCGTCAGAGAAGACAAAGGAGGTGTATCCATACGAATTTACCCTCTCTGTGAGCTATGTGCTTGATGATAACAAGATAGGAGTGATCTGGCACGTTCACAACACTGATACTCGTGAGATTCACTTCCAGATAGGTGGTCATCCAGCCTTCAACGTGCCCGACATGAAACCTGGAGCAGATCAGCAGGGGCGTATCCGCCTGGACAATTCAGACCCCATGGATGCCCTTCACAGCTATCCTGACAGCTCGCACGAGATGGACGAGGTGCCTTTCATCGAGGCAGAGGACGGTATGATGGAGTTCTCAAACAATACCTGGCGCAATGACTCTATCAAGGTGCATAAGTGCCAGCTGCATCGTGCTGAACTGCTCAACAAGGTTGGAGAGCCAGAGGTGACTGTGGAGTTCCGTACGCCTGTTGTGGCTTTCTGGAGCCCTTACGGCAAGCAGGCGCCTTTCGTATGCATTGAGCCTTGGTATGGCATTGGTGACCCTCGTGGATTCGATGGTGAGTTCAAGGACAAACCCCTGATGAATCATCTCCAGCCAGGAGCATCTTTCATGTCGAAATATACAATCGCTATAGGATAGATTTCAGTTAACAAAAAATTGGGTCAGGATCAATGTGTAATTACACAACAGTCCTGACCCCATGTGTACAAAAGCGGGCAGCTCGTAAAGGGCCGCCCGCTGATGATTATTCGATTGTCTGATTACTCTACTGTGCAGTAGATGTTGTCAGAGGTCTTACGAGTAGGATAGAGCTTGATAGTAGAACCTGCAACGGTGATGTTGTCACCATTTGCTTCGAGGTTATTGAGAGTCTTACCACCAAGGTTAATGTCCCAAGCGTTGTTTGCAGTGAACTTCCAACCAGCTGCAGTAACACCAGCTCCTGTGATCTCCCAGCAGAAGTCTGTTGCATTCCAAGTCATCTTCTGTGCGTCGTCAGCCTGGTTCCATCCGTTGAAGTCACCCACGAGATTCATATTTGTGATGAGGGTAGCCTTAAGTGTACCTGCAGCAAGATCCATCTCAACATAGTATACACCTTCACCTGCATTTGCCTTGATATTATCTCCGCCATCGGCAAAGTCACCAGAGATGCCTCCTGCAAATGATCCACTATTCAGCTGAGAATCCCAGTCGCCTGGAACTTTCTGGAACTTGAATTCATTGCCCCATCCATTTGGATCAGCGCAATAGAGATAGCCGGTGTACTTACCATCGTAAGTTGTAGTTGCAAGCTTCTGCTCTGCCTTGCTCCAACCATCTGTAGCGCCAATGAAGTATACGAACTGGCTAAATTCCAAAGTTGCAACTGTATAACTATTGTCGCTAAGGTCAACAGTTACCTGAATATACTTTCCGTTGGCACCCTTTACACAGAATGAACCTTCATCGCTGAGGTTAGTACGACGGGTGAAGTTTCCTGATGCACCGCTGTTACCATTACCGTTAGTTGTACCGAAGAGTTGTGACCAGTCACCGTTTTCAATACCTTTACAAGAAGTTTCGTCACCGATGGCAAACCATGTATCTCCTTCTGCAGCAGCTGGGAATACAATGGTATAATAGCCTACTTCAAGATCAGCCTGGTTGAACTTAAGCATGCGATCAACTGCTGACTGGTACCAATCGTTAGGTCCTCCAATGATGTAGAGCTTGTACTCCTGACGAACAATCTTATAAGTGAAGTTCTTCATGTCGATAGTAACCTTGAACATACCTTTACCGCTGATAACAGGTGTCTCAACGTTAAACTTGTCACCAGTCCAAACGATGAAGTCCTGAGTAGCCTTGCTGCCGTTAACCTTACAACCCATCTGGCCTTGGTTAACCTCGTCCCAGCTGTCGGCACTATAGTGAGAGCCTTCATAGAACTTAAACCAGTTGTCGCCTTCTGCTGTTGTATTAACAATGGCAGAATAAATTCCATCGCCTTCGTCAGTCATCCATACGGGAGAAGATAAATCCCATCCGTTACCATTCTCCTCGAAGCTTCCCAAGAGATAATAGCCCTTGCTATCAATGCTAGGAGTAGGAGAGGTGGTGAATGATGTTGTTGCAGTTGATTTGCAAGCGATAGCATCACCATTCTTGAGAACGGCACCATATTCAACCTCTAGGTTGAGAGGATATGTGGCTTTTGCACGAGAGTTATTAACAAGCTGTAATGCATTCTCAAGCTCATCCGCAGAAGCTGTTACATTGTTTCCATCAATGCTTGCCTTGATCTCTTCACCGTTCACTGTAACCTTACGGATTTTGTAACCACTAACCTCGCTGCTGTTAGAAGCCAGTGAGAGCAAGGTGATATTATCATCGCTTACAGGCATGGAGATACTTGCTCCTGGTGCAGCTGTGATGCCATAGGCGCCAGCGGGATCTTCAGGACCATATGCCTGTGGACTTGCCCAATCGGTGTAGTCGCCTGTGCAGCTGGCGAGTACTAAACCCGCCAAGGCTGCAAAGCTATATTGAAATATCTTTTTCATAATTCTAATTCTTTTTAAGTTATTTTACTTCACCAGTGTTATCGCTAAAGTTCACATAGAGCTTCTGACCTGCGCTGACAGCTACACTGTAGTTCTCAGGATCTGGCTTGTTACCCTTGTCACCAGCATTCTCTGCCCAGTTAGCAGGAATATCGAAGTCACGGAAGTAGAGTTCCTTGCCCTTATAGAGGGTGAATTCTGTCTTCCACCAGTCGTAACCAGGAACCTTGATGTATGCACGCATCTCGCCACCAGCTGTAAATGCAGGTGATACCCATTTGCCGTCGCTACCTGGTTTCATCTCCCAGTCAGGATTGCTGTCGGTCCAATCGCCAGTACCATTACCGATAACGTAAGCTGCTGCTGGATGGAAGGTGAATGTGTACTTAACAGCGTTAGCACCAACCTCTGCTACTACATACAGAGTGTACCAGCCTTCATTTCCAATTACGATGTTGCCGTCGTCATTTGTAGAGATGTTGGCGTTAGCCTTATCTTCTATCTTGTCAACGTTGGCATATCCACGCCAGTCTTGTTCTGCCTCACCCCACTTGAAGGATGCACCTGCATTAGCATAGATGATTGTGAAGAACTCACCAGGTGTACCATATACACCAGCCATTGGCTTCCAGTATGCCCAGTAGCCTCTGTCATCACCGTTACCTATTGTAGAACCTACAACATAAAGTTTGGTAGGAAGTTCAATAGCCTTTGGTGCATCGATAGCCAGTACGCTTGGCAGCTGGATAACGTTAGTAGACATTACCTCCTGAAGTACTGTATTTGCGATTGTAACCAGTTCTGCGCGAACTCTCAGATAGATAGGCATTGCAGTGTTGGGGAATGCATCATCTGGATGTGCTGCAATGAAGAGGTCGATAATAGCCTGATTCAGCTCTGCAGCATCAATCTTAATAGCAGCACTGGTAGATGGTGTCTCCAATTCGATAAAATTGCTGAAGTTCTGATCAAGGGCTACCTGTGTATGATAGTTAACTACGTAAGGCACACCATTGAAGTCTGGCTGAGAACATGTAATTGTGAGTCCCTCAGCCGACTGCAGGTCGTAGGTGTTGTTTTGGGCATTCGCAGGTGCATTCACTGTGAAGCCTGTCGTATTCTTTTGGAGAGTAGGATTACTCTCGTCATCCTTCTGACAGGCAGTCAGCATCACTGCTGCCAATGCAACGAAGGATAAGATACGTCCTATATTGAATATATTCTTGTTCATAATCTCTAATAATTCTAGTTATTAATAACCTTCGTTCTGAGTCATATTCTCGTTATTGTTGATATCATCCATTGGGATAGGATATACCTTGAAGTGACTGTCAACAGCCTGTCCGCTGGCAACACCGCCCTTCCAGGCCCATACATAATCCTTACCTGTGAACATATCAAAGCGTACGAGGTCAGAGCGACGACGTCCTTCCATGTAGAACTCACGGCTCCATTCGTCGATGAGATCCTGTTTTGTAAGAGCTGTCAGCTGCTTTGCGTTGGCACGCGTACGCAATGTGTTAACATCGGCAATAGCAGTAGCATCTCCTGTACGCCATTTGGCCTCAGCTCGAGTCAGGTAAGCCTCTGCCAGACGGAAGAGAGGAATGTCTGTATCTGAGAACTCTGGATCAGAGCAGGTACCACCATCAGTACGTACATTCTGCCACTTAACAACAGAGATACCATCAAGGAAGTTGTTCAACTTGTCTGTGCGCAGTTTGCGGATACCACCGCCACGTCCTGCATAGAAGAGGGCACGATCGTCACCAGCAGCTGCAAGGATACCCTTCGTGTCTGAGCCATCCTGTGCATCGAGGGCGATAATATCCTTCTCTGTTGCACCATTAGGAGCTGTTTCACTTGACATTGGAATATTGCCTGTTGGGAAGAACTTCTCAATGAGGTTTGGACGAGCATAGTTACAACTCCAGCAGTTCTTGGTGCCAGGATAAGGCATGCCAGAGATACGTGTAGAACATACCAGATATGAAGCAGAAGAGTAGTTAGGAGTCTTCTGGCCATCTTGGCGAATAGGGAAGATAATCTCCTTCATAGCGTTGGTGTTCTCATCGTTGTCTGCCATGAACAGTTGTGCATAACCGCTCCAAGTAAGGCCTGTTGTTGGGCTCACTTTTGGAGTGCTGCTCAGTGCATATGGTCCGCCAATAAGTTTGTCGCAGTATTGTATTGCCTTCTGATAATCGTTGGTAACACCATCTGTATAAACTTGTGCATTCAGAGCCAGACGAGCGTGTAACATGAAAGCTGCGCCCTGATCAGCACGACCGAAGTCAGTAGCGTTATTGTAGGTACCCATAGCAGGCAGAATGCTCTCAATTGCTGTCAGCTCGCTGTCAATCCAATCGTAAAGCTCTTTACCGCTCTTTTCGATAGGCAGGTCGCTCATTGAATTGTTCTCATCCTTGAAAGGAGCCTTGTGCCAGAGATCAAGGAAGTACCAATAGAAGAGAGCGCGCAAGAAGCGAACCTCAGCACGATAGGCTGTATAGTTGCCTTCACCCTCACGACTTGCTGTCTCCTGAAGGTAGAAGTTACACATCAGCACATTAAAACCAAGACGCTGGTATGCCCACTGGGTTCTTGCACTGTTGGCATTCCAACGGATACCGGTAATCTGTGGAATATCTGTATCGGTTTGCCAAGCCCAGTTACACTCATCTGTAGGCAGTGTTTGCAGGTTAAAGGTTGTACGGTAGAAACCTGACTCTCCCTCATCGCTGCTGATATCACCTGAGCCTGCAGGACCCTTCTGACCTGTTAGACCTAGAGTACCATAGACCTTTGCCAAAAGTCCCATATCTTCATAGCTCTGTGATGTCTGCGGATCGATAGATGAGATATTCAAATCGTTGGCGCAAGAGGTCAGTCCCGCGATGAGAAGACCTGCGATGGCCGTTTTTGCAAATATATGTCTCATAATCTTTATCTCTTTAAACATTTATCTTATTACTGTAATTAGAAGTTCAGGTTAAGACCAAGCTGTACGCTGAGAGGACGTGGATATGGGTTGTTGTCAACACCGCTTGAAACCTCTGGGTCAAGACCTTTATACTTCGTGATCATAAATGGATTCTGTACTGTTACGAATACACGTCCACCAAGGTGCTCTTTCTGTAACCATGCTGGGAATGTATAACCCAGTGTGATGTTAGAGCACTTTACGTATGAGGCGTTACGTACGAAATAGTCAGAAAGCCAGTATTCTGTGCCTAAACCTGTGAAGCCTAACTCAACAGCCTCTGGGAAAGTGTTAGAGAATGCACTATTGGAATACAGACCTGATGCGCTGACAGAACCCTTGTCTGAGAGATAATTATAGTATACATAGTTGCCAAATGATGCATGGAATGCTGCACTCAAATCCCAACTCTTGTAGATGAACTTTGTGGTAAGACCCATGATTACATCAGCAGATGGCTTCTTGTAGAAGTATCTGTCGCTTTCGTTGATCTGACCATCAGCATTGCGGTCTACATACATACCCTCAATAGGCTTGCCATTCTCATCGTAAACCTGCTGGTAAACGAAGAATGAATTTGCTGCATAGCCTACCTTGTTTGCCATAATCTGAGTACCATTACCGCGAGAAATGGTTGCACCTGTCTTGATGTAGTATTCATCATCAGCATTCTCTGTCAGAGAAGTTATTTCGTTGTGGTTCCATGAAACATTATAGCTCAAATCCCACATGAAGTCCTTTGTTACGATTGGCTTTGCATTAATGGCAAACTCAACACCGTAGTTCTTAAGGTCACCAATATTCTTTGTCAGAACAGAACCAAAGTTTGTTCCTACAGGGATTGTCACTGTATTCAGCAGATCAGTGGTCTTACGATAGTATCCATCGATGCTGGCAGTAATACGGTTGTTTAGCCATCCGAAATCGATACCTGCATTATATGTTGTCGTGGTTTCCCACTTAAGGTCTTTGTTATAAGAACTTGGGCGCATAGTGTTATAATATGTGCTTCCGAAAGGATACATAGCGTATGAGTTGCTGACTGTATAGAGAGGAGCATAAGCGAAGTCGCTACCGATGTCCTGCTGTCCTGTCATACCCCATCCCAGACGAAGCTTGAACTCATTCCACCAACTGATGTTCTTCATAAACTTCTCGTCCGTAATCTTCCAAGCTAGAGCTACAGAGGGGAAGTATCCCCAGTGATTGTTTTCTGAGAACTTTGATGAACCATCGGCACGGAATGTAGCTGTAAGCATGTAACGCTCAAGCAGTGTGTAATTCAAACGTCCGAAATATGATACGAGGGTGTTGTGGGTAGCCCACTCCTGTTCAGAGCGGATGCTTGGGTTGTGGGCTTCTCCTGTATAAGGGTCTGTACCCTGTCCGAAATTCCATCCCCTACGATGGTAGTGGCTTTCCTCAGCACCTGCCATGATGTCTACATAGTGAGCACCAAGCTCCTTCTGATACTGTGCGTATGCATTAGCCGTGATGCTATACTTATAATAATTAGTACGTCCATCCCAACCAAAATAGTTGTTGGAATAAGATGTTGGATTGATAATATCCTTTTGGAGCGATTCTGTATACTGTCCACCATAGCTTGCATGAACATGCATGTCTTCGAAACCATGAATCTTATAGTCAAGTTCGAAGTTGCCTGTGAAGTCATTAGCGTATGCAAGTGTCTGCTGTTGTGTCAGAAGAGCCAGAGGGTTCTGTGGAGCATTTGTATTGTTGGTGTATTTCCATGAAGGATCGCTATAAGAAGCACTAACCATTGGCTGGTAGTATCCTCCGAACTCATTATATCCAGGATCGTTCTCATTAAGATATACGGGACGAGTTGGATCTATAGAAAGTGCGGCTCCGATGGCGCCTCCTGCATTGGCATACTGATTCTCCTCATACATGTATTTACCTGTAATATTCAGGTTCAAATGATTGTCAAAGAAAGAAGGAGCAAGGTTGACACCGAGATTTGTACGGTGCATCCAAGAGGTCTTTACGATACCATTTGATGAGTTGAGACCACCACTGATTCGGTATGGCATATTCTTTATGCCGCCAGAAACAGAAATGTTGTGGCTGGTGCTTACTGCTGTACGGAAAATCTGGTCTTGCCAGTTAGTGTTGGCATCGCCAAGCTTGCTGACATCAAGACCGTCCATGCTTGCTACGAGAGCTCTATAAGCATCGCCGTCGAGAGCATCATATTTCTTTGCAATGGTAGATATTGTGACGTCACCGTTGTAGCTAACCTTAGGAGCAGAACCTTTCTGTCCCTTCTTCGTAGTGATAATGATGACACCATTTGATGCACGGCTACCATAAATAGCTGTAGCAGAAGCATCCTTGAGGACAGTGAATGACTCGATATCGTTAGGGTTGATCATGGCCATCACATTACTCATACCAGTAGCAGTGTTGTTGTCAATGGTAAGACCGTCAATAACGAGCAATGGGTCATTAGATGCATTTAGAGAAGAACCTCCACGAATACGTATCTGGGCTCCTGCACCTGGTGTACCTCCACTGGTGATTACATCAACACCGGCAACCTTACCTACGAGCATATCGCTGGCGTTATTTGTAATACCCTTCGAAAGTTCATCAGGCTTGATTGCTGTAACCGAACCTGTCAGGTCGTTTTTCTTTGCACGACCATAACCGATGACAACCACGTTCTCCAGAACCTGAGAGTCATCTTGTAAAGTGATTTCCAGTGTAGGCGCTGCCTTCACCGTAACAGTCTGGTAGCCGACAAAGCTAACGCTGATGTCTGCACCCTGGTTTGCCTT
>Ga0326511_10003656_pt1 | contig 12365 bp, 15 predicted proteins | sample 0_2496_0518_D_FD_203701 | JGI IMG/M metagenome (GOLD analysis project Ga0326511, IMG submission 203701) | Bovine rumen microbial communities from UC Davis, California, United States - 0_2496_0518 | ecosystem: Host-associated > Mammals > Digestive system > Stomach > Rumen | place: USA...
TGTATTTGAGGGCTTCTTCAGTCATAGCGATAACGATAAAATTATCAATCAGCAGATATAAGATACTGCCTTGTGAAATGTGTGCCGGAATCAGCTTTTCAACGAAAGTTTCGATAGATGCCGCAGGCACTATCATAGTCATTTCAAACAGATAAAGCCTCCAAAGGAGCTTTTTGGGTTTGAGCTTCCAGTTGGCATCTTTCCTCCGGAGATACAGCATGATGATAATCCCCGATATGAAGGCTTCGGCGAGAGAAGTAAGGAAAATCGTCATAATATCACTCCACGATTTCAAACATGCCCATCATGCCATGCAGTTTTGTACCGACATCGGAGCCGAACGGCAATAACGCCACGGCTACGGGAAACAATTCCGGATTATCGGCATCGAGCTGTTTCAACTGGGCGTAATCGCCCTGAATATCGATAATAATATAATCATGCATTTCCATAAATTCAAGCCTCCTGACTGACATTCAATAATTTTTCCTTTGCAGTCTGCAAAGTGAGTTCAGACGGGTTTTCGCCGTCCATGATACGGGCGATTTCCTGCACACGCCCGTCAAAATCGAGCAGATGCACATTTGTGACGGTTCTGTCATTTTCGTCATGTTTTTCAATCATGAAATGGGTATCGGCCATGACGGCAATCTGTGACAGGTGCGTAACACAGAGGACTTGTCTGCTCCGGCTGATTTCCCGGAGTTTCACGCCGATTTTCTGAGCGGCCTTTCCGCTCACGCCGGTGTCGATTTCGTCAAAAATCAGGGTGGGGATGCTGTCTCTGTCGGCAATGACGGATTTCAGAGCGAGCATGATTCTTGACAATTCACCGCCGGAAGCAATTTTTGAGATGGGTTTGGGTGTTTCGCCCTTATTGGCAGAAATCAGGAACATGATAGAATCCCGTCCCTGAATCGTGAGTTTTCCCTTTTCCTGCTGGACGGTCAGGACAACATTGGGCATGTCTAAGAATCTGAGTTCTTCGGCGACACGTTCCGAAAAGCGTTTTCCGGTCTCTTCCCGATATTCTGACAGAGAATTTGCCTTTTCAGTGACATCAGCAAGAAGCTCTGTTTTTTTGGCTTCTAATTCTTTGATTTTCTCTGTATCTTCCTGCATGTTGTTGATTTCCTGTTTGGCATCGTCATAGAGCTGAATCAGCTCATCAAAATCACAGAAAAACTGTTTTTTGACCTGGGCAATGGCCTGATGTCTCTGCCGGAGCTGTTCGGCCTTATTTTCATCAAGGCTGATGCCCTCGGACATGCGTTCCAAATCTTCGGCAATATCTTTGATTTCAATCATGCAGGTTTGTAATCTCTGGACGATTTCTTCAGCGGAATACACGTCTTCGATTTCCTGCAATAATCCGATAGCAGAGCGGATTTGTTCAGCAACGGAGTTATCATTATCAAGTCCGAGCATCCCGGCACTGCCGGATAAATTGCCGATAATCTGTTCAGCGTTTTCGGCCTGGATAAGAGCGTTTTCGATTTCGTCTTCTTCGCCGGGCTTGGGGTTGAGTGCGCCGATTTCTTTGATTCTTCGCTGTAGTTCGTCAGATTTCTGACGGCGTTCGCGTTCTTCCTGTCTGCATTTATTGAGTTCTTTGGCGGTATTCTGCAATTCTTTGAAAGATGTCTGATAGGCCTCTAAAAATGCGGGATTACCGCCAAATTCGTCAAGGACTTCGAGATGATGTTCAGGATTCAGCAATACCTGATTATCATGCTGGCCGTGAATGGAAATTAATAATAATCCGATTTCACGCAGAGTGGATACAGAAGCCGTTTTGCCGTTGATTCTGGCAATACTTCCGCCATTGGCGCGGATTTCTCTTGTCAGGGTGATTTGCTTTTCATCACAGGAGATATTTCTGTCTGAAAGCAGACGGATGACGTTCTCGGACAAATCTGTGAATAATGCTGTCACGCTGGCGCGGTCACAGCCGGTGCGAACCCAGTCTCTGGAGACTGGCTGGCCTAATACCGCCTGAATGCCGTGAATCAGAATGGATTTGCCTGCACCTGTTTCACCTGTGAACACATGAAACGCATTCTGAAAATTAATTCTTGCCTGTTCAATCACGGCAAGATTTTCGATATATAATTCTTCTAACATGGTTTTTCCTCACCTGTTCTGCACTTTCTGATTGAGTTCTTCGGCGAGCTGATGCGCCTGTTTTTCCGTTCTGGCTAAAACGAAGATAGTATCATCTCCGGCGAGTGTGCCAACGATTTCCGGCCGTCTGATGCCGTCCAGCACGGTGCAGACGGCCTGTGCCGTTCCGGTACTGCACTTGATGACAACGATATTTCCGGCGTAATCAATCGCATGGATATTACTGAAAAGAAGCCCTGTTCTGAAAGAGGATTCATGCGAAACATAATGATAACTGCCATCGCTGTCGGCCTTTTTGGTCAGATGGAGCGTGCGGATGTCTCTGGAAATAGTCGCCTGTGCGACAGGGAATCCCTCTTCCCGGAGTGCCTTTAGCAATTCAGCCTGATTATGGATTTTTCTTGTCTGAATCAGGTGCTGAATCATTTCTTGTCTTGCATTCATGATAAATCTCCTCTGCCTTTAATGGACTGCATGAGTTTTTTATTGACGGAATCAAAGAAACTGCTGTTTTTCATGCTGATTAGGGTAATTTTCTTTTCTGATTTGCGGATGATGAGTTCTGCATTTGCAGGGAAAGGGAAAGGGGGTTCTCCGTCCGCACTCAGGCAGATATTCCGGGAGAGTTCTGCTGTGTGATGGATAGTGATTGTCCGTTCGGATGATAATAATAATGGCCTGTTAAACAGCGAATGCGGACAAATCAGCGTGATTTCAATGCAGGATAATTCCGGTTCCATCAGAGGCCCCCCGGCGGATAATGCATAGGCTGTTGAGCCGGTAGGAGTACTGCATACAACGCCGTCCGCGCGGTACTGACCTATCAGGGCATTATCAGCATAGACGGAAAAATCAAATACTTTGCCGTAAAGCCCGGAGATGACAAAATCATTCAGAGCCGTGAAAGATTGTTTCCGGTCAGGGGTTTTTAGTGTGCCATGGAGAAGCATTCTCTCTGAGCGGTAATATTCACCGCGGAATAATTTTTCAAGTTCATCGAGCTGATTGGTTTCGAGGCTTGCCATGAAGCCGAGTGTTCCGGTATTGATGCCGAGCAGTTTTGCCGGGGAGTCCATCATCTGCCGGGCGCACCGGAGCATAGTGCCGTCTCCGCCGATGGCAATGACAATATCTGTTTTCTGTACCAGCTCAGAGAAGACACCGTATTGTATATAAGAACAATCGGCAAATTCAGAAGCGCAGGCATTATCCATATAAATCACACCGCCGAGGGTATGCAGTTTCCGGCAGACTTCGAGGGCGCACGGGAGTGCGTTCTTTTTCTGAAAATTAGGATAAATCGCAAAATTCAGCATAGTTTCACCTCAATGGGAGATTAGGATATATCAATCACAACGAGTTCCGGGCGGTTATAGAACCGCGGAACGGGAGTGGACTCACGGGCGAGGCCACGGCTGTCTATCATGATAACGCCGTTTTCCTCATATCTGCCACCTGCATATTTTGGGAAAAAGCCCTGATTGGGCGCATACAGGCCGTTGAGAATGCCGGGAATGCGCCATTGACCGCCGTGGGCGTGTCCGCACAGAACCAAATCAAAATGCAGACTGCAATAATCAGGGAATAATTCAGGCCTGTGAGATAATAAAATACTGTAGTTCCCGTTCTGACAGAGTGCATCAACGGTCTGGAGCTGTTTGTCCGTGGGGGCATTGGTCAGAAAAAAGCCATAGCCGTCAGGGTCATCCACGCCACAGAGATTGATTTTTTCCTGATTGATTTCGAGAATTTCCATCTCACCGGAAAGCACGCGGACATTGCACGCTTTCAGAAATTCTATATCATGGGAAAAGCCGTCAGAGGTACACCAGCATTCATGATTCCCGGTCACATAATAGCAGGGATATTTTTCTGAAATTTCAGCAATGACTGTTTCCGTGTTCTCGTTCGGGAGTGCATCATCAAAAATATCACCGCCGAGCGCGATAATATCCGGATGCTGTTCATCAATGGCACTGAGCAGATTTTGCTGATTTTTTCCATATTTACAGGAATGCAAATCAGTGATTAATACAATTCTGACCGGATGGGTGACTGATTCCGCATCAATCTGATAATTCCGGATTATCATACGCTGGTCAAGCCCGGGAATGATAACTATCAGCAGGATGATGAACAGAATCCATTTGATTTTATTGGGTTTCTTTTTCGGCTGTTCTGTTTTCTCATGCATCATGAACGCTCCTTTTTGAGATACAGCAGATATTCCACATTGCCCGTACCGCCCTGAATGGGCGATTCACAGGAATCACACACAACAAAGCCCATTTGTCCGGCAAATTCTGAAATTTCCTGCAATACCTGTATTCTGATTTTTTCAGATTTGACAACGCCCTGTTTATTGAGGGCGGATTTTCCGGCTTCAAACTGAGGTTTGACAAGCGCGATGCAGTCGGCTTTATCAGCAAGCAACGCCCATGCAGACGGAAGAATATATTTCAATGAGATGAAAGAAACATCAATACTGCAAAAATCAGGGATTTCCGGGAAATCCGATGCCGATAAGTTCCGGATGTCCGTATTTTCGAGATTCTTCACCTGCGGATGATTTCTCAGACTTTCCGCCAACTGGTCATGGCCGACATCGACCGCATAGACCAGTTTTGCACCATGCCGGAGCATACAGTCCGTGAAACCTCCTGTTGAGGCACCAATATCCAGGCAAATCCGGCCTTCGAGATTGACCGGGAAAGTTTCGAGTGCGCCCTCTAATTTGAGACCGCCCCGGCCGACATAGGGTAAATCATCAAGTTCCAATAAATCCTGTTCTGTCACCAGGGCGGACGGCTTTGTACAGACTGCATGATTTAATAATACTCTGCCGTCTTTGAGTAATAATTTCGCACGGGAACGGCTCTGACAGAGTCCCCGTTCCGTCAGGGCGATGTCAATCCTTGTGGCCATAAGCATAGATATATCTGCAAACGGCATGAGCCGAAAGTTCGGATTTTTCCAGTAATGACTTTACAGAGGCATGTTTCAGGAAACAGTCTGCTGAAATCCGGACATATCTGCCCTGAAACTGATACTGTGCCAGCAAAGAGCCGAATATTGTTGAAATACCGCCGTATCCGCTGCTTTCTTCAAAGAACATGACGGTTTTATATTGCAGAGCTTTTTCGACAAGCTCCTCGGCGACCGGGAAAATCCTGGTCAGTTTGAGCAGGCTGGTTTTATAACCGCTTTTCTGACAGGTGCAGTGCGCCTCCCAGAGGGCTTCATAGACGCGTCCATACGAAATCAGGAGCATATCAGAACCGCCGTCCGTGAATGTATATTCCGTATTGAGATTATCTTTTGGGAAAGTCATGGCCTTGTCATTGCCCCGGGGATAACGGACAGCCGTCAGGCCGGTATCATCCTTGATGGCTCTGTCCATGCACATGTCTAACTCTTCATAACAGGACGGAGAATAAATCACGACACCCGGAACGGAAGTCAGCATCGGTACATCGAACATACCCTGATGGGTTTCGCCGTCTTCGCCGACAATTCCGGCGCGGTCAATGCCCAGAACGACATGCAGTCTGCTGATAGCGACATCATGCAGAAGCTGGTCATAGGCTCTCTGCAAGAATGTGGAGTACACTGCAAAGACGGGAATCATCCCGCCAGATGCTAACCCGGCGGCGAATGTCACGGCATGTTGTTCGGCAATGCCGACATCATAGAAACGCTCCGGGAATTTTTCCTGAAAATATTGCAGTCCCGTGCCGTAGGTCATGGCGGCGGTAATCGCACAGATGCGCTTGTCCTGGACGGCGAGTTCCGTCAGTTTTCTGCCGAATTCGGCTGAATAGCAGTCTGTACCGGAAACTTCGGGATTTCCCGTCATGATGTCAAAACGGGAAACGCCGTGAAACTGACTCGGATTCTTTTCGGCGGGGAGGTAGTCTTTTCCTTTGACGGTATTCACATGAATGAAAACAGGGGCTTCATAGCGTTTGGCCGTACGGAGGACTTCTTCGAGTTCCTGTTGATTATGGCCGTCCACGGGGCCAAGATATACAAAGCCAAACTGTTCAAACATAGTCGCCTGCTGAAAGACGATTCTCTTAAAGCTGTCTTTTGTTTTTTTGAGGACTTTGACGGCCGGCCGGCCGATAGCCGGGTTACTCATGAGATTTTTCTCAAGCTGCTGTTTTTTGAGAACATAGCTCTCACTCTCCCGGATGGAACGCAGATAGCCGGAAATTGCCCCGACATTCCCGGAAATAGACATATTATTATCATTCAGAATGACAATGAGATTTTTCATTTTTTTCTTGCCGCCGTTGTTCAGACCTTCAAAGGCCATACCTCCGGTGAGTGCGCCGTCACCGATGACGGCAATGACATGATGATTATCTCCCTGCATCCGCATTGCTTCGGCAATACCGCAGGCGGCGGAAATAGAAGTACTGCTGTGACCGCTGATGAAAATATCATGTTCGGATTCTTCCGGTTTGGGAAATCCGGCAAGGCCGTTTTCCGTCCGGATTGTCCGGAATTGCCGGGCGCGTCCGGTCAGTATCTTATGGGCATAGCACTGATGCCCCACATCCCAGATGATTTTATCTTTCGGGGATTCAAAAACCCTGTGCAGGGCAAGTGTCAGCTCCACGGTTCCTAAATTGGAGGCTAAATGACCGCCGTTTTTAGAAATGACTCTTATCATCAGGTTGCGGATTTCTCTTGCAAGTCTCTGGCACTGGTAAAAATTGAGCTTTTTCAAATCCTGCGGAAGATTCAGCTCACTGAGTTTATATTCTCTGTTTTCTGAATTAGTATTATTATTGATGTTGTTCATAATTAAAATTCTCTCTCAGTTCAGGGGCATGAATGCGCCGATGAGGATTCCCAGCACCGCACCGCAGAAGACCTGCAATGGCGTATGTCCCAATAATTCTTTGAATTCAGTGGTCTTGTCGCTTTCATCCTGAGAAAAAAGGCGGATGGCGATTTCATTGAGCTGTTTGGCATGTTTTCCGGCTTCGAGACGGACATTGGCGGCATCATACATGACAATGGCGGACAGTACAAACATGACGGCAAATGTCGGAGAATCCCATCCAACGGCGCGGCCGGTTGAAATCAGCGCGGCGCACACCAGTGAGGAATGAGAACTCGGCATTCCGCCGGAGCCGTACAGACGCTCCAGCTTCAGAGAGGCATTCTGGACAAAAAATAAAATAAATTTGATGACCTGTGCGGCCGCCCAGCCGATAATTCCGGCACATAAAATCGGATTATAAATCATGAATTCTTCTCACTTCCTGTATTTCTTACCATACGCGCGTCAGGAGCATGTCTGTCAGCGTATGTAAAAACGCGGTATCTCCGGTATTCTGAAATTCATCAAGCTTTGCATGGGCATACACTGTCAGTTCTCCGGCGTATTTTCTGGCGTTTTCGATTCCCATCAGCGTGACAAATGTCTGTTTATGTTCTTCGGCATCACTGCCGATGGGCTTTCCGAGCTGTGCTTCGGTGCTGGTGACATCGAGAATATCATCAATAATCTGGAATGCAAGCCCCACAGAAAGGCCGTATTCTCCGGCGGCCTGTACCAGTTCCGGAGAGGCATTCCCGCAGATGCACCCCATCTGACAGGAAGCTTTCATCAATGCCCCGGTCTTGCCAAGACACATGATTCTGAGTTCTTCATGAGTCACATGTTCCTGAGATTCAAACTGCATATCGAGCATCTGACCGCCGACCATGCCGGAAGAGCCTTCCTGCGTGGCCAACACCTGAATCAGACGGAGTTTCTGCTCCGGGGTGATATGACTGTCCTGTGCAATCAGCGCAAAGGGCGCACAAATGAGGGCATCCCCGGCAAGAATGGCGGTTGCTTCGCCGAATGCCTTATGACAGGAGGGCTTTCCGCGCCGGAGGTCATCATTATCCATCGCAGGCAAATCGTCAAAAATCAATGATGATGTGTGTGTCATTTCCATGGCACAGGCGGCGGCATCAGCCATTTCCGGCGTACCCCCGCTGAGTTCACAGAATGCATAAATCAAGGCCGGACGGATTCGCTTTCCCCCGGCAGTGAGGGAATGCCGCATTGCATCAAAGAGCGTTCCAATCTGCATGGAGTTCTGTTCGGCACTGTTCTGCATGTCTGAGACTGCCGAGAGCATGACCTGTTCGGTACGTCCGGCGTATTCTTTTAATTTCGTATTGATTTCAATCATGATGAGTGTTTTCCTCACTTTCCGCTCTGACCGTGACAACGCCGTCAGGCAGAGAAATTCTGAGTAAATCGCCGGCATGTATCTGCCGGACAGATGTAATTTTCATCTGTTCCTGTGACAGGATTTCGGGATATTGCTTCTGTGAGGCAAGTTCCGCGCCGGCGGACGGCGTGGAAGCCCTGAGGTCAGCGGCTTCGTCCGTGAGCGTAAAGTCCGTTTCATGGCCGACTGCCGAAATCACGGGCGTTTTGCAGTCATGCACGGCTCTGACAATGATTTCTGAATTGAAGATTTCCAAATCTTCCGCACTGCCGCCGCCCCGTGCCAGAATTAACACATCAAAGTCCATTTTATCAGCATCCGCAAGAGCCTGACAGATGTCAGATTCAGCATGTTTTCCCTGTACATGCACGGAGAATAATGTTATCTCTGCGGATGGTGCGCGGCGTTCCAGAACATGGAGCATATCCTGCAAAGCCGCTCCTGTTTCTGAGGTAATCAGGCCGATTTTCCGGGAATCCTGGGGAATGGGCTTTTTCTGGCCGGAGAGAATGCCCTCTTTGAGGAGAAGTTCTCTTTTCTGTGTGAATCCCCGGCGGACACCGCCGACTCCCTGCTCAAGCATATCTGTGACCTGAAGCATGAAAACACCGCGCTGCGGATACAGTTCCGCGCTGGCCGCCGCGAGTACGAACATCCCGTTCTGGGGAGTAAAACGGAGTTCTCTTGCGGCATACCGGAACATGATGGCCTTGACGGTGCTTTGTTCATCCCGGAGGGAAAAATAAAAATGCCCGTCATTCAGTCTGAGATTTGCAATTTCGCCCTCTACGAGCAGTAACTGCATGTGCCGGCTGTTCCGGATGAGTTCCCCGGCACGGCGGTTGAGTTCGGTCACGTTCATGACTGCCATAATGCCGCATAAACAGCCGTGCCGACTGCGTTGTCACAGGAAAACGCCGCTTCGGCAAATGCTGTTTCTGATGAAAATCTTGTTTTGAGAAATTCCTGAAGATACCTGTCCGCCATTACTCCCCCGGCGTACAGGACAGGAAGTCCCGGATAATGATTCAATGCTTGTTTTGTCATTTCAGATAATACCTGTGCAATGGCAGACAGACAGAAGAAAGCCGTATCCGGAGCGGTTCCGCCATTGGCCAGCATATCACGGCACTGGTTTTCCAGCCCGGACAGACAGCAGTCAAGCCCTTTCATCACGGGTTTGTACCGGAATTCAGCACGGCTCTGCATGGCGAGTGCTTCGAGTTCCGCACCGCATGGAAAAGATAAGCCAAGCATCAGGCCGACACGGTCAATCAGCTGTCCGGCTTTCAGGTCGAGCGAGGATGAAACCGGCGTGATTTTTAATAAATCTTTATCAGGTTCACAGAGGACACAGTCTGTTGTCCCGCCGCTGACATGAAAGGCCAGGAATTTCCTGTCAAGCCAGGATAATCTGTCTGCCGAATACAGAGCCGCTAAGATATGCCCAGTCTGATGACTTGTCTGACAGACGGGGATATTTAACAGCTGTCCGAACATTTCGGCCGCGCCCTGTCCGCAGAGGAAGCACGGCATATAAGAGCCTTCGGCATTTCTCGGCCGGACAGAAACGCCTATCCGGGAGAGTTCCTGTCCCGGGATATTCAGTCTTGCCAGCACCTCCGGAAGCTGAATGGTGTGATGAAAGACAGCATCACTCTGCCGGAGGCCTTTTTCTCCGGGTTTGACCGGAAGTAATTTCTTTGCCTGTATGACCTGACGGGTACCGGAATCATATAAAGCCGCGGACGTTGTATAATTACTGGTGTCCAGCCCTAAATACAGTGCCATCAGGCCTTATCCCCCGGGTTTTCGCGGGCATAGTTGCCTAAAATTCCATTGATAAAGGCCGTATCTTCCGGGACGGCATATAATTCCGAAAGCCGCACGGCCTCACTGATGACGACATTGACCGGAGTCTCCGGAAAATGCCGGAGTTCATAAATGGCCATGCGGAGCAGAATCAGATTGACCCGGGCAATGCGGCCGACTGCTCTTTTGGGGCTGTAGGAAGAAATGACAGTATCAAGCTCCTGGGTCTCACTGAGAACCCCTGTGACGAGTGTCCGGACTTTGTCATTGATTTCCATTTCTTCGAGTTCTTCGGCGAGTGCAAACAGTTCTTCCGGCGTGTCTTCCCGGAAAGAGGATTCAAATAAAATTAAAAATGCATTTTCTCTTGATTTTTGTTTTGTCATAGTAATAAGCTCCTGTTTTCAGTCTTCCGTCATGCCGCTGACTTCGACATGCACATGCACGGCGGTAACGCCTGTCATATCCTGAATGCTCTGTTTCACTTTCATCTGTACGCGCTGTGCAACGGCTGCCGCCCTGCTGCCGCTTCTGACGATAATTTTCATTTCCACAGCAATCGCGCCGCCTAAGTTCGTGATTCTGACGGGATTGGAAGAATGCGGGTCAAGTCCGGCGGTATCAGCAACATCTTTGGCCGAAATTGCCGCTACCTGACGAAGTACATCATCAGAAATCTGAATCGTCCGTTCGGCGTTTTTGATATTATCCATACTCATGAAAAAGACTTCCTTTCTTCGGCATCTGATTTTTTGGGATATATATCTTATTTTAACACAAATATGCAGTCTTGTCAATCAAAATCGGACGGAAATTTATTTGACTTCAAAAATCCGGATATTTTCCGCCGGAATGGAAACTTCTCCGAGAATGGTTTCTTTAATCAGAGCCGCCCCGGAGGCATCAAGGCCGTCAGTCCGGACAACGACTTTGGCAGTATCGCCGTCAAGATAGACGACACAGTCTGAAAAGCCCTGTGATTTAATCAGAGATTCGATAGTACTTTCATGTTCAATCAGGCTGGCGACTTCAGCGGCATTGAGCGCGGCTGTGACGGCTTCATCATTGGTGACATCGCCGCCACCAATCATCATTTGCAGGGTCTGGACGGCTTCATCACGGCTGGCCGTTTTTTCAAGTCTGGCCTGTGCGAAATAATCCGCGGAGGGGTCAGGCTCGGCGTTGACAAATTCCGTATCTCCATAATGCGGAGTGGCCGTGTCCTGGGTCTGTTCGAGTTCCGTGACGGGCGTGGAGACGGCAATCCCCGTTTTCGAGTAGCTGTAATTGATATAGACCGCCCCCGCAAGCAGTACCGTCAGACAGGAAAGCACCAACTGGCGTTTGCCGATAATCAAAGATGGTTTTGTCATGTACAAGACTCCTTTCAGGCCGGGTTTTCTTCCAGCCTTGTGACATAGATTTGTGATGTCCGCAGGCCGCAGGCGACAGAAACTGCCTGATAGACAGTTTCCTGAATCGTACTTCTGCCGCCTCCCTCACAGGCCACAACGACACCCGTCACAGCCGGAAGTGATACGGACTCTATCAATGCTTCTTTCTGGGAGCCGCCGACTGTGACATAGCGACTGTCGGCCTCCTGTGCGTAATGATATGCCTCACTGCCCTGTAAGGTCACTAAGACTTCTACTTTGCCGACTCCTGCAATATTGCCGAGCATTTCGCTTAACTGTTCCTGGAGCTGAAGCCGGTAGCTTTCCTGAGAATCAGCCTGTGCTGTTTCTTCGGAGGGCGGCGGTTCTTCTTTCTGTTCCAGACAGGAAGAAAGCTGAATGCATATCATCCCGAATAAGCCAATCAGCACCAGAATATGAATTAAAATATCTTTTTTAAGGCTTGCCTTGTATTTATTCCAGAATTTCTGTAACATGCAGTTCCGTCTCCTCTCCCAGAGCCTCACGCAGTACGCGGCAGGCGTTCTGATAATCATCACATACAACACTGACATCACTAATCATTATGCGCTGATTTCCGTCAATATGCACATCAACCTGCAAATCAGAACAATGAATCTGTTCTTCGGATAAGAGAAACAATAATGCCTGTTCGGCTGATTTTTTTGTTACGGCCAATGCCGTCTCCTGTGAGTTCTGTTCCTGAATCTGTATCAGCGATTCCGGAAATTCGAGATTTGTCAGAGGCACGGCCAGACCAATGATGAATAAC
>Ga0326511_10003659_pt1 | contig 12361 bp, 22 predicted proteins | sample 0_2496_0518_D_FD_203701 | JGI IMG/M metagenome (GOLD analysis project Ga0326511, IMG submission 203701) | Bovine rumen microbial communities from UC Davis, California, United States - 0_2496_0518 | ecosystem: Host-associated > Mammals > Digestive system > Stomach > Rumen | place: USA...
AGAAAAACAGATCCTCGGGCGAGACGGCCCCGGCGGCAGCGATCTGATTGAGGCGGAGCGTGACCTTTTCGGCCAGCTCCGCCTGCGTTCTTCCGTATACATCCTCATATTTGCCCTCGGCGTTTTTGATGCGCTTGCGGTAATAGTTGCCGCCGGAGCCGTATTTCTTCGCTGCTTTGCGCGGCATTACTTTGAATAAATCAGGTACAGGTCGGCGCGATAAATCACCTCGCCGCGCCGCTGCCCGGGTTCGTCATCGTCATCCGGCCGAAACGCTTCGACCTCAAGGTTCGCACGCTCAAGCCTATCCATGATCGCCTGCAATTCATCCACACGATTTCTGGGAATATTGCCGACGCACTCCCCGTCTACAAGCACGCGGATTGCGGGCGCGCCCTTGTATTCGTATTCCTCCAACTCGAGGTCGGCCTGGCCGCCGCGCGCTTTGAAATCTTTTAACAGCTTCTGCCGTGAAGTGCCGTTCTCATTCTCAAAGGTCACACCGGCGAGAGACGTCTTGAATCTCCCGTGAAGTGCTTCCCACTCTTCACGCTGGGCCGCAGCCTGAGCTTTTTCTTCTTCTTTTTCCCGCCGAAGGTTTTCCAGTTTTTCCTGTTGCGCCTGCCGTTTTTCTTCTGCCGCCTGCTTTTTTGCGGCTTGTCTACGGTCATTGATAATCGCAGCACAAAAACAGACAACAATGACAGCCACGGCAATGTACAAGTAACGCATTACAACCTTCCTCCCGTGCCCACTGTGGGCACGTTTTTTATTTGCCGAGATAGATTATGCCGTCGATGACTCGATAGCGACTTTTTGATACGGCGCGAGGGCGGCGTCGATGATCGCGCGGATCTCGGGCGGGGATCTCCGCCATGCGACGAGCAGGCGCTCCTCCTCCGGTGACAGCTCCGGCGTCGGGGTCTCGCTGCGGCAGAGCAGATAGTCCGACGTGCAGCCGAAGATCTCACAGAGGCGGCAGATCGTGTCCGCGTCTATGCCGAGTTTTTCGGCTTCATAGCGGGCGACGGTCTGCTGTTTTGTATGCAAAAGAACGGCAAGATCTTCCTGCCGCCAGCCGTTTTTTAAGCGCAGATCCCGAATGCGATTCATACAAGCACCTCCGTGAACTGTTATGAAAATTATACAATATTCACTGTCTATTTTCAGCAATTACACCGAATTAGCGTAAATTATGTAAATGTATATTGACAGACACGGATTTCGAGTATATTATGCAAGCGTACACGGAAATGGTGTACAGCAAAACCCCGCCCCGGAGGACGCGACCAACGGGCGGGAGATTACGAAAAGGAGATCACGAAGACATGAAAGAAGACCTGAAGAAGATCCTGTTCATCAAGGCGGTTGCCGCGCTGGAGGCTTACCAGGCGGCGGTCGGCACCCGGTTCCCGTCCGAGGAGGCGAAGCGGCGCCACGAGCGCTTCTGCGCGATCTGGGACATTATCGAAGAGGCGGGGCTGGAGGAAGAGTACGAGGTTTGGAAGGAAGGATGAGGGAACACCTCATCCGGCCCTCCGGGCCACCTTCCCCTCAAGGGGAAGGCAATATGCGGCGCACGGTGGGCGCGGGGCTCAGGCGATCCCGCGCGCAGGTCCGACTCCTGCACGCCGCACCAGCGGGCGGAAACGCGATCCGGGCGCAGGTCCGGCCCGACACTACCGGAAACCGCGGCACCGGCTCTCCACGCCCGCCCGCACCAGCGGACGGCACCGGCCTGACCGCCTTGCCGCAATGCCATTCCCGGGCCTGTTTCACGACGGCCCGCCAATGGCGCGGCTGCGGAGCCTGCGGCGCTCCTTCTCCCGCCACCGGCGGCGGAGCACCGCAAGGCCCACGCCCGCCCGCACCAGCTCAGCTCCATGGCATCCCCCTACGGCGTTTGTTGTCTTTCCACCGCAGGGGCGGGGCTCGAGCCTCCTGATCCCGTCCAAGCCGCGGATGGTGAAGCGGCTCCCGACCGGCGTCCCTTATCCTGCGCCGGAGCCGGGCAACGGAGTGACGCTCCGCTATACCATCTTCGATCGCGGGCGAGGGTAGGACGGCAAAAAGTGCCGGGTCTGGGCACCCCGGAAGCCTCTCATTCATACGTTTCTCCTGACTTATTTTGACACTGCCGTCCTATCCCCGCGCACGACCGAAGAAACGAGGTGAAACAATGGACTACGCAAAACCGATAGACCGGCCCGCGATCGGGACGCCGGCCGCCGCGCTGGAGAGTTGCGTGACGCTGATCTCCGCCGTGACCGGACAGCCCGAGACGCTGATGGGCTATTATCTGGATCTGTATTATCAGGTGAGGTCCCAGGCGGAACAAGCGGAGGCGCGGGAGGCGGACACCTCATCCGCCCCTGCCGGGGCACCTTCCCCTCAAGGGGAAGGCAGGGAAAAGCCGAAGGCGGACACCTCATCCGCCCCTGCCGGGGCAGACAAGCCTGGAGTGTCACGCGTTCCTCGCGCGTCAGAATCTTCCCCTCAAGGGGAAGGCAAAACGAAGGCGAAGAAAAAGGTGGACTTTGAGGAGGTGCTGGCTTCCGCCAGCGCGGGCGCGAAGATGCCGCCCGAGAAGAAAAAGAGCGAGCCGTGGGGAAGCGTCAAGCGGGAGATCCGCGAGCGCTTCATCGCCCTGCGGGCCCAGGGCATGACCATCGCCCAGACGGTGAATCTCAGCGGAAAGAAGCTCACCGACGGCGACGTCATGAACATCATGAACGGCGGCAAGGCCGAGATGAAGATCTACACCGCGCTCGAGGACGCCATGAACAAGTGGGAGCAGGTCACCGCGAGCAAGGCCGCCGACACTTCTCAGCTTACATCGTAAAGGGGGAAAAGACCACGGAGACAAACTACGAAAACATCTACCGTAGCGCAAGGCGGACTGCGGGGCTCACCCAGGAACGCTGGGCCGAGCTGCTGGGGCTCTCGGCCGAGGCCGTGAGCCAGTACGAGCGCGGAACCATCCTCCCGTCCGACGAGGTGGTGCTGCGCATGGCGGAGGCCGCCGGTCAGCAGATCATCTGCTACTGGCATCTCCTGAACAAGTCCCGGGTGGCCGGAAACGTGCTGCCGGACGTGCTGCGCAAGACGCTGCCGGAGGCGGTGCTCAATCTGCTGGTGCGGATCGAGGACTTCAGCCGGACGGGGCTGGAAGATCTCAAGCGGCTGGCTGCCGACGGGAAGATCAGCGCCGACGAAATCGCGGCCTGGGGCGAGGCCCTGGCGCAGATCCGGGAGCTGGTGCGGGCGGCGTATGAAATGCAGTACGCCGAGACGGAGTAAAGGGGGAACAGACCATGAAGATTGTTGACAGCCTTCCGGGCATGGGCACGCGACGCCTGCGCCTGGGCCTGAGCATGGCGGACTGCGCCGCCGCGATCGGCGTGACGCGGCAGGGCTGGTACCAGTGGGAGACCGGGCGGACGCTGCCTTCGGCGGCGTACCTGCCCGCGATCGCGGAGGTGCTGCACTGTGAGATCAAGGACCTGTATGTCGGAGAGGAGGCCGTGAGCGATGACGCCGTTACTTAAAAAGCCGGAGGCCGCGGACTTTCTCGGCGTGTCCGTCCGGACGCTGGAGGGCATGATCAAGCGCGGCGTGATCCCCGCGTACAAGATCGGGCCGAAGTCGGTGCGGCTGCGGCGCGAGGATCTGGACGAGTACCTCGCCGGGCACCGGGCCGCGCCGGTGATCGAGAAGGTCACGCCTGTCAGGCCGTGCCGGTACGTGCCGGGGATGAAGGTGGTGTGACACCTCATCCGGCGCTGGCGGGGCAACACCTCATCCGGCGCTGCCGCGCCAGACAAGCTTGGAATGTCACGCGTTTCTCGCGCGTCAGAATCTTCCCCTCAAGGGGAAGGCGAAGGGGAAGGCAATAAAAAAATGCCCTGCCGGACGCGACCCCGGCAGGGCGGTGATAAGGGCAAAAGCCCAGACCACGAAGACAAGAGTAGTATATCACGCCTTGTGCATTTTGACAAGGAGAAAATCATGAACGAGACCATGAAGACAGCGCCGCCGGAAACGGCGGTCGAACCGCAATACTGGGCAGTGATCCCGTCTCCGGTGCGGTATGACGAGGCGCTCACGCCCAGCGACAAGCTGCTGTACGGCGAAATCAGCAGTTTGACCAATAAATTCGGGTACTGCTTCGCCTCGAACGCCTATTTCGCCGAGCTCTACGGGCTGACCGAACGCACGATCCGGCGTATGCTCGCGGACCTGCAGGAAAACGGGTACATCCGGATCGAGGACGGCAACGGGGGCCGGGGGCGGCGGCGCATTTACGCGGGCATCAATCCCCTCTCCCCCGCCGCGCCGAACCCGGACAAAAATGTCCGCGAACCCGGACAAAAATGTCCGGGTAACCCGGACAAAAATGTCCGGGAGAATAATAAATATATTAATAAAACTAACAATCCCCCCAAAGCCCCCCAGGGGGCCGCGGTGGAGATCTGGGACAAACCGGCATGGGACCGTTTCTGGGCGATCTACCCGCGGAAGGTGGACAAGGCCAAGGCGATCCGGGCATGGAACAGGCTCAAGGCAGACCGCAAGCTCATGCAGATCATGAGTGCCGCACTCAAGGCGCAGAGAGCGTCCGAGGAGTGGCGGCGCGATAACGGCCGGGCGATCCCCTACCCGAGCACCTGGCTCAACAACCGCCGCTGGGAAGACGAGACCGTCCCCTCCCCTGCTCCGGCGCCCTATGTCGGGCGTGAGGAGGCGATCGAATGGGAGAACTGACACGGGAGCAGCCCGGCGGCGTCCTGAACCGCTGGACGCAGGCCCAGACCGCCGTGATCGGCGCGATGATGATCGACGAGCGCTGTCTCGGAGACGTGTTCCAGGCGACCTCGGCGGAGATGTTCTCGGACTCGACACTGCGGCACATTTACGAGGCAGCGCGTGGGCTGTGGCTTGAGCACCGGCCGGTGGACCCGGTAACGGTCGGGGACGCCTGCGGCGGCGCGGGGAAGGCCTACGTCGAGACGATCGACAACGCCATGCGTGTAACGCCGACGGCGGCGAACGTGCTGGAGTACGCGGAGATCTGCCGGCAGGGTCTGATGATGAGCCGGTACCGCGAGGCGGCGTACCAGCTTCTGGACGCGGCGACAGCCGATCAGTGCGCGGAGATCTGGAACCGGCTCGGGAAAGAGCTCATGGGCGCGAAAAAGGTCCGCAGCGTGACGCTGCAGGAGGCGATCGGCCGCTATCTCGACCGCATGAACGACGAGACGCCGCCGGACTACCTCAGTCTCGGCATCGAACGGCTGGACAAGCTGCTGCACATCGGGCGCGGAAAGTTCGTCATCCTCGCGGCCGACAGCTCCAGCGGCAAGACCGCTTTGGCCTTGCAGTTTGCGTACCATATTGCCGACTGTGGCAAAAAGGTCGGGTTCTTCTCTCTGGAAACCGACAACGACACCCTGACCGACCGCCTGATGGCGGAGACGCAGGTCGCCGGGATCGCGCTGCCGCGCACCAAGGCCAAGGCCCTGAGCTCGGCGGACTACACCCGCGCCACCAGCGCCGGGATGCACAGCGCCAAGGTCAATCTGGAGCTTGTCGACAACTGCGAGACCGTGGACGGGATCCGCAGCGTCACGATCCAGAAGGGCTACGACGTGATCTTTGTCGACTACCTGCAGCTCATCGACGAGGAGGGCGAAAAGCGCTGGGACACCGTCACGAAGATCTCCATGGGCCTGCACCGGATGGCGCAGACGCTGGGCGTCACGGTGATCGGGCTGAGCCAGGTGACGCCGCCGGACAAGAGCGGCAAAAAGAACCTCACCATGGACGACCTGAGAGAGAGCAGGCAGCTCAAGCACGACGCCGACGTGATCCTCATCCTGGAGCCGTGCGACGAGTTTCCCAACGGGCGGACGCTCACGATCGCCAAGAACAAGGACGGGCGGCGCAACCGGGGCATGAAGCTGAACTTCGACCCGGAGCACATGACCTTCTCCTACCACCGGCGCGTCGAAACCTCGAAAGCCTCCGACGACGCCGCCCCGGGGCCGACGCTGTACGACATGGCCGAGGACGAGGGAGGTGATCTGCCGTTTTGAGCGAGTGTCCCTATGAAGTCGGCGACAAATTCCGCTTCATCCCCGGCTGCTGCGTCGAGAATACCAACGGCTTCGGCGAGGTGCTGCGGGTGGAGGTGACCGGCACGGTGGTGAGTATCCACGAGGAGCACCGCTGGTACCGGGCATGCTACGACACGCCCCAGGGCGTGCAGCATGAAACGTTTAAGTTTTGATTTTGAGAAAGGACTACGAAGACAATGCGAGTTATATCAATTGCGAATTTTAAGGGCGGGGTCGGGAAGACCGTCACCGCCGTAAACCTCGCCGCGATCCTGGCGAGGGAGGGCAGGCGCGTCCTCCTGATCGACGCCGACGTCCAGCACAACACCAGCGACTTCTTCTGCCCCGACTGGGAGGGCCAGACCCTGACGGACGTTCTCACCGGCAAGGCCGACCCGTATCTTGAGAACGTGATCACCGAGACGGCGTGGGAGAACCTCTCCCTGCTGTGCGCGGACATGGGCCTGCTGCGGCTTGATCTCGCGGCGCTGCTCAACGGCGCGGAGTACGTGGACGGCGGTCCGGAAAAACTCATGTTTGACTTTTTGCAGGCCGCGCAGGAGGACGGCTTCGAGTATGCCGTGATCGACTGCCCGCCGAGCTTCACCGCCTCCAGCGTGGCGGCGCTCGTGAGCTCCGACGACGTGATCCTCCCGGTGAAGGCCGACGCCTTCTCCCGGCAGGGCGCGCTGGAGATGATCTACCAGGCGAAGGGCCTGCGGTATTACAACATCGTGCCGCGCTTCCGGGTGCTGGCCACGATGGCCGACCGGTCGAGGCTCAGCCGCCAGGTGATCGACCAGCTCCGCGCCGACGGGCTGGACGTGTGCGAGACCATCATCCACAACAGCGTCTGCGTGGGCGAGTCGAGCTACGCGCGGCTGCCGCTGTACGAGTACGCGCCGCGGTCCCGCGCCGCGCAGGACTACGAGCAGCTCGCGAAGGAGGTGCTCGGGGATGGCTAAGGGCTTTAACCTCGGCGAGTATTTGCGGGACGCGGGCGGCGGGCCCACTGTGGGCACGCCTGAGCAGATCGAGTACATTCCGCTGGACCGGATCGACCCGGATCCGGAGAACTTCTACAGCCTCGACGGGCTGGACGAACTCGCCGGAAACATCGAGCTTGTGGGCCTGCAGCAGCCGCTGCGCGTGCGCGACGGGGACAAGGGACGCGTGATCGTGGTCTCCGGGCACCGGCGGCGCGCCGCGTGCATGATGATCCGCGACGGCGGCAGCCCCATGTTTGACCGCGGCGTGCCCTGCATCCGCGAGCACGGCGAGAGCACGCCGGAAATGCAGGAGCTGAAGCTCATCTTCGCGAACTCCGCCACGCGCATCATGAGCGCGCCGGAGCTGAGCCGGCAGACCGTCAGGACGCGCGATCTGCTGGCACGGCTCAAGGCCGGCGGCTACGAGTTTCAGGGCCGGACGCGGGAGCTGGTGGCCTCGGTGCTGCAGACCAGCGATTCCCGCGTCGGGCGGCTCACCGCGATCCGCGAGAAGCTGGTGCCGGAGCTGCTCAAATACTTCGACGACGACAAGATCGGCGAGACGGTCGCCTACCGCCTGAGCCAGGAGGAAAGGACGACGCAGCTCAAGCTCGCGATCCGGCTCGGCCCGGCGGTACAAGGGCTGACAAAGGACGGGGTGGAAGCGGTGATCGACCAGGCAAAGAAGGACACACCCTCTCAGCCGGCTGCGCCGGCAGCTCCCCCGGAGGGGGAGCCAAGGGCAGCAGCAAAAGAGTTTGACGCCATCGACGGGCTGAAAAAGTACCTCGACGGGCGGCACGAGGAGGATCAGCGTTTCTGGCAGTACATGCAGAAGGCAGCAGACAGCCTTATCCTGCACAGCTTCGCCTCCGGTGCGCTGCCGATCCGCAAGGACAACATCGACATGCTCAGGCTCGACTGCCGGGGCGCAGGTGCCTCTCTTGTAGGTGGTTGCGACTGGGACGGCAGCAGCAAAGGGTTGTCCGTCGGCCCTCTTGGGAAACAGATCACGCGGACATGGTACGACACGTATGACGCGCTGGCTGCCATCGCTATTTCGCGCTGGAGGGCGGTGCTGGTCGAAGACAAACGCAGGTCGAAGAAAAACGTGCCCACTGTGGACACCACCGAGCCGGAATTCCAGACCGGGACGCCGCCCAGGGACGGACGGTACCTGTGCCGGGTGGACATGGGACTCGACAAGCCGCACGAGCAGTCGTGCGATTATAAGGACGGGGCGTGGAGCTGCTTCGGGCGGTCGGTCGATGAGGTCGGCAAGGTCGTGAGCTGGTGGCCGCTGCCGGACAGGAGGTAACGGGCTTATGGCTATAGAAAAACGCGATTTGTACGATTCTATCATAACCGAGGTCGACGCCGGGAAAACCGCTGCTCAGATTGCACGGGATCTCAGACTGTCGACGGGAACTGTTCGCGCTGCTACTAAATACTTTGCCCAGGCTCTCGCGGGCGTTCCCTTTACCGATTCCCAGATCTCTTACAATAAGGGCCTTGCGTATTGGGCGGAGGCTCGAGCAAAACTCCTGAAAAAGGAATCGGCCCCAAATCCTGCCGCACCTCAAACGGCAACCACTAAATACGAAGACGACGCCACTGTCTTTGAGCGCTATGACAAAATATACGACCTCGCACTTTCCGGGGTAAAACATGAGGACGTCGCCAAGCGATTTGGCACCAGCGTGCGGACTGTCCGTCGTATTCTGAACATCCGCAGGCGTGTCGAGTCCCATGCGGATGTCCCTATCGACAGACACAGCCGGAGGATCTTGCATTGGGCCCAACTTCGGGCTGGCAACTCAGATCAGCCTGCGCCGACGCTCACGCCCGCCGCCCGTGAATCGCCTCTCACACTTGAAAAATGCACGAAACCCGAACTGATCGAGATCGTGCGGAAGATCGTCTCAATATGCGGGAATGCAGCAGAAGCCACCCTCGAGCTGGAACTTGTCCGCTGTGAATGTATGCGGATGCTTGATACCCTTGCCAAACTCAAAGAGGAGGTGACGCCGTGACGATCTTCCCCTGCTGCCGGTGCGGGATCGTGCCGGAGGTGACGGTCGCGCCGGATGAACGGACGCGGCGGCCCATGGCGGTCATCCGGCACGAGTGCCCGAACGGGCGGAGAAGCTATGCCCGGTTCACCGACGCCGACCGGGCCGCGGCGGTCGACGGCTGCGTCTACTGCTGGAACGAGGCGAACGCAGCCGACAACCCGAAGTGGTGGCCGGAACGCTATGACTACCTGCGCACGCTGTGCAGGACAAGGGAGGCGATCCTTTGAGAACCACAAAAGGCATGGCCGTCGACGGGCCGAAGCTCAAAGCGATGATCCGGGAGCGCGGCTCTAAACAGTGGTACATCGCCTTGAAGGCCGGGATCTCCACCGGGCACCTCAGCAACGTGCTCAGCCGCAGCCGCGCGACCATGCCCACCATCCGGGCCATCGCCGACGCCCTCGGCGTCCCGGTCGGGGAGATCATGAAGGAGGCGGAGTCTTGAACGTCAGCTTTACCAAGTACGCGGAGCTTCCCGACGGCGAGCCGCTGTACCGGCTCACCATCGACGGAAAGGCGGCCGGCGACGGCCTCACCATCGACAAGGTCGTGGAGATCATCAACAGCCGCGACGAGCTCAGCCTCGGCGACGAACACGTGAAAGGAGGCGCGGCATGCGCTACCTGAAAACCGGCGATCCCTGCCCGCTGTGCGGACAGCCGATCAAGACCACCTGCTACGAAAAGCTCGAGATCCTCAGCTGCGTGGCGTGGCTCAAGAATAACGCCTTGCTCCCGGACTGCGGCGATGACGAGGAGGAAGCGCCATGCGGGCAATCTTCCGGCTGATCTTCTCCGCCATCCTCCTGCTCGCCGTCGCCGGCGCCTGCGTGGTGCTTACCAGCTCCGAACGGCAGCCGAGCGACCGGGCCGACTATTACGTCTGGGCGCAGATCTCTTTGCCGTCCGGCGACTGGATCGAGGGGCGCGTCGAGCGCTGGGCGCCCTTTGAGGACACGGCGATGATCTGGCTTTCGATCGGCGGCGTCTCGTATCTCACGGACTGTGAGAACGTGGTGCTGTCCAGCGCGAAGCCATGAAGCGCCAGGACGACGCGCGGCGCTGCAGCGTGTTCATGTGCGATCGCAAGCGCCTGCCGCTGTGCTGCGCCGACTGCCCCGACCGCGGACGCTGCCGCAGCCACTGCCTCAACAGCCCGGAGCGCTGCGGGCTGGTAGAGAAAACAAAGACGAAAGGAAAACACTGACATGCTTATCAGAATCGGAGACTGCTTTGTGGATCCCGAGCAGATCCAGGCCGTGCGCGACCTGTTCGTGCCCGGCGACGAGACGCCCACGCTGGAGATCATCCTGCCCGGCGAGTGCTGCTTCCAGGTGGAGGCCACGATGGACGAGGCCGAGGCCGCGCTCATCGACGCCGGGATGATCGAGGACCCGTACCCGGAGGAGGACGCGCTTGCGCTCGGCGAGGAGGAGCGCGTGGAGCTTGAGGAGCTGTACGAGCATGGCTACGAGTACCTCGCCCGCGACGCGGACGGGAAGCTCAACGCCTTCAAAACCGACCCGCTGCCGAACGACGGCTACTATTACCCGCGCAACAATGAGCACGCCGAGCGCGTGAGCGGCGCGTTCAGCTTCATCGAGCCCTCGGACGGCTGCTGGTCCGTGCCCTTCCTCCTGAGCGAGTGAGACGCACCCCTTGACAGCCTGACCAGAACCGGACTATTTTAATAAACATCAGAGCGCCCTCCGCGGCCAGTAAAGAACGGAGGGCGCTTGCCCTGTGAAGAGAAGAAAACGGATCCTCGCCGGGTGCATCGGCATCGAGTGCGACATGCCGCAGCGCTCGCGCGGCGACTCCCCGAAGGAACGCGCCGCCAAGGCCAAGGCCACCAGCGCCGCCCAGAAGCGCATGAACCAGATCAACAGCGCCATGGAACTGGAGCTGCGGCTCGCCGCCAATTTCCCGACCGCCGGCAGCGGGCTCGTCATCGTGCTGACCTATGACGACGCGCACCTGCCGAAGACACGCAAGCAGGCGCAGCGGCGCTTCGCGTACTTCCTCAAAAAGCTCAGGGCCGCGCGCGAGGCGGCAGGACTCCCGGCGCCGCGCGTCATCTACGCGCCCGAGGTGCTGACAAGCGAGTCCGGGCGCTGGCACCACCACATCGTGCTCGACAATACCGGCGACGATCTCGCCATGGTCCGGCGCTGCTGGGGCTACGGCTCCGACATAGACTGCGAGAAGCTCCGCGTCGACGACGAGAAGAACCACGAGACCCTCGCGCGGTACATGTCCAAGGAGCTGCGCGAGGCGCAGGAGTACGAGTGCCGGCCCGGCCTGCACGGCTGGGGCTGTACCCGCAACTGCCGCAAGCCTGAGGTTGACGTCGTGCTCGTCAATGAGGACGCGCAGCTCGAGGCGCCGCGCGGCGCGACCGTCCTGCTCCACGAGCGGCGGCAGACAGAGTTCAGCGGGTACGAGATCATCAAGTACCGGCTCGGCGGCGCGGCCTTCCGGCGTCCTCCCAGAGCAAAGCGGCGGCGGCGCTGACGCTTCTTTAGATTTTCTTCTGGCTCGGAACCTATAATAAATTAAGCGCAACGGAGGTGTTACACCTTGTCCTCAGAGCCGATCTGTGGTACAATACTGGCAAGCAAACGGGGCGCCTGGTGCTGCCCCGGCTGCGGCTCCAGGCTGATCACCAAGCGGCCTGGAACCGCGGCAAAGGATATGCCGGTCTACTGCCATAAGTGCAGGCGAGACTGGCTCGTGAATATCGACAGCGGCCTGTGCTACATAAGCCCGCGCCCGATCTCACCTGAGTGTGAATGATCGGGCGCGGACTTTTTCGTTTCGGAGGTTCTATGCAGGACTGGACTCAGCGCTTCTATTCCCACGCCGCCTGGCTGCGCTGCCGTGATGCCTTCATCGCCAAGCGCCGCGCCATCGACGGCGGCCTGTGCCAGCGCTGCCGGAAGCGCGTCGGGTACATCGTGCACCACAAGATCACGCTCACACCGGAGAACATCACGCAGCCGGATGTGGCGCTGAACCATCGGAACCTCGAGTTCCTGTGCCACGAGTGCCACAACATCGAGCACGGCGTCTTCGCGCCGGCTGCGCCGTCTGTCATCTTCGACGCCAACGGCGATGTCGTCGCGGCGATCGAGGACCGGGACTCCCCCCGGTGAAAATTTCGTGGCATGCCCTTTTGAACA
>Ga0326511_10003662_pt1 | contig 12358 bp, 8 predicted proteins | sample 0_2496_0518_D_FD_203701 | JGI IMG/M metagenome (GOLD analysis project Ga0326511, IMG submission 203701) | Bovine rumen microbial communities from UC Davis, California, United States - 0_2496_0518 | ecosystem: Host-associated > Mammals > Digestive system > Stomach > Rumen | place: USA: California...
CAGTTCTGCCTGCATGTAATGATATTCGAGGTCGTCTTTGTTTTCAATCTGCTCTATATATTCCCGTGCGGAGTCAATATCTCCAGTGGTCAGTGCCTCACGTGCCTTGAAAACATTGGGGAGAGTGGCATTCGGATATAATGACAAGGCGTATTCAATCACTTCACTTGCCTGGGAGTCATCTCCCGTGAAATGATAGTAATCGGCAATATCTGCCAAGTCATCGGCATCCATATACACGGAATGTCCTGACTTGGCAGACTCTTCGTAGTTGTTCAGAATGCTCCTGAACTCCTCGCTGTCAAAATAGTCGTCGCCGGTTTTCTTCATTATTTATTTATCTTCGCCCATGTGTCTTTCAGTCCGACTGTCTTGTTGAAGATGAGGTGGTCTTCCTTGGATGACTCATCGAGGGTGAAGTATCCAATACGCTGGAATTGCAGGAAGTCACCAGGTTTCTTCTCTGTGAGGTATTGCTCTACATAGCAGTTTTTCAAAACTGTCAATGAGTCGGGATTGAGTAACTCACGGAAATCACGCTCATCGGCACTGGGATTCTCTACGGAGAACAGGCGGTCGTAGAGGCGTACCTCGGCGGGCACGGCATTCTGACAACTCAGCCAGTGAAGTGTCTTTCCCTTGATCTTACGGTCTGCGCCAGGTTGTCCACTGCGGGTCTCTGGGTCGTAAGTGGCATAAATCGTTGTGATGTTCCCCTCTGCGTCCTTATCACAGGGATGTTCCTCGTCGCATTTGATGATATAGGCATTCTTCAGACGTACCTCCTTGCCTGGTGCCAAGCGCATGAATTTCTTCTCGGCAACCTCCATGAAGTCGTCACGCTCTATCCATAATTCACGACTAAAGGTGATGGTATGTGTTCCGTCAGCCTCATTCTCCGGGTTGTTGATGGCTTCCATCTGCTCTGTCTTCCCTTCGGGATAGTTGGTGATAATGAGTTTGACAGGATTCAATACAGCGGACACACGGCACGCTTTCTTGTTCAGGTCATCACGGACAGCCGCCTCCAACAAGGCATAGTCATTCAATGCATCGAATTTGGTGTATCCGATGGACTTGATGAAGTTGCGAATACTCTGAGCGGAATAACCACGACGGCGCATTCCACATACGGTTGGCATGCGGGGGTCGTTCCAGCCGTCAACCAGTCCTTCATCGACCAACGCCTTTAACTTACGTTTGGACATCACGGTATACGTGAGGTTCAGACGGTTAAACTCAATCTGGCGAGGGCGGTAAGCGGTTTGCCCCTCTTTCTCCTGCAGGAAATCCACAAATTTGTCATACAGTGGGCGGTGAGGTACAAACTCCAGTGTACAGATAGAGTGGGTGACACCCTCGAAGTAGTCGCTCTGTCCATGTGCGAAGTCATACATCGGGTAGCAGTGCCACTTGGTCCCTGTACGATGATGAGGTATCTGGATGATACGATAGATAATAGGATCACGGAAGTGCATGTTGGGATTAGCCATGTCGAGTTTCGCACGCAGTACCATGGAACCCTCAACAGCCTCAGGGGTGTTCATCTGACGAAACAGACGCAAATTCTCCTCAATAGGGCGGTCTCGGAACGGACTGGGTCTGCCAGGTTGTGTGGGAGTACCCTTCTGTTCTGCAATCTGTTCTGAAGTCTGCTCATCTACGTAAGCCATTCCTTTCTCAATGAGCCAGATGGCAAAATCCCACAACTTATCGAAATAGTCGGAGGCATAATAGACATTCTCCCAATGGAAGCCGAGCCACTTGATATCGTTCATGATATTCTCCACATACTCAGTATTCTCCTTGGTAGGGTTCGTGTCGTCGAATCGGAGGTTACAGATGCCTCCATAATTCTCTGCTACACCGAAGTCCATGCAAATCGCCTTGGCATGTCCGATATGTATATAACCGTTGGGCTCTGGTGGAAAACGAGTCTGTATTCTTCCTCCGTTCTTACCTGCGGCAAGGTCGCCCTCCACCATTTGCTCTACAAAACTGAGACTCTTCTTCTCCTCGTTCTCAGTCAAACTTTTCTCTTCAGTCATGATGTGTTATACGTTTTGTTTTGTTTGCAAAGTTACATAGAATTCTTCAATTCCTGCTATTTCGCTTGGATTTTTTTCCTTTACTTGTAAAATATGTTATTTAACATAAGAAAATATTTGCAGGAATGTTTAAAAGGCTGTACCTTTGTCCGCGTTATCCTGAATACAATCTTTTTACCTTAAAAAGGACTAATACCGATTAAATTGCCCCTCGCTGTGAAGCAAGGAGCATTTTTTTATTTGATACCTTTCTGATTAAGCGCCTTAGTGTATTTAGCTGCGTTCTTCAAGTGCTCTGCGTACGTCTTGGCAAAGTTATGAGTCCCAGAGAAGTCTTCTTTGGCACACATATACAGATAATCGTGGTTAACAGCATTTAAGACTGCGTCGATACCCTTGATGGAAGCTACCTTGATAGGTCCCGGGGGCAGTCCCTCATTCTTATAGGTATTATAGGGACTGTTGATTCTTAGCATGTTGTTATAAATGCGTTTCAAGGCGAAGTCCTTTAAAGCGAACTTGATGGTGGGGTCTGCCTGCAGAGGCATATTCTGTCTCAACCGGTTGATATACATACCAGCTATCATCGGTTTCTCTGCCGTGTTGGCAGTCTCTTCGTCAATGATAGAGGCAAGAGTTGTAACCTCATTCGGAGTCATGTTCAGCTTGGTCGCCTTTGCCGTCCGCTCACTGTTCCAGAAGCGGTCATGCTCTTTCTGCATTCTCTCCATAAGACCATCAAGACTTATATTCCAATAGATGTCATAGGTGTTAGGCACAAACATAACAGGAATGGTACAGGTGTCATAACCGTATTTCGAACATATTTCCTGAGAGTAGAGCGCTGAGGCTATCGTGGCAGAGTCAATCATCAGTTTCTTACCCAGTATGGCGGCAAGTCGATCCATTGTACGGACCTCTGGTATGGTGAGTCTCATACTCTCTTGCTGACCACTCTTCAAATGCCGGTAAATTTTGACGGCACCCTCGCCAGGTAGGATAGCATACCGTCCGGTCTTGATGTGGTCGGCATAATCTCCATGGCGGAACAGGGTTTGCAGTCCTGTCATACCTGTGGGAGAGGCAATAGGTTTCAGCTTAGCTATTACACTGTCCTGTGTGTCGTTCTCGTCAATATATAAATAATGTGTCTCTTTTAGCGTTGATACCGAGCTGAAAAAGAAGTAGCAGGTCAGTCCGATGGCTAAGAGAAATCCCACGACAGCAGGGATTAAATATTTCTTTGAATTGGGAATATTCATGTCTTTTTGTTTTTTTTCGCTGCAAAGTTACAAAAAACTCTAAACTCTAAACTCTAAACTCTAAACTTTTTTGTATCTTTGCCAAAAAGTTTATCAATCATGAAGTTAAAATTCAGTATTCGGTACCGCACTGCTTGGGGAGAGAGCCTGCATGTCAGCATCGCATACCATAGTCAGGACGGAACTGTCAAACAATATAACCTGCTGATGCAGACAGAGGATGGGGAACTGTGGACATTGGAGACCGCTGCCCTGGAGTCGCGTCAGCATCCTTTGTCTCATATCGTTTATATCTATCAGGTAGAGGATGCTGACGGTAATGTGCTGCGCCGTGAGTGGGACTTGGTGCCACGTGTCTACCATTTCGATACCTCTAAAGACTATATTTTCCCAGACCAGTGGCGTGACTTGCCATTGCCTTATCATCTGTATACGAATGCTTATCTGACGATGGTACATGGGCGTACTGACGAGCATGTGGAGGCTTTACGCCTGCCCTTGTTCCGCCGTACCATCACCTTCCGTGTATCTGCTCCACAGTTGCAGCCAGGTCAGGCTGTCGCCATCTGTGGCAGTCACCCTGCTATTGGCAGTTGGAATACCTCCCGTTATCTTCGGATGGAATATGCTGGACAACATGAGTGGATGCTGACCGTCAACGCCTTGGGAATGCTCTTTCCTATTGAATATAAGTATGTGGTGGTGGATGATGAGACCCATGCTTTCGTTGCTTGGGAGGAGGGTGATAATCGTACCACTGGCGATATGGAAATGGTGGACGGACAAGTACTGGTACTTTATGGTGAACATCTGCGCTTGAAGGAACAGACATGGCGTGCCGCCGGTGTTGCTGTCCCTGTGTTCTCCCTGCGTAGTGAGCATAGTTATGGCGTGGGCGACTTTGGCGACCTCAAACTGTTGGTCGACTGGGCTGTGCTGACGGGCATGAGAGTCATACAGCTGTTGCCCGTCAACGACACTACCGTCAGCCATCATTGGCAGGATTCCTATCCTTATAATATCATCAGCGTCTTTGCCCTTCATCCGCATTACATCGACCTGGAGGCGGCAGGCACCCTGAAGTCGAAGCAGGTCATGACACAGTTCCGTCGACGTCAACAGGAACTGAATGCCCTTCCGTATAGTGACTATGAGGCGGTGGATCGTGTCAAGCAGGAGTATCTGCTGCAACTCTTTGAAGAGCAAAAGAAAACGGTCACTGCCTCTAAGGAATATAAGGATTTCGTTCATGATAACACGGCGTGGCTGAAACCCTATGCAGCGTACAGGGCTGAGGATGAGGCTTTTACTTACTATCTCCAGTATCTCCTTCATACACAGCTCAAATCTGCAGCCGATTATGCCCGGTCAAAAGGTGTCATCCTGAAAGGCGACCTGCCTATAGGGGTCAATCGTGAGAGTGTGGAAACGAAGGAGCATTCGGAATTCTTCCATATCGACAGTCAGACAGGTGCTCCACCTGATGCCTTTACTTCACAAGGACAAAACTGGGGCTTCCCTACGTATAATTGGGAAAGTGAGGAACTGATTGGCTGGTTCAGGAAACGTCTGAAGCATCTGAGTCAGTACTTCGATGCTCTGCGCATCGACCACATACTGGGCTTCTTCCGCATCTGGGAGATTCCTGAGAATGCCGTCTATGGACTCTTGGGACATTTCTCACCAGCATTGCCTCTGACTGTGGGAGAGATAGAGTATTTTGGACTTCCTTTCCGCAAGGAACTCTATACAAGACCGTTTGTCAATGACCGGCTCATTGACCGTCTCTTTGGTATCCATGCCCAATATGTGCGTGACAATTTCCTGGTACGCAAGGCTTATAACCTATATGATTTGAAGGAGGAGTATGACACTCAGCGGAAGGTTTCTGCTTATTTTGCTGACCGTCATGATGAGAGCAGCTTATGGATTCGTGACGGACTGATGCGGCTGATTAGTGACGTACTCTTCGTTGAGGATCCACGCCAGCCGGAGATGTACCATCCCCGTATCGGTGTACTCAGCGAACCGATTTATGAGGCATTGAGTAATGAGGATAAGGATGCCTTCCTGCGGCTGTATAATAACTATTTCTACCAGCGGCACTCGATGTTCTGGGGACAACAGGCGCTCAAACGGTTACCTGCTATCTTCAAGGACTCCCGACTGCTGATATGTGGGGAAGACCTTGGGATGCTGCCTGACTGTGTGGAGCCTGTGCTCGATCAACTGCGTATCCTTACCTTGGAGATACAACAGATGCCTAAACAGCAAGGTTTTGAGTTTGCCCATCTGGAGGCGAATCCCTATCGCTCCGTCGCTACTATCTCTACCCACGACATGTCACCTTTGCGGCTCTGGTGGCAGGAGAACCCGGAGCGTCGTCAGCGTTACTATGTCACCATGCTGCAGAAAGAAGGTCGGGCACCCGAGCAGTTGCCTGCTCATCTGGCGGAGGAAATCATCGCCCGCCACCTTTATTGCCCCTCCATGCTCTGCATCCTGCAGTTGCAAGACTGGCTTGCCATGGACAGTGAACTGCGTTCCAAGTATCCGCAGGACGAGCGCATCAATGTGCCAAGCGACCCCTATAACCACTGGCGCTACCGCATGCATCTCACCATCGAACAACTCATCGCCGCCGAGCGCTATAATAATAAGGTACGCACGATGATCACAAGGAGTAAGCGTGGCTGAGTTTCTGCTTCCCTCAGCAGTAAATCAGGGGGGCGCATATCCCCAAGGGGTTTGGGGATGCCTCCTTTACCCCCTTAGGGATGCTTCCCAACACCCTTGGGAGGTATCGGAGTACCCCCATAGGAGGTATCGGAACGAGGGAAGAGCTATATCTTCATCAAATGAATGCCTTAATCGGTAAGAAAGGGGGCTTCAGTCGGTAACAAAACAGGGGATAGTCGGTAACTGAGTGCCCTTCAGTCGGTAACTGATTCTTATGAATTTTCAAAAAACATATAACCTTATAACATGATGTGGCTCAAATGCCGATAGACAGAGGCTTCGCGGTATGTTATATGTTGCTCAAACATATAACATACATGTAACATACATATAACATGGATACGTTCACACTAAGGTGTGAACGTCCAAGTATTCCTGTACCTCTTCCTTATACGAGTCGGAGACGGGAATGAACTGATCTCCGAAGACGATGCGGAAACGGTCGATTTGCTGAGCAAGCGGCATGTGTACGATGAAGCTGCGGTGAGTGCGCAGGAACTCGGGATGCGGCAGGTAGTCGTCCAGCTTCTTCATGTTCATCAGACTCATGATGCGTGTGCCGTCTGCCATATAGAAACGGACATAGTCCTTCAGCCCCTCTATGTACAAGAGGTCATCCAGGCTGACACGGATGAGTTTGTAATCACTCTTGATAAACATAAATCTGTCGCGGGCATATACCTCCTGTTTCTGTGCGATGGTAAACCAGTCGAGAGCTTTGTTGGCGGCAGTGAGGAAATCGTCATACGAGATAGGCTTCATCAGATAGTCGAGGGCATTCACCTTATAACCCTCAATAGCATACTGCTGGAAGGCTGTGGTGAAGACAATCTTCGTCGTATTTGGGATAATCTTCGCTAACTCGATACCAGATAGTTCTGGCATCTGGATATCCAGGAACAATAGTTGCGCAGGGTTTGTCCTGAGCTCTTTCATAGCCTCAATGGCACTACCGTAGGATCCGATGAGTTGGAGGAAAGGGGTCTTCTCCACATAACTTTTTAATAGTCCGGCTGCCAGGGGCTCGTCGTCGATGATTGCGCAAGTGATAGTCATAGTTATTTCTTTTTTTTGTTGTTTTTATTATTTTCGAGATTACGAGATTCTGAGATCATGATTCTTGAATGATAGGTCTTGCCGTCGCTGCTGACCCCTTTCTCCCATACATACTGCTCTGGGTAGGTGAGGTCAAGGCGGCGTTGTACTTGAGAGAGTCCGACACCATGTCCACTACGGTCCTGCTGGTCCTTGGGGTAGTTGGAGTTGGTGATGTCGAAGACGATCTGGTCTTTTTCCGCAGTCATCCGCAAATGGATGAAACTGGGCAGGGTAGGGCTGACCCCATGTTTGAAGGCATTCTCGACCAGCGAGATAAAGAGCATGGGTGCCACTTGCTGTTGGGGGTTCTGGACAGCGAACTGGGCGTCAATCTCCACCGACTTAGGGAGTCGGATGCGCATCAGTTGGATATAGTTCTGCATAAACTCCACCTCGTCAGCAACAGGAACGGTGGGCTGCTGGTTGTCATAGAGGATATGACGCAACATCTTAGACAGCTCCTGTATCGACTCCTGCGCCTTGGGGGTGTCAAAGGCTGTCAGGGCATAGATGTTGTTGAGGGTGTTCAGCAGGAAGTGCGGACTGATCTGCCAGCGCAGCGTGTTCAGTTCCGCCTCCACCCGTGCCGCTACCTCATCCCGTCTGATACGCTCCGCCCGATACCACTTGAAAGAAAGTTTAATGAGGGTAGCTATCGTGGCGGATATCATCAAGTTGAAGATGTCACGCAGGATAAAGCCAAGGGTGTTCAGCGAGGTGGTATAATGCTGTCCTGGGTTGAAAATCTGGTGGGTATAGTCCATCCAGAAATGCAGTCCGATACCCAACGTGATAATCACCACGAAGTTGATGATGAAATAGTAACGGTGACGACCCGGCACAAAATAATGAGGTGTCAGCCACAGATAGTTCATGTAGAACACAAACATGAAAGCGATGGGCACGGAGCACATGGAAAGGAACTGTACAGGGGTGACCCCATGTCCCTGGTTCATGAAAATCATGGGTGACAGGAACATCACCAGCCATGCGGCGATATGCAAAACGATCTCAATCTTCTTATTCATGTCGGATAGCTTCTATAGGATCCATATTGGCGGCTTTCTGTGCAGGGATGTATCCAAAGAGTACACCGATGAAGACACAGACAAGAAATGAAACATAAACAGACCATGCGGGGACACTCGACGGCATACCAAAAATGCCGAGACCGGCACTGGCAGAGCATCCTACCAGTATGCCGAGAAGTCCTCCCGTCACCGATATCAATACCGATTCGATGAGGAACTGCAGCGAGATGACAGGTCCTGTGGCACCTACAGCCATGCGTAGACCGATTTCCTTGGTGCGTTCTGTCACGGACACCAGCATGATATTCATGATGCCGATGCCTGCGACGAGTAGTGAGAAGGCGGCTGCCACCACGAGGATAATCGTCACGGTGTCCATCGTCGACGACATCGTCTCCATCATCTCTGCCTGTGAGCGGATGGTGAAGTCATCGTCAGCATCCCCTTTTAGTTTATGGTTGTCACGCAGAATCTGGGTCAACTCCTCAATGGCGGCATCGGACAGTTCCTCAGTGACAGCAGAGCATACGATACTTGAATACCAGGTCTGGGCAGCGATACGCTTCATCACGGTGGTATAGGGTGCTATCATCACGTTGTCCTGATCCATACCCCAGGAGTTATAGCCTTTTGACTTCAACACACCGACAATACGCATGGGGATAGATTTAAAACGGATAGTCTTGCCGATAGGGTCGACATGCTCACCAAACAACTCGGTGACGATAGTCTTACCTACCACCACCACCTTGGCGGCTTTCTTGATATCCTCGTCGGTAAAACACTCACCATCCTCAATCTCCCATTGCTTGATCTCCAGATACTCAGTGGACTCACCGTACATCGATGTGTTAGTGTTATTATTACCATAGATGACTTGTCCGCTTGCCGTCACCTCTGGTGATACCTTCGTGACGAATTTCTTCTCACGGAGGATACGCTCATAGTCGGCAGGTTTCAGTGTCTGCATACTCGACGGGTCCTGACGTACACCACCTCGCATGTCGGCACCGGGGCGGATGGTCAGCAGATTGGTGCCCATCGTCGACAGTTCCTTGCGGATGCTCTCCTTGGAACCCTGTCCTATCGCCATCATGATGATGACCGCTGCCACACCGATGATGATGCCGAGCATGGAGAGAAAGGAGCGCATTTTATTGTTGGCGACTGCCTTAATGCTTACTTTGAAAAGGTTCAGTATATTCATTTTCTTTCGATATTTCGATATTCCGAGGGGTATCAGTCGTCTTGCGGTTTAGGTAGGGCGGCAAGAGCCTCTGCTGCCGACTTGATATTCGTATTGATGGTGTCCTCGCGGATCTTACCGTCGCGCAGATTGATATTACGACTGCTGTATTCGGCAATCTCCGGGTTATGGGTCACGAAGATGATGGTATGTCCCTGACGGTATAACTCCTGAAAGAGCACCAACATTTCAAAAGAGGTGCGGGTGTCAAGGTTACCTGTTGCCTCGTCGGCAAGGAGAACGGCGGGGTCGTTGACCAAGGCACGGGCTATAGCGACACGCTGCATCTGTCCTCCTGACATCTGGTTGGACTTATGTTCCAGACGGTCTCCCAGTCCTACTGCCTCCAACGCCTTGACAGCTGCTGCGCGACGCTGCTTGGCATCGTACTTGTTATTATACATCAGTGGTAGTTCCACGTTCTCCACAGCGGTGGTCTTCGCCAACAGGTTGTAGTTCTGGAACACAAAGCCTATCTTCTGATTGCGCAGATGAGCACGCTGCGTCTTCGACATCGTGCGGACAGAGACTCCGTCAAGCAAATACTCCCCACTGGTGGGAGTGTCCAGACAGCCAAGCTGGTTCAACAGGGTCGACTTGCCAGAGCCAGAGGTTCCTTGGATGGTGACAAACTCACCCTCATAGATCTTGAATGAGACACCACGTAATGCCTTCACCGTCTCACTGCCCACCTGGAAGTAGCGTTTCACGTTCTGCAGTTCGATGACGACTTTCCGATTCTCTTCTGCCATAGTCCTATTGCTTCTTTTGTTGCTGGTTATTCTTGTTGTTACGTGGACGTGGCATGAAGGGGTTGGTAGCTTGTTGCTCTCCTTGTTCCTCACTGCCGGAGATCGTGAAGTCAACAAGTACCTCTGTGCCTGCATTGATACCGCTGGTAATCTCCGTCATCATGCCATTGCTGGTACCAATCTCCACTTTATGTGCTTTGAAGGTGTTACCATCTTTGGTCCATAACTTGTGGTCACCCTGGCAATCGGCAATCTGTTCTCCCTTGCTGAGTAAAGCCTCATTGGGTGTGAAGCGGAGTGCCTTGGACGGAACGGCAAGGATGTCATTCTTCTCCATAGTGAAGATGGTGACATTAGCGGTCAGACCGGGCTTCAGTTTTAAATCTTTATTGGGAGCAGAAATCACAACTTCATAAGTCACCACATTGCTCTCTGTTGTAGCCTGCTGGCGCACTTGTGTGACGATACCCTCGAAAGAATCCTCGGGAAATGCGTCAACCGTGAATGTGACACGCTGTCCTTCCTTGACACCACCAATGTCAGCCTCGTCAATGTCTGCAATCACACGCATATTGGTCAGGTCCTGGGCAATGGTGAAAAGCTCAGGGGTGTTGAATGAAGCGGCAACAGTCTGTCCTTCCTCTACAGACTTGGAGAGTACCACACCGTCAATAGGGGAGGTGATGGTAGCATAGCCAAGGTTGGTCTGTGCCTTATGTACACTCTCACGGGAGGAGTTCACTGACTGACGTGCCTTCTCATAGGAGAGACGTGCATTCTCATAGTCGTTGGCGCTGACAAGTCCCTTGTCATAAAGTGTCTTGTAGCGGTCGTGATTTGCCTTCTCGTAGTTCAGGGTGCTTTGTGCTGATGCGAGGTTTGCCTTTGCCGTGTTTAGCTCACTGGTCAGGTTTGTCTTGTCGAGCTCGGCGATGACTTGTCCTTTTTTTACCACACTGTTATAATCGACATAGAGTTTTGATACAATACCGCTGACCTGTGTACCCACCGTTACAGATGTCACAGGTTCGATAGTACCTGTTGCCGTGATACTGGTGTGGATGTTCTTTTTCTCTACTTTTGCTGTCTCAAATGAGACTTTCTCTTCTTTCTTTCCTCCCGAGAATAGGAAATAAGCAAGGATGAGGAGGACGATGACGCCTGCGCTTATCCAGATTTTCTTGTTCTTCATATATGTTTTTTTTTATATTTTCAATGTCTCTCCTTGGTAGAAATATAAGAGTTGTTGATTCAGAATTGTCATGTATTTGCTTTGCAACTTGTTTTGTTGTGCTTTGAGTAACTTGTCCTTACCTGTCATCAACTCGACGATGTTCTTTAGTCCGACATGGAACTGTTCTGACAACAAATCGTAACTTGCCTGCTCACTGGCGACAGAACTCTGGGCAGCTTTGAACTTCTGTTGGTTGGTGTTGGCATCTAACCAAAAGCCCTCAATAGTGGAGTAAAGCTGTTTCTGTTCATTCTGAATGTCCAGTAATGCCTGTTCACGTTGTATCTGCGCTTTGTTGACGGCGGTCTTTGTCTTACGATTGTCAAAGATGGGAATATTTAGTGAGGCTCCGATGGAGGCATCAAAATTGGTCTTGATCTGACTGCCCCATTCGTTAGAACTCATTGATGCGGTATTGGTTCCAACACCTCCTGTCAGACTGACGGTAGGCATGTGACCTGCTTTTGCGATTTTCATCTGGAGGTCACTTGACTGAAGGCTGAGCTTGGCGTTCTGAATCTCTGGGCGTTGAGCCAGTGCTTTCTCATATACACTGCCTAGTCCGGGAATCTCGCCGAGTGCTTGTTCGTCAGAGGCTTCTGGGATGGCGATGTCAAAGTCTTCTTCACCAGTAATCTCCAATAGTTGTTTGAGTTGCAACTTGTAGTTGGCAAGATTGCTTTTGGCTTCTACGAGGTTAAACTCGTCGGTGGCGCGCTGGGCGGTGAGTTGGGCAAGGTCTGCCTTCGACATCCTGCCTACTTCAACAAACTCCTTACCGCGTTGTTCATTCTTTTTACTAGTATTCAGACTCTCTTCATTGACATGGATGGCCTCATTCATATATAGAATCTGCACATAAATCTGAGCAATACGCTCTTGAATGGAGTTAGCTGTCTCTGCTATATCCAAGTTGGCTTGTTCTTCAGCAACTTTATTAAGTTTTAC
>Ga0326511_10003663_pt1 | contig 12358 bp, 25 predicted proteins | sample 0_2496_0518_D_FD_203701 | JGI IMG/M metagenome (GOLD analysis project Ga0326511, IMG submission 203701) | Bovine rumen microbial communities from UC Davis, California, United States - 0_2496_0518 | ecosystem: Host-associated > Mammals > Digestive system > Stomach > Rumen | place: USA...
ATCGATTGTTTTTTCCTTTTTGATGGCTTCCATCAGTTCCGGAGCTGTTCTTATATCATGTCTTCCCAGTTCCTTCAGTACATCCTGTTTGCTCATGGCTTCTCCTTTCCAGCGTGATCCGCCAATACAATCTCTGTTCCATGTCCCTGAATTCCAATGTCGGCAGCGTCTCCGGAGCGAGCGGAGCCCACGTTCCGGCTGTCTGCCAGTCCCTTCTCCTTGTTTCTATCTCCGGCTTCAAATCGTCCACTCTCAGGTCATTGCATCCTTTTGGCAGAACGAATGCAGGACCGAAGTATATAAGCTTCATTCCCTCGAACACTTTCACAAGATCGTTCGGTCTGATGTACGCATACCTGAGTTCTTCCATCGTCATTTTCTGCATTTCCTTTTTCTCCGATTCTCAGCTACCTCGAAATAGAATCTGACTTTCTTCCTATACTCTCTGATCAGTCCGAACCGAAGGACAGCCCTGTACTCCGGTTCTTTCTGCATCAGGTTGTAATTTGCGGTCTGTACCGCTGCTCGGAACTCTTCTACTGTTCTGTTCCGTTTAAACTCGTTACAAGGCCGGCAGGAACAGATCATGTTATCCCTGCAGTCAGGCCCACCCCTTGATATGGGGATGATGTGGTCGATCGTTACCTCAGAGAATCCGATTTTTGTTCCACAGTATCCGCAGCGTCTGTTCTGTTCTTCCCACAGTGCCCGTCTCTCATCCGGATCGATATGGCGCCGGTGTGTTTTACATTTCATCTCCGCCGCCTCCGAAAACCTGTGCCAGAATTACCCCGCACATCATAATGAACAGAAGGCACGCGATTATTCCCACAATGACACACACGCAGATAAGCGGTATTCCGATGACCAGCCCGAAAATCATCTTTATGATTCCGATAATAATTTCCATGTCCATATCAGTCCTCCCGATAGTTCTTTTTGTATCTCTGCATCCACTCTTCGCGTGAATGCGTCCTCTCATATGCCTTCTGCGCTATCTCCGAGAGTCTCTGCCGTGCTCCTGCGTCCCGATGCACTTCTACGTGATGTTCTCTGCAAAGTCTCACCGTCAGCCCGTCCGCTTCCGACTTTTCCCGTCTTCCCTGACCGAAGATGACGTGATGTGTTTCAAGGTATTGCTTTTCTGAGTAATCGTCATACCGAAGCATGCACAGGTAACACTTCTTCCAGTCTTCCGACCTCTGGATAATGCTCGGACAATGCTTCTTTCGTTTCTTCTTTTTCTTTCTTTTCGGATCTGAATTCATCCAGCCGGCCTTTCTTCACTTCGTGCCTTACAATTTCCTCGTCTATTCCTGTCACCTCTGCGATTGCCCGTATGGCTCTGTTTTTAGGCGATGTTTTTCCCATCCGCCAGTGCGAGACCGCGTCCTCTTTGAATCCGATCAGCTCCGCGAAATCTCTCTGGAATATTTTGTGCGATTCCATGTAACCATCAATAAGCTTTCCGATATGTGTCCTGGGGGGCTTCGCGGTCTTCTTATTAATATCGTAAGCCACCACTTTTTTGCTCTTCTGCGGATTTCCCGGTCTCACGAGTATTTTCTTTCTGGCTCCTTGTTTGAATTTTGTGCATTTATCCGGACGGCATCCTCTGCTGTGTCCTGTGTGAATGATATAATCACAGCTTAATCGCCCGCCGGTCATGCCCCTGTATCCGCAGTGTGTGCATTTTTCCATGAGGATCTTGTCGATATCGTCCTGAGTGAATTCCGCCCATCGTGTTTTAGGCTTCTTGCCTTTCTTCGTTTTCTGCATTTTCAAAATCCTTTTTGGTGAGTGCTATTTCGAAATCGTTGCAGATTTTTATAATTCGTTCATTCTGCGGTCTTTCCGGTATAACTGCGAACGCCATCCGGTTATTGTGCCAGCTGATCATATGTACCACTTTCCCCAAAAGGCTGCCATGGCCTACGATCGGTCCTTCCGGCAACATTTCGTCATCATCCGCGTCGACCAGCTCCGGATTAACGTATGAGTAGTAGACTTCATTTATGCATATGATTTCCTTTGTCTCAGGATCCCGCATCATCCGGTATTGTCTTATCCCTTCGTCCAGAATCACCGGACTCAGTTCAAGGTATTGTTTGCCCTCGGCAGCAATCTCCATCGCGTTCTGAATCGAATCGTCCCATATCTCCATCTGATTCCCGCCTTTCGTTGCGAGATACTGTTCTCCTACATCCGGAAGGACACCGACAAGGCTGATCAGGTCACCCATTGTCTCTTTTGGCCATTCGCCCCAAATGAAATAGACTGTCCAGTATGCTCCCGATATGTGCAGACCTGCGTGATCTCTCCTCACTCTGAGACCTCCGCCTTTATATGCGTTTCTCATCAGTCTTTTCAGACCGCTCCTTGCCAGAAACATATTGCCTCCTTTCACCCGCCCGCCGATGTGTGAGAGTGTGGCGGGCGGGTATTTGATGTATGAATTGAAGCATTGAGGAATAATGCTTATTTGCTCTTAATAATCAGTTGACCAATTTGTCTGCATGGTCTCCAGCGTCGACCATCCGCCAGCACAGAAACACACATTGTTTTCTCTGCATACCAGCTTCCAACAGTTCTTTATCGTCTTGCCACCGCATTTCGTGCTCGTATACCACTTAAATCTGAACATCTGCGACCTTGCGAATGACGGCATCCCGTTCTTTTCCTGCGGATACTCCATCCGGAATCCCTTTGATGTATATGTAAGAACTCTCTGATAGGGATTCGATGTGAACTCCTGAATTATGAAATATCCCGTCTCTTTCGCCGGCAGGATAATGAAACTCTGCGACCATTTCGACCTGTCTGCTTTCGCCCATGCTACCGAGCCGTCTGAGTTCACCTGCAGAGCACGTCCGCTCATGCCCGCGTTGTAAAACGTCACCTCAGGAGCGTACCTTCCGAACCTGAAGGATTTTTCTATCATCCTGTCTCCGTCGTTCCCGAATACCGGCAGTGCTCCGGAAGCTATCACCGCGATCACAATAGCGATGGTGCAAATGATTGCTACTACTCTTCTTTCAGTCTCTTTTCTCATACTTTTTCCTCTCTTATGATTCTAAATACTGTGACCGGAGCTTTCCCGCCCTGTTCTGGATGTCTTTTTTCAGCTCATCCATCTCTTTTACTTTTCTCCTGATTCCTTTCATCCCCAGCGTTTTTCCTGATTTTCTCAGGATTTCCGCAAGCCGCTGCCGCCTCTCGATTTTCTTCCGGAGTTTCTTATCCGTAATCAATATTGTGTATTCCCGTCCGCACTCCGGACATTTGAAATACTCCTGCTCGACTGAATCTCCCAGACTTCTTTTTTCTATCTGGGGTGTGAATTCTTTTCCGCAGTGATCGCATTTTGTATATTTGAATTCCGGGATATCATTCTTCATACTCAACATCCTCGCTGGCCACTGCAAGAACAGCGCCATAAAATATTGTTACACAGATTGCTATTACAATTACCACCGCTGCCTTAATTGCAATCATCTGTTTTCTCTCCCTTTTGGAAGTGCAGGTGGCATGTTTCTTATGATCCGGTCACAAGCTTGCATACCCTCAAGGAAAAATCCGAATTCATCTGACAAATTGAATTTTTCTCTTCCCAGTTGTGCAATCTCTTCGAGTACCTCCTTCCTGCTTATCAGGTCTCCTGATGTGTCAGGTTCTTCAATGAGATTCGCTTTGTTTTCGTTCTTGAATACCTTTATCCCGTTCGCTTCAAGCTCTTCCGGAGACATAAACGGGATATCGCATGGAAAATAACTCATTCTGTTTCTCCTCTAAACCCAATCCCAAGCATCTTACTTCCGCAAAATCTGCAATATCTGTCATGATGCTCCGTATCGTAGACATCGTTAAATCTATACCCGCAGTTTGAGCATTTAGCATCACCGCCCCACTTTCTGATAAACCACATGCCTGTCTTCTGCTCCGGCTTTGCAGGTGGCAAGGCTTTTAGAACTTCTTCAGCTCCGTTAATGCAATCAAGTGCATCAATCGCCGCCTGTCTGCTGATCAAATCGTCCATCATAAACTCCCATCTTCAGGATTTCCCATGTCCTGACCATACATAAATTCTTCCATTGTGTGTTCCGATTCTGGCTGTGCGGATGGCAAATTTTTCAAGTCTATTCCAACCGCCGTAAGAGCTGTGTTAAAACCGTTCGACCATTGCCATCTTCCGAAACTTGAGATTTCTGCATCATCCATAAATTGCGTGAATTTCTGATGCGCTTCAAAATGCGATGGATTTGTATTTACGGTCGCATTGCGTTCTATATCAATCGCTGCCTGTCTGCTGATTAAATCGCACGCGTGCGTTTCCGTGCGTTTCTCCGTGCGTTCCTGAGAAAGCTGTGCTTTGTATTTCAATCCAATAAGCGCAAGGTCAAGAATTTCATCGAAATCACGCTCAAATTCTTCTTTGTCCTGTTCGCCCATTCCCTCATAGTTGGTTTTAAACAACAATGATGATATAGGCAGCTTCACCATAGTTCTCCAATTTTCAATCAATTCCTTATCAACCATCGGTTCTCCTTTCTGCCCGCACAACCTTTAAACCCGTTAAGGCTGTAAAGTTTTCTAAACATGCCGGGCATATCCAAAAGCTATGCTCATGTGCCTGCAGTGTTTTGCAAATCCTTTTTGTTCTTGCACTTTGATAATTACGCGTTACATACCGGATCGCCCACTTTGCACCCGTCCCATGACATATATTGCACAAGCAGTTGTCTTGAGTCAGGGGTCTTATCGTAAAATCATTTGATGTACGCTTATACTCAGCGCCGTAATTATCAGTACCTTGTTCAACCATCGGTTCTCCTTTCAAATTCAACAAAAAGGTTCAACAAAATGGTCATCGTCAATAAAATGCTGTGCCATTGATGCATAATATTCGTCTCGCTCCGCATCCGCCTTATCAATATAGTGCTTGTCGAGATAACATCCAACTATTGTTCCTTCTTTGTCCTCATACTGGAATGGACTGTCCCAACCATCTCCAAATATCGCACACTCCTCGCCTCTGTCGCTCTCATTGTTCCAGTAGTGATACATAGGGCATTTATTGCATTTCATTCCTGTTCACCTGCTCTCCTGTTCCATGCTTCGATTGCATCCTCGCGTTCTGTTTTCCATGGGCCTATACATTTGCAATCCGTACACCAAACTTGCCAAGTAGTCGGTTTCGTACATACTACGTGTTCACTACCGCAAAACGGACACGGTTTTAATTCACTCATCGGTTCTCCTTTCCGCCCTTCTTCCGAAACTGCAAAAATCATCATCCTTTCTTCCTCTGGATCGTATGTTTCTGCAACATTCAATCTTTAATTCGCACTCACCGCAGTAGATTACCTCAGGCTGTACGGTCGGTTGCATGTTTATAAGAGCTTTTAAAGCACTGTGATTTCCTGCAAAATTTCCATCTGGGAGTGCGGGCAATTTATCAATATGCTGTTTTAAAACATCTGCATCAATTAGTCGCATCGGTTCTCCTTTCTGCCCACGAGCAATGATCAGTCTTTTTTACCATAATCGGCTCTCCGGTGATGTGGTCGCAAAATCCGTCAACACCGTAAATCTCTCTGAATTGGCACTCGCCGCAGTGAATAATCTCAGGCTGCACGGATGGAATGTCATGATTGACTATGCCTATACAGTTCGTAATTCCAACTTGTATTGCTGTTTTTGCATTGACATTAAGATTTTCATCTAAAGAAACAGTATTTGCATAATCAATTAACAAATCAATCGCCGCCTGTCTGCTTATCAGGTCCCAAGTTGTGCCTTTTGTTGTGGCTTCTTGAGAAAGTTGTGTCTTCAGTGCGGTTATTGCGGTTCTATACGCTTCAAAATCTTTTTCAAAAAATGACCGAAATGTCTCTGTTTCATCTTCATCTGGTGATATTGGACTATCGGCATTAAAACCTGTAGCGATAGAATCATTAAAATTGTCTACTGACGCAACGAGCATCAATTCTAATCTCTTTATCGCCTCTTCAATTAGCATTCCGCATCACCGTCCTCGCTTTCTTCTCCCACTACCGTATCCAAACAAACCAACAGTGCACCATCCTTATCTTTTTCAAAGAATTCTGCAATTTTTTCTTTCAGGTTTTCACGGCTGATACCTCTTGCCACTACTTCGCCATTCCCGTCTTCAAGCAAATATTTCTTTGTTTTCATTCCATGTCTCTCCTTTATACTCTCTGCACGTTTCTGCCATGATCTTGTTATCTGCGCAAATCACTATTTCTGTCTCTTCCGACTTTTCCTCGCAGAATGCGAAGAATTCAGCCAGGTCATACAATCGAATCGGCTCATCGTTAGACATCAGGAACCGTTTCTCATTGATCCATTCCTTGAACCATTCATTAATTTGTTTAGCTGTCATGCCGTTTCCTCACATGTAAACACACAGCAGCTCATCCGGATCCGCAGCGCCGGGGGATTCCCGGTGGAGCTCCGGACGGCTCTCTGCAATGTCTTTCTCGACCTCGACGAACGTTCCCGCGAGCATGTGATATCCCGTGTAGTATTCCCCGTCATACACTTTCGCAGCGAAGCGCACGCCGTCTTCCATGTGGTCACGACATGACACCTGGAATACCGCGATGTACGGTCTCTCCATCCTGTACCAGTCTTTAATGTCTCCGAATGACTTAATCTCTCCGAAATTCGCCATATCGTCACTCTCCATAAATCATTTCTCTGATTCTTCTCGCCGCCGTCTCTTCGTCGTTGTTCCGGAGATACGCCAGCTCTTTGAGCATCTTTTCCGTTCTCTCTTCGGCTTCGTTCCAGTGCTGTGCATCCACGTCGGCTTCGATCAATCCTAACAGCTCATTCACCTTCTCTTTTGCCCTGCGTACCTTCTCTTTTCTCGCCTCGTTCGCGGCTTCCGCGTCCTCAGGAGACGGTTTTCCAGCCTCATCGACGATGACTTCCGGCTCTTCCTGACCTTCATTTTCTTCGGATTCTTCGGCAAATTGCGCCCGCGCAATTTCCGATTCATCCACATTTTCCACATCCTGAGAGGGGGGATTTATCCCCTCGATTACGTCTCCGGATTCCTCTTCCTCGGCCTGATCGGCAGTATCCTCAGGAACACCGCACGCGGTCTCTTCGGAACGGATTTCTCCGAAACTGCCAGGATCTCCGGCTTCATGTATCTCCGTTTCTGCGCTTTCACATTCTCCCTCTTTATCATCCGTGCTTTCGCTTCCGCTGCCTTCTCCATCCTCATGCGTCTCATTTCTTCCAGCCGGATTGTATCCGCCATCTTCATGAGCGCCTGCGCTATCAGATCCAGCGTTTCCTTCTGTTCCTCCGTCATCTCCTGCATCGCCTCTTCCAGAGTCATATCTGCCGACATTTTCTTCTCCTTTCTCTTCTGCAAGGTCCTCTGTATATACCGTCTGGCCTTCCAGCCAGTCAGCTGCGCTTTGTGCGAACTCTTCCCAGGACACGACCTCTTTCTCATCTGTCCCGAATTTCTTGATTTTGATGTGATCTGTTGTGAAGAATACAAATATCTTTCCCGCCCGGCATGCCGTGCTTCCCGATGGGGCTATGAGTTCCGCCAGGTGCTTCGGATCGGCAGAACCGGAACGAACATATTCACGAATCGCGTCCCCGATCTCCGGTTTCTTGTCAACGCATCCGGCCACGAGCTCTTTCAGTCCGTCTTCCGGTTCGCCCTCGTACTTCTCGGCTTCTTTGTTGAAGTGCTTCAGTTCTCTGATGTCATCGCGCTTCATGTCCGGAGTGACCAACTCCCGGTCTTCCGCCGGCAGTGCGAGCATTTCCGTCAGCTGTGAGGCATTCCTGTCAGCCCACTTCGGGTCTAACTGCATGGAGTACCCGTCGAGCGAGTATTCTTTGTTAATGCTCATCCATCTGGATGTAGTAGAAGGCTTCAGGCCGTGTTCCTTTTCGGCAAATTCTGCGATAGACGCATAGCCTTCCGCCTTGTAGGCCTCGCTGTCGTTCATCTTCCTCAGGACGTACCCGACGCGTACAAATGATGTCCTGACGTTGTTCAGTTCCTGACGGAGCTGTTTTTTCATTTCGAACCACTCGGTAATCGTTATCTGGTGGTATTCCATTTCTTCTCCTTATCCTGCAGCCATGATGTTCTGCATTGATTCTTCGTGCGCCTGATCGGCAGTCTCTTCCACCGCTCCGCCCTGAATCTCGATGAGCCACTTGTCGAGCCATGCATTTATCCTGTCTTTATCCGGCTTCGTGTCGTTCCGCCCGTACCACTGGCGGATTGCGTAATCCTCGATCTCCACGGTGATGTACGGCGTGTTCGGGTCTGTCGCGAATCGAAGGAACAGAATCGCGCTTTGCCCGTCGTTGTGTCTCCTGAAATATGTTTCCCCGGCTCCCACGCAGTGATGCAGCGTCTGACCTTCTTCCAGGATCTCCCTCGCATCTTTCGCCGGACGTATCATCAGGCCGTCAGCCTTATAAAAGTATTTCCTTCTGAGTTTCCGGTATTTCTTTTTGATCTTCGGGAACTTCTTTTCGAGCTCCGGTGTCCTTCTGTCGTTCTCTTTCTGATTGACGATGGCAACGACATCCCGGTGCGCCTTCCAGATATCCTTCGGATAGATGGATGTATCTCGCTCCATATCGAATCCGTTATCATCTCTCATTCTCAGGTAATCGCAGTAGAGGCGCATCGTCTGCCCTGCTTTCGGATCCATCTTTCCGGGGGACTGCTGTACCGGCCTGTCTATGTACTTCTCGATCCGGTTGATCAGCTGAGTGACCGACATCCACTTGAACAAAATCTGCGCTTCGTTCCTTGTGAGATTCATCGACCACGCTTTCAGGATCTGTTCTTCCGTCCACTCTCCTTTGCCTTTTGACTTGCCCTGCATGACCTTCCTTGTGTTCCATTTCTCGATCTGGAGCACCTTCATGAGATCCACGCTGTCATACTCCGTGCACATTTTCAGGCGGGCACGTCTGATTCCCAGTGTTCCTTCGATGGTGTTGCTCTGGCGGAAGTCCTGCTCCGCTCCGCCTACCAGACGTTCCGTGATGTTAAACATTCCGACCTTCACCAGCTTCTCTATGTCGAAGCGATTAGCAGCATTCATGTAAAATGTCGGCTTTACCTCTCCGATCGCTTCGGCATATTCCCGGATACCGGAGTATTTCACACGCTGCGTCCATTCGTCAGCATTCCCGACATACAGCGGACCTTTGTTCATGCCGATGTTTGCAAGCCCGCCGACGTTCCTGTCATACCATCCGTGCTGTCCTGTCCAGTTGTCCACGAGATTCCAGTCCGTCTTTTCGCGCCGGCCGTGAATGAAGCGTCTCCCGATTTCTACCTGATAGACTTTTGACGGTCCTTCGAGGCTCCATTCCTTCCGCATCTCCAAGTACCGGATGACCGTCTCTGTCTCGCGGAACGGCTGTATTACGTAGGCTTTGTGCTTCTCCCCGTATGTGTACTTCATCCGTCCCCGTGCTTTGTACGTCGCTTTCGCTCCGCACACCTTGCACTCCGTCAGTTCCTTCGGCCTCGGTATCGGCCAGACATCTTCGAGCATTCCGTCTATGCCTTCCGACCTCTTGTTGAGGATCCTGTATTCCTCTCCGCATTTGGAGCACTGGCAGTCCGCGTATCTTCCGTGACGCTTATAGTAGACATATTCTTTATTTGCAAATATCACCCTGTCCGCCCACTCAAACAGCCCTTCCGGGAGCTCCGGCATATCTTTGCAGCGTTCCTTTAACCGCTCCTCTCTGTTCGCGAATGCTTTCGTTTCCTTCTCGATTCTGATTTCCTTTTCCAGACCGATCAGGTCTTTCCACCACTTCAAATCCGGGTTATAAACTATGCTTCCGTTTTTCTCTGCGAATTCATGGATGATATTCACACTCTCCGGTGATATGTCCGTATTGCTCCATGAGGCGCCCTTCGGCATCCCCGGACCTTGTATCATGTCGAATTCGTCGTATCTCGGTTTCGACTGGTATGATTCATCGGAGATAGAAGCTCCGCTCCATTTCTCGCTGAACCAATCGAGCAATCCCCAATCATGCGCCGTGTAGGCCGCCCGCATCTTCGGGGTTCTCGTTCTTCTTTCCCGTCTGTATATGTCAATAATGAGATGTTCGACGTCATCTATCCTGATGACCTGCGCCGCTGCCAGATACGCTTTTCTCGACTGCTCGATATCCGGAGCGATCAGCCCGACCTTCTCTATCTTTTTCTTCTTCATGGCAGCACCTCAGTCAGTACAAGTAGTAGTCCATTATGATTTCCTTTGCTTTTGCCATGTTCGGAACGCCAAACGTGACTCTGCCTGCCGTCACCTTCGCTTCCTTCCTGATCATCTCCGGGACCGGCCACTGGTTCGCAAACGAGTACTTCATCAGTTCCCCGATACATCCTGCAAGGCTCTTTCCCTTGTTCCTGACCTTGTACGCAAGGATTGTGTTCTCTCCGCACTGGACTTTGATATAGTCCAGCCAATCGAGCATGAGCCCCTGAATTTTCATGTCTGCCGCTTCTACGTCCAGCTTTCCGACCGCTGCCGTCATCGCGTCGCAGAGCACCGGAATATCTCCCTCGATATACATTTCCACGAAGTCTTCCGGAATCCCGTTCTCCTTTGCTAATAACCTGATGCTATCCAGATCGCCTTCGTTGAAAAGGTTCTCTGCGAGTTCGTTGATATCGCCGAACGAATCAAACTCACCGAATTTCTCATACATACCCATAACCTCAATAACCTCTCTTTCATTCTGTGTAGATGCAGATCCGTGCCACGTTGCTGATTATCTCCCGTCCGATCTGCGTTACCTCGGAAGACATCAGGTCTTCTCTTTCGACCGCTCCCAATGCCTGGCCTATGTAGTCCGGTTGTTTTAAACCCGGCTTCATGATGCCGATGATTTCATGGGGGGCTATTTTCTTAACAACTTCTTCAGCTTTCACTCTCCGTCTCCTCCGGATATACATGTCTGTAGAGTTCCTGACTCCTGTCGAATCCTATCGGATCACATACAAGCTTCAGACTGTGCCCTGCTTTCGCGATCCGTCTCCACTCCGCTTCATTTGCGACCTTCTCTTTCGGATTCTTGTAAAAGTCCGCGCCTTCCCATACCATAAGATTGTGCTCCATCATGTTCATCACCCACCGATTCTCGGTGTGGATCGTGACTTCCGCGTTCGCGCTGAACCTCTCAAGAGCATTAGCAATCGCCGTCAGGGTTGCTTTGTTCCACGTTCCGGAGATATTGTCTTCTCCGGTCTTTCTGTATATCTCTCCGGACGGTCTTTTCATTTCGATGCTGTAGGCATACGCTTTCAGGTCCTCTTTCGGTGATCTGCTGTCCGTCCATACCCACAGGTCAACTTTGTACATCGTTTCTCCTTGTTCCTCACCTCTCTCTGCTGTATATTCAGTTTGAAAGGAGGTGATTCTATGTCAGTAATTACAATTCGTGTATCAAGTCTTTTGCATGCTGCTTCTCAGATGAGCAATGAGCGTTGCAACTACGTTGATGTATTTATCAACGACCGGACTGTTGATGAAGAAACCGGCGAAGTCTTTCCTGCAACCATGAGTTTCGCAGTTTACGACAAATATGGTGACACTGAGGATTGGGAAGAACTTGAGATTGAAGAAGTTCCCGCCCCGAAGAATTACTAGTTTTTGAAATGTGCGTTTTACCATCTAGTTCTATTACGTATCGGGCTGACGGCTCCCCCCGTTCAGCCCGTCTTTTATTTATGCGGCGTATCGCCTGATAAAATATCTCTCTTTCTGTCTGCATGCTTCCTCCTTAAATCGCGCAATGTCTTGTATTTACAGGACTTTCACTGTCTGCCAGTGCTTCCGAATCCGCCTCTGTTACGGTTTCCGAGATGTTCCACCGTCTCGATATTGAGCTCCGCCACACTCGGCTGCTGTTTCTGTATCCGGAACTGGCATATCCTGTCGTTTTGCTTGATCTGTCCTGACCGGATGACGTATGCTCCGAAGTTCCACCAGTCCTCATCACCGCAGTACATGTGGTCAATCACTCCGCTGCATGCCATCAGCATCCCGTACTCGAATGCCGTCGAACTTCTCGGCCTTATGATCGCCTCGTATCCTTCCGGTAACTCGATGGCCACGCCGAGATCGATCTTCAGCAAGTCTCCTTTTACCAGGCTGTAATCCTTCGCGGCCCGAAGGTCGAACCACTCTCCGTCATGCGCCCTGACGATAGGCTTCATACCTGCCTTGTATTTGACCTTCATGGTCATTCTCTGAGTTTCCTTCACACCGAATGAGTTCAACAGTGCCCTGTCCCATGCTTCCTTTTCCGAAAT
>Ga0326511_10003664_pt1 | contig 12355 bp, 10 predicted proteins | sample 0_2496_0518_D_FD_203701 | JGI IMG/M metagenome (GOLD analysis project Ga0326511, IMG submission 203701) | Bovine rumen microbial communities from UC Davis, California, United States - 0_2496_0518 | ecosystem: Host-associated > Mammals > Digestive system > Stomach > Rumen | place: USA...
AAATGTGGTAATATATGGTAGTATTAAGACACCAACAAACACAAATGGAGGATTTAACCATGAAAAACAGATTTAAAATCTTAATCACCGAGGATGCTAATGAATTTTGCAGAGAAGACCAGAATATCTTTGCAAAGCAGAATTTTGAAGCGAAATTCTGTACAAAGGACGGTTCAAAAGTAATTGAAATGATAAATGAATGGGAGCCTGATATAGTGCTGACCGATATGTTCATGACCAATATTGATGCAGTCGGCGTTATCAGACATATTCGCAGTAAAACAGCAAAATCACCTGTATTCGTAACGATCTCAAACTTTGACAGCCCTGTTCTGGAGCATGAAGCACTCAGTGCCGGTGCAGCATATTATGTCATCAAACCGTACCGTCCTGAAAATCTTCTGGAAAGAATAAAAGACCTTCTTACTTACTGCACCGAAGAGCCGGAACAGACTACTCAGGGAGAAATTCTCACTATTGATAAAGACCTTGAGATAACTGTAACCGACATTCTTCATCAAATAGGTGTTCCTGCACATATCAAGGGTTATCAATATCTTCGTGACTCAATACTTTTATGTGTACGTCGTCCCGAAATCATCAATGCAGTAACAAAGGAACTTTACCCTGCTGTAGCAAACAAATATGAAACTACTCCTTCAAGAGTGGAACGTGCTATACGTCATGCAATCGAGGTCGCATGGGACAGAGGAGATGTTGATATTCTTAACTCCTATTTCGGCTATACTATTCATAACGGACGAGGCAAGCCGACAAACAGCGAATTTATAGCAATGATCTCAGACCGTTTAAGACTTCATAACAAGCGTTCCGCATAAACGATAGTTACTCCTTTTTGATGCCCAAACAAAATTCCCAAAAAATCATTACCCCACAGAACTATCATAACAGTACTGTGGGGAATTTTTTGTCATTTATTGTCATTTATTTTTCAGAATTGCAAAAATTTCGTAGTCATACGAAGTATTATTTTTAAATATTGCACTATGCACAGTACCTTCATGCTTAAAGCCTGCACTTCTGAGTGCCATTGCCGCTGCTATATGATTTGAATATGGATGTGACTCTATGCGGATAATATCATAATTTGCAAAAATATCCTCACACATACGTTTTATGACTTTACTGCCTATTCCCTGTCCCCTGTACTGCTTTGCAAGCCAGATCGAAAGCTCTGCTCCCTTGCCGAAGACACCGCTGCCGAAAATAACATCCACTCCGCCTATAGCATGACCATCCACAACAACAGCACGACAGCTTTGTCTTTCTTCACTGTTGAACATTCTTTCACGAATGTATTCCATAGCAAAAGCCGCATCCATAGGATAAGGGAGAGTTTCACAAAGATTATCTGATAAATGCGGATCGTCTGTCGATTTAAGAAAATCATCTATATATGCTGCCTGCCATTTTTCAAGTGTAAAATCATTCATTTCAAAGCCCCCTGAATAACAATAATAATGCCTGTTTCTATTGTATCACATAATTGACAAATTTGCACTATATTTTCCAATGATTTTACAAAATTATGTTTTTTTCAAAAATTCTTTTAAAAAATTAATAATACTTGAAATTTTTTTAAGAAATTATTAATATTTGATTAACATTACAAACATAATCAGTCCTTAATTTTAAAATAGTATATTATTGTAGCGAATAATTACATGGAGATGGTATTAATGTTTTATAATAAAAAATTCAAACGCAGTCTTACAGCAGCAATATTTTGTATGATGCTTTCCGCAAGCATTGTTTTTTCAGGATGCAGCAGTTCGGGAAACAGCAGTAATTCAAAAACTATTACAGTACCCGAAAGCTCCTCTGTTTCGGAAATAAAGGCAGAATCATCTGTTACCCTTGATACTTCCGATACAGAAACAACTTATAATGAATCCGAAGCTGTCAAAATAACTCTCAGCGGAAATACGGCAGAAATCAGCGGAAAAGGTGCAACCATTGACGGAGGTATTGTTACCGTATCAGAAGCCGGAACATATGTTTTCAGCGGAAAACTTGATGACGGACAGATAATAGTAAATGCCGGAAAAGATGATGACGTAAAAATTGTCCTTAATAATGCTGGAATAAAAAGTACGAAAGCCTCAGCAATATCTGCTGTACAATGCGGAAAACTCTTTCTTCTTCTCGAAAAAGGAAGTTCAAATACCATAAGCGGAGGAAATACTGTTGATGAAACAGACTCTTCACCGGATGCAGCAATTTATGTAAAAGATGACATGACCATACTCGGTGAAGGAGAATTGACTGTAAACGGAAACGCCAAAAATGGTATCACATCAAAAAACACTCTTAAAATAACCGGAGGAAAAATTACTGTTTCGGCTGAAAATCACGGTATAACAGGTAAAGACGATCTTTATATACAAAACAGCAGTATATCAGTAGAAACAAAATCCGGTGACGGTTTGCGTTCCAATAATTCAGATACCGATAAAGGAAATGTTTATATAGAAAATTCTGATATAACTGTTGTTTCCGCAAATGATGGTATTCAAGCAGAAAATAATCTTACGGTAAGCAGTGGTACAATAAGCATAACAACAGGCGGAGGAGCAGCAAAAAATACAAAATCTTCTCAGGGTGATTTTTTTGTCAGAACCCAAACCCAAAGTGAAGAGGATACCGAAAGTATGAAAGGACTTAAAGCCGGAGGAAATCTTATTGTCACAGCAGGAACAATTACTATAGATTCTTATGATGATTCACTGCACAGTGACAGTGATGTCAAGATAGGCGGAGGTACAATCACCATGAAATCAGGCGATGACGGAGTACACGCTGACAACACCCTCACAATAGCAGACGGAAATATAACCGTAAGTCAGTCATATGAAGGTCTCGAAGCAAATAACATAAACATCAGCGGAGGAAAAATTGATGTAACTGCAGCTGATGACGGAGTAAACTGTTCAGGAGGAAACGATTCAAGCGGATTCGGAGGAATGGATCAGAATATGCACTTTGGCGGCAGAGGAAACCGCATGATGAATAATAATAATTCTTCCGATAATACCAATAACAAACAAATGCCTCAGATACAAGATGGTGATATACCCTCCACGCCTGACGGTCAAATACCCCAGATACCAAGTGGTGATATGCCCTCTATGCCCGACGGTCAAATGCCCCAGATGCCAGGTGGTGATATGCCCTCTATGCCTGATGGTCAAATACCCCAGATACCAAGTGGTGATATGCCCTCTATGCCTGACGGTCAAATGCCTCAAACGCCTGATAATCAAAATAACAATGATAACAAAGAAAACACTTCAAATGATAAGGGTTCTATAAACATAAGCGGAGGAACAGTATATGTAAGTGCACAGGGTGACGGACTTGACAGCAACGGTGAACTTAATATCACAGGAGGCAATATCATCGTAAACGGAACTACTCAGGGGGGTAACGGTATAATTGACCATGACGGAAACTGCACAATTTCGGGCGGAACACTGGCAGGTGCAGGAACATCCGATATGCTTGAGCTTCCGTCTTCATCTTCACCTCAATGTACTGTTGCCGTACTGCTTGAACAATCCGCAAAAGCAGGTGAGCTTATATATATAACAGATAACAGCGGAAATATACTTGTTGCCATGACACCGGAAAAGAATTACAGCTGCCTTATTTTCAGCTCACCCGAACTTAGATCCGGAGAAATATATAAAGTTTATACCGGAGGCACAATAACCGGTGACAGCATACACGGATATTACAGTAATTCATCAGTATCAGGAGGTACTCTTTATTCCACATTCACTATTTCCGATTCCATATCATATGTAAACTCAACCGGTATCACAAATTACAGCGGCATGGGAGGAAATATGCGTGGTAATTTCGGAGTAAATGCTGGAAACAGAGGAATGAAAAATAATTTTAATAATAGTGATAATTAAAATCCGTAAATATAAAAAAATACCCCGTTCCACAGCGGAACGGGATAATTTTTTATAAACCGGAAAATCAATAATTAAGTTACGATCTTACGATATTACGCCAATCAAGATCTCCTCTTTCAAGACCATGTATAAGCACTTCACCTGTTGCAATGTTTGTAGCAACCGGAATATTATGCATATCACACAGACGAAGAAGATTCATGTCGTTAGGCTCGTGCGGTTTAGGAGCAAGCGGATCACGTAGGAAAATAAGCATATCTATTTCGTTAAAAGCAACTCTTGCTGCTATCTGCTGATCTCCTCCCTGAGAACCTCCCAGAAAACGCTGTATTTCCAGACCTGTAGCCTCCGAAACCATCTTTCCTGTCGTGCCTGTAGCACAAAGATTATGTCTGCTGAGTATACCGCAATACGCAATACAAAACTGCACCATAAGTTCTTTTTTTGCATCGTGAGCTATCAAAGCTATATTCATTGTTTACCCTCTCCTTCTATAAAAATACTTAGTATAATTGAAGCCGTCAAAGCTCCAGCGGAATGTCTGCACCATCAAGCCTTGCCGCTATTCTGTCAAACGCATTCACTGCCTTATATCTGCCCTCAATAGGTTCACCTTTCTGAGCTGCCGAGGCTGCCCTGTGGTCTTCAGGCACTATCCCGAGCAGTCTTGCACCTACACGGTCAATAACTGCATCAAGATCAGGAAAAGCACCGAGTTTTCTGAATCTGCGTTCATTAAAGCGGTTTATCACAAGTCGTATCTCAGGGATCATCATCTGCCCGAGCTTATTTCTGACCTTATCACTTCCTCTTAGTGCAAGGGGCTCGGCATTTGCCACCAGAACTGCCCTTTGTGCCGCTGCAACTGCCGACTCAAATCCTGTTCCGATACCGGCAGGACAGTCGATCAGGATATGGTCATAATACTTTTCAAGCACCTTGACCAGTTGTTTCATAATATATGGACTCACATCATCATGGGCATTCTGCGGTGCAGGTAAAATATAAAGCTCAGGAACAGTCTTACACGGATATATGGCATTTGCCGGAGAACAATTTCCGTTTACTATGTCTGCAATATCAAAGACCAGTTCTCCGCTGACACCAAGCATAAGGTCGATACCCCTCATACCAGCATCACAGTCGATAACAAGCACCCTGTTACCTCTCCTGACCAATGCAGCTCCTATGCCTGCGGTCAGAGTAGATTTACCTGTACCGCCTTTTCCGGATGTAATTACTGTCACTTTTCCCATTTTCAGATACCTCTTTTATAACATTAGCACAATTTTTACATAAAGTCAAGTATCAATAAATAATTTTCATACAGTTTTAACAGCACGACTAAATTTACTGATATAAGCAAAACAGGAGGATCAGATGATCACTCCTGCTTTTTTTCATCCTTAATTCCGAAGTATTCCCTCATAACCTTTTTTGCAGCATTTATTGCAACCGTACTTTTTGCACCATGCTCTACCATTATACCTATGGCGATCTGAGGTTTATCATATGGAGCATAACAGATGAAATTGGCATGATCAGAACCTGCATTTTCGGCAGTACCTGTTTTCCCTGCTATCTGCATAGGAAAATCCTGCAATGCAGTATAGTTATCTGCTGCCATATTCATAGCCTTTTGTACTTCCTTTAAATTCTGAACGCTTACTCCCATATTATCCATAATCTCAGGCTCAGTTTCGTATATTACATCATTTCCGTTATATGAAACAACTTTATCAACAACGTGTGCTCTCAATCTTACACCGTTATTTGCTATTGTAGCAGCATATGTCGCAAGCTGCAAAGGAGTAAACTGGTTGTCAGACTGTCCTATACCTGCCGGAGATACAAAACTGTCATACCATTCGGAACCCATTTCACGGCTGTATTCAGGGCCTGCAAGAGTACCCCTGCTTTCTATTACTTCAACGCCTGTTTTAACACCAAGTCCACAGCGTCTTGCATATTTGTCTATATTATCAATACCTACAAGACGTGCAGTTTCCGCAAAAAATACGTTGCACGAATCCCTTATTCCCTGATACATATCTATAGGGCCATGAAATCCCATACACCAGAGTTTAAGACCGTTTTTGGTATATACACCCTCACAGTCTATATGTGTTTTGGTGGTTATAGCCTTTTCCTGAAGTGCGGCAGATGCAACAAGAGGTTTAAATGTCGAACCCGGAGCCAATGCACCCATAAATGCACGGTCAAAAAGAGGCACAGTTGGATCTGATGCAAGTTTTTCATAATCAGAATAATACTTTGAAAGGTCATATGTAGGATAGCTTGCCGCACACAGTACAGAAAAATCGCTTACATTCAATACCACTATAGCAGCACCTTTACAATCCGCCCCCATATCCTTGTCATCAACTGATTTGGCATAATCATTTGCTTCCTTTACGGCTTCTTTAAGAGCTTTCTGGGCAGTTTTCTGGAGCTTTGAATCTATTGTAAGATATACCGAGTTACCGGGCTTTGACACAATACTCTCATATGAAGTAACTTTATCATCCGAATTTATTTCATAAGTCCGTGTACCACTACTTCCCCTGAGTTCCTTTTCAAAGGCACTTTCAATACCGCTTTTTCCTATTTCATCGGTATAACCGTAACCTTTGCTTTTCATAGTAGTATATTCTTCTGCAGAGATCAGCCCTGTAACTCCTACAATGTGAGGTGCAACTTCACCGTTTTCATACACACGTATAGCCATTGATTCGGTCTCAACACCTCTTACGGACTGCATATTTTCCGAAATTACATTCATAGCCCTTTCACTTATTTTTTCGGCAAATACATAAGGTCTGCTTCTTGTATATCCTACACGGGTCATATTATACCGCACACTTATTATATCTCTTTGCTGTTTTTTAGTATAATCCTCACATCCATATCTTTCGACAAGCTTTGCCATACATTCCGCCGCTGTCGAATATGGGTTCATATTGAGATTATCCTTACTTTTAAGGGTATTTATTTCATCTGTTTTCTTTTCATCAAATGCATACTCTCCGTTTTCATCAACTATTATCGGCAGTTCGTCTATCCATTTTCCGCCGCAGCTTTCAAGAAGAGCCACAAGCTTTACCACTGCCGAATTAAGTTCTTCATCCGGCATGAATATTTTATTTATAAGTACACGATAACCTGTTTTGTTTACGGCAAGAGGAACTCCGTTGACATCATATATTTCTCCCCTTATCGCATCAGTGGAAACATTATACTCAGTAGATGTGAGAGCAATATTATTATAATAATCGGTCTGGAATATCTGCCACTGGATAAGTCTGGCAGAAAATGCTGCCATTGCTATAAGCACAATGGTTATTATCAGGGCAAAACGCCACTTTTTTACTGCTCCTTCCATAAACTGATCCTCCGTATATAAATCAAATAACAAAACCTTCCTGTAAATCGACACCTCCGGCACAGCAATGTCATTAACTTAACGAAAAAATGTCATTCTGAGGAGCGAAGCGACGAAGAATCTTTAAAAAATAACTAAATTTATTCAAAAGATCCCTCGCTTAACGCTCGGGATGACAGAGAGATGTTTGGAATAACAACCTTAAGTTAATGACATTGCCGGCACGGCGGCGATGCTAATTGCTTATTGTCTTTATGGCAATGAAACGATTTATCCCGTAAAATACAGGAACAAACACAAAAGTATATATTATCCTTGATATGTAATGTTTTATAAAATATTCAAATACATCAGAATACCCCATTAAAACATAAAACAGAACAAACTGCAGAATAATTATAAGTGGTATGCTTACAGCTCCTGCAAGAACGGCTGTAAGAAGATTTGTTTTTATGTAATTCTCCATAAGAATGCTTATTATGTAACAAAGTATCATAATGCTTATCGCATAGAATCCCATAGGTCCGTTATAACCGAGATCTGCCAGAAGACCGCATATAAGTCCGAATATTATTGCAGGTATCTCACCTTCAAAAATTGCTATTGTCATGGCAACAGGTATCATAAGTATCGGGCGGCCACCAAAAACTTCAAGACTAAGCGTACTATTACTTTGTATTATGTAGCAGATAAGTATTTCCAGCGAAAAAGCCGCATATTTCACAAAATGGAATCTGTTCATTTCTTTTTTGAATTATCCTTTCCGCTTTCCTCGATATATCCCTGAATTTCACCTTTTCCGCTGAAATCAACGATTATTGCAGCGGAAGTAATATCTCTTGCATCTTCAAAAGGCTTTATAACAGCAGAAGGCATACCCGTGTGTTCGTCAAGATCAACTTTTGTAACTGTACCGATTTTTATATTCTTAGGATACAGACCACCGTAACCCGACGTAACTATTATATCGCCGGATCTTATAGAATTAGAGGTGGATATATTTTTCATAAGTGCGATACCTTCATCGCAAAGTGCAGGTGTTCCCGTAACAACACCTTCATCAGAAGTACGCTTGTCAACTGTTCCGACCTGTGATGAAGGAGAAATAAGAGCTGTCACCTTGCATGATTTTATACTTACTTCGCTTACATAGCCTACAAGACCGTTTTCTGTCATTACAGGGTCATTAAGACTTACCCCGTCCGCACTTCCTTTATCAAGAACAAAACCATAGAAATTTTCATTCGGGTCTCTTGCTATTACTGTTGACGGAACAACAGAAAAATCTTCATTACTCTTTTTTATATTATAGAATTTATAAAGCTCTTCATTTTCCTTTTTAAGATCATAATATTCCACTAACATATCATTCAGACGACGGTTTTCTTCTGCAAGCTCGCTGTTTTCCTTTGCAAGTTCATCGGCACTTTTGGGCGGCTGAACTGTTTTTTCGGCAGTATGAGTAAAATCTGCCGCAACACGCTGAAGAGGTGCTATAAGAAAACCGTTTACAAGTCCCCCGACGGTACTGTTTCCGGCTGTTATAAGTGCAAGCACAAGCATTATGCATATAAGAGTAATAAGTACCTTAAAACCCTTTCCGGATGTCACTCTGTTGTTCATTTTCTCACCCCATACAAAAAAAGCAAGGGTTTCCTCCGCAGCTTCGGCAAAGCCGGACAAAACCCCTTCAGAAAACACAAACTATTTCGATCCACGCTCGGTAATTCTGCGGAGTACAACAGCATCTCTTTCGGTGTGTGTATCACTTTCTTGTCAGTAGGGGATACCGATTTCTCTCCGCCCTCTACTGATACTTGGCTGCATTTGTATCCCAGCACTTTTATAGTATGGGACTTGTTGAGTTAAAAGCGTCTGCGTGAACGACCCTTTCCGCTTCCGAGACGGTCAAGCCTTCTTCCTGTGCCGTCAACAACACAATCAAGCGGTCTTTCTGCAACATGAACAGGCATACTGGTTTCCTGTGCAACAAGAAGTTCAAGACCTCTGAGAAGTGCCCCTCCTCCTGTAAGCATGATACCGTTATCGATAATATCAGCGGAAAGCTCAGGAGGGGTCTGCTCAAGAGTTGTTTTTATAGCCTCTATTATAACAGAAAGAGGATCTGCCAGTGCATCTCTTACCTCTGCCGCATGGATAACAACATCCTTCGGCAGACCGTCAAGCAGATTTCTGCCCTTTATCTGCATACTTCCCTCACCTTCATACGGATATGCCGAACCTATGCCGATCTTTATTTCCTCAGCTGTTCTCTCACCGATAAGAAGATTATATTTTTTCTTTACATACTGAATAATGGATTCATCAAATTTATCGCCTGCAACTCTTACAGAACAAGCTGTAACTATATCATCAAGCGATATTATCGCAACCTCGGAAGTACCGCCGCCTATATCAACTACCATACTTCCCTCAGGACGTGTTACAGGAAGACCTGCACCTATAGCGGCTGCCATAGGCTCTTCAATAAGTTCCACCTGCTTTACTCCTGCTCTGCGTACAGCATCGTCAACAGCACGTCTTTCAACATCTGTTACGCCTGACGGAATACATACTATTACTCTCGGCTTGCTGAATGCAGAAGTCTTTACTACCATTCTTATAAAACGGTTGAGCATAGTGGCAGTAATATCAAAATCTGCTATTACACCGTCCTTGAGTGGGCGTACTGCTATGATAGACCCAGGTGTTCTGCCTATCATATCCTTTGCCTTTGAACCTACTGCAACAACACTATCCGTGCGAACATCAACAGCTACTACTGAAGGTTCACGCATAACAATTCCCTTACCCTTCATATAGACAAGGGTATTGGCTGTACCAAGATCTATTCCTATATCCTTTGAAAACATATCCTTAACTCCCTTTTCCTTCTGTTCGCATAACAATAAAGTTATGGTATAATAAACATCCTTTTCTCCTGTAGATCTTTAACAGAAACTTTCAGATTATATTATACCCTCAAAATATGCCAATCTCAACTAAAAAATTGTCGTATTCAAAACTTCTGCTTTAGTATGAAAAAAGTAGGTGCAGGAGGTACAAATTTTGTTTAAATCTATTAAATTATAGCAAAGGGTTTTGTAACATTCTTCCACGATATTACATTTTTCCGCTTGATCCGAAACCACCTTCACCCCTGACTGTTTCTCCAAGAGCTTGTGCTTCGACATAATTTGCAGCAAATACAGGCATAATGACCATCTGTGCAATTCTTTCCTCCGGTTGAACGGTATATTCCTTATCAGAAACATTACAAAGTCCTACACATATTTCTCCACGATAATCACTGTCTACCACACCGACACCGTTTGAAAGACATATACCGTATTTTACCCCCAAACCGCTTCTTGCAAACAAAAATGCAGCCATATCAGATGACGGAAGTTCTATCGCAATTCCCACAGGTATCTTTACAAGTTCTCCCGGACGTATCGTTACAGGAGAATCAATACAAGCATAAAGATCCGCACCTGCCGAACCGTTTGTAGCTCTTTGGGGCAATTTTGCCTTTTCATTTACTTTTTTTACTTTTACATCAATTTCCATTTTCATTTTCCTTTCTTTTCAACACTTTTAACCACTTTTAACATATGCTTTTCAACTATTCAACACCACGGTAATATAATCCACGGGTAAAGCTGTTTTTGGGAGTCTTTTTGTCAAGAAACAGCTTTAAGTTTTCCCCTTTTTCAACCGAATTTTCAACACTGAAACGCAAAACCTGAAATTCAACTCCCCTTATTTCACGCTGTCTGTCCGCAAGACTCAAAGGCACACTGTTAAGTATTTCTATACCCGTACCAGATGCACAGCTTACAGGGAAATCTATACCCTTTCTGTCACGGATAGTATGAACCTTTTCACAGCCTTTACAGCCTTTTCCGTCATTCTGCAAAGGACAGTTTCTTGTAAGCATAAGAGGCAGCCTGCCGTATGATATTATTCCGAGAGGAAGTATATTTCCGAGGTGTGCTATCTGATCAAGTGTAAGTTCAAATGATACTTCTGCCGACATCAGTCCTTGAGCTCTTGCCCATTTAAAAGACTCTGTATTTGTAAGATTAAGACCAAAACCTCCATGTATATCCATATCAAGTGACTTTGCCATTTCCACAGCACCGATATTATTTGCAAGCACTTCATTTATCCCGACAGATTTTGCCCTTTTAAGCTGTTCATAAATAATTTTTTCTTTCCCGAACATAGCTCTCGGTATCTCAACTGCCACAGCAAAACCTCTGTCAAGCAATCTGTTCAGTTTTTCATCACTCAGAGAACATGGAACGTAAATAAGCTCGCTGTCAAGAAAATCATCCGATATATCATCATCAGCAAAACGCACCCTGTAATTTTTTGATCTTACCTGACTTACACCGTTATCACATTCTGTCTCTACAGCAGAAAATGCGACAGGTCTTATTTTTTCACGACACTCTGACAAACGGTCAAGAGCTTGTGTTCTGAGAGCATTAAGACTTGACATAGGAAGCGTAAGACCTTTTTCAATTTCAAATTCAGCATTCCTCAGATAATACGGAGTACCTCCCGTTTTTGAAAGACTTTTTCTGCATTTTTCGTCATCGAGTGCAACTTTTAAAGCCTTTTCGGGAACAGCACCGTTTACTGTAATATTATTCCCGTCACCATCAGAAACGGTAAGCATACTTTCCCGATTCTCAGATATACTGAGTTTCATATCGACAGGAATATGCTGTCTTTCATTCTTATATAATTCATGTATAGACGCAAAAACAGAATTATCCGCCGCCTGAACATTTTCCTTTGAGCGTATGCCGAACATATCATAACCCAATTTTCCCTCGTAATATCCTTGTGTAAAGCCCGAACGTGAAAAAACCGCTCCGAGTTTTTCATACAATTCCGGAGATACTTTTCCTTCATCCAGACTTTGACGGCAGGCTGCGACTGCTGCCGCCACATATTCGGGACGCTTCATTCTTCCTTCGATTTTTGCCGATGCTATCCCCATATCACGAAGTTCACG
>Ga0326511_10003665_pt1 | contig 12354 bp, 14 predicted proteins | sample 0_2496_0518_D_FD_203701 | JGI IMG/M metagenome (GOLD analysis project Ga0326511, IMG submission 203701) | Bovine rumen microbial communities from UC Davis, California, United States - 0_2496_0518 | ecosystem: Host-associated > Mammals > Digestive system > Stomach > Rumen | place: USA...
CAGAGCCACCACGTTGTCCGTCTCCATACCAATCCTGATAGCCTTCTCGGCAGCCACACGCACCTTAGCCTCGCTATCCTTGCGACTCGGTCCCGCCACATGGTCACGGACAAACTCGAACAGAGCAAAATCCTTCTGCGACGTATGGGTAACACTCGACGGCTCAGGGTTGTGCGTCTTTGCCATTTGTCTGAAAAGCTCCTTCGCATCCAGGAACGGATTCCTGACCCACTGCCAATACACATGCTGCACCCGAGCCAGACGCTGACGCTGTTCCGGTTGCAATTTCAAGTCGTCGATAGGCACACCACGCTCGAAATGCAGCAGAGCCCCCGACATCATTCCCTGACTTATAGTTGAATCACTCATAAATTACTGTACTCCTTTTTTGCATCAAACGAAGGACACGCCTTGTTAACCTTCGGGAAATCACGATGCCCCTGTATTTTGGCATTCGGATACAAGCGACGCAAGTCCCTCAGCAACGACACCAGAGCCTCCTTCTGCGCAGCAGTCCTCGTATCCTTCGGCTGCAGCTTGTTGTACGCCACACCCGGCTTATACTCCAGGCCGCCCACATACACAACACCAATCGAGTTCGAGTTGTATCCAGCCACATGCGAACCGACAAGGTCCACATCACGGCCCGGATAAATCTTGCCATCACGGGTAATCACATAGTGATACCCAATGTCGCTCCACCCCTGCGCAATATGCTCCTCCCGAATCTTCTGCACAGACTTGTCCACACCCTCAGGCGTAGCCGTACAATGCACCGCGATATAATCAATCCTGCGCTTCGACTTCTTCAGGAACAGTTTCCCATGCTGTATCCCGATAATGCTGCTCGGTGCCACACCCATTTTCGCAAGTGTAGCAGGGCCAACCAAGCCATCGTCAACCAATCCGTGAGCCTTTTGCCACACCTTGACAGCCTCCGTCGTCTTAGCCCCCCAGATACCATCCACCGGACTACATCCAACCACACGCTGGATACGCTTCACCAGCTCCTTGTCCGTACAACCCTGTTTATAAACCATAGCCATAATTATAAATTATGAATTGTGCATTATGAATTATGAATTAAGAATTAAGAATTATGAATTAAGAATTAACCTCCTCAACCTCTTGCCAACCCGTATCAATCACCCAGCCATCTTTCTCCCGCAGGAACATCACACGCATGCCACCCAGCCAATGCCACCTGAAACCACTCTCCAGCAATTTCTTCTCAACCGACGGCCACGCATCTCCCCAGTCTATCGTAGCCCTTAGACCCATAGCATCACGCAGCTGACCAACATCCATCACCTCGACACCCACGTCAAAGCCAGGCGCAGGAATCCACCTGTCCGCAAACGCAGTCACAGCACTGTCCGCCACAGCCAACACATCCTCTATGTCAGTCGCCTTCTTAGGCAGATCTTCATCACTACCCTTCCTCGCCACAGCCAACAGATGAATTAGAATCTATATACAAATCCTCGTCCACGCACAGATCCAACAGCTCCAGACGACTAATCTGCAGAACAACACCCTCCCAGCCGTCCTCCAACGTACCAGTACCGTCAATCATTATTCTGCTCTCCATGTCAATGCGACCATAATCACCCGTAGGACTGTCCTCCTCATGCCTCTTGCGCAGCCACGACAAGAACTTCAGGCAATGCACCAGCGCCTCCTCCTTCGCCTCCGCAATCCTGTCATCGTTCGCCATCTGCTCCGAACGCACAAAGAAATAAACCGGATAGTTGCGAAACAGCTTGCCACCCTCCGCCTCCACCTCAATACTGCTCTCCATCACCACACACGGCGACAGCTCAGGACTGATACTCTTAGGCATCGAGCGCACCTGTTCCCAGTTATCCTTGATGTAGAACCTCCTGTTGCCAGTAGCCACATTATCCAACATGTGCCTATACGTCCGACACCACTCACGCACAATCGAATGAAACGTCATAACATTATGAATTAAGCCCAGGCCCTCCTACAGCGTAACACCATAGTACTCCCCAGCCTTCTTGATAGTATCCGTAATCTCGCCACCCAGCTTCACCAGCTCCTTGCAGTTCTTGCGCCACATCTTCGCACGCTCCTCACTCGGCTTCGTACGAGTATCACGCAACCACTTCTTCAGATACTCCAGGCGACGAGCATTCTTCTCGGCACGGGAAACCTCCTTCTTTCCCTCGTTCTCAGGTTCCGGTTTCTCTCCGTTCTCAGGCTCGGCCTTTTCCACCTTCTTGGCTTCCGGCTTCTCGGCAGCAGTCACCACACGAGCATTACCCAAGTCATCAACCACCACGCGGCCACTCTTCACCAGCTTCGCCCACTCAGCATCCAGCTCACGATAGATAGACTTCACCTCGGTATCACACTTAGTAGCCAAGTTCGCCCACTTCGCAATATCATCCCCCTTCGCATTCCCGTCGTTCATCAGCAGCCTGGCATTCTCACGCCCAATCTCCATCTGATGCAGCAACTCCTTCACCATCGCCGCACGCTCCTGCGTCTTACGCGGCAACAGATGCACATACTGATCTATATGCTTCGGACGCACAGGCTCAGCAGCAGCACCGGTATTCAGTTTCACAGGCGCAGACTCACCCGGCTTCGCAAACATAGGCGCAGCAGGCTTCTCAGGCGCCACAGCAGCCACCGCCACCGCAGGCTCCACATCCATAGCCTCCACATACTCCTGCGCCTTAAACACAGACGACAACGCAGAAACCAACTTCCTGATAGCACGCTTTGCCGAAATAGCATACAACGCATCCGGCAACCCAGTATCAGCCACAGCCACCAAAGCCGACAGAAGGCTGACACCCTCCTGCCACGCCCTGCACTCAGCGTCATTCCACGCAGCACTGCACTGCAACACATTCTGGAACCGAGCCAAATCCTCGCCCCCCTTGGACTGAAGCAAAGGACACTGGCCATCCAGCCACTCCCCTACCCTACCCAGAAAAGCAGTTCTATCTGCAGCCGACATGTTATCCATCCGCCCCAGATACCCATTCACCTGGATTTTAGTAATCATAATTATACAAAATTTAAATCAGATTTTTGTTCACACACCCAATCTATATAAATCGCAGAAATAAGTCAAGGGCAGTGCAAGCCGAGAGTAAAAGTGAGGCCGACGAATTGACAAAGTCAATAGCACAGAAAGCATTAAGAACAGGATGCTCGCATACAATGTTATTTGGCTGTCTGTGTGACAGTTTTGGTACAAAACATGACGGATTGCTTTTGCCGAGGCGAAGCCTGCGCTCGGTGTAACCAAGGGCGCAGCCAAGGGGAAATCCCAAAACTTGTTGCCTTACTTTTGCCGAGGCGTAGCCTGCGCTCGGTGTAACCAAGGGCGCAGCCAAGGGCCCCTTCACCTGCTCTGTTACAACATTGTTGTGTTGCAACATTGCAATGTTACAATGTTAAAAAGCAACTTATTTGCAGCATTATAACATTTTTCCTAAGAAATGTTTTGTAGTTACAACAGAACTCCCTATATTTGCACCAGCTACAACAAAAAAATCAACATGATAACAAGAGACGCTGTGTTGCAGTGTTATTCTGTTACAATGCTAATGTGTTGCAACATTGCAGTGCTATATATAAATAATGTTATAGTGTTGCAAAGTTACAATGGAACGCAGTAACATAGTAATGAAGCAATATAGTAACGTAGGAACATAAGAACATAGGAATATAGTAACATAGCAACGCAGGAAACGCTATACGTAGTAACGTAGTTGCGCAGTTACGTATTAAGTTTGTATTAAGTTTGTATTAAGTTCGTATTAAGTTCAGTTACAAAGCTACAGAGTAACATAGTTGCGCAGTTACAGCACTACAACATTACAGCATTACAATGCTAATTAGTTGCAACATTGCAAAACATTATATAAACAAAGCTACAACAGAACATGAAAAAAAAGACTGAAACCGTGTTGCGTCACATAGTTGCCGTAACAAACAACAAGGGTGGGGCAGGCAAGACCACCACAGTACTGAACCTGGCCACGGCCATCAATATGCGCGGCTATCGCGTATTGGTCATCGACACCGACCCCCAGTGCAATCTCAGCGTCAGCGTAGGATGGGACCCAAAACGCGCCGGAACCAAGGACAAACACATCGAGCCGACCATCTACGACGCCATGTGCGAGGGTCGTAACATCCCCGTCTACAAGGCAAAGAACGGACTGTACTTCACCCCCAGCGCCAAGTGGATGGCCGATGCCGACATCCATCTTAACAGCACAGAAGTCACCGACCCCGTACGAGTACTGCGAGCCCTGTTTGCCGAGCCCATAGACGACCACACATGCGAAGGACTGACAGAGTGGGAGAGCGCCTTTGACTTTATCTTCATCGACACCCAGCCAGCCATGAGCCGTGTCACCGTCAATGTCGTATGCGCCTCCGACGGCATCATCATTCCGGTCGAGCTCGAACAGTTTGCAGTAGACGGATACATCGAGACCATCGGAAAGGTCGTAAAAATCAAGAAGGTTTCCAATCCGACACTTAAAATCCATGGAGTCCTAATCACCAAAAAGAGCAGCCGCCTGAAGAATGCCAAGAGTCTGGAGGAAGCCCTGCGCGAACAAGGTGATGTGTTCGATGCTACTATCAGGCGCACCGTGGATATTGCCAATTCGCAGGACCGGGGCTTCGACGACGACGCCAGCACATGCCACGACATCTTTACCTACAGGTCAGGCCGTTGCCCCGTATCCGAGGACTTTATCCTGCTTGCAAACGAGTATCTGAAGAAGTGGGCATAACCCAATATCGTAAAACCTAAAATCATAACCAATATGGCAAAAAAAGAAGAAATCAAGCGCCGTTCACTTAACATACTTGTTGACGACGCCATTGCCAGCAGCGACGACATCAGCGTTGCAGGCATCGACACAAACGGCAATACCGACCAAGCCCCCGCCCAGGAGCCAAAACCACAGCCAGTACCCCCGACCGGAGTAGCTGCCGAGAAAGCCTGTTTCATCACAGTTGCCATCCCCGAGAGCGTCAAGCGCATCGTGGACATCAAGGTCAAGTACGACAGCAAGGATCTGCCCCTCTTCAATCAGACCATCAAGCACGTTGGTCGCCGGTGGTTCCTGCGCGGACTACTGGCCGAAGGGCTGATAACCCAGGAACAGTTCGACGAAGCCTCTGCCCTCCACAGCGAGTACGGCTGGGAACGCGACAAGGTCAGCGAAAAGAGAAGAAGAACATAATAGGGTAGGGGAGGGCTTTTCTTTCTACCTACCAACTGGGTAAACTATTCGCGTAGGCGTTTCGCGTGCGCGTTCGCACTCGCGCTGCCTACTAATTGGGTAAACCTTTCTGCCTACCAATCAGGTAAACTTTTAGACCTACCAATCAGGTAAACCTTGCTTAAAAACCCTTTATTTATGGGCTTATACCATATTTCATATAATATAAAGCCGGTTCCGATTCTTCATAAAAAAAGAAAAAAATAATGCCCTCGAACTCGTTTTATCAATAAAACCCTTATAGAATATAATAATAAAATATTATATATAGACAGTCTTTGTTGCAGAATATCAAGCAGTTACGAGGAAAAGTTTACCCGATTGGTAGGTGCAGGTTTACCCAGTTGGTAGGTAAAAGTTTACCCGATTGGTAGGTGCAGGTTTACCCAGATAGTAGATAAAAGTTTACCCAATTGGTAGGTATTTTTGTGTATAGTTTACCCAGTTGGTAGGTAAAAGTTTACCCGATTGGTAGGTGCAGGTTTACCCAGTTAGTAGGAGAAAGTTTACCCAGTTAGTAGGGCAGAATTTACCCGATATGTAGCACATAGTTTACCGAGAAAGTAGGATGCAAATTGCAACGTACTGATAATCAAAAAGTATCAAATCTTATGTTTTGTAGCACAAAACCCCAAAAAAACATACAAATTTAATTGCGGATTATTATTTATTTTATACATTTGCACCCAGCTACAACACAACTTTACATTATGGCAAGGAAGAAAACCAAGGTCGAACCTGTCAATTTTCACGACCTTATCACTCAGCCTCGACAGTTGGCACGACTGCCAATGATGAACAAGATGTCCGGTTATCGCATCCTGATTGCTGTACTCCAGCGTCTGCAGGGCCTGTGGAAAATTGCCAAGATGCCACAGGAGGACAAGAAAGGCCAACTTTATATGAACTACATCACCGACGAGTTCGAGGTCAAGCGCAAGAACAGCGGCGGTTATAACGAGGGCGACGTAGTCTTCAAACTCCGTCTGTCAGACATAGCGCTGGACAGTCACTACGACGAAGCACGCATGGCACTCACCACACTCACCCATGTCAAATGTTTCATTCCAGACCCCGACAACCCCGGCTACTACCGCACCGGCAACCTTATGGAAATACGTGGCCGTCGCGAGGGCAACCAGTTTGTAGGCACCGATTTCGAGGTTATCGTCCCCCGACTCACGGCAGAGAATATACTTGACATCAATCTCTTCAGTAACTACACACGCTTTGTAGGCTATACCGCCGGACGCTTGCGCTCTATTTTTTCGTATCCATTATACATATACCTCTCCGAGGAATGGCGCCACCACGGCGAACAGTTCGTCATCCCCATGCGCGACCTACGTTTTCGCCTTGGCTTTGTAAAGGACAGCGAAGACCCGGACAGAGAGAACCGATACTCCACCTGGTCCACCTTCTGTCAGAAGGTACTCGACAAGGCAAAGCGTGAACTTGACGATCTTGCAAAGGTAGGCGGAGCCGACTTTACCTTTGAGTATCAGGGTATGCTATACGGACGTCCGCTACCGCCCTACAGGCGTCCCGATGCCGTAGCCTTTACCATCATACCCACAAAGGCCGGAGAAGAGATACAGCAGGCCAACGAGTACACTCCCAACAAGGAAGCCGCCAAGAAACTGATGACAGACTTCTACAAGCTCACAGTAGGCCAGACCTACAATCTCCTGCGTCGCGTCACACCCGACTTTATGCCCAAATTCCTTACCCAGCTCATTGCATGGCAGCAGGAGATTGAAAGCGGCAGCCGCACTGGTATCAACAACCGCCCCGGATGGGCATACAAGAGCATAGACGACCTTATCCGTACCGAAGAGAAAAAACACATCACCCCAGTCCAGGAACCCCAAGACTCATCCCCCGACAATGCCGAAGAACAGTTTGTTTCCCAGGTAGCAGAGCAGGAAATCTGGGGAACAGATTAAATCAACCAAAGTCATGAAACAGATACCACACATTATTCTCAACGACTGCGACGCCCGTCAGCGCATAGCAGCAGGCATTAAGTATCACATGAAGGACAAGGCGCAATGGCTCCCCGCCTACGATCAGGTTGCACAATGGTTTTCCGACAACCGGGGTAGGGGACTGATATGCACAGGCGCTTGCGGATTGGGCAAGTCGCTCATTTGTCGCGACATACTCCCACAGCTATTCAAGATACACTACGGCAACAAACTGGAGACATACACCGTGTCTGCCACCGACATGCCCCCACGCATAGACAAGCTCCTTGACTTCTGCGCATATTCCCACATCATCGTCATCGACGACCTTGGTACCGAACCCGTCGAGGCATGGATAGACTATCGCAAACGCAACCCCTTCTGCGAACTCGTTGACAAAGCCGAACGCACAGGCACCATGCTCATCATCACCACCAACCTCTTCACCACTATTCCGCGACTGAAAACCGACTGTGCCTATGGCAAGGCTGGCGACCTGGTACCCTCGCTCCACCCGTCTATCGAGGAACGCTATGGCATACGCACACTGGACCGCCTCAGAGCCATTACCAGCGTCGTACTGTTCCAGGGAAAAAGCCTGCGCAACGCCCTTTAAGCAATATTAACAGCCCTCCGCCTGACACTCGTCAGGCATCCGGCGCTGTCTCAGCCACTCCCTCCTTATCGTCTCGGCATGGTAGCTGGCAGTCCCCGTAAACTTGCAGAACTCCTCCACCATGTCAATCACGGGATACCCCGTATCCCCCGTCTCGGCAGCATACATCCTGTCAAACTCGGCCACAGCCTTCCAGAACTCCCCGCGCAGCAACGTCAGTAACTGCTGAGCCTGCTCCTTGCTAAAACACACCTCCAACGTCCACGGACGCAACACACCGTTTGCCGTCAGGCACATCTTCGGGCACTCGATAGGCACATACAGCTTCATATCCTGCACCGAGATACCATACAAATCCTGCACAGCCCCCGCATCAATCTTCATACCAGCCTGTATGCAGTTATGCATCGTGCCACTCATAGCACCCCTTACCAGCACGCCGCGAGCCATATCCTCCACCGTCTCCATACGCAGTATTTTCCTCGCCCCCTGCAGATGCTGCACACACACCACATACTGTTCACCAATCCGGATTGCACCGCCCAACTCGTGCTGCAACCACCCATGTATATAATCCGTAACCCTCAGCCAGGCAATCGCCGGCAACTGATACTTGTTTTCCATACCACAAATATACGACAATTGTCCATTGACACCACTTTTTTGCATAGATTTTTGTTTATTGTCCATTTCTTGTCCAAAAACCTGACACTTAAAATGCAGAAAATCAAATACATACAAATTTTTTGCATCAAAACCCCCATTTTTGGCCCAAACTTTTCACTCTAAAATTCACACATATTCCAACACTCAGTCAATTCCCCAAACCCCAAACAAGGAGAAGTAGTCTTCTCAACATAAGTAAAGAAGTGATATTCAGTTAATTATAATATATAATATATACTATGTGTAAAAATTTACACACAAATTTTAGGTAAAAAATACCCCAATCTATGCAAAAAAGCGCAGCGCCTATCTTAACACACTGATAATCAAATATATAGAAAACCGCATTTTCTTGTCCCCCGATGCAAGAGAAAAAAAATTTTACCCTTGTAACACGCACATTTACAGCACTATACAGCCATTGTCCATCAATGCAAAAAAATGCCCCGTCAATTCAACAAAAATTTTGTTGCACAAATCAGCAAAACGCCGTAACTTTGCAGCGCATTTCAGTCATGAAATACGCAACCCTTTTCATTCCGGTGCGCCATCTCGCCCGTTGTAGCTTTCGTAGCCTGGTGGCGCACCCCCGTGGGGGAACATTATTTAAAAAAAACACAATGACACACCACTATCGCAGCGACCGACCCACCGTTCCACCGGAATATCAGAGCAACCCCTTTCGCGGTTGTCTGAACATGCTGACCGGCGCCATCATCGGCCTCGCACTCTGTGCCCTGCTCTCCATGCTATCATCCTGCAGCACCGTACGCCAGACATCCACCGACGAACGGCAGCACACAGTCCAGGACATCGTCAACCGCATGGACTCCCTCATGTCAGTGCGCACCGTCATGCAGCAAGACAGCGCATGGCGCGAGAGCATCCTGCGCCAGTTCCAGAGCATACGCGAGAAGAGTGACACCAGCCACTTTGTCGTCGTTGATACCGCCGGTAAGGTCATCCGCGAAAAGATAGTTATCAACAACCTGCGCGAAAGCAGCAGCCAGTCCGAGCGCGAGGAACGCCAGCTTCTCCTACACCGCCTGGACGTACAGGACAGCATGATCTCTTACTTTCAGCTGCAAATGCAGCATACTGACTCACTACTATGCCTGCGGACCGAGAACAAAATACAGGAGGTAGCCAAGCCACTGTCATGGTGGCAGAAGCTACGCCTGTATCTCGGCAACCTTGTACTCATCGCCGTTGTCGTAGCAGCAGGATACAAGCTGTTCCGTCTCTGGCTCAAATACCGCAGTGGTGGAATAGTATGAAAGAGAATGGCCGCCTGAAAACCCTCGCCCTCAGCGAGCTGCGCCGCGTTGCCGAGCGTACCCGAATAGTAAATTGCAAATCGCCAAATGGTAAATTGGAACAAGTTATACAACGTGTCCCCTGGCGCGTATGGTACGTAGCCGCCAGCAACGGCGACTGCATCCGAGGGCAGGAATGCGTCACCCTCGCCGTCTATACCGACGGCCCCGGCACATACCCCTCCCGTCTGGTCCAGTTCACCGACAGCCAACAAACCCGCCGCCTGCGCGACTGCTGCATCCTCCAAGCCGATAATTTCATACTACGTGTATGAACGTAACGCTCCTTAACACATATTAACACATAAAGAAAGCAAAAAAAATGACACCAAAGCAGCTGATACTACTCACCTCCCAGCGCAGCGGCATCTGCACCGCTACCGTCGAGCACGTACTACCCATCTGCTTCGACATCATCCGAGAGACAGTCATCACCGGCATGTACTGCGGTTCCGTGCGCATCGACGGCTTCGGCACCTTCTACGCCCAGAACCGGCGCAGCGACGTTGCAGACCCCGACAACCCAGGGCAACGCATACAAGGCTACCGCCTGAAACCACGCTTCATGCCCACATCAGGCTTCCGTCGCGAGACAGAGATAGAGCAAGTCAACCCACAGACCCACGCCTTCCAGTACACCGACAAAAGCCAGATAGCACGACGCCCCCACAGCCGCAAGTACCGCTTCCGCAGCCCCGAGACACGCGAACACATGATCGAAGTCGGCCACGCCCAGAAACATCGCATACACGACGTCAACCAACTGCGCCTGCAGCAATACCGCGACCCCAAGACCATACGCCAGTGCGTTACACGCCAGGAAATCCGCGAACAGGCCCGGCAGCAACAACAGCAGGAAACACAGTCCCAGGACCCCGGCGGCACCCATGGCAATGATGATTAGATCTGCACTCCATCCCTCAGGCCCATCACGTTAATGTGGTGGGCTTTTTTATGTTTTAGAGCAGAAAAACCGAAAATTGTGGCAGAATAGTTTGTTGGATAAAATAAAAAGTCTTATATTTGTAGCCGAAATAAATATATAACGAAAGCTACAATGGAAAAGGTAAAAGTGTCACAGGACAAGCTGTATGAGTATCTTACGGTGCATAATATAAAGTTAGCCAGGATAGCCGAGCTGATGGGGAAATCACTGCCCGTCATATCTTCTTGTTTCTTACATCATCAGAATCGGCATGGTAAGCCTCGGTGTTTTAGTGTAGATAATATTTTATTATTGAACAATATACTACCGCATATTGCTAATGAACTTCGGGATTGCTTAATGACTTTCGGATCAGAGCAGACATTTACAAACTCGTGGGGTTATACTTATGATCCAGCTTTAGTTGCGTCTATGAAGCGCGTTGCCCGCTATATAAATATAGGTCCACTGACAGAGCGGTTGTTGGATTGGAGTAGGAGCAAATGTAAGAATATATTGACCGACTCGCACAGCCCTGTATATGGAAATATAATGGAGGCTGATATACTGAGTATCAATACCGAGCTGCTTTCCGTGGCTGCCGTGCTGGAAAATTACGAGGTTGTTCCCGACGAAGATGCTTACGAATGCTCCAGCAGCAACTGATCTTATTTACGCACGTACGCGCACGTACCTTATATATATATTATATATAGAAAATTAACTGTTTGCATTTATTGCAAATAATAGTTTCAGAGGCTTCTTTTCGCTTTATAGCGAGGGGAAGCTTTTGCTTTGGTACTATTTTTTGTTTTATTTAAATGCAGTTTTTTCGTTAGGTAATACCAGAAAAATTTCTTTTATAGCGAAGAAGACCCCGCGCCTCGCTCGGGGCCCAACGTGGGGGCGTGGACGCAAGTGGGCGTGCATATATGCGTGACGTGGGCAGGTGAGGCGTGCATGACACGCACGGTACGGCGCGTGGTGCGGTGCGCATGCCAGAGCGCGGGAGTGCGGTGGCGGGCGTGAGCAAGCGCCCATATCCGCACGCTGAGCGGGGGCAGGTGCTGGCGAGTGCAGGCAGGCCTGCTCGGGTATGGGCTTGCGCTCTTGCACACCTGCACGGATATGGGTGCGAAGCCCTGTGTCATGCATGGACGGCCCTTTGGGCAGCGCCCCGATGCGGGCAGGGCTTGATGTAGGCGACGGCAACAGCCCCCAAAGGGGCTGCCGAAGGTGGGCTGAACCCCTTTGGGGTTCCGTGATGCGTGCGGGGCGCGCCCGGGCGAGGACGACAGCCCCCAAAGGGGCTGACGAAAGTGGGTAGAAATCCCTAAGGGATTTTTGCCTCATGTGCCGGCGCGCTCCAGCAGGCGCCTACAGGCGACGGCACAGCCGTTGCACGGAGGCGCTTTGTCCTGCAGGAATTGCATAGCAATCGCATGAGGACTGGCCCATATCCGCACGCTGAGCGGGGGCAGGTGCTGGCGAGTGCAGGCAGGCCTGCTCGGGTATGGGCTTGCGCTCTTGCACACCTGCACGGATATGGGTGCGAAGCCCTGTGTCATGCATGGACGGC
>Ga0326511_10003666_pt1 | contig 12353 bp, 11 predicted proteins | sample 0_2496_0518_D_FD_203701 | JGI IMG/M metagenome (GOLD analysis project Ga0326511, IMG submission 203701) | Bovine rumen microbial communities from UC Davis, California, United States - 0_2496_0518 | ecosystem: Host-associated > Mammals > Digestive system > Stomach > Rumen | place: USA...
GCCCTCGGTGCCGAGCCGGTCTTTTTCAGCCCCCTGCACGATGCGGCCCTGCCGGAGCACATCGGCGGCCTGTACCTGCCGGGCGGCTATCCTGAGCTGCATGCCGCGCGGCTTTCGGAAAACATCCCCATGCGCACGGCGGTCGCCCGGGCGGTACAGGGGGGGCTGCCCACGGTAGCGGAGTGCGGCGGCTACCTGTATCTGACGGAGGCGCTTTTCACTCCGGAGGGCAAGCGTTTTCCCATGGCGGCTGTCCTGCCGGGCGAGGCGAAGAACACGGGCGGGCTGCGCCGCTTCGGCTATGCGGAGCTGCTGGCGCAGGAGGACAGTCTGCTCTTTCGTGCGGGCGAGCGCTTCCCCGTCCACGCGTTCCATTACTGGGATGCATCTGTGAGCGGCAGTGCTTTTCGCCTGGAAAAGCCGCTGAGCGGCAGAAGCTGGTGCGAGGGCTGTGCGGGCAAAAATCTGTACGCCGCCTTCCCGCACCTGTATTTTGCGGGAGCCCCTCTGCTGGCGGAGCGTTTTGTCCGCGCGGCCATGGAATACGGAGATAAGCATGAACCTGCATGAGATTCTGAAACAGATCACGCCTCCGGACGGGGATGCCCGCAGAGAGGCGCAAAGGCGCTGGGACGCCTGTGCCAAACCCCTCGGCAGCCTCGGCCTGCTTGAGACGGCGATCTGCGACATCGCGGCCCTGACCGGCAGCGCGGACGTACGGCTCCTGCCCAGGGCGGTGCTGGTGCTGTGCGCGGACAACGGCGTGGTCAGACAGGGCGTGACGCAGACGGACAGCTCCGTCACGGCCGCCGTGGCGCGGGCACTTGCCCGGGGGCGCAGCTCCGTCGGCTGCATGGCGGCCCGGGCGGACTGCCGCGTTGTGCCCGTGGACATGGGGATCCGGGACTTTCCCGGCTGCGAGGGCATCCTCGACCGCCGTGCCGGCAACGGCACCGGGGACCTGAGCGAGGGCCCCGCCATGACGCGGCAGCAGGCCGAGGCGGCGATTCGGACGGGCATGGAGCTGGTGCGCGCGGAAAGAGAACGCGGGACGCGCCTGCTGGCAGGCGGCGAGATGGGCATCGGCAACACCACCACGGCCGCCGCGGTCACCGCCGTCCTGACCGGTTCGGACCCGGAGCGCGTCACCGGGCGGGGGGCCGGGCTCTCGGACGAGGGTCTGCAGCGCAAGCTGGCGGCAATCCGCCGGGGCATCGCCGTCAACCGCCCGGATGCCGGCGATGCGCTGGACGTGCTTGCCAAGCTCGGCGGCTTTGACCTGGCGGGGCTGTGCGGCGTCTTTCTCGGCGGCGCGCTGTATCGTATCCCGGTGCTGATCGACGGCTTTCCCGCCGCGGCCGCGGCCCTCTGCGCCCTCCGGCTCTGCCCTGCCGCGGGGAAGGCCATGCTGGCAAGCCATGTCTCGGCCGAGCCCGCAGGGGCGCTGCTGCTGCGCGCGCTCGGGAAGGAAGCTTTTCTGACGGCCGGGATGCGCCTCGGCGAGGGCAGCGGCGCGGTTGCGGCGATGCCGCTGCTGGACATGGCGCTGGCGGTCTACCGAGAGTGCTATACCTTTTCGGAGGGCGGCATCGTGCCGTACAGGCGCCTGTGATGCTCCTCGTGTGCGGCGGCGCTGCCAGCGGCAAGAGCGCCTATGCCGAGAGCATGCTGTGCCGCCTTTCCGGGGATGCCCCGCGCATCTATCTTGCGACCATGATGCCCTTCGGTGACGGGGCCGCCTCCCGGATCGCAAGGCACCGGGCACAGCGTGCCGGCGCCGGCTTTGAAACCCGCGAGTGCCCGTGCGGCCTGCCGGACGTCTCCGTCCCGCCGGACAGCGCGGTGCTGCTGGAGGACATCGGCAATCTCTGCGCCAACGAGCTCTTTGACCCGGCGGGCTGCGGCGACGGCGCAGCCGGGCAGATCCTCCGGGGCGCAGAAGCGCTGCGAAAAAACTGCCGCTGCCTGGTCGTTGTTACGAACGAGCTCGGCTCCGCCGGTGCGGACTATGCGGGCGATACCCTGCGGTACCTGCGCGTGCTCGGTGAGGTGAACCGGCGTCTTGCCGCGATGGCCGACGCCGTCTGCGAGGTCGCCTGCGGTCTGGCGGAGTATTACAAAGGGGAGGAGCCGGCCTGATGTGGATTCTGGAGACGGCGGCGGTGGCGCTCGGCCTGTATTCGGCGCTGCCGGTGCCGCAGTTTGAATGGACGCGCCGGAATATGCGCTATGCCCTGGCGGCCTTTCCGCTGGTCGGGGTGCTGCTCGCTCTTGCCTGCTGGGCCTGGTCGGCCCTGTGCGCATTTCTCTCTCTGCCGGCGCTGCTGCGCGGGGCGGTCCTCTGCGTCCTGCCGGCGCTGGTAAGCGGCGGCATTCACCTCGACGGCTACTGCGATACCGCCGATGCGCTGGCAAGCCATGCCTCGCCCGAGAGAATGCGGGAAATTCTGCACGATCCGCACTGCGGCGCGTTTGCGGTTACCCGGCTGTGTGTATACTATATCACCTTTTTTGCGCTCTGCTGCGTCTGGGTGCCGACGCGGCCGGGGCTCGTCTGCCTCGGCCTGGGCTTTGTGCTTTCCCGCGCGCTGTCGGGCGCTGCCCTGACCCTGCTGCCCATCGCCCCGGGCTCCGGCCTGGCGCGCAGCTTCGCCGACGCCGCAGACAAAAGCCGGGTGCGCGGCATCCTCGCGGTCACGGCGGCGCTCTGCCTGCTGGGGACGGCGTTGGCAGGCGGCTGGAAAACCCTGGCCGCAGTCTGCGCCGTGACGCTGCCGATTGCGCTGCATTTCCGGCAGACCGCGCGAAAGCGCTTCGGCGGCGTTTCGGGCGATCTGGCCGGGTGGTTTCTGGTGAAGCTGGAATTCTGGCTGCTGGCGGCGCTCACCGCCGTGCAGATTCTGGAGGGACGCGGATGATTCTGATTACCGGGCCGATGTGGAGCGGGAAGCGCGCGCTTGCAAAGCAGCTCCTGCACGGCGATGAGGCGGCCTTCGAGACGCACTGTGCCTGCGAGGTACAGAGCCTGGCCGCCGGGCGGGAGGATCTGGAGGCGCTGGCGGACGAGCTTACACAGTACGAGATCGTGACGGCCTCCGAGCTCGGCGGGGGCGTGGTGCCCGTCAACCCCCGGGAGAGGGAGGCCCGTGAGCGCGCCGGGCGGCTTGCCTGCCTGCTTGCAGCGCGCGCGGATACGGTGATTCGGGTGTTCTGCGGGATCCCAAAGGTACTCAAAGGAGAAGGAAAATGACGGTCTGGCTTCTGCGCCACGGCATGACGGCCGATAATGCCCAGGGCCGCTATCAGGGGCGGCGGGATACACCGCTGTCCCCGGAAGGCGTACGGGCGCTCAGACCGGCGGATTTTTCGCCGGCGACGGTCTATGTCTCGCCGCTGCGCCGCGCCGTCCAGACGGCGCAGACCCTGTTTCCGGCAGCAGCGCTTGTGACGGTCGGGGACCTTGCGGAGATGGATTTCGGCGATTTCGACGGTAAAACGGCGGACGAGATGGCAGAGGACCCGGCCTACCGCGCCTGGGTGGAGCAGGGCTGCAGCACCCGCTGTCCGAACGGGGAGACACGCGCAGAGTTCTGCAGCCGGAGCTGCCGCGCTTTCGCCGCCCTCGTGGAGCAGGCCGCCGCGGAAGGGCGGGAAAGCCTCGTCATCGTCGCGCACGGTGGGACCCTTCGCGCCGTGATGGAGCGCTTTTCCGAGCCGAAGTTCGCATTTTTCGCACTGTCGACGCCCTTCGGAGGAGGCTATGTGCTTGAATATGACGCAGCGCTGTGGCAGCGGGAGCGGAAGCTTCGCCTGCTGCGGGCCGTCAGCCGGGAAGGGGAGAGCGCGGCATGCTGATCCTCCATGCGATGCTGATCGGTTTTATGCTGGACCTCCTGTTCGGGGACCCCGTGTGGCTTCCCCATCCCGTCGTGGGGATGGGAAAGTGCATCACCTGGTACGAGCGCCGGATCCGGCCGCTTTTCCCGCCGACGCCGCGCTTTGAGCTGTGGGGCGGTGCACTGCTTACCGTCTCGCTGACGCTGCTGAGCTTTCTGCTGCCTTGGGGCCTGTGCCTGCTCGCAAAGCACATCCATCCTGCTTTCGAGCTCGCGCTGCAGAGCTTCTGGTGCGCCCAGGCCCTCGCAGTGCGGGGTCTCGCAGAGGAAAGCAGGCACGTCTTTGAGGCCCTGCATGCAGGCGACCTGCCGGCTGCGCGCAAAGCGGTGGCACGCATTGTCGGGCGGGATACGGACTGCCTGGACGCCGAGGGCGTTGCGAAGGCGGCGGTGGAAACCGTCGCGGAAGGCTTCTGTGATGGCGTCGCCTCCCCGCTGCTGTACATGGCGCTTGGCGGAGCGCCGCTTGCGCTGGCCTTCAAGGCGGTCAGCACCATGGACAGCATGCTGGGCTACAAAACCGAGAAGTACCGGTACTTCGGCTGTGCATCGGCCAGACTCGACGACGCGGCAAATTTTCTGCCGTCACGCATCGCGGCGCTGTTCTGGATTGCCGCGGCGGCGCTGACCGGTCATGACGCACGGGGTGCGTACCGGATCTGGCGGCGCGACAGAAACCTGCACCTGAGCCCGAATGCCGGACAGACCGAGAGCGCCTGCGCAGGCTCGCTGGGGGTTCAGCTCGGCGGCCCGGCGCGGTACTTCGGCAGAGAGGTCGAGAAGGCAGCGCTCGGCGATGCAGACCGCCCCTGCGTTCCGGAGGATATTCTGCGCGCAGACAGAATGATGGTCTGTGCGAGTATCCTTCTGCTGCTAGTCTGCGCTTATCTGCGATGGATCGCTGTGAGGAGATTCGGATGACAGGAAACCACGGCGGCGACTGGGCCGCCTTTCAGGAAGAGCAGGGGCGAGCGCCGCTGGATTTTTCAGCCAGCATCAGCCCGCTCGGTGTACCGCCAGGCGTGCAGGCGGCGATCCGGCAGGCGGCGTCGGAGGCGGACCGCTATCCCGACCCGAAGTGCCGCGCCCTCTGCGCCGCCCTTGCGGCGCGGGAAGCTGTCCCGAAGGACTGGGTGCTCTGCGGCAGCGGCGCGGCGGATCTGATCTGGCGCGCGGTTTTTGCCGCCGGACCGAAGCGCGCGCTGGTGACAGCCCCCTGTTTCGGGGAGTACGAGGCGGCGCTGGAGGCTGTCGGCTGTGAAATACGCCGGTTTCCGCTGGGAGAAGACTTTGTGCTGACGGACCGGATCCTGTCCCGGATTGATCCCGGGCTGGATCTGCTGATCCTCTGCAGCCCCAACAATCCGACGGGGCGCACGATTGAACCGCCCCTGCTGCGTGCGGTCATCGGGCGCTGCGGAGAGGCGGGGACGCGCCTGCTGCTGGACGAATGCTTTCTCGGCTTCCTGGAGGAACCGGCGCTGTATACGGGGAAGCCCCTGCTGGCGCGGGAGCCGACCCTTCTGATTCTCCGGGCCTTTACCAAGCTTTGGGGCATGGCAGGCCTGCGCCTTGGCTATGGGCTGAGCGCGGATGCGGCGTTCCTGGACGCGATGCGCCGCTCCGGCCCGCCCTGGAGCGTGTCGCATCCTGCCCAGGCGGCAGGGCTTGCGGCGCTGGAGGAGCCGGACTATGCCGAACGCGTGCGCGCGCTTGTCCGCAGCGAGCGCCCGCGGCTTTTTGCCGCGCTGCAGGCCCTCGGGCTGCGCGTCATACCGGGCGAGGCAAACTTTCTGCTCTTTCAGAGCAGGCTGCCGCTGGATAAAGGACTGCGTGAGCGCGGGATCCTGATCCGCAGCTGTGCCGACTTTCACGGCCTCGATGAAAGCTGGTACCGCTGTGCGGTGCGGACGGAGGAGGAGAACGGGCGCCTGATCGCGGCGCTGAGGGAGGTTCTGACATGAGCAGGGCAAAACGCATCATGGTGCAGGGCAGCATGTCGGGCGCGGGCAAGAGCCTGCTGTGCACGGCGCTCTGCCGGATCTTCCGGCAGGACGGTCTGCGCGCGGCGCCCTTTAAGAGCCAGAACATGGCCCTCAACAGCTATGTCACGCCCCAGCTGGGCGAGATCGGGCGTGCCCAGGCCGTGCAGGCCGAGGCCGCGGGCATCGAGCCGGATGTGCGCATGAATCCGATCCTGCTCAAACCCTCCAGCGATGTCGGAAGCCAGGTCATCGTCAACGGCCGGGTGCGCGCGCAGATGGCGGCGGCGGACTATTTTGCGTACAGGAAGCAGCTGATCCCGGAAATCCTGGCGGCCTATGAAAGCCTTGCCGAAGAGTACGACGTGATCGTGATCGAGGGAGCGGGCAGCCCGGCGGAGATCAATCTGCGGGAGAACGACATCGTGAACATGGGCCTGGCAGAGCTGGTGGATGCGCCGGTGCTGCTCGCGGGGGATATCGACCGCGGCGGGGTCTTTGCCCAGCTGTACGGCACGGTGATGCTGCTGGATAAGCGCGAGCGGGCCCGGGTCAGGGGCCTTGTCATCAACAAGTTCCGCGGCGACGAGGCGCTTCTGCGCCCCGGTCTCCGACAGCTGGAAAGCCTGACCGGGGTCCCGGTGCTCGGCGTTGTGCCGTTTTTGCCGGTACGGATCGACGACGAGGATTCCCTCGCCCCCTGCCTTGCGGAACGGACGGCGCGAAAGCCGATCGACATCGCGGTGATCCGCCTGCCGCACATTGCCAATTTTACAGACTTTTCCCCGCTGCAGGCGCATCCCCTGCTCGGCGTGCGCTACGTGGCCGATGCGAAAAATCTGGGTATACCGGACCTGCTGATCCTGCCCGGCACCAAGAACACGATCGATGACCTGCTCTGGCTGCGGGAAAGCGGCCTGGAGAGCGCCGTGCTGCATCTTGCCGCCGCCGGAACGCCGGTGTTCGGCATCTGCGGCGGCTATCAGATGCTCGGCGGGATGATCACGGATACCGCCGGGCTGGAGGGGAGCTGCCCGTCCCTGCCCGGCATGGGCCTGCTGCCCTGCGAGACGGTGTTCGAAGCCGGGAAAACCCTCACGCGGGTCCGTGCCGCCGTGACGGGCGGACCCTTTGACGGGGCGGCGCTGGAAGGGTATGAGATCCACATGGGCGCCACGGCGGTGAGAGGCGAGCCCTTCTGCCGTCTGGAGGACGGAAGAGCGGAGGGCTGCCGCAGCGGGAATGTCTTCGGCAGCTATCTGCACGGTTTGTTCGACAGCGGCGAGCTTACGGAAAAGCTTGCCGACTGGCTCTGCGGCCGCAGAGGGATGGAAAAGAAAAACGCCGCGGCAGAGCCGTGGCGGGAGAGCAGAGAGCGCCAATACGACCTGCTGGCGGCAGGCGTGAGAGAAGCGCTGGATATGGACGCGATCTATCGCATGATGGAGGAGTATGCCTGATGGAACGAACCAGACCCGCAGAGATCGAGCGGGAGAGCATGGCGATCATCGAGCACGGGCTCCGCGCGCGCGGCATCACGCTGCCGGCGGAAACCGGGGCGGTTGTGAAACGCGTGATCCATACGACAGCGGACTTTGACTATGCCGAGAACCTGCGCTTTACGCAGGACGCCGTCAGGCAGGCCCATACGGCACTGGCCGGCGGCACCATTATCACCGACAGCAACATGGCCCTGGCGGGGATCAGCAGGCCGGCGATGCAGAAACTGGGCTGTGAGGCACACTGCTTTATGGCAGAGCCTTTCATTGCGCAGGCGGCGCGGGAGCGCGGTGTCACGCGCGCTGCTGCCTCCGTGGAGCATGCGGCGTCCCTTTATCCGTGTGCGGTCTATGCCGTCGGCAATGCCCCGACGGCGCTGCTGCGCCTCACGGAGTATATAGAAGAGGGGCTGCGGCCGGGCCTGGTGATCGGGGTGCCGGTGGGCTTTGTCAACGTGACCGAGAGCAAGGAGCGCGCGCTGGCAGCCTGCATAAAATACGGCGTCCCCGCCATCCTCGCGATGGGCCGGAAGGGCGGCAGCACCGTCGCCGCGGCAATCCTGAACGCGCTGCTCTATCAGGCGGCAGATCTGACCGCGCCGGAATCACGCCTCGGGTGATGATGCGCAGATAAAGGAAACGCTGAAACGTCAGCTTCAGCGTTTCCTGTTTTTATTCGGGCTGGCGGCTTTCGCAGAGGTAAAAGACCGTCAGCAGACCCGGCCCGCAATGCGCGCCGATGACCACGCCGAGACCGGTGATGGTGATCCTGCCCACCTGCGGATACGCCTTTTTGATCTCATCGCGCACATAGGCGGCGTCATCCCGGCAGTCGGCCTGCAGGATCCGAAACTCAAGACCCGTGGGGTCAATTTTGCTCAGGTCATGCAGAACGCCGTCTATAATGGCACGGAGGGCGGCTTTCCTGCCGCGGACCTTTTTGGCAACGTCCAGCGTACCGCGGTCCGGCACATAGAGAACCGGCTTGATGGAAAGCAGCGAGCCGACCAGAGCCGAGGCGTTGGAGACCCTGCCTCCGGCCTTCAGATAGTTCAGATCGTCCACGGTAAAGCGGTGGGCGATTTTCAGCTTGTTTTCCTCACCCCAGGCGATCACATCTTCCCATCCGGCCCCGGCTTCCTTCTGCAGCACCATATTTTCCACCAGCAGCCCGAGACCGCCGGAAATGCAGCGGGTGTCCATCACATACAGGCGCTGTTCGGGGTATTCCGGGCGAATCTTTTCGGCCGCCTTGTTGGCGTTCTCAAACGAGACTGACATCTTCTGCGACATGTCGAGAAAGATGACATCCTTCCCGCTGTCGAGCAGGCCCTTGAAAAAGTCATAGTATACAAATTCATTGATCATGGAGGTCTTCAGCCTGTCGCCGGCACGCATCCCCCGGTAGACGGCCTCGCGGGACTCCTCCCTGCAGTCATCCTCACAGAGCTGCTCGTTTACGGTATAGGTATAGGGTATAAACGGAATGTGGTGTTCCTCAAGCCAGGTTCTGGGCAAATCCGAGGTCGATGAAGTTGCGATCACATAATCGGTCATGAATTGTCAATCGCCGGACGGGAGATTCCGGCGCTCCTTTCTGCCATAATGAAACAGCATTGATATTATAGCACAATTGTACCGGGCGGGAAAAGAGACAGTTTCGCATGGAAGGGCGGCTCTTCACGCCGAGAAGGGCAGAGGCTGTTAGGAGGCGGACTGTTTTTGTTGTTTTGAAAAAATCTGTGTGATAAAATGGGGAAAATAACCGGGTGGAGAGGATGAAAAGGAAATGAAAAACATACTTCTCGAGGTCTGCTGCGGGAGCGCCGATGACGTCATAGAGGCATATCAGGCCGGTGCGGACCGGGTGGAACTGAACAGCGACCTGTTTCACGGCGGGCTGACGCCGACCGTCGGTACCCTGCGAGTCGTCAAGCGGGAGACCGACATTCCCGTCATGACGATGGTGCGTCCGCGGGAGGGCGGATTCTGCTACACGGAAGCGGAGTACCGCGTGTGTCTGGAAGATGCCGAACTGCTGATCGAGAACGGCGCTGACGGACTGGTGTTCGGCTTTCTGACAGCCGAGGGAGAAATCGACCCGGAACGGACGCGCCGGCTGGCCGGGATTGCGCAGCGTGCCGGAAAGGAGACCGTCTTCCACCGGGCAATTGACGTGGTTCCGGACTGGAAAAAGGCGGTGGACCTGCTCGCGGACCTGGGAATCACGCGGATCCTGACCAGCGGACAGGCTCCGGATGTCAGCGATGCAGCGGACACCGTGCGCGAGATGATCGCCTATGCCGGAGACAGAATCCAGATTCTACCCGGCGCGGGCATTACCCTGCGGAATCTCCGGCGCGTGGCGGAGGAAACCGGCGCACATCAGCTGCACGTTGCGGTTCACCGAAGCGCAGCGGACCTTTCCACGGTGAACAACCGCTCCATCTATTATGGCGGGTGCCTGTATCCGCCGGAGGACCGGTTCCGGATCATCGACGGCACGGCGATCGCAAAAATGAAAGCGTGCCTGTGACGGCTGAACGCTGGCAGAACGCCTCCTCCGGCGCGAATCCCGGGATGGCAGGACAAGATATCCTTTTCGTATAATTACCAGACTATTATATGTATTTCCTTTTTCGAAATCTCTGTGTTATCATACAATCGTCCTGAGGGAACAGGACAGAGATGAGGATAAAAATACAGAGAAAGAAGGTGCAGGAAATGCTGAAGGAGTTTTACGAAAGCTTCTCTCACCGCGAGGGCAAGTAACCGGGACGGCTGCCGGACAACGATAACAGAACAGAAAGAAGGCGTTGAAAATGCTGAAAGAGTTCTATGAAAGCTTCTCTCACCGCGAAGGGAAATGACCGATCATAATACGTAGCAAGGACTGCATTTGCGTTGGATGCAGTCCTTGCTTTTTTCGTCCGCACCCTGCGGGCAGCCGCTTTTCAGGCTTTCCCAACGGAGCCGAACAGCTCGAGCTTTTCCCTGACAACCGCCTTCATGGCATCGATTTCATAGGCGATCAGGCCCATCATGCTTTTGGCCCCGGCGGAAAGCCCGGTCTCAATCCCTGCTTTCCCCGCCTTATCCAGATCGGTGAAGATATTCACCTTGCAGATCCCGCGCCGGACAGCTTCGCGGAAATCGGAATCAGCCAGTCCGCTCCCTCCGTGGAGCACCAGCGGAAGACCGGTTTTTCGGGCGATGGTTTCGATCCGTTCAAAATCCAGTCTGGGCGGGAATTTGTAATCCCCGTGGGCGTTTCCGACGGCTACAGCCAGCGCGTCAATCCCTGTGCGGCGCACAAAATCCTCCGCCGCGCCGGGATCTGTATAATAGTCCGACGGACTCGCCAGCTTTCCGGAGCCTTCATTGTCCCCTACATGACCGAGCTCGCCCTCCACGGTCACGCCCATCGCGTGACAGATGCGCACCATTTCGGCAACAGAGGCGGCATTCTCCTCGTAGGAGGCGGTGGAGCAATCGTACATGACGGAGGTAAAGCCCAGACGGAGCGCTTCCATGCACGTTAAAAAACGCAGGCCGTGGTCGTAGTGAACACACACGGGAACCGAAGCTCTCTCGGCCATGGGGATCAGATAGTCCGCCACCAGATGCATGCTCATGGCGGGAAGCAGCACCTCTGCCGTACCCACCATCACAGGCGCATGAAGCTCTTCCGCAGTTTCAATCACGGCGCGTGCCATCTCCACATTCACTGCGTTGAAAAAACCTACGCCATAGCCCCCTTCCCGCGCGGGAAGAAGCACGTCGTTCATATTCACAAGCATGATGAATCCTCCGAGTTACCGTGTTTCCCATCCGGACCGGATGCGATCCTCCAGCTCCGGGATGGATTTCAGACCGCTGAGCGCGTCGTAGGCGGTCACGCAGCAGGCGCCCTCCGCGGCGGCCAGCGCCACGCAGTCCTCCGGCGTCCTGCCGGCCAGCACCGCCGTCAGGAAAGCCGCGATACTGGTATCTCCTGCACCGGTTCCGGAGCGGACCGTCTCCGCCCGAAAGCAGCGCTGCACCCCTGTACGGCCGGCCCAGGATTCGGTATCGACACAGATCCGCCGGCCGATCTTCCGCAGGGCTTCCCTTCCCGCCGCACGATAGAACATCCCGGCGGTGCCGCATTTGATCAGAACAAAGCGGCAGCCCATCGCGAGAAGCTTTTCTGCGAGGGGTGCGCATTCAGCCTCAACATCGAGATTTGCCGTCATGTCTCCGCCGCGTGCGGCGAGCGCCTCATAGCGGCGGCGATCCAGCATGAAGCAAAGCTCCTCAAAACTGGGCACAAAGAAGTCCACATAGGGCAGCACGTTTTGCAGAATGGCCTCCCAGTCTGCCTTTCCGGCCTCCGAGGAGGGGTCGATCGCCGCAAAATCCAGGCTGGCGGCAAGGCCGTGTTCCTTCGCCCGGCGGAAGATCGAGACCAGCTCGTGCCCGCCGTCCGCGTACATCCGCTTCATCAGCGGCGGATACCCGAAATGCAGCAGCGCAGCGTCCTCCAGCGCTGAGTCCGGGATATCCGCGCTGACAAAGCTGTCATTGGCGCCGGGGTCATGCAGGAACACGCGGTCGATGCCGGGCACGGCAAGCACGACGGAATACGAGGTTGAACTTGCCGGGTCCGCATGCAGGCCGCCGGCGCCGTACTTTGCCAGGATGTTCTGCACCATGGTGCCGAAGGCGTCCGCACCCACCTTACCCATCAGGACAACATCATTGCCCAGGATCTTCAGTGCGAGACCGGTATTGGCCACGCTTCCTCCCGTGTGTACGTCGGCACCTTCCATGTGCACCAGCTTTCCGGGGATCAGCACCTCATTGAGTTCCCGACAGCTCCGCTGCGCAGGGAACACCGGGGTGATATCCAGACAGATATGCCCTGCCGCAATGATCTTCTTCATCCTGTTCTCCTTAAACAGTCAGGGCTGTCGCTCCCGGCAGCCCCGATTCAG
>Ga0326511_10003667_pt1 | contig 12351 bp, 15 predicted proteins | sample 0_2496_0518_D_FD_203701 | JGI IMG/M metagenome (GOLD analysis project Ga0326511, IMG submission 203701) | Bovine rumen microbial communities from UC Davis, California, United States - 0_2496_0518 | ecosystem: Host-associated > Mammals > Digestive system > Stomach > Rumen | place: USA...
CATATAGAACCAAACTTCACTACCCTCTACAACAAGCTTAACGTTCTTAGTGAAACCCTTGATGATAGATGCAACTGCTACAACCTTGTTAGCGGTGTTCTTGTCGGTTGCGTTCTCTACAATCTCATTCAGAGTGGTGAATCTAAATTTAGTCATTTTGGTTATCCTCTTAGTTATCCGGACTTGCTGTCCGTACAGGTATTTTAGCAGTTTACATCAAACATTGCAATACTTTTGTATGAATTATTTTACAAATCTTTGTACAAATTTGATATATATCACAAAACGAAAAAACCCCCTTTTAAGGGGGCTTATCTCAATACTGGTTGATTATTGTTTACTTGATAAGGGGCTTGACTTCTTTCAACAGCTCATTGAAAGCCCATGAGAAGTTGATACTAGACGAGTGGTCATAAGCACACTTGAAAGCAAGTGACCAACGAGAAACAACAGCTAAAACCGCCTTATAATCATCATCTGTCATTTTCTCAATAACACCGCTCAAATAGTCATAAGCGACGTTGAAAACAACATGACGAATGTTAACCTTGCCCCAAACCATAATATTGGAGTTAGGATTACCCCAAACCAACAGCTCATTCATGAAGTTAATACCGACAACAGAGTTTTCAAAACCCTTGTCAAAACGAACCTTAGCAAGAACAGCTTTACGGTTCTGCTCAAACTCCTTAAGGCTTTCATCAATGACCGCCTTATCAAGCGGAATATAATCAGAATTGTACATTTCAAACCCCTTAGCTATCCGGTTCAATTCAACCGTACATGTATTATGAACCGTTTCAATCAGAAATGCAAGCCTTTTTTACAAACTTTTGTACAAATATTTCTCGTTAAATTACTTGCTTTTTGGTTGTAAACCGTTATACTATGAATGACGGATATTTATCCGAAAACAGGAGTATGAAAATGACTTTGAAATTTGCACTGCTCACAATCAACAATTACTTGAAAGAAATTATCAAGTGTGTAACCAATCATCATGAACAGATTAAGATTGACTATGAAAAGAACACTGTAACAGCAGACATTTACGGACACGCAAATAGCATTTCTGTTATTCAGTGGTCATGCGATTATTGGATTAAGTCCGGTGTTTTAGGTGATTTTCTCTCAATGGAAATTCACATTATTGATGTTTGGCAATCTGAAACAGGTGAACCGTTAGCGCATGTTCTGCTTGAAATAAAAGCAACTGCCAAATAATGTTTCACGTGGAACATCAAAGGGGATTCTATTAATCCCCTTTTTTATTACTCAAAAAGGTTCAAAATATCCGTAGATGTGTGGATTATCATATTTCACTTCTCTGATTTTCACGCTATCCGAATAATTACCCTCTATAACCAACATAGAAACAGGTGTAGCATTAATAATTATACCAATATGATCAATCTGCCCAATGTGGAAACGGTAGAACACAACATCACCGGATTTAGGTTTATATCCGTTCATGCTTTTCTTTCCGTTGATGTGTAACTTCTGTTGGTACATATCTTTGATTTTAGCGACCATACGAGAACATGAACACTCATACGGAAAAACGATATCCGGAAAGAACACACGAAAACAGAAAGACACAAACACCGCACACCATGAATCAGTATATGATACCTTATAACCAACAGGTAAAGGCTTAATCCGGTTATATGTGTCTACAATATGCCTGTGTTCAGTGCTATTTTCACGAACATTATTATAACTACACACAAAATGCAAAAACTGAAACAATCTATCACTATTCAAGATTTATACCCCCTTTGATAATGCTTTCAAGCTGTTCACGTTCATTGGCTGTACCTGTAAACCCAATAAGATTTACATCATCGGCGTAAACAGTACCAACAAGCGTTGAAATTTGCGCAATTGCAAAATCATAATTTACAGCAACCCTAGCAGATTCAAGGCTGTTTGAAAGTTCGTCCGAATATGCCCCCGTTTGCTTAAATGTGTCTGTTACAATAGGGAAATTGTAACCAATTTGCTGTTTAGATTCTGATATGCACGTTCCGTTCTTGTCGTACACATCAACATACATGGTTCGTTCGTATAGGTTGACTGTTCCGACAACATGAACAGAACCGCCAATCACCCGATTAGCGTCAAGGGATACAGACGCAAAGAAAGGAGTTTCAAGCGTTATCTGTGCGTCATAATCATAGTCATTGTTGAATTGTCTAGGAACATCAATCACACCAAAATCAACAGTGAATATGTGACCATCATCGGGGATATATTTAGTTGGTACATTATAGGTATACTTATAAAACTGCACACCTGAAACGGTTTCTGCATTGGTATAATTTTCAACATTAAACGGTAGTTTGTAAATGTTGTATATAAACGGTGTTAAATCATATTCGGTTACTGTACCTGTTCCAATCATGTACACATGATTCTTTGAAAAGGCTTTCAAAAATTCATCACTAGGTTCATATATTGCGTAAAAACCGTATGTGTTCTCACTGCTCAATATGGCATGACCATAGATTGAAAAATCCCCATTGACTTTGAAAGAAATATAGGCTTTCTTAAAATCCTCTGACAATGAGAACGAGAACACCAATCCTGACTGATTAATAGTCGGAAAATCAGTGAAAATGTAACCATCATCACAAGTTAATGTGATATTGGCTATATCACCGACTGAATAACCACCTGATATATCATCGGAACAATGCGCATAATCAGTAGTAATTTCAACCCTTTCTATCTCAACAGCCGAACCAGTAACAGAATTATTTGATGTAATGGTTGCATTTACGAAATATGAACCATCACCAACAGGTGACATAGTAGTGGTGTTAAATTTCGGTGCTGTTGTGAACGTGTAACCACTATTAGGAGTTACAATAATTGCGACTGTAGAACCAACATTATATTCTGTTCCGGTTTCAATGTTGCAAGTTGCATTAGTGAGTGAAACGGAAACGGTAGCTGTTTCAACAACAGGAGTATCACCACCACCGCCCGAATCATCAAGTTTCACATAATCCCAATAGGACAACCAATTATATAAAGGGGCTGTTATATAGTTGCTGTATCCACTATCATAGCAGAATTTAGCACCGTCTGTGTAGTTAAATGCTACACGCATACAGCGTCTGCTTATCTGATATGGTTCACCATCTTTGTAGATAACCATGTTGGATACAGAAAATGAGACAGAATCGGCTTTTTTAATCAGAGTTTCAGTACTCCAATACTTTTTGGTGAGTTTACATTCTGATTTTATAGCTGTGGTTAAATTTGTCTCATATAAATCAAACCACTTTGTAGATTTAAGTGTGTCATATTTATATGACGAAATATTATTTGTGAAAAATTCCAAAAATATCAGATACGCATAATCAGTACCTGATATAGATGTTCCACTGCCGTTAACCCATGAGTACAGTTGGTATGTAGATGTTACAGTTAGCGTGCCGTCTTTTGTGGGAGTTCCTTTGGTGTAGGACATGTTATTATAGGGGATTTTTTGGCTATTATATGAATATACCGAACCAACACCAACATTAGCGGAATATTTAGGGATTGTTCCGAAAACAGGATCATCTAAGGTTTCTTTTAACTCGTTAATGCTGTTGATATAATCACCAGTTTTATATACAGGAGTTAAACATAATCTAGTTGTTGCGGTAGCCATAGAACCCCCTGTTATAATGCAGAATCATTATCTGATACCCTATTGAGAACAATAAAAATGTTTGTTGGTGTTCTATCTATTTGTGTATCAGAATTGTGAATAACTGTTGTGTTACCCCTAAGTTTTATTATACTATTTTTTACAACATCTGAAAAGGACATAAGCAAATCACAACTGCACTCATAATAATTCATTCCGTTTTCTGCCATTTCTACATTATCTACAAAATAATACTTATGAAAACTAGGAATATAGATATAATTGAAATTATCACTAGTGTGTAAATTAAGGCGGATATTATCATAGTTTTGTTCATAGTCTGTAATGATACCATCAATTGTGTTAACCAGTATCAAATTCTTGTTCAAAACATTTGCATTGCTAGCTGTACTGAATAATTTAATTTCCATATAACCACCTTATAAAAAAGGGGGATTAAATCCCCCTGTTCGATTGTTCCACGTGGAACATTAAGCAACAAAGAACACTACAAAGTTTTCATTCAGATCGTTGAAATAACTAGAATCGAATTTGTAGAAATTGTTGTAAAATTCGGCTTTGGCATTGTAATAAGTGTTGACACGCCTATCAGTGCAAGTAACACCTAATGCGTCATGGTCAAACAGAACACCAACAATTCCGCCGAACGCAATATTAGTGCCATCATTGAGAGTAACATCAATAGCAGTAGTGATATCCCTGTTGAAAGTCTTTCCGGACGACTGCCAAAAAGGAACGGTTGAATAGTTAGGGATCTTAACAATCTCATTGTGATATACATCACTACTCAGATAAACGTCCTCAAATGTAGCAAAGTCCGAATTAAGAATAAGCATCTGCTTATCTACAGGAGTAAACCTATCCTTTCCACCCACGTTGAACAGTGTAGAAATGCGCTTAATCCTATCCGTATAAGACTTAATCACAAATGCGGAATACCTAAGGAAATCCGGATCATAAAAACACTTTTCAACGGTTAAACTCTTTCCGCTTATGCTGTTGTACTGTTTAAGCAGATTGACACAACGCACACTATCAGACTGTGAATAATCACCATCGGTTACAGTAGCAAAATCTGCGTGAACAGTTTCACCAATCATATTGTTGATAGTTCTGCTAATAAGCCCATCGATCTTAATAGTCATAGACTTTTCAACAGAATTGTACAGCATAGTGAGAAACGCATTGTAATCACTAGGCGAAATAAATGCACTCTTTACCTGACGTTCTGTGTAACTCTGCTCACACTCAAAAGTTACTTTCTTATTAAAAAACTTTGCGCTAACAACAGGCTTGTGGAAAACGTCCTGACTGTAGTCCTTTCCATCGGTCAATTCCCAAGTCTCATTAACGGTTGCATCGGGCATTTCGGCGGAAATCTTTTCAAGAATCGAACCGTAATCCCAAGAATCATAAAGCAGTGCCGGAGCAGAACCCGAATACGGACGGTCAACAAAAATAACCTTTCCAATCCTATCTGCCAGTGTTTTGACGTAATTATCAATGTTAGCGGAATCAGTCAGAGAAGTACCAACATCAACGATATTTTTCATATTCTCTGCTGTGAGTTCGGCGGATTTTCCTAAAACCTGTTCGGTAATCCCGTTCACCAGTTCGGCAATTTGTGTTACTTTCATATTATCACCTAATCAACATATATGTGGATAGATATAGCATCTGCTATTGTTGTGAATATATCACAAATTAAATCATTTGTAAATATACCCGTTTTATCATCGGTTGAAATTTTTTCTGTTGTCTCTGTTCTATCCTGTATAGTTCCGGTATTGGTAACCGCAATCAAGGATTTTTCTTTCATTTCGGTTAAGTTGTTCGGTACAACTTTCTGTAAACTATCATTCGTGCCGGAATTGGTTTGAGTGTGGACGGTTACAGCAGAACCGGACTTATTCAGATTTTCGGAAAATTTACCATGATAAGTGGTTAAATTGTCGATAATTTCACCACGAGTGTAAACAATCAATTTCGCTACCTGTTCCAAAGTCATGTTGGAAACAGAATCAGTGCACCACCTATCACCCTGTTGACACACAAAAAATGCGGTTAAGTCTTTTGTGTCCATACCCGAAAAGGCGGAAAAAGTTTTTATTTTCGCAATTTCCGCAAATAAATCACCAGTGCCGATAAAGTCAGAAATTTTTTTCATTCTTTCTTATCCTCTGAATCAGTTTCAGTATCAACGGGATTATTTTCAAGATTTTCTGAATCGGAATTTTCACCATCACCAAAACCCCCCATATCCGGATCTTTGAAATCATCTTTGCTAAGGTTATCCCCGTTTTTAATCCTGTAATCCCATGATGACGAAAATTCAACAGACACATTCAACCCGAACATAGAATTTATTTTTTCTACCGCAATATCTCTGTTCCGTTTCATGTTGTCAACATACGGGTATATTGATGTTGCTGTAAATTCGGTTTCAGTTGCGGAAATCCTATCATGTACATTATTGTAGAGATTAGTCAGTCCGATTTTCTGAAAATAATCCGAATAAAAAAACTTATTCAGTTCAACAATCTGTGAAATATTTTCATGATCCGTCAACGGATTGATTTTAAGGGATTCAAATAGCGGTTGTTCTGCTATAACACCTTGCTTTCCGTCAAGTATCTGTTTCACAAAAATTTCTGCACTAGCTTTTGTTGCGTTATCACGTGCGGAAATGAAAAACGGAATACGGCTATTTATATCCGCCATGTTGAGCGTAATATATGATTCGGTTAACAGTTCGGAATACATACCCATCAAATTTATTAAAGGTTCGTGGGTATCAGTGTTAAAAATTCGTACAGCATTATCATCTGTAAAAACTTCATTACACTGAATATAGGGATTGTTCACCTGATAGCTAGTGTATTCACCTAAATAATTCTGTTTACCAGTATCAGAATAGGAAAAAATATAAAACTCGTCATGCCATTTGGCAAAAAGAATTTTACCAAAGCGGAGTAGATTTTTTTCAAGGTCAACAGCCTTTACGTTATCCGGTAACCCATCATACTTAAAAATTGACAGGGCGTTATTGAGCAGATAATCGGAAATGTACGAATTAATTTTATTCTTGTCCATGATTATTTTCTACCTCTGATAGTGTTGCTAAGGTCAATAATCGACTGTGTATTATTGTCTATGGTTCTTTTCAGTTCGGTTAACGTTTCATTGTGCGTCCTGTTCATGCGCAAAATAATATAAAATTGCGCAATACAACACACAATAGGAAACCCAAGAGAACCGATTAAATTTTGCCAATCTGCTAGATTCACCTTATACCTCTGCAATACTTCAAAAATGACGTGATATAATCACCAACTATATTATTTTGAAAAAATATCTTTTCAGAAATAATCAAATTTTTTATTGTCTGCTCAACCGCATTTCTAGCAACAAAAATATTTGTGCTGTAATTGATTTTACCAGTTGGTTCAATATCATACACTAAGGTTATTTTATCATCTTTTATAGGTGTTGTCTTGATATGGCAAAAAATAAAATAATTATCATCAACACCGACTATTTCACACTGATAAACCGCCTTTTTCCACTTGATTAAAAATGTGTACAGAATGTTTTTACGGTCAAATTTTATTGGGCAATGCGGATATAATGCGAGTTCCCATGCACCGTTTTTTATAGTTTCAAGACGGGGATTCTCAAAACCGAAAATATAATTATTTGTCTTGTTGGTTGTGTTCGGTGCTGTATATTCAACAGCTACTTTTAATTTCCCGTCTGAATAGCTATATAGATCTATTGTACCTTGCTGTTGTGACAGAATATTTTTCAACCCCATTTCATCAAAATAGGGGCAATTTTTATTGATAGTGTTACCTAACATAAAAATTTTAACATCTGTTCTATCACGTATTATGGTTGATAGAGTGTTCATAAACACCACAAATTCATCTGTTAGATATAAATTTTTTGCAATAAATTCATCAAACACAATGGTGTTCACGTTTGGATATGATAAGCTTTTATTATGCTCATTGTCGGAAAGCGACATAAGAAAGCAGAATAAACCACCATCTGAATAAATAATTTTATCCATATCCGGATCGTATCTGCCAAAATAAAATTTACCGGAATAATATTTTATGGCATCATATTTACCGCCGGAATACTTTTTTATCAGTTCACTGCCGAAATTCGCAAACATCTGACTACCACGAAAACCAGTGATATCAGACTGCCAACGCCTAAGGATAGCAGACTGTTTACCAGTCCTGAAAAAGTTTTTGATAACATACTCCAAACAAGCATAAGTTTTACCGTTTGAGCGTTCACCGATGATAATATTATAGGTGCAATTTTTCTCTAGGATTTTATCTAGAGAGTAAAATTTTTTCTTTGGGAGTATAGAAAACATTTTTTATATCCTATAAAAAAGGGGATTTTTCAATCCCCAAAATATGACAGCCAAGAGATAACCAAAAATGTTTAGATAAACTGTACGGTCAAAATATCCTTATCGAACCGCTTTGAATGGTACTGATAGATCTTAAACCTTGCTGTTCCGGCATTACAATCAGAGATAAGCCCATCATCATCGGGATCAATTTCATCGGTGAATGAACGGGGGAAACCGAACCTGAAAAGCTGTTCCGGATCACCATCGGGGGAGCAGATAGCGACAATCTGATTCCCGAATTTCGGATTAGTTACCGGATACATAGCCCAAATCTGATAAGTCTGTTCCGGATTAGCCGAAAAAAGATCCTTGCTTTTCTTAAACCCGATTGCGGTAACATTGTTGCTAGTGAAATTGTAACCATCGGCAATTTTAATGCCATTGTGATTAAGTTTTGTAAAATTACTCATTGGTTGATACTCCAACATACTTGTTAATGCGTGCTACATAGAAATTAAGAAACTTCTCAAAAAGCCCCTTAACATCACCGTTAGTTCTGCCGTTGAAAACATTCATGAGTGCTACCTTGCTTTTCACAAGTTCCGGATTCGCATCGGCGAAGTCCTTAACAGCAGTGGAAACATTAGCATCACTCATAAACATCTGTACTTTCTTGATACTATCAAAATCTTTCATATTTTGAATCCCCCTTTGATTTACAATCATAATATCAAAATCTAAAACAAAATGCAACTACTTTTTATATTGATTAATGATATTTTCTACTTCTCTAGTGGTTTTGTCTCTCAACTCACTATTCAGTTGATTGATGATGTTTTCTGCAATTCGATCTAAATGTTCCTGAAACTTTTCACCAGTGCTAGAACCATAGTTTTCACGCAAAGTCTTATAATCATCGGCTAATCCATCATAACTGAAAAAATTCATATGACGCTTTTCAAGTATTAGCTGTTTTGCACGTTGATAGACATTATCCCAAAGCCTATTCTGTTCCATCTTTTCGGCGACTACTTTCCAAATATAGCCCCTAGCATTTTCAAACTTTTCACGAGAAAACAGGTTTTTTGGATCTGTAATATCATATTCTTTCAAAAACTTCTTTGGATCTGCAAATTCCCCATGCACATATTTTTCATGCAAAGATTTAAGCGTGTTCTGTTCTGCCAGTTCTTTGGCATGTTCGGACATGCGCCATTCAACCTTTTTTTCTGCTTGTTCGGCACTCTCTCTGATATCATCTTTGATTGCGTCATTAGGTGTTTCAATCTCAACAATGACCTGATTTTCCCTAACATCTACTTTGCTTTTCGTTCCTTTGGGAGCGTCTTTAGATGTTGTAATCCGGTTAACAGCGGTTGTAACTTTCTGTTTGACTTCTCTCTGTACTTTCTTAAAACTCTCAACTGACTTGTCAACCGCCTTTCTAACAGCTCTACCAATAGCCCCAAATGCCGATTTTAGCCACATAGGTTTACCCCTGTAATTTTGCTATATACTTCAAAAATAGTTGGTATTCCGCATTTCCGTTTACACTAAAGGCTACCGGAAATAATACACAACAACTGTTACATGATATTTTACCATGATTACCGCAATAATCAACAACATCAATTTCAAACGGATCATCATTGTAAAAATGAGCCAGTTTACCGGAATTTTCCGCATCAACCCGAAAATCATCATTAAACCGATTGAAAACATCATCAACTTTTGTTCCAAGCCTTGTTAATTCGGCAATACCTTTGTTTTCCGGCAGTCCGGCACAAGTCAAATCAAATTCACCGCCTATTTCAGTCAGATAGCGTTTGCAACCATTCGTCTTAAAATGGTCATATTTACATTCATAATCCCAAACACCTATTTGTTTTTCTACTCCTTTTATGGTTTTGGGGGATAATTGCGCATAATCAAACCCGTAATGGTCAAGACACGCACGACATTTTTTAACAATCTCTTGATTGTAATTGTTGATATATGCGTCATGTTTTGGCTTGTTGAGAAACTTAATTGAATCGGTATCACAATATACATAATCCATACCAATAGACCTAATCCCGTTGAACAGATTATTACGTGCATAGGCTGTTACAAATATACCCCAAACGTAAAACAAAAATCTGTTCGGATTGTTATTATAATTATTAACACATTCTGCTACATTGGGCTTAACATTTTCCCACCCGTTTGTATATGTGCACTGTTCATCATCTGATACGATATCAGTTACACACATACCATAGCAAGAATTTAACATGCCTTTGGATAGTAGATATTCGGTTTCTTTACCCTTAACCCCTTTTAACGTGGTTTTCTTTTCGTACAGTTCTAGTATACTTTCTATTATCTCTTTGGGTAAATAATCAACATAATAAAAGTATCCATCAATGATATGAATTTTGCTGTAATTGTAACAAGACACAATTTGAGCAAGGTCAACAGATGTTACAATCAATTCTACATAATCGGCTTTATGTACTCTACCATTGTTGTTCATAATCTGTTCACCTTTTTTGTATAGACGTGAACAGGATATATAGTCATCGGGGATATCCGGTTTTGTCTCAATATCCCATAATTCAACCATGACAACAGCTACACGTTCCGATTGTTTCAGATAGGTATCAAATTCGGCGTAGTTGTCCATGTTCAACTTGATTAATGTTCCTTTGCTCATTGGATACTTTTCTGAAATCATCACAGTTGGATATGATGAAGTAAAATCAATGCTATGAACATCTGATAGTAACTTCTTTGAATAACGTGCGTTTGCGTGTGTATAACCGCCTAAAAACGCCTGTTTTGCATAGGCGTATTCCACAACATCAAGCGTTAATCTATCCATAAGATCTTTATATGGTATGTGTTTCTTGTGTGTTTTCGGATTAGTAACCTTTCTGAAACACTTCTCTTTCACAAACCGCCGTACACGTCCGGTATTGGTTAACGGGATTTTGGTTATATCCCCGTAAATTTCCCTCTGCTCATCTATGTAATCAACGATGATTTTAACATCATTGTAGCAATAACCTAATTCAGTGGGAGTAATAGTTGTGCATGGCAATCTGATTAAATTGTAATCCAAATCACCAACCAGTTTTCTAGTACTATGGTGTACCATGTTTTCCGCCGTTTTTGCAAGGCTCATACCGGATAGAATAAGACTATCTCTAAATTCAATCCCGTAATCATCAAAAAAGCATTTGAAAACGGTTCTGTTCTTTCTTGCTAGACATTCGGAAAACCTAAATTCCGTTCTCATAAACTGAAATTCAAACGGCAAATTATGCACATAGATGATTATGCGGTTCTTTGGATTCAGTCCATAGGTGATTTTTATATTCGTGAATACATCGGCTAATTCATCAAAAGTCCGGCATGTGATGAAAGTATCACCAATCATCAATTGAAATATGTATATCCATGCGTATTTATGGTCATCATCTATAATTAAATTTGATGTTTCTGTATCCAATGCACAAGAAATATCATAATAATAGGCTTTTGACCGCTTATCATAAGCAACTTTTATACCGTCCTTGTTCGGTAATTTCTTATTGTAGTAATCTATCATAGTTATCCCTTTCAAAATCCTATCCTGTAATGCTATACCATTTTTGTACAAAATGCAAGTAATTTAACGAGATATTTATGCTGCACTTTGTACAAAACTTTTTACAAAATATTTGTACAAAAGTGTTGCAATTCGGATTGAAAAGGTTTACAATACTCATACGGACAGCAAGTCCGGATATCCAAGAGGTACAAAAAATGACTAAACAGGAAATGATTGTGAATGTTAAGGAGTTAGCAATTCCGGCACTCCATGTAACTATTAACATGAGCGTGGACGAACTCAACGAGACTGTTCGTAATGTGATGTTTGAACGCTTTGTTTCAGAGGTTGTGTGTGATAGTGAGCTTTGCGGTGTTTCCCCGATTGAATCTAGGAAATTCGCTATTGACTTCATTCAGAACAGCGACTATGTTAAGAACTGCTTAACCGCTACTATCAACCTTATTCTGAATGGTGCTTTCACTAAGAAATGGCAGTTGAACAATTTCGTGGACAAACTTCTGTACGTTCATGTTGTTAAGGCGTGCCACGAGAAGTTAGGGAACAACAGCGTTATTTCAGTAACCACGATTTAAGCAATAAGCGTGCCAAGATTGATAAATCCTCCTGAAAAGGGGGATTTTTTTATTGGCATGGTGAAAATGTGATGAGGTTCACAAATTTATGAGAAATTTTATTTTTTCGGCTTTCCCATGCAAAGAGCGTGCCAACTTTTTCTCC
>Ga0326511_10003668_pt1 | contig 12350 bp, 10 predicted proteins | sample 0_2496_0518_D_FD_203701 | JGI IMG/M metagenome (GOLD analysis project Ga0326511, IMG submission 203701) | Bovine rumen microbial communities from UC Davis, California, United States - 0_2496_0518 | ecosystem: Host-associated > Mammals > Digestive system > Stomach > Rumen | place: USA...
AGTTTTTTATCTAAGTTAGACTCATATGTAGAGACTTTTAAGTTTACTGATTTAGATGGTGACGAACATTATACAGATGAGGACAGAAAAAAGATGTTTATTGATGATTTTGAAGAGTTTTTCAGTTGGTTTGATATAGAACTTGTATCTATACAATATTTAGATTAAGGAGGGGTAAACTATGAAGATGCAGGATATTATAGATTTGGGATTCGTAGAGACAAGAGAATTGACACCAGAACAACGTACTAAAGTATATAATAGAATGGTGGCAACAGCTAATACAAGAATAAAGAACCTTGAAAAATACTACAATAAAAAGAGCGAAAAAACAGGTAAGTTTGAAAAGTCTCCTATTCCATCACTTGAATTAAGGAGAAATAAAAAAGCCGATTCTTTAGAATATGATAAATTCCAGAAAAAAGATAGTGCAACAGTACAAGATATTTATACAATGCAAAAGTTTTTAAGGGCAAAATCATCCACAGTAGCAGGTATTAGAGATGTAACAAAACAAAGAGATGCAAACATATTAAAATTATACAACAAGGTGACAGGATTAAAAGCTAAAGGACTAACAAGAGAACAATACGATGAAATAGGCGATATTTTAGAGCGTATGAATGATTTAAGAGACAATTCATTAGGTGGTAAAGAAGTATATCCTGAAGAGTTTAGACAGTTGTTTAGTGTAAAAAATGCTATAAAATTAAATTTAGAGCGAGACAGTTGGTATGAGACATATACTCATAAGTCTGGAAAGTTGGCAGGAAAACAATATAAGCATAAAGTATATGAGTCATATTTTGATGCATGGAAAAGAACTTTAGAAGATAAATTGGCAGAATATACACAAGAAGATGAAATAACAGTAACACTTGCTGATGAACACAGAGCAAAACAACTAGCACAATTAGAAGCAATGAAAAAGGAGAATTAATATGTCATATTACAATAGTATATTAAACACTACATATTATGATATTAACGATGTCGAGACTATACTAAATAAGATAAAAGAAAAAGCGGAGTTTACTAACGGTAAAAAGATAAAGTATTATAATATAGCTGCTACGTTTGATTTAGAAGAGAGTAATGTAATTATAAACAATAAAAAAGTTGCTATATTATCAGCATTTACATTTTGTATATCGGATGGGGTAGAATACTACCCCTTCCTATTTAGAACTTATGAAGACATGGAAAATTTACTTATTTTAATAAGTGAGATTTTAGGTGTAAAGGGTAAAAAAGCAAGGTATTATATCGCTATTTTTATTCATAATTTATCATTCGATAGTAGTTTTTTTAGTTATTTAGGTTTTACAGAAGTATTCGCTCCGAAGTCTAATAAACCTTTATATATACGCATGGATAATTATTGTATAGAATTTAGATGCAGTCTATATATGACAGGCGAAAAATTGGAGTTTTTACCTTTATCTAATGCAGCTTATAAAAAGTTAGTAGGAAGATGGGATTATTCAAAAATAAGACATTGCGAGACTGAACTAACAGAACAAGAAATAGCCTATGTATTATCTGATGGTTTAACTTTATGTAATTATATAAACGAACAAATAGAATTTTTCGGAAATATTCATAGCATACCACGAACACAACATGCATATGTTAGAAATTGTTTGAAAACTTATTGTATAGGAAATGACCCTTACGATACCACAAAAGAAAAAAGAAGAGTATATACTAAATTTTTATCTAAAATGTCTATACAATACATAGCACAATATGATGTATTAAAAGAGGCATATCAAGGTGGATTTAGTGATTGTAACAGATGGCTTTCAGGACAACTTATTTATGATAATATTGAGAAAAATAAACACATAATATTATGGGATTTTAAGTCGAGTTATCCTGCCTGCTTCGTGATGGGGTATTTTCCTATTAAATTATTAGATGTATTAGTAATAGATAATAATATAATACCTGGATATAGTCTTGAATTATACAAAGATTATATAGAAAACCAGCACAGATGCGTAGTAGCAAGGGCTAAATTTACTAATATAAGACAAAAAGAAGGAATGGAGTATACCGCTATTATTCCTTCGCATAAATGCCGTAATATGATTCATCCTGTAATAGAAAAAGGTAGAATACTGTCGGCAGAGTATATAGAATATAGTTTTACCGAAGTAGATTTTAGGATATTAGAAAAATATTACGAATGGGATAGTGTATATTTTCCAGATATGTATATATATGAAAAGGGCAAGCTTCCGAAGTCTTTTATAAGTTATATTTTAGAATTATATGCAAGAAAAGCCCTATTAAGTGATAAAAAAGACAAAGCATCAAGAAGAGAATATAACAGAGTAAAAAAGCAAATTAACGGACTTTATGGCGTAGCCTGTATGGATATATGCAAATTAACGCTATACTTAGAAAATGGAAAATATATAGATGAAGTAGAAAAGAAAATAAGAGATGAAGAAAAAGAAATAGGACACACGTTCGATAAAGAAATACGAAAAATAAAATCAAAATATTATAGGGACATGGTAATAAGAGAGAAAATAGATGCCTATAATAGTAAATTAAACAATGGACAGACGGTTTTATGTTTCGAGTGGGGTCTATATTGTTCTAGTATTGCAAGGCATAATATTTTATTAGGTGTATGGTTTTTAGGTGCTGACTGGTTATATACTGATACAGATTGTTTATACATATATACAGATAATTTGAAAAATACACAGAAATTTATAAATTATTATAACAGTTTAGTAAAAGAAAACATGGAAGATGCTATGAAGTATTATAACTTGCCTATTGATGCATGGAGACCTAAAAATGGTAAAGGAGAGGAGGAATGTTTAGGATATTATGATAAAGAATGTATGATGAGACGCTGGCAGGGCGTGAGGTCTAAATCCTATATTAAAGAATATTATCTTGTAGATGACGAAGGAAACATAAAGGGTACAGATTTTCAGATTACAGTAGCAGGATTAAATAAAGAGAGCGGCAGAAATTATATGCTAAAAAAGTGGGGTAAATATAAATATACTAAAGAATTTGAGACGGAAAAAGAATTAGAAGAATACTTAAAATATAACGGATGCGGTATTAGAAGAGAAGATACATTAAAAGTAGATTTTTACGAAGTAACACAAGAAATATATGATAACTTTCAAGAAGGGGGCGATACAGAATACGCTATATCTGATAATTGTTTTGAGGTTCCAGCTGAATATACTGATAAATTATCGCATATTATTTTAACAGATACAGTATATGGAGAAGTAACAGATTATAGGGGTAAAACATATAAAGGGCTATTATCTCATGGTGGTACGTATTTAGAACCTTGCGACTTTACTATGAGCAGGACTAAAATGGATTTAGAATTATTAACATTTAATACAGAAGAAGACACAATAGGGGACTAATAAAGTCCCCTTTAATTATTGATAAAGTTCCATACTAATTCTCCGACTTCGTTACTCTGATAAAATACTTTCTCACGTCTAAAAAATTCACTTATTTTCATTCCTATTTTATCATATCGTCCTAGTAAGTCCGTTCTATAATTAGGGCGTGGGTCGTATTCTTGTTGAAAAATTAAATCTGTCGGCAGTTCTTTTAGTTCTGTAGTCTTTTTATGAAAATACAAAAAACAGGCTTCATCATTTACTATTATGTCTCCCTCTACTGTCTCATCATAAGCCCTTAAATAAAATTTATAAATAATATCCATCGGTCTTATTCTGTAGCCCCTTGCAAGTCGTGGATATTGTGCTAATTCCCACGTTCCTTGCGTTATCATACTGGAAGACTTGCTGTTTTCAAAATCAAAATAAATATCTGACTTTTTACCGCCATTCTCTTGTGTATTAGGTGTATATTCTACATATATTTTTAGTCCTGTATTCTTATTTATATATAAATTAGAGTCGCCCTGTACCATTGACTTTACTAATTTAGATATACCGAACTCAGGAAAATATGGATTAGAATATTTATTTATTGTATTTCCTAGTAAAATTACTTTTACATTATCCCTATGTCTTATTATAGTTGATAACTGATTAAAGAATAGGCTTGTTTCGTCTGGTAAATAATTACGGTCTATAAATTCTTCAAATACTACTGTAGTAACATAAGGAAAGTTTAAAGACTTATCATGTGTAGTATCTGCTAAAGACATAATATAAGCGAATGGCTTTTCCATCTTTATGACTTTATCCTCTACGGGGTCTAATTTACATAAATAATATGCACCACGCCAATATGTTATGTTATCCCATTCCTTATTAGTAATTTCTGCGACTCTGTCATCTTTACATATAGCATCAAAATACAAAGCCGCACGTTTTCCTCTTATGTCTTTTTCGTATCTACGAATTATTACCATCTGGTCGGTGTATCCGCTATCGTAAAAATTTTTTAAACAATATAAACAAGTAGAATACGATTTTCCTGCCGAACGTTCCCCCATAGATATATAATAATGGGCTTCGGTTTTTAACATTTCTCTTATGTCATAGTATTTAATTTCTTCACTCATTTTTTAACCTCGTTCTTTTTTGCTCCTCTTGTTACTATAACAACATGTCCTTTTGTTTTAGTGCATAATATACTACCATTATATAATTGTTTTTCGCTTTTGTATTCCTCTACAGTAAATAATCCAGATAACATACAATTTAGGGGTATTGTGTCTGTAGTACTATTAGGAAAAGCATGGTCTATTGTTTCTCTTATAATATCAGTTACTAAACTACTACAGTCACAGTAGCATTGTTTATTAGTTGCTATTCCTTGTTTATATATTTCTGCTCTTTTTGGTTGACTATAAATAAGATTATTATTTACACATGCTTTTCTCATTGCTAACGCTAATAGATGTCTAGCTTCTGCTTGTTTTGCATTTATAACGAGCCAGCCCTTTTTGTGTATATAAAAGGGCTGCTCGCTAACGGACTGTTCCACGCCTAGAGACATACTTCTTGCGCTTCCTACCATTATACTCATATTATTACTCCTTCCTTTAATTGTGTTTCTATCATTGACATTTCATCATCTGTTGCGACTACTTTTGCATCTTCATCATATGTGTATATGTCATGTAGTCTTATATCTTTTATTCTTGTAAAGCCGTTGCATTTATTTAATTTTACAGTAGTATTAGAAGGGTATCCGTAGTATTTATTATATGCTGTAGGGTTATATGGTTTATGTCTAGTAATAATTAAATAAGGTACTTTTACGCCCATAGCCCCTGCATTTGCCCCTATATTTCCGCTTCGTTCTACTCCGTGTTTTAAGTTACCGACCATATTTGCTGCGCCGCCTATAGCAAGCGGTGCTAGTGCTCCTCCACTTACCGCTGTAGCGACTCCACCTCCAATAAGTCCTATCATTCCAGTAATAACGCTTGAATAATTTGCACTTGATAAAGGTAACTGGATTGCACAATTTCCTGTAAAAGTATAAAGTAATTGACTGCCGACATATATTTGATATAAACAAGTCCCCGTTAATACATCTACAGTACATTTTACATTTACGGTTTTGCCTACTATTTCGGCGGCAGATAAAGGCACGATTCCGACAAAGGGTAAATACAATTCGATTTTAGTGTCTATATAATCTAAAACATTATTAAAGTATTTAGAAACGGTAACAGTTCCGCAGTCTATATCTATATATTGTTCGTCTATTGTTTTAGATATACAATTACTGTCTAAATTACCAACTATAATATTTGCATTTGCCCCGTTACTCGGTGTTGCATATAATAAGTTTAATCCTATTATAGCCTGCATAGGGTCTTGAAATAATTTGCTAAAATTATCAAAAATATTATTTGACCATAGCCATTGACTAAAAGTTGCTAATTGATTTAAAGTCGGATTATAAATATGCACTAATCCTGTATCACTACCACTAGTAGGAGGTACTATAGCAGGGGTGTCCCCTATATCATCGGTAGGGGGTGTATCTGATATACCGTTATCTGTTGCTATATCATCCTGTGTTTTTGCTTGTTCGTCTAATTGTTCTTCTGTTTCTGGTTGTGTTTGTGTGTCATCTTGATTTTGTACATCATCATCTGGTCTAGGTATTCTTACATGCAATAAGTCAGTCCATTTATTAGGGTCTCCTTCTTCTGGAGTATAAACTTTTTTTCTATTATTCCACCATGTAGGATAATCTTGCGCTATTGTATTTCCCTCTGTAGGAAGTGTTGCTCCTGGTTGTCTAGGTATAACTACATCATTTAAAGTTCCTATATTTGGCATTCCTATTGTGAGTGTAGGAGTAAAGCCTGAGATAATATTTACCCATTGTTCTATACTTACAGAACTAGTTGCTTGATGCTCTACATATTCAGGTATAGGTAAAAGTGGATTACCATTTATTTCTCTTGATATATAATCACTACTTGATGTTATAATTGAGTCATCATCACCAGGCATAGGAAATACATTTGTAATTGTTGCGTCATCTCGTAATGTATTTGTATTTGTTGACTTTACGGTTATTCTATAAAGTCCAGTCTCAAAAAGTCCGAATGATACTTGACCTAATCCATTATATAATCCGCTAAAAATACTTCCATCATCTATTATTTCTCTTAATTTATCTAATCCAGGTTCCCATAATGTCATGAGTTGAGTAGGTATAACTAGCCTTGTATATTCTAATAATTTGTCGGCTAATCCTTGTAAACTACAAGTAGTTAAATGGGTATCGGCTTGCATGTTACCTGTATGACCCTCTACAGCATCATCTAGTAATCCATTGTCAATTAATACATTTTTTATTCTCTCTATTAAATCTGCACTAATATAGGCATTACCCTCTTTATCAATCCAAGTCATTATTTTACCGCCTATACTATCTGTTTTCCAGTCGAATGTCTCATCGTTAAAAAATATTTTATCGACTAAATCTTGTCCTATATCAAATCCAGCGGCAAATCCTATAGCTGCCAATACAGATGCAATTACAGCTGCTTTAGGCGAAGTAACTAATGCTGTAAAGGCTTCCCCTAAAGTACCACCTGCACTAGCTACGCCTGCATCTGTTATTACATATTCGCTTGCCGCTAAATCGTAAACACCTCCAGCATTATTTATTACGGAAGGAAGAGTGCTTGATGTTTTTGTTGCAGTTTGTCCTACTACATCTGTAAAACTTTTAATCCATCCTCTACTAATGCCAGCGTCATTTACAACCTCTATATATCCACTATTTCTTAATAGATTTTGTATCTGTGACCACTCTTGCACATTTTGGTATGTAGTAGTGGAGACTCCAGCCTCTTGTAAAGCCTCTAATGCAGATAATATTCCTGCGCCATTTCCGTATGCCATAATATCACTCCTTTATGGGGTCGCTATAGCCCCTGCCGTCATTAAAACAAACGTTCCATTATCATTGAATCCATTTTCAAAATTCCATGTCTCTATAAAATTATCTTCCCTTGTTCTGAAACTACCATCATTATATAATTCGGTTGAAAATTCCGTACCTTGTTGTTTATCTATAACTGCCGACAGTTTTAATATTTGTTCTCTATATGTATATAAAGGGTCCACTTGTAATTGTAATTGCCATATTCTATTTCTTACGCTTCTAATATCTTTAATAAAATAATAGCGTGAAAATTCTTGTATATAACAATAATTACAATGCGAAGGATTATCTGCTTGTATAGTTATAATAGGATTTATAACATTAGACTCTTCTTTTAGTTGCCCTTGCATGTCTTTTATTTCTTCTAATTCTTTTTCTATTCTATTTGGTTCTGAAAAGTTTTTATAAAGTTTAATATTCATATTTTCTCCTTATATGAAAATGAGCGATGCGGTAATTCTACCACACCGCCCACCTTCAATATTGAACAAGGCTCATCAGTTAAGAGCGAAAACTACCATATTTTCCTGTGAGTCTGTAAACATTTGGGTCTCGAACTTATGAAACTCTGTATAGAATGATGCGGCAGGATTATACGCTACGTCTGTCTTACGCTTTGTGTTGCATACTGCTACGGCATCCCTATCGAAAGCAACGGCTATAATATTAGCTGTCTCTACGGTATCTCCGTATGAGTTCTTTAATTTAATTTTAGATACATCAGAGAAAGCATAATTTGTACCGCTGCCTTGCCAATATGTTACTGTGTAATGCTCAGGCAGGGCTATCTTTTCATAATGCCATGTATCAGAGTCAACAAACGCCCTTATATTTGTCTCAAAGTCAGATAATACAATAAATGATAATCTGTCTTTACTAGTAAATTTCGGAGTATGCTCTAAATTGAAAAGAGTCGACATAGTACCGAGCCTGTCTATAATACGATAGAAGTATGCTATGGCAAACTTCACGGCTTCAGGTGTACGCATAAACTCATCAGCATCTAAAGGTGTTGCGCTATCGGGTAAAGTTGCGTTGTAAAGTGTTAAAAGTTTTACATAAGTAACGCCATCATTAGTTGCAATTACATGACTCATGAGGTTATTTAATGCTCTTCTTGCAAGTTCTTCCTCTTTTACTGTCATAGAATTATTGATGGAGTTGTGTAACATAGCGATAAAACTAGCCAACTCAGTAGGACCATTAAAAGCACTTTTTACCTGTTCCTCCGTAAAGGACAGCCTTATACTCCACGTAGTCTTGTCATTGAAGTACTTCGTACTAACGTTCGGCTGGTAAAAAATCGAATAATCGTACGATTGTAGATTTTCGAGCTGCCAGTCCTCATTCTCCATAGCTTCTGGCAAAATTGTATTCACCTTCTGGATGATACTTCCGAAGGTAAATCCGTCACGGTAAATAGCCGATAAAATACCACCTTCACCGCTGTAGACTCTGTCCACAAAAATAGTTCTGCCGATTCTGTCGCACAATTTCTTTACATAATTGTCAAGACCCATCACGTTCTGTATGGTATCTCCGACAGATACTACATTAGATAAATCTTCCTGTAAAAGATTTTCTTTTCCTAGTGCTTCACTTGTAACTGAATTTACAAGTTCTGCTATTTGTTGCATTTTCATATTAATAATCCTCCTTTTAATTGTATAAATATGCGTATTCTATAAATTATCATATAATCTACTGCTTACCACAAATTTAAATTAGGAGTCGAACCTAAAGCATAAGATGTAATAATTTACCCGCTACATATTTATATTTTGATTATATAATACAAATTGTATTTTTGTCAATACAATTTTTACATTAAACGCATCGTTACAACTATCGACTGTCCATTTGGAATAGTGATGGGTGTTTCTAAAACTTCTCTATAAATAAGGAAGGGTTTCGATTGATTGTAGAGTCCACTATATAACCCAACTTCTTTTATTTCCACATCTGCGCCTGTGTTGTTATTTATACTAACTGTATAACCTAAACCAATATGTTTTCCATCTTCAACTATGTTTACTATATTATATTGTGTTTGAGGTAAAGCAACTATATTACCTAATTTATAATCCTCATAAGTAACAGGGGTATCATCTGTTCCTACTCCTATCAAACCAATACCCATAGAGTAAAAATTAGTTACAGATTCAGGATTTCCATTAGCAACCATCCCATATAAGACTCCCAACTGATTAAATCCTGATGTAACATTTGTACTAGTTGCTGATGAGTTTATAATATTTCTATAAGTAACACCTCCTGTAGTACTAGTACCACCAAAATATAAGTATTTACTTGTAACATCTGTTCCTGCTACGTTTTTCAAACTACAAGTAGAACTTATATTTTTATAAATTTCATAATAATTTTTTAATAACATTTATACCACCTCCAAAGTCATACTAATTTCAGGAGTTACATTTAAGGATGCATAGCTGCTACCGCCTCTAACTGTTATATCTCCACTTCCTAAAAGACTTTCTCCGTTTATAGTTTTTATATTTTCTCCACTTACAAGAGTCGCTTGTTTTGTTGCAAGTCCATTAGTTAATGCTGTAGTAGTAGCATAGCCACTTAAAACTTCTGTCAAGTCATCCTGTGTAATAAAGTCTCGTATTGCTTCTCTTAATTGTTCTTGTGTTACATAGTCTCCTGTCTGTACGGATATAGTACCATCGGAAGATATTGTTATACCATTTCCTATTTTTACGCCGCCTAATTTTGTAGCACTTGCTATCGGTAAAACATAGTTGGTTATAATAGTAAAATCGTCCATGGTTAAATCATCACATCCGAAAATACTTAAACACATGACTTTATCAACATCAGGGAAAACTATTGAATCCATAAGACTATAAGCGAGTCTAAATTCCATCTCTTGTGTTAATAAGTTTTGCGTTGATGTTACACCTATATTACCCTGTCTCTTATTAGTTGTAACATCTCTATAAGCATCATCCTCATCCGTGTCTGTACGTTGTCCATCCTCAAAGTTATTTTCTTTTTTACTATATTCATTTACACGTTCTCCCTGTATATTTTCCGTCTCGTGTAATCCGTATTTATTCTGGTCTGTTACCTGGTCATCATCTACTATTTCTTTATTAGCATCAGAAAAATCAGGAGAATTAAAACCCTCAATCTGACTTTTAGTAGTTTTCTTCCTTGCCCCCGATACTATATCATCAGTATGTGCCTTGTCTGATACGGTATCAGTAACTCCATCTTTATTTAGTGTTTCAGTATAGTCTCCGTATTCTTCTTTATTTTTTTGTTGTCCTTTTGTAAATGTTTTTTTACGCTTGCCACCCTCTAATGTTATTGTCTCCGTCCCGTCTACATTCCAAATAGGGTTGTATTCTTCCATTAAAGCATCATAAGCCCTCTGCCAGTTATTTCCATATTTAGCATAAATTACACGGGCGAGACGTACCATGTTAGCATCAGATATTCCATTTTCATCTACAAATTTTTCTACCAAAGGGGCTATAATTTTATTAGAACTTCTATTACCATAGTAATCATCATCTAATACTTGCCCATCAATTACTCCTGCCCATGGTACATCAAAATTATTAGTTAGACATGACAAAATACCTTTACCATTCAGCCAATCGGAGCATATTCCTAACGTTATTTTACTCATCTTCTTCCTCCTTATTTTCTGGCTCTTCCTCTTTTATTTCGTCTAAAATCTCATCTACTTTTTCTTCAATGTTTTCAATGGTTTCCTCTATTGTCTGTTCATCAGTATTTTCAGGCTCTTCCTCAGAATTTTCCTCTGTTTCTTCGTTTTCGTTATTATCTTCTGATGTGTTGTCTGTTTCTTCCTCTTGTATCTCATTTTCAGACAAATTCTCTTCCTCTTCTCCATTTACCATTTCATCTATCATAGCATCTTCTTCTATTTCGTTATCTTTCCATGCTGAGTCTAATTCTACAGATATATCTAAACCATAAAAAGCATTTACTCTATCACAAAATTCCTTTCTACATTTTAGCATTATATCAATAAAGGGCGTTAAAGTGTCTGTATTCATCTGTTGTTCGCTATCACTAATCGCCTCTTTTTTGAATTGATTTTGCATAGCATTTAAACCTAATTCATTAAACCATGATGCCTTATAATACTGATGTAGTTGCATTAAAACGCCTAAAGCCTGATGCTGGTTGTGATTCAATATATGCTCTTTTAATCCTTCTAACATATCTAAAGGCATAGACTGTATGGATGCCAAATTACCATCAAATATATTTTTTATAAATTCATCAGCCGCCTCTTTATCTTTTTTATTATCAGCCGTTAAAAGCCATGGGCATCTACATAAAATATCAGCAAGCCACAAAGTTAGTTCATTTTCGCTTAATTGACTTGCATATTTTCTATTTATAGGTATAAGTCCCTTTAATAAGGGGTCATTTAGCCCTATAACTGCCGAATTTTCAGGTGTATTTTCGTTTGGTTCATCCCATAATATAGGAAGTTGTGCATTCCAATTTTGAGCTGGATTAGCAATCGTAGCTATTGATGGTCTATAATATGCATCGGGTTCGCCGCCTAATCCTCCAAAATATACAAAATAATCTTCATCATGTTTTGTTAATAATACAAATCCATTAGTCTGTAAATATAATTCTAAAGTTCTTTCTGGTATTGTCTGCGGTAAATTATTCCACTTAAACATTGACATGGTTCTATCTATCATATATTCCACCATGTCTCTTGTGTTTTGTTCTTTATTTTTCAAGTCGTAAAAATTTATATCATAAATTTTTTTACTCATCTTTATCCTCCATGTTAATTTTTGCAACTATATATTTTAGTTCATTTATGGTATCTTTTAGACTGTTTATAACCTCACGTGTTTTTTCCTGTTCTGCCTTGTATTCCTTCGTAAAATAATTGAAAAAAAGCATACACATTATGATGGGGAATCCGACTG